>Ga0123353_10017001_pt1 | contig 10664 bp, 8 predicted proteins | sample TergutLab28metaG_3_FD_92763 | JGI IMG/M metagenome (GOLD analysis project Ga0123353, IMG submission 92763) | Labiotermes labralis P3 segment gut microbial communities from Petit-Saut dam, French Guiana - Lab288 P3 | ecosystem: Host-associated > Arthropoda: Insects > Digestive system > Gut ... | reverse complement strand
GCATCTCCATAAATTTTCAGGTGACTCTTTATGTCTTTCCAAACCCTCGACATTTGCTATAATCGGCAATATCGGACGAGAAATCCAGTTTTCTTCACAGTTTCTAATTACGGTATTACGTTAAAAAGGGAAAACCAATGTCGATTGTAAAACAGTTTGAATACGCACAGGAACGCTATTCGCATCTCAAAGTCGATGTGAAAAAAGCACTCGAAACGCTGTCGAAAATAAAAATTTCGCTGCACTGCTGGCAAGGCGATGATGTCGGCGGATTTGAATCCGCCGAAGGGCTCACCGGCGGCGGCATTCTCGCAACGGGAAACTATCCCGGCAAAGCCCGAACTCCGCAGGAACTGCGCCAAGATGCCGAAACCGCTTTCAAGATGATACCCGGCAAGCACCGGTTCAATCTTCACGCCATTTACCTCGAAAACGGCGGAAAAAAAGTTGACCGAAACGAAATCGCGCCGGAACACTTCCGAAATTGGGTTGACTGGGCAAAAGAACAAGAACTCGGCTTGGACTTCAATCCGACTTATTTTTCGCATCCCCTTGCCGAGAGCGGTTTTACGCTGTCTCACAAGGACAAGAAAATCCGCCGGTTCTGGGTTCAACACGGAATCTGCTGCCGGAAAATAGCCGAGCATTTCGGCAAGAAACTGAAAACGCCGGCGGTTGTCAACTTCTGGATGCCCGACGGTTTCAAGGACTATCCGGTTGACCGGCTGGCAGCGCGGCAGCGAATGAAGAACTCGCTTGACGAAATCTTTGCCGAGGAAATCAGTCCGAAACACGAATTGGATGCCGTTGAAAGCAAACTGTTCGGCATCGGCAGCGAAGCGTGCGTTATCGGTTCACACGAGTTTTTCATGGGCTATGCTCTTGAGAAAAAGAAATTGCTGTGTCTTGATTCTGGACATTTTCACCCGACGGAAGGCATTGCGGACAAGTTTTCGTCTATTTCGCTTTACATGAAGGAATTCCTGCTGCATGTCAGCCGGCCGATGCGCTGGGACAGCGACCATGTCGTGATTTGGAATGACGACCTGCGGGCGATTGCCGAAGAACTGGTGCGGAACAATCTGCTGGGGCGCGTACACATCGGATTGGACTTCTTCGATGCGACAATAAATCGGGTTGCAGCGTGGGTTATCGGCACGCGGGCAATGCTCAAGAGTTTGCTTGCGGCACTGCTTGAACCAACGGAAGTGCTGCGGATATTGGAAACGCACGACGATTATACTGGTCGGCTGGCGTTGTACGAAGAATGGAAAACAATGCCGTTTGGAGCAGTTTGGGAATACTACTGCGAGACGCAGGGAGTTCCTTTCGACTTCTCGTGGATAGGGGAAGTCAAGAAGTACGAAAGGTCTGTTATGGATTCACGGTGAATTTCCGCGTTTTTTATTAGCAAGAATTAGAAATCCTTGCCGCGTTAATTCCGGGTACACTCGGCTAAAACGTCACAACCGTCGAAACACCGCCGGAGACCTGCTGTTTGTGCCAGTTCTCCGAAGAGAAGCCGTTGCTGTCCCAGAACCAGCCATCTCCGTTCTCATCTTCAGCAATGTCCCAGCGGACTTCCGGCTTCACAGTTAGCCACTTGTACGGAGTCCAGTTCGCACCAACGGAAATCGCCTTCCAACTATCCTTGACGGAGAACAGACCGCTGGAAGGGTATCTGCCAAGGTTGTTGCCGTAATAACCGTGCGCTGTGTAGCGGTAGTTGCCGCCGTTAGCAAAGTCGCTGCCGGTAACATAATTATAACGGACTCCAAAAGATAAATCCTTGCTAAATTGATGATACAACGCAGCGTTAATACCCCAGGCGGTGTAGTTGTAGTTAGAACGGTCAACCTGCGTGTTGGACATCGACCAGTCGAATTCCGCCTTCCACGTCTTGCTGATGTCGTAGGTTGCAGCCAAAGAATTAACGAAGTAGCCGAGGTCAGCACCGGCACCGCTCACTTTTTTATCGACTTCACCGGTAACAGTAAAATATGTCAGATTAAGTTTATCCGTTGCGTGAAAAATTGCACCGCCGAGGAACGCATTATTACGGCTGGTTTCGCCGAATTGGTCGGGAACAACCCAGCCGCCGACTACCGACAGTTGACTGCCGACATCATAAGCGGCATAAGCACCGCTGGCGGTTCTCGGAAGAAAATCCCAAGTCGAAGAAAACGAATAGAAGAAATTTTCGTCTCCGCGAAACCTTTGCGCTCCAAGCGGAAGATAAAATTTACCGGCGTAAATGTTCAGGTTCTTGTACGCTGCTTCAAAGTATGCTTGCGGAATTGCGGAATAATAATCGCCGGTTCCCCAGCCCAGGTTGTCATGACCGTTGGCGAATTCGAAACCTGCGGCTTGTATCATCCAGACATCGCTTCCGAAAACGAAGTCAACTTGTCCGCCGAAGTCCCAACCGCGCTTTCCGTTAGCGGTTTTGCCGCCGCTGATATACATTTGGTTTGCCTGATAACCAGTGTGCGCAACATTTTGCAGGAAAGGACTGTTGCCGGGCCACATATTGTCGTTGTGCCGCGTCGGATCATTTGGCGCGTACCAGTTTTTGGTTCCGAATTCATTAGCCCAGAAACCGGATTCGATGAATCCGTTGACGAACCAATTCCCTTGTTTTCCGCAGGGATTACAAGTGATGACTTGACCGCAGGGTGAACATTCATCGAAAAGTCCCGCACTGACTGCCGTTTGGGCGAATTGCAGCGCAAGAGCCGCTACCGTTCCCAAGAGTCCAAACCAAATCCTTTTCATTTTTGCCTCACCGAGTCCGTCCGGTACTTTTCTGGACTGCATATACACAACGCCGTATGTCATTGTATATCGGCAAAAAAACGGCACAAGTTTAGCGGGCGATTCAACGAATCCCTAATAATCTACCCTTCCGGTTAGATAAACGTCATCGCCGACTACCCGATATTGCGGCGAGACAATTCTTGCGCTGCAATCCATTGTCTCAAGTCCGTCTCCGGCAAGCGGCGGAATTGCGTTTGCGCCGCCGATGATTCTCGGCGCAAGGAAGATGTGAACTTCGTCAATCAGTTTTCTGTCGAAAAACATCCCGAATACCTTGCCGCCGCCTTCGATGAGTACATTCGTATCTCCCTTTTTGACAAGATATTGAAACAACGCCGATAAGTCATGCCGGAAAATCCGGCAGCCGAGTTTTTCCAACGCTGCAACATTTTTTTCCGGTGCATCTTCGGATACAACGACCAGCACCGGTATTTCGCGGGCGGTTTGAACGAGAAAACCATCTGGCGGTATATCCGCACCGGAATTCAGGACTATCCGCATTGGAATCCGCTTCGGAATTGTTTCGTCCGCTTGTTCCTCTTCGGTAAGGCGGACGTTCAAGCGGCAGTTGTCTTGCCGCGCAGTTCCGCTGCCGACGAGAATTGCGTCCATTCTGCTTCGCAGACGGTGAACCAGCCGACGGGAGTCATCGCCGGAAATCCAATTACTGCTGCCGGTCTTTGCGGCAATTCTGCCGTCAGCGGTCATTGCCCACTTTGCGATGAACCAAGGACGCTGTTTTTCGAGCCGGGTCAGATACGGAGCATTTAGTGAGCGGACTTCGTTTTCGAGAACATTTTCGACAACTTCGATGCCGGCTTCACGCAGGATTTTGAAGCCGCGACCGTTGACGGCGTGATTCGGGTCTTTCATAGCGGCAATGACCCGTTTGATGCCGGATTCAACGAGTTTGTAGGCACAGGGCGGCGTTTTTCCGAAATGTGAACAGGGTTCGAGCGTGACATAGCAGTCGGCATCGGCAACGGAAAAGCCGGCACTTTCGGCGTTGTTGATTGCTTCGACTTCGGCGTGCGCGCTGCCGAAACGCCGGTGAAAACCTTCGCCGATAATGTTTCCGTCTTTGACGATGACGCAGCCGACCATTGGATTCGGCTCGACGAATCCTTGTCCGTATCGGGCGAGTTCGACAGCCCGCTGCATCAAGCGTAGGTCAGTGTTCATACAGTTTAGCGGCGGTCTCTAATACCGCCGGTTAAAGCGGAGGACAAGGGATTCGAACCCTCAACCGGTTTCCCGGCAACTGATTTCGAGTCAGCCCGCTCACCATTCGCATATCCTCCAAGTTCCCGTAAGATTATAACCGGTTTTATCGTAAAGACAAGGGAGCAAAATAACGAAATTTCCTTTTCCGTATCTATTTCTTTTTCTTTTTATTTTTGTATAATTGCCGAAACGTTTTCGATTTTTTCAATACTTTCCTCGAACTAACACAAAACTATGTCAGACAATTCCGCTCCAACAACACCGCCCGAAAAACAAACTCCGTGGTATAGTGAAATGAACAAATACCACTGGATAGTATTTATCATCTGCTCACTCGGCTGGGCTTTCGACTGCATGGACCAGCACCTTTTCACAGCAGTCCGTACTGCTGCGATTGCCGACCAGATGGGAATTTCCGACAGCACTTCGCCGGAAGTCATGTGGTACGCCACACTTGCGACCTCGCTAATGATGATCGGCTGGGCAACCGGCGGTATCATTTTCGGTATTGTCGGCGATAAATTTGGACGCGCCAAAACAATGTTTTGGACGATATTGATTTACAGTTTGCTGACTGGTTTGAGTGCGCTGACAAATCACCTCTGGGATTTTCTTCTTTTGCGTTTTCTTGCCGGAGTTGGCATCGGCGGACAATTCGGTATCGGAGCATCACTTCTTGCGGAATCCGTGCCGGGAAAAGCGAGACCATATCTTCTTGGGTTTATGCAGGTTCTTTCCGCCGTTGGAAACATTGGTGCCGCTCTTGTTGTCATGAGTTTTGCGTATCTGCAATCACTCGAAGTGCTGCCGCTTGCCCAATGGCGATGCGTCTTCTTGTTCGGCACCGTTCCTGTGGTGCTGGTATATTTCGTCCGCCGTTATTTGAAAGAACCGGAATCATGGACGCGGACGGTCAAAGAAAAACACGAAACCGCCGGAAGCATCAAGGAACTTTTCACTGACCCGATTTGCAGAAAACACGTTATTCTCGGTATGATTCTCGCATCCGCTGGAATTATCGGAACCTGGGGTATCGGGCTCTTCGGAATGGAATTGACCGGTATGGTGTACAAGAAAATCGCTGCGGAAAAAGATGAATACAGACAAATTATTGACCCCGTTTTGACAAAGTATAAATGGGAGAAAGAAAAGGACTTGCGTGCATTTCTATCGGATATTGATAAAGCAAAAACAAACGAAGGAATCATCAATCAAATTCAGAATGCGTATGAAATTAAGTTCGAACAGGAAATAAATCTTGTGCAAGTTGTTTTGGACAAACGCAGTGCCGTGTCAGGAGAAGTTGTGACAGGAGAAAATGTTACGGAAATACAGAACGCCGCAGCACAAGTCAAAAAGAAAACCGATGACACCGTTGCGTGGTGGCGAGGAGTGTATCTGTTGATTTACAATTTCGGAGCCATGGCTGGTATGTTCGGCTTTACTATGGGTGCCGTCTATTGGGGACGACGAGTTACGTTCACCATTTTTATGCTCGGCTGCATCATATTTACGTCTGCAACATTTTTATTCCTTAATTCTGTTTTGACGCTGTTTATCCTTGTTCCGTTGATGAGTTTCTTCCTGATGTCAATGTTCGGGGGATACACGATTTACTTCCCGGAACTATTTCCGACCCGCCTCCGCAGTACCGGTATTTCGTTCTGCTACAACGTCGCCAGATATGTAGCCGCCTTCGGTCCGATGATGCTCGGCGGCATCATGTGGCTGTTCAGCGGATTTAATACGCCTGATGATGGGTCAATTTCATTGCGCTACGCCGGTGCAACAATGACCAGCATATTTATCATCGGTATTATTGCGATTTGGCTAATGCCGGAAACAAAGGGCAAACCGCTGCCGGATTAACTTTGTTATAACGATGAGATTTATACTCCTCGGCAATGCTTCCCGCTGCGGCGTTTTAGATGCCGTTGAACGTCTGCGCCCGGACATTCAACGCTGCGGCGAAATTGTTTTCGAGGACTTCACCGGCAGCAAAGACGCTTCACAAATCGAGGCGGATTTGGCTGTCGTCTTCGGCGGCGACGGTTCGATACTCCGAGCGGTCAATCAAATGGGAACGAAACAAATTCCCGTCTTGGCGGTACAACTTGGAACCTTGAGTTTCCTGTCAACGATTCAGGCGGACGACTTGCCGGATTTGTTGCAGCGTTCCGACTTGCTGACACTGCCGGTGATTGAACATCTGCTCCTTGAATGTACGCTTTACCGTGAAGGAGATAATAAACCGGTCAATTCTTATCTCGCTTTGAACGAAATAGCGGTGCAGGGCAGAACGGGGTCCCGTCTCATCGGAATTGAACTTTTTGCGGACGGCGGCTTCGTCAGTGAATTTCACGGCGATGGTTTGTTGTTGAGTACGCCGGTCGGTTCGACGGCGCATAATCTTTCTGCCGGCGGTCCCATTTTGCGGAAGGATATAAACGCAGTTGTGTTAACGCCGCTTTCGCCGCATACATTGAGTATTCGTCCGCTTGTAGATTCGCCGGACAGAAAGTTTGAATTCCGCATAAAACACAAGGGAATTTTAATCATTGACGGAACGGAAATAACCGAGATGAACGCCGGCGATTCGGTGATTGCAACCCGCGCAAAGGCGGTCTTCAAGACGGTCGATGTACCGGGATACTGCTATTATCGGATTTTGCGAAACAAACTCGGCTGGAACGGTAATGTGATTTCGTAGGCTGTCGAATTTTTCAACGCGAAACACACGAAAAATCGTTTTTTCATGAAATTTTTCGCGTTAAAAAAGGTGAAGTCAAAAAATATCATTTTTTGTACACTTAACAGGTTATTTACTATACTCCCTTAGTAGTACCGATATACCCCCTACATACAAAAAAATCCCAATGAGATATTTTTCATTTTCTACCGTATTACTGCTGTTCTTAACTTTCTTCGTTCCTTTTGCTGAAGCAGATATCGTTCAAGAATTAAACGAAGTGCTGCGCAATACCGTTAAGAAGACCGCCGCGTCTATCGTTCATATTGAGAGCAAACGGCACAAAAGCAACAAAGAACTTTCCGAAACCGGCTGCGGCATCATCGTTGAAATCGAAAACAATGAACAGGAAAAACAAAAATTCATTTTGACCTGCGGACATATCGCAGACAAAATTCAGTTAGACCGGCTGACTATTCTTACGAAAGAACGGTTCATTTTGAAACCGCTGTCCGCGAAAGTCAATAACGATTTTGATTTAGCGGTTATAGAATTTTCATCTCCTTCCGAAGCGGTTTTGCAGCCGGCGGTCTTGGGCGATTCCTCGAAAATCGAAACCGGCGAATTCATTTTAACCGTCGGCAGTCCTTTCGGTTTGGAACGAAGTGTTTCACACGGAATTATCAGTGCGGTGCAGCGGCGGGAGATTCCATCTGCGCCTGACCAAGCGGTGTTAGCCGGTTTTTTTCAGATTGATGCGGCGGTAAATCCGGGCAATAGCGGCGGTCCGGTGTTCAATCTCCGCGGTGAAACCATCGGTATAGTCACGGCGATTGCAACGCAAAGCGGCGGCAGCGAAGGCGTAGCGTTTGTCACTCCTATCAATACGATGATGCGGATTGCCGAACAACTGGTACAGAACAACGGCGCGGTGCGTCCCTTCATCGGAGTAGGACTCGAACCGAATTTCACGGTTGCGGAACATCAGCGTCTCGGATTGAATCGATTGGTTGGCGCAAAGATTGCACGGGTTCAGCCGGATTCCCCTGCTGCGCAAGCGGGATTGCAGCCGGAAGACGTTATTCTGCATCTCGGAGACATCGAGATAGAAGACGACTTGCATTTCATTTCCGCAGCCGCTCAACTGGAAATCGGAAAAATAATCGAAATGACAATCTTGCGAAACGGCAAATCCTTCGTTGTTCCGATTACACCGTCTTCGCAAGTTAGTAAATAAATCTCGTTTAGAGCACTTTTGGATTTTGCGTGGATAAATTCCCGTCACCCCCGCGCGGGGGGTCTAGAGAATGGACATGAACTCTCTACGTCTAGATTTCCGCCTTCGCGGGAATGACGAAAGATATGCTATGCCGCCTTTCTTAGAAAGGCGCACTATACTCCGAACGAATCCAATTCATTTTCGAACAGCAGTTTATTGACATCGAGAATGATTTTCACTTCGACACCGACTTTGCCGAGACCTCGGATATACTGGGCGCACTGACCGGTTCCGCTTTTCGGCGGCGGCGAAACATTTCCGGCATCAATAGAGCGGACTTCGTTGACTGTATCGACAACCAAGCCGACTTGTACTTGTCCTTCCCGTAAAGTAATGACCACGATACAAGTCCGCTCGTCGTAACTTCTTCCTTCCATGTTGAAGCGGAGACGCATATCGATGACCGGTATCACTTGTCCCCGCAGATTGACAACACCTTTTACGTAGTGGGGCATATCCGGCACTTCCGTTATTTTTTGCATACCGACAATTTCCGTGACATGCCGGATTTCAATGCAGTAGTCCTCATCGCCCAGCCGGAAAGACAGATACATATCTTTCAGAGTATCTTCGACATCACCTGTTCCGCTGTTCTGGGCAGCGGACAAACTTTGCTGAACCTTATCGACCGTTTCTGACATTGTTGTGTTCTCCCTTTATGCGGTGTTACTTCGTTTTTCGGTGCTTTCATGTCACACTGGCATTTTAACATAAAACGTTTCTATGCGCAAGGATTTAATTGCCGAAACCGCAATTTTTACGCCGGAAGTTTTTGATTTTACAGAAAAATTGGTATAACCGATATTTTCCGAATAATAGTTCAGCGGGCGGTTCTGCGAACCGCCGTAAACTATTGTTTTTTCCATAAAACTTTGTAGAATACCTCTTTGTTTTGTTTTAGCCCCGCTTTTTAACAAGGAGTATTACTATGGTAATGAAGAAATTCATCAACAACCCGGACAACCTTGCAGTAGAACTCTTGGAAGGATTCGCCCTTACTTATCCGAAACAAGTGAAGTTATCCGGCGAGAAAATTGTCGTCCGCGCTGTTCCGAAATCCAAAGACAAAGTCGCCGTCATCACGCTGGGCGGTGCCGGTCACGAACCCGCCTTGAGCGGATATGTCGGCGAAGGCATGCTCGACGCTTCCGTTGTCGGCAATATATTCGCTGCTCCCGGCGCGCCGCTGATTCTTGAAGCCCTGAAACTTTTCAAAGATTACAAGGGAATTCTCCTCGTTATTCTAAATCACGCCGGTGATGTGATGAACGGCGACATCGCTTTCAACATGGCAATCAAAGAGGGAATCAAGGTCAAGAAGATTTTAACTGCCGAAGACATTGCTCCCGGCATCGATGCGCCGATTGAAGACCGGCGCGGCTTGGGCGGCTGCGTTCCGCTAATCAAAATTGCCGGTGCTGCTGCCGAAGAAGGAAAATCACTCGACGAAGTCCTTGCGCTCGCCGAAAAATTCAACGCCGGCATGGCAACGCTTGCTGTGACGATGAAGACCGCTACGCATCCGCAGTCGGGACAATACATTTCCGAACTTGCCGATGACATGATGGAAATCGGAATGGGACAGCACGGCGAAGGCGGCGGAACAGGTCCGCAAGCGATTTTCTCAGCAGATGAGACCGCTGAAGTAATGGTGAAAAAACTCATAGCGGCAGTTAAACTGCAAAAAGGCGATAAGGCAACGCTCATTATTAACGGTTCCGGCGCGACAACGCTGATGGAAATGTTCATTGTCTTCCGTAAAGCGCATCAGGTTTTGGCGGACTTCGGTATTACGGTCATCGGCGGCAGATGCGAAGAGATTCTGACTGTTCAGGAAGCCGCCGGTTTTCAGATGTTCATCGGAAAACTGGATGATGAAACGCAGAAGTATTATGAAGCACCAAGTGATGCCCCGTACTGGGTGACGAGGTGAAAGCCGCCTTAATAGCGGGACACTTTTGCGTCCCGCCGTTGTGATTTATTATACCGTACCGCATTAAGTTATGTTATTAGAAGAATTTTTAAACACAATTACTTGCGGGGACTGCACGGAATTATTGCTGCAAGTCCCCGATAAGTCCGTTGATTTAGTAATCACGTCGCCGCCGTATGATGCAATTCGGGACTACAAAGGCAAACCGGAATTTGATTTGCATGCGACCGGTCAGCAACTTTTCCGCATACTGAAAGACGGCGGGATTGCCGCTGTTGTCATTCAAGACCAAACGAAAAATTTCGGTAAATCGCTTACTTCATTCCGTATGGCTCTTGATTGGTGCGACAGCATCGGCTTCAAACTTTTTGAATGTCTCATCTATAGAAAACTTGGTGCGGAAGGTGCATGGTGGAACAAACGGTTCCGTGTTGACCACGAATATATGATGGTGTTTCTGAAAGGTGACCGCCCAAGATATTTCGATAAAGAACCGCTGAAAATTCCTTCAAAGCACGGCGGAAAAACGATGACCGGTGCAGGAACACGATTAACAAATGGTTCACGAATTGACACGAGACCGATAACAATTAACGCTGTGAAGTGTCCCGGCACCGTTTGGGAATATATGACCGCTGGCGACGGTTCACGCTTGAAACACAATCATCCGGCAACGTATCCTGATAAATTGCCGTACGATTTTATACAGTGTTTTTGCGAAG
>Ga0123353_10017000_pt1 | contig 10664 bp, 10 predicted proteins | sample TergutLab28metaG_3_FD_92763 | JGI IMG/M metagenome (GOLD analysis project Ga0123353, IMG submission 92763) | Labiotermes labralis P3 segment gut microbial communities from Petit-Saut dam, French Guiana - Lab288 P3 | ecosystem: Host-associated > Arthropoda: Insects > Digestive system > Gut ... | reverse complement strand
TTGACGGCCTGCACGGGATCAGGGGCAGCGAATGCGCCGATGCTGAACAACACCAGCAACAGGGCCATCGCCGCACCAACGGAAAGGGTTTTGCGGAGTTTTTTACTCATTGAGAAGTCTCCTGTTCGTTAAATAATAGGTCTAAGTCTTCCTCTGAAAGCAGTTCGACTTCCTGCGCGTTAGTGCTTTCGTCGGGGGTTGCTGGTTCAGGCGCTTGTCGGCGGCCGCCCACTGAAACGCTTGCGATTGAATAGTCCGCTTCGCCGTGCTGATAGGGTTTGCCATGCCCATCCGCGCTGCCGCCCACATTGGGATGTTTCAGAATATCAATCTTATCATCCATAACGGGCCGCTCCCCGCGAATGAACAGCAGGGCATAGCGGTTATCTAGCAAGCGCACTTCGTCCGGGGTCATGAGTTCACGGCCCGCGTTCTGGTCGTTCTTTGAGTAATTCCCGTTGCGCCCATAGCTGCGTCCGTAGGTGTTGGTGTCGATGGTTTCTTTGCCAAGATACTCGGAAACAAATTTATGAGTGGCTTGTTCATTACCGCCCAAGTACAAAAACGTGTCACAATTCCCTACGATGCTCTCATGCTGTTTTTCAAACAGGGCTTTGAGCTGGGCCAGGTTTTGCAGGATGATACTTACAGACACACCCCGTGACCGCATAACGCTCAGAATTTTATCGAAGTCATCAGGGAGCGAAACATTGGCGAACTCATCCATGATGAAATGCACGGGCATGGGTAGCATCCCGCGATGCTTGTGATCGGCGGCGTAAAAAAGCTGCTGAAACAACTGCGTATACAGGATACTCACAAGGAAGTTGAACGACGTATCATTATCCGGGATAATGACAAACAGCGCCGTCTTGCGTTCACCCATACTGGCAAGGTCAAGCTCATCCGTGGCGGTGAGCGCGGCCAAAGACGCGAGATTGAATTTTTCCAACCTGGCGGCAAGGGTGATTTGGATAGATTTGAGCGTTTTGGCGCTGCCGCTGCGATAATCCTTGTAATATTTGATCGCAATGTGGCCGGGGTCGCGCATTTCCAGCCGTTCAAACAGATCGTCGAGAGGACTGCGATAGTTGTCGTCGTCCTCTCGCACTTCTCCAGCACGAAGCATTTCCATGACCATGGGGAAGTTTTGCTCGTCTTCGGGAGCTTCATGCTTCAGATAAAACACAAGCGCCAGCAATAGCATAGACGCTGCTGTGTCCCAAAACGGGTCGTTGCTTTGACTGCCCTTTGGCGTGGTGGCTTTGAACAGGTTTGTGACCAGGCGCTGCACGTCGTTGTCCTCATGAAGGTAGACGAAGGGATTGTAGCAGTGGGAGCGCCACATATTGATCAAGTCGAGCACCTTCACGTCAATGCCCTGCTTGCGCAGAAGGTTCCCTGTGTCCCGCGCGATTTCGCCCTTGGGATCAAGGATCACCATGGACGTGTTGCACTGCATGACGTTGGGCTTGCAGTAAAAGCGCGTTTTACCCGCGCCGGAGCCGCCGCAGATCAGCACATTTAGGTTTCGGCGGTGCTTGTGACCGTTCAGGCCGATGCGCACGTTTTGGGTCAGCAGCTTGTTTTGGGTAAACGCGGGGTCAGCATACTTGCGGTTCACTGCCGCCGCTTCGCCCCATTTAGCGCTGCCGTGCTCCTCGCGGCGGCGGAAATTCTTGCGGCTGGAGCTGTATATCCCAATCCCAAAGGCATAGGCGAACAACAAAACGAGGACAGTTTTCAGGCTGTCCTCGCAGATTGTTATGTTAAAGGGTTCGTCCATTGCCAATGATAGGCCGTTGAAAATTCCGATCAGGCCGTCGCCGAGGAACGGTGCAATGAGCAGCGCCAGCCAGATCACAACTGGTACGCCCAGCGCGGCCATGATCCAGAGTTGCTTCGGGTTGTCGCGCCGCATCACCGCTCCGCCTCCCGCTTCGGCGGTTCAAGCTCCTTTGCCATGCGTCCGGCGATTTCGCCTGCGATATTTCGCACACTCGAAAGCACCTCGCGCACTTCTTTGGCTTCTCTGCAACCAAAACGCGCCTTTACATCAGACAAATCAATGCCCTGCGTGTCCACGCCGAATTTCTTGCAGATTAAATACGCACCCGCTCTGGCATCAAACCGATCGTCTTCGATCACGGTATCCATCCGCGCATAGCAGGCTTCACGTGCCACTGCGCGGACAATGGCCGGGGCCTCCATGCCGCGCTGCACAAAGATTTTATTTTCCATACCATCAAACGCCGCATCCCTCTCGCCGGACAGTTGATCCACACCTTCAACGGGTATAGGTGAAGCCTTGATAACGGCCTGTACCAGAGCGCGATCATCATAGCGCGGTTGCGGCTGCAATCGGGGCCGCTCGGCCTGAGACATATCGTACACCCGCTTGGCGTTCATGCTTGTACCCACGCCGCCATCTTCGCGATGGTACTGCTTGCCCGGCTCCAAGATGGTGATAGCGTTCGGCATCTCATCACGCTTGATGAAAACGCGCTCTCGCTTCCAGTGGTCAAGGTCGCCGAACTGCGTTGCATCGGGCCGCTGGGCCAGAATTAACAGCGCATTGGTGGGCGAATAGCGGTCGAAACGGGCCTGCACATCCAGGTACTGCGTGAACCGCGCGGGGTTGGCGATAGCGCCCATGGCGGTTTCATCTGCCAAGGTATAGAGGTCTTCGCGTTGCTGTTTCTTCTGCGCGGCCCAGGCATCCTTATCGAAGTTGTCCTGCTGCGGTGCGGGTGCTGTTTGTGGTTGATTGCTTAAAAGATCATCAAAGTCTGGCATGATTATCTCTCCTTCTTCGGTTTAATTTTTTTGCGTTGTGGTTGTCTTGATTGCTGTGATCTGCGCTGTTGCCGTGATTTGGAGGATGGTTTCTGTTCGCGCTGCTTCGCCTTTGTGCGTTCATCCAAATACGCTTTCACAGAGGGCTTGCGCTCTTTGTCAGAGATAATCCCGTCTCCTTTCGATCTGGTCTGTGATGAAGGTGCGGACGGAGGGTTTGTCCTCTCCATCTCCGTCCGCGCCGGAGGGCGGGCAGTCTGCACCTCTGGCTGTACAGCGTCGTGGGCCTCCGGCTCCGCGCGGCCCTCTTTCGCGGGCGGCTGCGCAAGCAGGTCATCCACCAATTCCTGCACGTCCTGCTCCGGCACAGCGGGAGCGGTTGAATCCCCCCGCAGTCGCTCCATTAGCGCACTAATGATGGGAATGCGACGCTTCGCTTTTGCTGGTTCGCCGGGTTCGTGCGTAACGCCGCCCAGGTCGTGCATTTCGAGCTTCTCCATGATCCGACTGATCCGCGCCGCGTCCTCAGCTTTGGCCATAACCTCCACCATGCCATTTTCATTGCCCTTTACCCGAAGGACGCAATAGGCCAGGCCATACTGCTTCGCGGCGGCAGCAAACTCTTTCAAGTCCGCGCCCTTAATCTCGAAGAATTTCAGTTCCGCGCCGGATTTGAGCATCGTGCGTAATCGCTCCCGGCCCCGCAGTTTCGGGGCAGACTGTTTCTGCCCCTTGGGGCCTGGCTTCAACGCCGCCATCAACAGTGCGATGATGTGTTCCGCGCCAGTTCCAGCGATCCGAAGCACATGTTCGGCTCCGTCAAAGGCCAGTCGCACTACTTGATCAGCGGCTTCTCCGCCTGATGTCATGTTGGTTCACCTCTCTTTCGTTTTTATCAATCTGGATATTTGAACGCATTTCCTGCGTTCGGAACAGTATTCTATCGCACAGCGCCGCCTCCTTTTTTGAAGCTGTTTGTTTGAATGCCGCAAGCTGTTCTGGTGTATCAATCTCATGCTCACATAACAGCCGCAGCTCACGGGAGATTTGATCTATCTTGATCAGCTCCCCGCGATACACCGGGTGGATTTTCTCTGGCGGTCGCGGTCGATGCTTTGGCAGCTTGCCAAGCAAATAAAGATAACGGAAGTACAGTGCCCGGTAGCCCTTCATACGCCGCGTATTGCTGAACGTGCCGCGCAACAAAAAAACACGCACTTGGCGTGTTGGTTCCGGCGCGGGGCGGCGGGGCCGCTGCTGTTCCAGAATGCGGCGGCGAATACTAGCGGGGGAATACGCATCGCCAAAGTTGCGTTGTAGCTTCAACCCGCGTTCGCGTCCTTTCGGGCAGATAGTGATGTCGTCCTTGCCCTGCTTGATTGTGTAGCCCATGGCGCGAAGGTTCTCGAAGAAATGGCGCTCCGTCATGGCCTCGGCAAGCGCTCTGTCGAGATCGGTTTTCACCATACCGCGATAGGTCGGTTTACCCTGCTGTGCCGCCTGCCATTCGGCGCGGTGCTGCGTCTGCCCGGCCTGCGGGGATTCAATCACCGAAAGGCCGTATTCACGGCAGAGGTCGTCGCTGGCCTGGCGCAACGCTTGGTAGTCCTGCTTGGTGCGATGGTAGCGCCGCCCGTCTGCGCAAGATACCGTATTGAGCACAAAATGATTGTGTACGTGCCCGCAGTCGAGGTGAGTTGCCACAAGCACCTCAAAACGATTACCCCAAAGACGCTCGGCAAGCTCCACTCCGATTTCATGTGCGGTTTCTGGCGCAACCTCACCCGGTGCGAAAGATTGGTAGCCATGATAGGCAACTATACCGCCCTCTTTTTCAAAGCCTTTTTTCGTCGCCATCATCTGCTCCCGTGCCATTTCGGGATCGCAGTTGATACCCGAAACAAAGAACTGCCGCTCTGTTTTGGAATCCTGCTTTGCATAGGAGATGACATCATAAAGTCCCTGTGCCTGTTGCTCAGTCATACCCTGTTGCTCGTAATATGCGGGGTTCTCCGTTTTAGCGGGATCTTCCGCATAGATTACAATGCGGCCCAGCCATCCCTTTACAGCCCATATAGACGTAGAAGCCATCGCGTCACACCTTGCTTCTTTTTTGCGGCAAAATCACTGCCGCAGTGATGTCGCGTACAGTCTGTCGGTATAGCTGCAACGCTTCTTCGCAGTGCGCATCGTCTATTTTTCGCAATGCATCGCCCACGGCATAAAGAGCTTGCATCATGGAAAAATAATCAGGCGGGGGTAAGTCGCGCGGCACAAGGCCATTGATAAGCTGACGAAGGTACGCCTCCTGCGAAAGGCCACTGCGTTTGACAAGTCGCTTCAAGTGATTGCTTTCCTTTTGGTTTAGCCGAAACGTGATCTTAATATTTCGTTGCAGCAAAACATCACTCCTTTCGTTCGCGATAAGCGGGGGTTTTAGGGGGCCGCAGGCTCCCTAAGATGCCGAATGCTGGCATTAGGCGTTGCTTGCTATTCATTAGGTCGTCTATTCAGCAGATACGTACATCCCGGTTATTTCGTCGCTCCGATAATCCAAACCGCGCCATCAAATACGCATTTACGTCCTTTCCTGTCGGGGGTGAACGGTTGCGGACTTCAAGGGTTTCACCCAGCAAGTCCGTGATATTCTGTGTTGCCGTCCGTCCCGCGAGGTCGTTGTCAAGGTGCAGGTCAATCCGCTGGATGCCTGGATAGTCCTCCAAGTATCGGGCAAGCGCAGGAGGCAATCGCGTGTTGGAACCCACGCCCGCCAGGGATAACAAGTGCGTCTGCTGCCAGTCGCGCCCGTGCATTTTTAGCAATGTGGCATATGAAAGAGTATCAATAGCACTTTCATAAAGATGCAAGATGTTGCTTTCGTTTTGAGCTGGCAGGGAAAACGAAAAGCGTTTATCGCTGCCACGGGCCTCGCCTTTGAAACTGCCGATGGTGCCCCGCAGGGCAGCGTAGCGGGGTTGGCCTGTCGTGTCCATTCCAACGAAAACGCAGTTTCCATGGTCGGCGCTCTGATACAATTGTCCGCTGCCGATGCAATGCTCCAGCACGGCCCGGTCAATGCCGCGCCCAACAAGATAGACGATCACGCGGTCATTATTCGGCGCGGCGGCAGGTAGGAGCAGATGGCGTTCCTTGGGCAAAGAAAAAGCGGGCGGCTCATTTGAACCGCCCGCCAGCGCCGGAGAAGGTATCTGAGGTGCAACCCGCAGAATGGTTTCCACGGCTTCCAGAAAGCCCATGCCGCGTACCTTAATGAGATAGTCTAATGCGCTCTTTCCACCGATGTCACGGCTATTCCATTTCCACAACCCATTACTGATTTTAAGGCTGTCGTGGGTTTTCGTGCTGTATTCGTTGCCCGCGACATGAACGAGTTCTTCGGGGTCGTAATTCTGCAAGTAGGTTAGCAGGTCTATTTCTTTGACCTGGGCAACCAGGTCAGGGGGAATATAGGGCATGGTACAGCCTCCTTAAAAATATTTGAAAAAACTCTTGACAATGTATGCAATTGCTCGTATAATGAAATAGCCACGAACGATTGCTCGTGGCTGAAGCTATAACGAAACAAAGGAGAAAGTGCTATGGGTGATTTACTACGGGTGCATACCGAAAGCGGGATACTGGCAGGGCAACGCGAAAAGCTGGGTCTTTCACAAGAGGAAGTGGCAAAAAGGGCAGGCATTAGGCTTGAACAATATCAGCGTTATGAGCAGTGCGGCGTTAATATATCGTCTTCTTCACTGCGTATTGTTCATGCGGTCTTACAAGCATTGGAGCTTGATACCACTGCCTTTGACAAAGGCGACTATGTTTTTGAACCGCTTCCCGAAGATGACCCTCTTTATGAAATTTATGATCAAATAGCGTAGGCGAGGAGGGGCAACATGGACGGCCAAACAAAGCGCGAGGAAAGAGAAGTCCTGATTGAAGCCCGCAAAAAGCTGGGCTTAACGCAGCAGCAAGTCGCTGACAATGCCGGTGTAGCCATGCGGCATTATCAGATGTTTGAGGGCGGCACCCGCAAACTTTCCACTTCGTCTTTTAACCTTGCTTCAAAGGTTTTGAAGGCATTGGAGCTTGATCTTACCGCTTATGCGAACGGCGATTATCTCCTAATACAATAGAAAAGCGGGGAAAAATATCCCCGCCTATCTATTGTGTGTTCAGTTTTGCTCAATCAACCGATCCGCCTGTAGTCCTCGAAAAGAAACCGCATACGGTCAATATATTTTGCTACGTGATAATGCCCTGCGTACCATCTTTTATAGGTCAGCCGTTCCTCAATGCTGTTCAGCCAAATCTCGGTGCTATTGTCCACGGCGCTCTGGTCTATGCCCTGCATGAAGGTTTCCCTCGGCTCGTATTTCAGCGGGCAGGTGTGCGAAAGCACTATATCAACTTGCCAGCCCTCAGTTTCCAGCCGTTGCTCCACCCGCGACTTGATTTCCTCCGATGGCTGTTCATCCGCAAACCACGGCCAACCGTTTGCCAGACGATAAGGCTTATCTACGCTGTAGGCCCCGCCGATGGCGATGCACTTTTGATACGCGATGTCGTAGATTTCGCCGTCCTTGGCAAATAACAGATTGGGGTATTGCGGTTCAACATATACGGTGCCGCCGTGCCATTCGATTTCCTCGTAGCTGCCCACGCTTTCGGGCCGCATTTCGTGATTGCCGTGGACACAGAGCAATTGCAGGCGAAGGTTTTTCAGCCCACGTTTGATCATTTCGTCCCTTTCGCCGCCTGCGAAGTTAATTCCGGCATCCCCCAGGATAATCATAATATCACTTCTGTGGGTGCTATACCTTTTGCTGAAATCCCATATGCGGTTGAATCTGCCGTGCGTGTCGCCGGTTACGTAGATAGCCATAATAGTGCTCCCTTTTTTGATGAATCCATTGTAGCACAAGGGGGCCGCAACGGCAAATGTGCGAATCATTCCAGCGTTCCATACGGCTCCATCCCCATTTCGTCCCAGGTCACGCCATAAGGTGCGCCGCCCGAAGTGTAACCGGCGATGAAGAAGAATGTGTCGTCAGAATCGGGCCAGCGGTCATGGAACGCCTGCTCCTGTTTTTGCTCGCGCTCCCGGCGCAAATGTTCCAGCCGAGCGGCTTCCCCGGCCCGCAGATTTGCGGCCTTTTCCGGCGTAATTGCGCCGATTTCTTCCAACTCGCGGATAGCGCAGCCGGGATCAACGCCATACTTTTTGCGGTATACGCGGACGATATGGGCACCCTTGTAGGCGGGTGCCCACTGCCGCGCCTTGCGCAAACGGGCCTCGCGGCGCTGGGCCTTGTTGGGCTTTTTCTTTTTCTTGGGCATGGCACAACGCTCCTTTGATTTCTGTTAAATAGTATAGCACAGTCTGCCTAAGATTTCTACCGCTCACGCGCATCTTTTCTTCGTGCTAGCGCACCCGCAGAAACATCCCCCTCGTCCGGCACATCGTCCGGGATGACAAGCGGCTCCGGCTCATCCACCTGCAAGGCGACTTTTAGCTCACCCAACCGCGCGGATTTATCGGTAAACTCCGCTTCCTGCGGGAAGGGCTTGTCTTTTTCTGCCTGTGCAACAACCAACTGCTGCTGGGCTTCGCCCAACGCACGTTGTTTGGATTGCAGCTCTTTCGGAAGATCGGCCAAGAGATTATCTATGCGGGATATATTGCCCCGCGCGTCCGAACCCAAGTGGGTCTTGTGCCGCGCCTGCCCGACAATGTGCAGCACGTGGAGCTTCTCCCACATGTCCCAGGATAGCTCCAGCCCGAAGCCACGGTAGATTCCCATTGACAAAGGGTCGCGGCTGGCACAGGTTTTGCAGATTTCGAGGATCGCGTAGCCCGCGTCCTTCGGTGTGTCGAGCATCCGGCCCTCCACCATCATGGACGAAAATTGCTCCGCACTGGCAGAAGTAGTCTGCGCCGCAAGCGCAGTGTCCGCTTCCAGTGCTCGGATTTCGCCCTCAATCCAACTAATCCGCGCGGGCAAACCTTTCATGGCGCTGTCCTGCAAGGCATAGCGTTCACTCATGAAACTGGAACGCAGCAGCTTCAATTTGCTGACTTCGGCCTCCAAGGTGCAAAGCTCCATAATGCGCTCGTCTCCCGTGGCTAAAGCTTTCACCTGTGCATAATTCAGCACGGTTTCGTCCACGTCCTCCATGACACGGGCCGGGGATTTCGACGTAAACACCTGTGAGATAAAACGCTGTTTGTTTTCATTGATCTGATACAGGTATGCATCGAAGGTGCCTTCAGTGACATAGCGGTAAATATCCACTTCGGGATTCTGATTTCCACGTCGCTCTGTTCTGCCCGCGCGTTGTTCCAGGTCGCGCGGCCGCCATGGGCAGTCCAAGTCATGCGAAGCAATAATCAAATCCTGGACGTTTGTCCCCGCGCCCATCTTAGCCGTCGAACCCAGCAGCACCCGCACCGCGCCTGTGCGCACCCGGCCAAACAGCGCTTGCTTTTGAGCTTCGCTCTTGGCCTCATGGATGAACGCGATCTCGTCAGCGGGAACGCCCAGCAGCAACAGCTTTTCTTTGATGTCGCTATACACACTGAATTCCAGGTCAGGTTTCGGGGTGGATAAATCAATAAAGCCCAACTGCGTCAAACGCTTTTCAGCGGTATCCTGCCAGATACGGTACATATAATCTACGCAGAGATTTCCCTTGCTGCCCGGATAGTCTTCCAGCAACGGGTTAATCAGTCGTTGGTCGAGGGCCAGCTTGCGCCCGTCGTTGGTGACAAGCAACATATTGTCTTCCCGTGGGTCAACCTCACGCTTTCGGATTCTGTCCGCGCGTTCGGCTAGGCCCTGCACCATCTCCTGCTGCTGCGGGCTGGGCTTGGCAGCAACTACATGATAATTCACCTTTGGCGTGGGAAGGTTCAGCATGTCTTTCGTCTGGAAATCCATTACTTCACGGGCCATGGCCATCAACTCAGGCAGATTATGAAAGCGCGCGAACCTGGTTTTCATGCGGAAGCCCGTGCCCTCCGGGGCCAGCTCCATGGCCGTAACGGTTTCGCCGAAGGTCGAGGCCCAACAGTCAAAGTGCTCTAATCCTCGCGCCCGTAGCGTGTCATACTGCAAATACCGCTGCATGGTATACATTTCGGCCATGGTGTTGCTGATTGGCGTGCCCGTGGCGAACACCACGCCGCGCCTGCCTGTGATCTCATCCAGGTAGCGCGTTTTCATAAATAAATCGCTGGCCTTTTGCGCGTCGCTCTGGCCGATTCCCGCCACATTTCGCATCTTGGTAACGAGCATGAGATTCTTGTAAAGGTCGGCTTCATCAACAAAAAGCAAATCAACGCCAAGCTCTTCAAAAGTAAGCATATCGTCCTTGCGGCTCTGGTCGTTAAGCTTTTGCATTTTCACTTGCAGGGATTTACGGGTCTTCTCCATCTGCTTTATGGTCATGCGGTCGCCGCGCTCTCTGTTCATTTCCCGAATGCCATCGCTGAGGTCGTCAATCTGCTGCTGTAAAAAATCCTCCTGCCATTCCACCGACATGGGCAGTTTTTCAAACTGGCTGTGGGCCATGACGATGCCGTCATAGTCCCCCGTGGCGATGCGGGCGCAAAACTTGCGGCGGTTTTGCTTCTCGAAGTCGCGAGCCGTGACCATGAGTACATTGGCGCTGGGATATAGCTGCAAAAACTCAGCGGAAAACTGGCCTACAATATTGTTCGGGACAACAAAAAGCGCCTTGTGGCTCAGGCCCAGGCGCTTGGCCTCTATGGCGGCGGCGATCATGGTGTAGGTCTTGCCCGCCCCCACCACGTGGCCGAACAGGGCGTTGCCGCCGTAGAGGTGGCGGGCGACGCCGTT
>Ga0123353_10016999_pt1 | contig 10665 bp, 10 predicted proteins | sample TergutLab28metaG_3_FD_92763 | JGI IMG/M metagenome (GOLD analysis project Ga0123353, IMG submission 92763) | Labiotermes labralis P3 segment gut microbial communities from Petit-Saut dam, French Guiana - Lab288 P3 | ecosystem: Host-associated > Arthropoda: Insects > Digestive system > Gut ... | reverse complement strand
CGTGTGCCTTCCACGGCGTGCGGCGGTAGAGCCGTCCGCAGAGCAATACAATGGCAAGCCAAAGCGTCGATTGCCAAAGAGCAAAGGAAATGTATGTGCCGAACAAGGTTACGGTTGTGGTCATGTTTTTTTGGGGGGGTTCTTTTTCTTCTCCATCATCTTCCGTATTTCGTCCAATTCTTCTTCGCTGAGTCCCGCGTCATCGACAAAATGCTGAAACAGCAACGTTTTGCTTCCGCCGAGGAACGTGTCGGCAAACTTTCGTAGCGAGTCGCCAATGGCACTCGGACGGTTCCGCGTTGCCCGATACAGGTACGTTCGAGCATTTTCCGGCGAGGGTTCATGCGTGAGCCAACCTGACTTTTCGAGTTTTTGCATTGTGGCAAGGACGGTCGTATAGGCAAGCGGCGGAGCGTTTGAGGTTTCATTCAGTTCGGTCAGCACTTCCTGCACGGTCGCACCGCCTTGTTTCCAAACGATTTCCAACACTCGCCGCTGCTGTATTCCGAGGGCGTTGAGTTCCTGATCAATCATTGATTCTGTTTTGGCCGAACACTACTACCCGCAATCATACTACTTTTGGTAGTATTTGTCAAGAGGGGTGGCACAGAAACGGAATGGGACTACTGGCGAGGATTTCGGTGCCGTTTCACTTTACTTTTCTCTGTTTCCATCGGCACAGGGAACAACGGAAAAGGTTGAACAACGTCCATTATTTGCTATTTTGCAGAAAAACCAGCCCCATTTTCTTGCACGCTGGCTCGGTATTTGTCTTTGCCAACGGCTTCGATGCCCTCTTGATTTTGTGCGATCATTCTGTTATGCTGGTCGCTCATTTATTTTCACAAACCTAACGGAGAATCGCTACATGTCTAAAAAAACAGTTCTTTCCGCAATGTTGATCGTTTATATCCTTACCGCCGCCGTTGTTTCCGCACAAGACTGGCGCAGCGGTATTCCTTGGGAAAAACCAATGGTAGTAACCTCTGGGGCAAAGCCGGGCGATCCGCCCTCCGATGCCCTCATCCTTTTCAATGGCAAAGATCTGTCCGAATGGGACAACAAGGAGTGGGCTGTCAAAGGCGACGAACTCCTCTGTGTGCCGGGAAAAGGAGATATTACCACCAAACGGAAATTCGGTAGCGTCCAACTGCACATTGAGTTTGCCACCCCTGCCGAAGTGAATCCCCAAGAAACCGGGCAAGGACGCGGCAATAGCGGTGTTTTTTTCGGACCTTACGAAGTCCAAATTCTTGACTCTTACGAGAATGAAACCTACTACGATGGACAGTGTGCCTCCATCTACAAGCAAGTGCCGCCGCTCGTGAATGTTTGCCGCAAACCGGGTGAATGGCAAACCTACGACATTATTTTCCATCGTCCCGAATTGAAGATCGAAAACAATGCCGTCGCGGAAGTGCTTCGTCCAGGTTATGTTACCGTTATCCAAAATGGTGTCCTTGTGGTCAACCGCCATGAAATTTTAGGCACGACGTATTGGCATCAAGCACCGGTGTATGAACCCCACGAACCAACACTGTCCATCAGATTGCAGGATCACGGAAATACTATCAAGTTTCGCAACATTTGGGTCAGGGAGATTCCCGATACCAATGTGAGACCAAAACCGACACGAGAGCCTTATTTCCAATAGTAGAATAGGGAACGCGAACACACAAACCTTCGTGAAATGCGCTACAAAGCCAATGACGTATTGTAACGCAAACGTTCGCATGTTTTGCGTTAAATTCCTCCTTCCTTATACGAAACCGTGGACGACAAAACAAGATCACATTCGGAAACTGATCCGCCTGATGCTCCGTCGGGGGTGTGGCGGCGGTCACAGGAAGGATCGGGTTCCACTCGTAGCGATGAACACAGGACTTCGGAGTCACTTGTTACGACATCTGCCAAAAGGGGTGTGCGCCAGCAACAGACACTCTACCGGGTTTACCTCGTTGATGTCTTTTTTGGCATCATTTCTTGTCTTTTTTTATTCGCTATTGGTTATATAGTTTATCGCCAAACAACATTCGTGGAATCGGTGAAGCCCGACTATGCCTTACTGGATAAAGACAGCGATACCTATTGGACAGACCGAATCTTAGTTGACATTACCACCGCAGAGCAGTCCATCGGCACCAAAGAACAGCGCCGCCATCGTCTTCGAACTTTTGTCTATCGAACGGTAGAAGAGGCGATGAATATTTCGTCGTCCTACGATCGGGCACAAGCCGTCACCAGTGTTGCCATGGTGCTCGCACAACACGACATTGATTTCGTGCTGGATAATCATTTACAGAAACTTGGTGAGACCAGTATGGTTGTATCGTTCCGTGCTCGTGCTCTCATTTCACAAGCGTTAATGTACCTCCGTTTGGAAAGAGCCCCTGCTGCACAAGTCGCCCTCCAGCGGTATAACCGATTAGTGATTGAATCCGACATCAAATTGAATTCGCCCATCAACGAGGAATCCTTTTTCGGCGCGGTTGCAGTCTTACACTGTCTCCACAACAGAGAAGGGCTCAAAGAATTATTTGACAGTCAGAGGACATCCACTGCTGCCCTTGGTATTGATCTGCGAGCAAAAGGGTACCGCCTGATCGTAGGAGAACAAGTCCGAACCGGTATGATTGCAGACGCAATGGAAACAGCAAAACGTATCGACAATCATATCGAACAGGCAAGAGCGTGGACACTCATTTTGCAATATGCTGCCCGACCAATACCCGCACGTCCCATTGAGCCGACTATGCTTGATCTTCTTGATAACCCACAGACAGTACCGCTGTCCTATCCTGCGTCCGCAGAGCAAGCGATTGACGACTTCTTCCAGTACATTGCCCAGAAGGATGCCAATTTTCAAACATCTCTTTTGCAACTGATTGCTGGTTCCCGGTTGATGTGTGATGTGGAACTGTACAAAATCTTTCGGAATCGTCTTGTCGAGAATGAAGAATTGATTGACCGGATCAAGCGTCCTGTGCTCAAGCTTCTTGACGAGCCTGAGTCTCCTACCATTCGGGCGGCACTGAACATGCCGCCGCGAGCCGCCTCAGATACCCAACGAATAGACTCGGCGATTGACGACTGGCAAGCCCCCCACGAACATGTTTATATAGAAGTGGTCGATATTGATCCCACTCCGTTGCACACAAGAGCCGACCAACAATGGGTTCGAGCATTACTTGCTATTGCACAAGGTTATCAGTCGGTCAAACGGTTTCAAGATGCTGACAGAATTCTAAAACAGGCGTATACCGCCGCACAGAGATTTACAGACCCAAACGTCCAGGTTCAACTTTTGATGAATATTGGTGAACTCCAAGTTGCAGTAGGGTCCGTTGCTGATGCACAGAAAACGTTCGTTTCTGTTACACCAAAATTGTCCGCGGATCAGAAAGTGGAACTCGTACGTTTTCTCATCATTGGTCGTCTCTTAGACGAAGCGTTCAACGTGATTTCAAGTATCGAATCGCCAGAGATTCGTGAAAATGTCTGTTCATTTTTGTTACAGGAACAAATTCGGATAAACCGCCTTGAAGATGCTGAAAAGACATTGGCGTTGATGCCGCAAAGAAATACGACAACGGCGGAGTGCCGGAGCCGCCTGAACGTTGCCAAAGAAACTGCAACCCGCGAAGATTTCAATCGACTCGGACTCACTCTTCCAGATGGAAATAGTGCAGATTGGGAACGCTATTGCGCCGACTTGATTCAGCAAGGATTCTTACACCTTGCGAATCAAGCGGTGGAGGGCATCGGCGACGTTCAAAACCGTATCAAAATTCAAGCAAGAATCGCTCGAGAATTTTTACTGCTCTATCAAGCATTCAATGGCACCAATGATCCTAACCGCTTAACCCGGCGAGAACTTCAGCAGGAAATAGCATCCGCGGCAAGCCGCACGGAGAATCCGATTGTTCAGACGACGATTATGGTGGAGTTATTGACACACTTGACCAGGCACATGCAAACCGAGGCGGATCGGTTAGACGGGAAACAGCTTTGGATACAGGCGATTGATTCTTGCCGAAAAATTGTCAATAGCGACAATGCGGCAGTCTTGTTTGTGCAACTAATTATTGCAAAAAACATGTTGGACAATCCGAATCTACAAAGGAGGACAATGCCGATTTTCACAAGAGAAACAAATGGGGCGGCTTTTGATGAAACCAACAAACTTATTGATGAGGGGCTCGATCTCATCAATTCGCAGAAATATGTGGAACAACAAGGTAAGGCTTGTGCCCATCTTGCAATGGTATTGGTACAAATTGGGCGGACGACATCAGCACAAAAGATACTGGACCGCACACTGGAAATTGCGGAGAACGTCTCTGATTATCAAGAGTTAATTTCGATGTTACTCGCAACGATCCCTGCATTGAAAGCAATGAATGTAACAGGGACAATCCCGAGGATTTACCGTTTGGCGATTGATGCGATTTCCCATGAATTTTCTCGAAGACATTCAAATGTTGATGTGTACGATTGGAGAATGCGTGATTCAGAAATCGAGTTGATCGTGCGTTCACAAATAGAGAATGGTTTTGTGGACGATGCAGTGGAATCGGCAAACCGTCTGAACGAGCCGGTACTTCGTGAACGATTGCTCCGAACGGCGGCTTATATTTATCTTGATCAGGGAAACATCGATCGAGCAGAATTGATCGTTCGGCGATTGACAGTAAAAGAAATACAGAACGGTGTCCTACAACACGTTCAGGCATTCAAACGCCGTTCACTCTCACAGGAACGCTGAAACCGGCAATAGTCCGCCGATGTTGCGGCACAATGGTCAGAGGACTACATTTGTACAGTGCAATCCATGAGCGGTCAAACCGGCTAAACGCTAATTCGTGCGGTCGAGTCCGGTCCATTTAAGCAACCAATAGGTCACGAATCCCATGATAACCAGACCTACACCGAAGAGGGAATAGGCAATCAGTTGCGACACAAACTCGAAGTTTTCCTGATGCAAAAAACCTTTGACAAACTCCCCATATTCCGACATTCCAAAGACGCTTGCCAGAACGTTGAGCGGCATAAAGATTATCGTTAAAATCGTCAGCCGTTTCATTTGTAGGTTCAAATTGTTATTAATGACACCCGTTCGGGCATCCATTAAGCCGCCCAGAATGACCGAGTAAATTTCTGCCTGTTTATAACACTGGGCATTATCAAGGCTCAAGTCTTCCAGCAATTCATTGTGTTCAGCCGTGAAACCGATCTTTGCCGAATACCCCCGCATTCGGTCAATCAAAGCCCCATTAGTGGAAATTGCGCTCTGATAGTACGTCATGCTTTGATTCAATTTGAACATATGAATCAGTTGCCGATTGTCAATCGTCGCTTTTACTCTGTCTTCCAATTCGTTGACCAGCGCACTGATTGTCCGAATGTGGGACATAAACTGCGATACGGTACGGGAAATGAGACGAATCAGAAGTTCGGGCAGTCCTCCGACAACGTGCGCCGTATCCTTACCACGGTCAAAAAGCGAACCGTCGTCGCCCAAAACGGCGATCAGTCTGTCGTGGAAGAGATAGAGTCCCACGGACGAGACGCGAAACAAAAAATTGTCGTCTGCCGAATAATGCTTCGGCTGTTTGAAAATGACGGCAACGTGACTCGGTTCAAATTCGATCCGGGAAAGTTCGTCTGGGTCGAGTGCACTCGCTAGGGTGTGTTCGTCGAGATTCAATTCGCCGATAAGGTACATGCGTTCCGTCTCGTCAGGATCGACAAACACCTGGATTCTGGAATTGGCATCTTCCGTAGGAATAAGCCGACCTTCGATAATATCGTAATTCGCTCTCATGGCAAAATGAGACGGGTAACAACTATGAATAGATACATTTTACCGAATACCCTCGAAAATTCAATCAGATGCTGTTTCCACCCACCTCCGGCTCTTGAACAGTGGGTGATTCCTCTTTCGCATTGAACAGCAACTCGTGAAAGAGCAGCAAAATGACACTACAAACGAGCAGTGAATCAGCAATGTTAAAGTTGGGCCAAGGAAAAGTGCCAATCATACAAAGAATCCAGTCCCGAACGGCGTAAATGGGTTGCCCGGCAGAATCGGTTATACCGTGCCAGCCGAGCCGGTCATACAAATTGCCGCAGATACCCGCCGTAATCATTCCCAAAATGATCGATAGAAACAAACTCCGCCAAGCCCAGAAAACGAGCCAAACCAAGATCCCAACCAGGAAAATCAGCGATAAAACGACGAAAATTGTTGTTTGTCCTGCTCCGAAACCAAACAATGCCCCCGGATTGAGCGACGTTTGAAAACCGGCAACATCTTGCCAAATCCAATAGACAGCATGCAATTCCGGTTCGATGTGCCTGTACTCTCCCGGCATTCCCAGTGCTTGGAAAACCCAATGCTTCGACAGCAAATCCGACGCTGTTCCTGCGATAGCAATCACAAGAAAGAGGCAAACAGCACGGCACCAGCCGGACAGAATGAATATTTTCGGCATTTTGTTATTAATCTTGATGGGCAAGTTCAACACACTGGACACAATTTGCCGTATAGGGCAAAACATTGAGCCGGACTTTCGGAATCGGACAGCCGCAACTTTCACAAATTCCGTAAGTTCCCTCTTTGATCCGGGCAAGTGCCTCTTCGATAAGGTCCAAGGTAGCGTTGTCCGATTGAATGAAGGAAAGAGTTTGTTCCTGTTCAAAGTTATCTGTACCAATGTCTGCCATGTGCAATGGCATGAGGGAAAGGTCGCCTGCGGCTTCTGATCGGCTTCGGCTCAACGCACCGTCGGTCATTGAAGAAACATCACCGCGAATCCGGTCGCGGAGTGAAATCAAGCGGCATTTATAAGATTCAAGTTCGGCATCAGATAACCCCTTATTTTTCTGCAAAGCAGACGTTTTTTTAATCATAATCCACCCCAGAATCATACAAAAACAACCACAAATTTACCGGAAATCAGCAAAAATTCAAGTCCCCGGCTCTTTTCACTCCCGATACATTCTCATGATTGCTTCTTTGACAAGCATTCGCATCGTTGAGCCGGATGCGCGTTGACCGGTGAATAGTTTGAACTGGTAGCAGGCTTGACCGACAAACATTTCCACTCCTGTTACAACTCTACAACCCTTTTCCTGTGCCGATTTGATGAGCAACGTGTGTTCTGGATTGTAAACCGCGTCAAAGACCAACATTTTTGACCGGAGCGAAGACTTGGGATAGGGCGTTTCGTTAACGTTCGGGTGCATCCCCAACGGTGTACAGTTTACCACAATATCTGGCTTTACCGACTCCCGTATTTCCCATTTAACGTATTCACTGCCGAGATGTTTTGAGAGTTCCAATGCACGTTCCGAATCGACATCCGTAACTGTTACCATTGCTTCCCGGTGAACGAGTCCATACGCCAATGCCTTCCCGGCACCGCCCGCTCCTAAAACAAGTGCTTTCATATTCTTCAAAACGCTCTCTTCGTCAGAAGGATTGCCCCCCAGTGCATGTTCAATGCCACCCATCGCCGCAATGTAATCGGTATTGTAGCCAATGCGTTCCCCATTCCGAAAGACGATGGTATTGCACGCTCCGATTCGTTCAACAGCGGGGTCTGCCTTCGTCAAGTGCTCGATCACGGCAACCTTATGCGGTATCGTTACGCTGATGCCCTGTATCCCGAGTTCGGGGGCAAGACGTAGGAGATCGGCAACGCTAGCATCGCCTATTTGGAAGGGCACATAAACTGCGTTGATTTTATGTTCCAAGAAGAACCGGTTGTGCACCAGCGGACTCAAACTGTGTCCCACGGGATTGCCTATGATCCCATAGACGGCGGTCTCTTTATTGATTTGGTCGTAACGATAGAGACCGAGCAAGTCTTCATAAACCAACATTCCCGGCGCAATGATTCGGTCTTCGGAAAATGTTGCATAAGTGTAGGGCATACTAAACCGTTTGGACAGAATTCGGGCGGCTTTCCCCATCTCCCCCATGCAGATTCCCACGACGCGGATTGCCTTTTCACCGAGTAGTTTTTGCGACTCATCGTTCTTTTGTTGGATGAATTTCAAAAAGTTGTACATTTCCGCAACTGTTTTCGGCGTGGCGGCAATTTTGATGAAATGGGGTTTCTTTTTCAACATTTCCCGGTGCAATCCCGGTAGATTCTCCGGCATTGTTTCCGTGTTGTGATAACTGATGATCCGCCGGGTTTTTCCGAAAGGGGGAATCTGATCCGCTATATCGACTTCCAAATCGACAAATTCCGGTTCAGCGAGGATGGCAGTACGAAGCAGAGTGAGTCGGTTTTCCTCGGAGTCTCGCCAGAGTCCCCCGTCCTGCTGCCGCCGGACGGTGATGACCGTTGCTGTCGGACGCGGTGGAATCAGTCGATTTATGTCCGGTTCGCGGCGCAGAAAATCGAGTCGAAGTTCGACCAACTTGATTCCTTCTTCAGCAAGCCGCGCGTGCTCGGCAATCATTCGGGAATGAGTCCCGCAGGCTATTGTAACGCAGATCATTATTGTTGTCCCAATTCGCCGACACTCCGGCGGTGGGCATAGTATAGAGTATGGGACAACATTTTCAAGTGTATCAACATTTTCAGTAGTCCGTCTGCAAGTTTTTAGTATCCCATGTTTATCAGTTGTTTCATTGGTTTTTATCGCCATCGCCCTTTTCGTCTTCGGCTTGCCCTTCTCGAGTCAATGAATAAGGGCGCGTCATTTGGGGAACATCATGCTACTAAGGACGCACCACGCAATCTAATGATTGCGTCTCTGTTTTTTGCCCTTTTCCATTCGCACCCCGCGTTTTCCGGTGTACCGGTGAAATTAGGGTTCCAATGTCCAAATGCGCACGTTGTTGTCATCGCTTGTCGTAATAATTTTCTTTTCCTCCCAAAAACATTTTAGGATACTTCCAGACAACGCCAACACGCGTAATTCCTTTCCCGACTCGGCATCTAAAATTCGGACGGTTCCATTTGCGAACGTAAAAATTTTCATACCGTCGACGGAAAAATGAGGAGAACTTTCTATCGAAAACAATCTCTGCCCGGACGCAACATCCCAAACTTGATAGATTGTGTCCTCGTTGGTCCAATTGCAGACGACAATTTTCTTTCCGTCTGTCTGAAAGACGGCAGTCGTAACCCTATCCGTATGTCCATTGAGTTCAACGAACGACCCCTCCTCCGCTTGTGCATAATCGACACACACCAGCAAAACTATCGCAATGCAAAAAATGTGTTTCATGGGGATACTCCTTTAACTCAAAAGCTTTCGCCGGAAAATAATGTATCGCTTTTCGTTATTCCCGCTTTCGCCGGAATGACGGTACTTTTTGCCATAGCGAAAAAATTGCCTACAGAACTTTCGCGAACCCTTCTGCTTGCATTTTAACACGGATATGTCCGACATTCAGCGGAGCATTGCCTTCGAGTGCGCTCGTTCAGCGTTTCGATTTGTCGTCGCAGATGTTCAGGGTCACCGGAGTTGTCGAGGATGATGTCCGCTCGCCGGGACTTTTCCTCCACAGATAATTGTGCCGCCTCACGCTGTTGCCACTCGATTTCCGACCAATCGCGACTCCTGACTCGATTCCAACGCTCCTCCGCCGGTGCCGACACGAAAATTATCAAATCGACAAGATGATCCCAGTTCGATTCCAATAACAGTGGTGCATCCAACAAGCACAGTTGTACGCCGTTCCGCTCGTGTTCTGCCCGCTGCCGATGAACTTCTTCGGCAATCAAGGGATGAGTCAAGGATTTCAGATACGCAAGTTCTTTGTTGTCGGCGAAGACGACCGCCGCCATTTTTCGCCGATCGATTTCGCCGTCCGCATTGAAGACGGCGGTTCCCCAACGTTCATGTACCAATTCCTTGATTGCGGGCAACAACAGCGTTTGATGCCCGATGGTGTCCGCATCAATCACTGCCGCCCCTAACTGGCGGAACATAGCCGTGGCAGTGCTTTTACCGCTGCCGATTCCGCCGATGATTGCTATGATTTTCATGGTAATGTCCGGGGACACAGTCCCCGGTTCTCGTTATTGAGAGACACTTCGGTAGGGTAAAACTTGGTAAAGGCAATACAAATCGTTTTCGTATACCATTTTCAGTGTCGAATGGGTCGGCATTTCATACGACTGAGCGCAAATGATATAATTGAAGCCATAACGTTGCCTTAATTCGGCAATTTGCTCGTCCGTTTTGTTGTTCAATAGCGTCGTGAGCAACCGATCCGTCATACTGACACCCTCGGCATTTCTATAACCGAACAGATCACCCATTGATTTCCGCCATTCAACGATAGCGGCGGCATCCTGCGGAATATTTTTCCGAGTCCCGATGTCTGCACGCCGGGCGTGCCACTTGAACGTCTGTTCATCGCGTGGAATCCAAAACTTGGCATCCTTCGGCGTGTTTTCCTTGACCCATTGGCACATATCCTTCCACTCTACGGCGGCACCGGCTCGTTTGCCCGTCGTCCCATCAGGTTCGGACCGGCAGAACGCCGCATGTGTCCGTAAGTCCACATACTTGGGCAATGCCGTCAGTGGAGCGTAAAAGGCGATCGTGATATAAAACAAAAACCGGAAAGGAACGCAGCGCAATGACGGCATGCTACGCATGGTATAGAACAATCCCAAGCATACTAGCAGGGTG
>Ga0123353_10016997_pt1 | contig 10665 bp, 5 predicted proteins | sample TergutLab28metaG_3_FD_92763 | JGI IMG/M metagenome (GOLD analysis project Ga0123353, IMG submission 92763) | Labiotermes labralis P3 segment gut microbial communities from Petit-Saut dam, French Guiana - Lab288 P3 | ecosystem: Host-associated > Arthropoda: Insects > Digestive system > Gut ... | reverse complement strand
TTCTCTCATGGCCACGCAATAACATGTCCTGTCTTCACACCAGACCACACAGTGTTGATGATCCTCTCTCATGGCCACGCAATAACATGTCCTGTCTTCACCCCAGACGACACAGTGTTGATGACCTTCTCTCATGGCCACGCAATAACATGTCCCGTCTTCACACCAGACCACACAGTGTTGATGACCTTCTTTCATGGCCACGCAATAACATGTCCTGTCTTCACACCAGACCACACAGTGTTGATGATCTTCTCTCATGGCCACGCAATAACATGTCCTGTTCTATTCTAACATTTTGCCGGTCCCAGTGGCCGCGCGGTCTAAGGCGTAGGTCTGCGTCCGCTCGCCTGCTGAGAACGTGGGTTCGATTCCCACCGGGAGCATGGATGTTTGTTGTGATTGTTGTGTGTTGTCAGGTAGAGGTCTTGCGACGAGCTGATCCCTCGTCCAGAGGAGTCCTACCGACTGTGACGCGTCGTTGCGTGTGATCAAGAAACCTCAAGAATGAGGAGACCATTGCTCGCGTTGGGCCGAAATGCCAAAGTAAAAAAACAAAATATAACATTTTATTTACTTCAAAAAAAAATATATATATACAGTAATATGAGGTACAACGTATTTTATTTATTTATATATATATATACGAGTATGTATATATATATGTATTTCCTTTTGCTGGGTCTTTGGATTTGCGTCTTCACAATTTGAGTTAGATCAGAAATTCAATTGCAGCTTCCCAGGATTCTCCGCGAAACAACAACAGTTCATTTATGCCCTAAATCTGGCTGTTAAACTTCACCATAGGAACAATTATAATAACGGATTTAGGCCGTTCTTTCAGAGAAAGAGTACAACGGAGGAAGGCAAGAGAAGTAAAGCAAAATTTAAAATTAATTTGATTACGGTTGTTAGCTCAAGTGCGCAAGAGCTAAAGGCAGCAGACAAGTGAAGGTGCAGCGGAGCGGACGTGGCGCTTCGCTGTCTCCAAGCCGGATTCCACGCGTGGAAAAGAACAAGTGAAGATGAGAACAGAGAAAAGAAATAAGAAGGCATAAAAGCGAGGGACTGCTATGAGAAGCACCGAACTTGTAGAGACAGAAATCCGAGGGGGCTAGTCTAAAAACTTGGAGCAGAACATCATGTTCTTGACAGCTCGAATGATCAAACTGTGTAGCATTACTTACGCTTTTACGGTAAAGACATAAATTATTTGTTCATTGCTAAGAGGGAAGAAAACAATAACTGATCTGCTTCCGCAGAATGAAAGCACCATTTAATTATAATAAATACTTAAACGTAGAATATACTTAAGGGCGAGCGGGGCAGTTGTTTGAGACACTACGCCTCAAGACGGGGGGTTCTAGGTCCGATTCCCGGTAGGGTCCTTGGAAATTTTCAAGCGACCTGTTACTTCTGTCCACATTTCTGTAGCCCTGGCGTCCACTCAGCCTCGAACAGGAATGAGTATCAAGGAATCTCCTTGGGTTTAAAGAGCGGCTGGCGAGTGGAGCTTACAGCTCTGCTGTCCCAGTTGTGCCGGATGTCGAAGTGAGGACGGAAGCCCAACTTTCCATTCCCCCCATCCCGAGTCTTCATGACTTGTTACAGAAAAGCTCCTCCTTTACCTTTTACAATATAAGTAAGAAAAGTGTCAATCAATACCGAAATCAAAAGATGTTAGACAATATCAGAAGTACGTGGAAGAAATATCTGCAAACAGGAAGCAGACAATAGGGCAAACATGGCAGGTTAACTGCATATATATATATATATTTAATCAATATATATATATATTTAATCAATATATATATATATTGATTAAATACATGGCTAATTAAATAATCAAATAACCACATGTTTCTGGTCAAGACAACCCTACCCTTTCAGCATGAGTCCTCGAGTTTTCTAATAAATCTAAGAGCAACTTCCAAAGTCTAGACGCCATAATGGCGACACGAAGCAAGTTCCATACAGAGGGACAACAATCCATAGAGCAACATATAAACCTCAGCTATCTAGCGCTTTCTGCTCGGTGCGTGTGCGTTGATAAACAAGTGCTTATGAAAGGAAGATCACTGTAAGGATTACACTCAGATTATTAGACGCCATAGCAAGCAGCTCACTTTCCCGGGCCACCAGCACCAGGGACTTGTGCAGGTCTGCCTTTTAAGTCTCATTCACACACACAGGACTGGACTGTATCTGACCGTGGACTTCGTCAACGTCTACGTGGTAGCCGGAAAAAGCCGAACCGCTTCGAGGCAGTCCATGTCGTCCACAGACCGTCGACTAGACAGCGGCTGTACTGTGCCATGGCTTCAGAAATCATTTTCGAAGCGGTCCATGGTGCCACGGTCTCGGTACGGTGGTGGTCGACTCCAGGATGTGTCCGCCTTCAAGAAACTGACAGGGCATAACGGTATTTACAACAGCCCACCGGCACTCTACCTCGTCTCAGTCAGATGATACCAATCGTACACATACTAAAACTCAAGAACAATTACATCAATCGCCTCCAAGAACATCTCCTAGTATCTGACGCATTATACTTCTGTACGGATATTAACTACCTGCTATAATACAACTTCCTGCCGTCCCAGACGACAGTAATCGTTACAGTCAGTGTCAAGAGAACCAACCCTCTTGTGCTCGTCTTCCTCTTTTGTGCCAATAAACAAATGTTTTTGATTACAGGCGTCCGCCACGGTGCAAATAATATCCTCATTCTTCAGTCAGTTCTTGCACTGCTTGACCCTTCCAGATGAGACCGATAAGTTGTCCCGAAATGTCGGTAACTAATTACCGATCTACGCTGCGTAACATCCCAGAAGCGCAAAGATCTCAAATACTGCTGAACCAAATTCCACGGAGTTCATGAAATTGGAGGTTTTTGGTGCGACTAAGATTTTATTGTTTTAATTTTTACCGAATAAGGCAAACGTAACAGGGTGTTCCGAAAGATTGTTCAAGGTCACCAGTACCAGGTATGCTGCCCCTGCTCAATTGTCTGACCGCACATTTCATCTTCCAGACTACCAAGCAAAACGAAACCAAATTTGGTATTCAAAACCTACAGTAACAGTCCCTGGAAAAAAATTTATTTTCGCAGCCTATACTGTAGATGGAGACAGAAATTTTCTACGGAACAGTGGTAACTGTGTGGGCCGGGAAAGCGTAGACGGTATAGCGACTCGCTACGGGCTGGACGATCAGGGGATCGAATCCCAGTCGGGGCGAGACTTTCGGCACCCGTCCAGACCGGCCCTGAGGCCCACCCAACCTGCTATACAACGGGTACCCCGGGGGTAAAGCGGTCGGGGCGTGACATTGACAACCCACCCCCACCTAGTGTCGAAGTTAAAGAAAGAGTAGAGCTATACCTCTATACCCCTTCTGGGCCTTCGTAACCTTCTAGGGTGAACTTTGCTTACCGTGGTAACTGTACACTGAACAACAGTGTATGAGCCCACAGAGACAGATCGCAAGTAAACAAACTACATCAAATAAACAACAGACGTGCTAAAACTGTAGCCCCTTGGAACACCAGTTGGCGTTTCTTATTACGAAACCCCAGGAACTGACGTCACTTTGCGTGTCGTTTCGTTTCACCTCTGCCTCCTCCGGACACAAGCACCCCATTCTCTCCTCTTCCCGTCCCTTTCTTTCCTTTTCATTAATCACGCTCCGCCAATCATGTGATTTTATTAAAACGTCACACATTTTCAACACCATCCTCCGCTCTCCTCCCCTCCCCCCACCATTCTACAATACTGTTTCCAAACAAAATTATTTCACTGCCCAGATTCCTTTAAAATTTATTTTTCCACTCCTTTCCGTGGTTCAGATACGTCAGCGTCGGCTCCAAATTCCTGATTCATACTCGTCGGCAGTGTGTAAAGGATTAAGAGTCAGTACATTGCACCGAGCACGGCACTGGAGGGTTAATAGGCCACGATATTTATAAATTGGACAGTTTCTATCCCGTTGTGTGTGCGTAAACAATGTATTACTAAAACCGTCTTTACCGTCCCATGTACACCTTACAACTATATTACTGGTATATCCACAGTTTATCCCCAGAATATCCACAGTTTATCCCCAGAATATCCACATTATATCACGCACTAACACCGACTGTATTATAATGTATTTAAACAGTACCGTAATTCGAGAAAGGTTTGATAGTTATATTGTAAACCGTGAGATCCCGTAGGTATAAACCACCGAATGTACCTTGACTAACACCACTGTTTTGTAAGCCTGATGATGGTCGAGTAAGGCCGAAACATGTTACTTAGTTGAATAGTTGTAGTAATTTGCAACTGTCATTTATATTGTTGTGTAAAGACGGTTTTAATTAATACAGTGAGTGATATTTATGTTTTTCTAAATGAATTGTGAAACTTACGCACTTAACCCGTTTAAGACTGACACTTCTGCATCTTAACCGTTTGAAAACTTACTTCCATTTAATAATACGCCAAAATTCGGCTCAAGCCTTGCAGAGAGGTAAAGGTAAAGGTAAAGCGGTCCCATTACAGGCCTGGACAGGCCCAAAGGGTTCCAGGAAGTTAAGGTTCCTCGATTTCGTAACAACGGCACAGGATAGTGGTAAGGTTGTCACCCTTACGCACCGACTCCCTTTACCCCCGGTAAATGGTCCTGGTACTCATTTCTGTTAGAGGCTGAGTCGACCCCAGGGCCATAGTGCGATAGGAAGGATTTTATGTCAATGAAAAATCCACTGACACCAGCTGGGATCGAACCAGCCACCTTCCGATTTGTAGCACAGCACCTTAATCACTGTGCTACCGCGGTCCCTTGCAGAGAGAGCAGTTATTATTGACTGCCGGGTCTTTCGGAGAAGAATCGGTGTTTGTTGTGAGAATTGTACGAAACGACGTAAGTTCGAGTGTAGTGGGTGGGGATAATATTAAAGAGAGGGTGGCACATGTAGTTAGTTACTGCTGGGACCTCAGATGTTTAGTTAACTGTACATTCCATACACATGGTCCTTCATTTAAGGACGATTTCAGTGTTTCACGTTACATCACGTCATATGATAGGATTGGTGAATGATGAACTGGGAATGACGTGAAAAGGACTGTTCGCGGCCTAATTAAGGCACCGTCTTAGCATTTACGTAAGGTGACTGGAGGAAATCGTGAAAACTTCGACCAGAATAGCGAGACATCGAAATGCGCTTAGATAGAAGCTAAAAACCGTTACCGCCTGAGCCAACGTGGCTGGCCATACCCTTCTTCACCTTTGGTCTACTAATGCCTTATTCAACGTCTTCACGAATCGTCCTTAAGAACAGTCATGTAATCTGAAAGTTGATAAACACGCACAATATTCTGGCGGTACCGAGTTCACACACCAGCAGAGAACAAAGCACCCTGACTGCAATTATTGCGTCTTAGCAATTCATGCTCATACAGGTTAGAACTTATTGTACGGAATTAAACTATTAGCATATCGACATTTCCTGCTTTATTGTATCGTCTGTTCCAAGTTTGTATTAAATCTGTGTATCACTGACATTAAAAGATGTGTGAGAGAACGAGTGTGGTCACACGATCGTTAAGCGAAACTGAACACTACTTAGTATATACCTCACATAGTGCTCTTTGTGTGACTGAGTGAGTCGCACACGGGTTGCCTTGGTTACGGTGTGTCCGTGAAAACCAACCGACAGTCCGAGTTAGTTACTGTAGCAAAACCAGATGGCAGCACTCCCACAGATAGGAGCAGAAGTAACGCTTCGTTGGCTCTACCTCCAAAAACCCATCAGTGTTCTATGCATAGTATTTAATTACGCAAGTGGGCAACTTTGCATTACGTGGACCCGTAACAGTAATAAAACGGTGGGGAATAAGAACAAATAAAGAGACAAAGAACATGTTACAGCTGGAAGATATTTGCGAAATTCGTAACACAGCTCCGACTAACACAGTATGTTCATGCTGAAAGAATGGAAAACCAAAGAATGTCAAAGCAAATCGTAAGAGCTACAATGGAAGGAAGAAAGAAAACAGGAAGACCACGTACAAGATGGAGGGACAAGTTTGAAGGAACTGCGCTCTTCTGGGCTATTACGCAGCGAGTAGTGGTTAATTCCCTTTCCGACGTTTGGGAACAATCTATCCGTCCCTTCTGGACCCTTGAGGATGAGACCGATATGTTGTCCCGAAACGTCGGTAAGGATTCAACACTACTCGCTGCGTAGTAGCCCAGAAGAGCGCAGTTCCCAGCTACTTCGCAGGGAAAGCCTGAGATCACTCAAGGCTGAAGAGGATTTAAATATATTGGGAATAAAACACAAGTAGGCAGTGGTCGGAGATCGTCGGGAATGGAGGAAGATTGTACTGGAACGGACTGCAGCGTTGCAGGAGCAGGCGGGGGGGGGGCGGGGAGCACGAGTATGTGGGGGAAAAAGAAGAAGATCAAAGTACACTTATCAAGCACATGCCAACAAATATATGACAAGCCACCCAACCGATCACAGGTCTGATTTTGTTGCAAAGCACTAAATTCGTCAACTAACTACGTGCGCATCCCACACTTAGTTCCAGCATTTAGATGCAGACAAACCTGTCGTTAGGTGAGTCGCACAATAAACTGTAATATGTTAAGAAACTGGATACGTTTACCCCAACTTTTCCTCCAGCACTATGAAAATTTCACCAACTCAAGAGTGACATTTTTAATTCATAATATTCGACAATGTGCTTTATATTTTGAGAATCCGAGATAGCTCAGTCGTTACGGCGACTAGGCTAGAGGATGGACGGTCCGAGGTTCGAATCTTCAAAACCTCCAGACAAGCTCCGGGGCCCAGCCAGCATTTCGTGGTTCTACCCCTGGCGTAAAGCGGCCGTAGCGCGACGTATACCATCCACCACCGTCTAGGTCCGATGTTAAGAATGAGTGGAGGCAAACCTCTAGTCCCTCCTGTATGCCTTCAGTGCACGTACGGGGGCAAGTTTAATTCTGGACAACTTATTCTCCATCAGACCTGTTCATTGTACCAATACCAAAAGCCAAACGATAGCAAGGTGGAAAGCGGTACATTACCACACCTGCTATAGCAACCCACTACTCTAAACACTTTAAGAAGGGGACGACAGAAGGACAGACAGTTCTAGTTACTGATTGGATGCAAAGTTATCTCTCGTACGCGGTTAATTCCGCTTGATTGGTTGTCACCATAGCAACACGAGGAGGGAAAGATAAACGATAGACGGCAGGAGACTCAATGAGATCTGTTTTCCGGACGAGAAGAGTCGAGACCTATTCTTCCTTCTCCCTACAGCATCCTCGTACAACCCCTACAATCTCTTCTTCAACTCTCCCCACGCCCCGTGTCATTTCGTACCATCCAGCCGCAAACTGCTAACTGCACCCGTGCAACTACTGAAGCTTCTTTACCTACACTAAAAGGGCCTCCTTTCGACAAATTGAAGCACCAGGTCCACCGCAATGTAAACCCTTTAAACACTACTGGTTAGTTACAAGAAATTCATGTTTAACGCTAACAAGACAGACAATTCACGTACAAACGTAACACTGATGTGCTTCCGTGCAACCATTGTTGCAGTGGAAAAGCAATAAGTATTACATATTCTAAGTCTGTGTTTGTAGCCTTAGGTATCTAGCATGTAATGCGCATGCGCCATATTGTTATCTGTTCGCCTGTCCGGCTGTACCGCATTTTTATGCGTTATCTCATAAATGGCATGATTTTCGGGAAAAATGTATTGAATATAAAACGTGTGCTTCGATTTTCTCTAAAATTTCTGTCTGCACTATTTATATATATATATATATATATAAGAAGAACCAGTGAGATATCAAAAATGTATATCGATTTTATGTGAAGTGTCCGTCTTTCTTGTTAGATTTTAATTTAACTTTCACATTCTTGGCAGATTTTCGAAATAAAATCGCATATAAAATTTCATGAAAATCCACCCAGTGGGAGCCCAGCTGTTCCACGCAGAATGAGAGACGGACAGACACACACACATGACGAAGCTAACAGTCCCTTTTCGCAAATTTGCGGACGCTCTTATAAACTCTGGATTCTCTCCACATTCCACAGCCGTATGTTTCGTACGATTCTTGCAATCAACAGCTGCTACTTCCCTGTGCAGCCTTCACCAAATGTTCTTTCTCATGGAAGCCATGCGTGTTCTCTGTGAGGTACGAACTGAATCTTTACACATATCTAAAGTCAATTCAAGACACCAACAGACACACGCTTTATATACACAAGTACATTTGCAAATCGCTGCTACGAGGTGCGGCGTTATCCACGCCATCCTCAGGGAGCTCTACACCAAGATTTAAAACTTCATCATCATCATCATCATCATAAGCATCAAGGATTGGAACTTTTGATCCGTTCCGTCTCCAGAGTTACAGTTGCTCGCGCCAACGCTTCTTCGGTCTTCCAGTTGTTCTCCTTTCTTGTGGTCTGTAGTAGTATGATATCAAAGGGATTCGGTTTTGTGGCATTCTTTGCAAGTGTGAAAGCGGTTCCGTCTGTATTCACCTATCTTGTCTAGTATGCCTGTAATCCGTAGTTCGCGGCGTATGTAATCATTTGTTTTGTGGTCATAAAAGGTGTAGCCTGCCAGAGGTCTCAGTAACTTCATTTCTGCCGCTTCAGTTTTCGTCTTTGTAAGTCCAATTTTCTGAACCATATAAAAATATAGGTAAAACTAGTGTGTTGTATATTCTCAAAATAGAATGGGAACTATTTTGAAAATATACAACACACTACCACCAAATTACTCAGCGAGGGACTGGCTATCCATCCTGAGGACACCCTACCCAACTCAGAATCTCCAGAGGATTTAAAACTTACAACAATATAACCGGTTAACAACTATTTCACACTATATTATAGTACTCTTTCAGCCCTTGTTAACCAGGTTGGTTTTCGTGACTAAACTCCTGTTTACAAAATATGATATATTAAAATCAGTAAAATAGTAATATTGTTAGGGAATTTTGATTAAATATGGTTTAAAAGTTGTCTGTTGCTGTAACGTAGTTTCTTCTTTGTACAGAAAGTAAATTGATCCCATTACAGGCCCGATGTGGCCCAGAGGGTGGGTAGAGGAACAGCTCTACTCTTCCATGACCGCGGCACTAGAAGGGGGTGAGTGATCAGCAGCACGCCCCGGCCGCAATTTATTTATTCAACAAATATAGGTACTGAATATTTTAAACATGGTACATACTCTCCGTCTTTTTCTCTTCAAAATTCAGTTTGTTTCATAATTCTAACGTATTTGGTTCCTTTATTATTTACATTTTATATACAGGATAGGCTAAAATTAAAAAAAATAATTCCGGCGCCAAAAGTTTAATAACATGCATAGCGACTCTTAAAATTTCAATTGCAAACTTTGCAAAATCCCGTCTCTAGCCATGCCTTCCGCCAACAACACTTCCAATGACCCACTTCACACGCCGTCACTGACCAATAATATACAGCAGATTTTATAATGACCTACATCATGTTTAATCACAAACATCGGTCCCACAGGGTCACGCTGATATGTACTAGTAAAATAAAGGTAGAGTGCACCCTTGCACAGGCACTGAGGCTCTGTACAGGCCGCACAGCCTAGAGGGGGGAGTAGCTCTACTCTTTCTTGACCACGGCACTAGAAGTTGGTGAGGGGTCAGCGCCACGCCCCGGCCGCCCTTTACCCCCGGGAAAGACCCGGTATCCATTGTACAGGAGGCTGAGTGAGCCCCAGGGCCGGTCTGGACACGTGCGGAAAATCTCGCCCCCACCGGGATTCGATCTCCGGACCGTCCAGCCCGTAGCCAGTAGCTATACCGACTACGCTAACCGGTCCCCCGAAGTATACTGGTACTTTGCTTTGTTTATTTATGGCCCACTGAAGGTCGCTCTTGGTTCTTCAAACAATATGTCGTCGTAGTTACTCAATTATTGTACCAACTAATGAACTTACGTACAAAATCTACACTTTAAAACACTAAAACTGCTCCGACACCTATCGGTCCTAAGCCCATCATGAGGGAGCTATTTTTCCCCCCTTGCTAAAGTCACATTAAAAACAGTCACAGATTAATTTCGCTGTACCAGTTGGGTGTTGTGGCAGCATTCCGTGTTGTGTAATGTTATGTTGCGAAGAGTGCCCTGCTATGGATGTGCATTCTGTGCTTCGTTGCGCGATTAATTTCGTTGCACAAGTTGGGTGTTGTGGTAGCATACCGTGTTGTGTAATATTATGTTGCGTACAGTGCCCTGCTACGGATGTGCATTCTGTGCTTCGTTGCGTGATACGGAGTATCACGCAACGAAGCAAAGAATGCACATCCGTAGCAAGGCACTGTTCGCAACATAATATTACACAACACGGCATGCTGCCACAACACCCTACTATTACAACGAAGTTAATCTGTGACTGTTTTTAATGTGACTTTAGCAAGGGGGGGAAAATAGCTCCCTGATGATGGTCTTAGGAGCGAAACGTGTCGGAGCAGTATTAGTGTTTTAAAGTGTAGATTTTATATACAGGGTGTCCCAGGAGGAATGTGCCAGACTTCGGGAGGGTGTTCCTTATGTTAAAGTATACCGATATAACCCAAAACACCTATGTCCAAAGTTGAACGGTT
>Ga0123353_10016995_pt1 | contig 10666 bp, 16 predicted proteins | sample TergutLab28metaG_3_FD_92763 | JGI IMG/M metagenome (GOLD analysis project Ga0123353, IMG submission 92763) | Labiotermes labralis P3 segment gut microbial communities from Petit-Saut dam, French Guiana - Lab288 P3 | ecosystem: Host-associated > Arthropoda: Insects > Digestive system > Gut ... | reverse complement strand
GAACATAGAGCTAAAATCCGTCCCATTACTTGTGTCTAACGAGTCAAACAAGCCAGACGGGATGGTACCTACTGTGGAGTTGTAGGCATAGCTATAAAAAGTGCTCCGGAACATAGAGCTAAAATCCGTCCCATTACTTGTGTCTAACGAGTCAAACAAGCCAGACGGGATGGTACCTACTGTGGAGTTGTAGGCATATCTATTAAAAGTATTCCGGAACATATTGTTAAAATCCGTCCCATTACTTGTGCCCAACGAGTCAAACAAGCCAGACGGGATGGTACCTACTGTGGATCTGTAGGCGTAATAATAAAAAGTCCACAAGAACATATTGTTAAAACTCGTCCCCTTGCTCGTATCTAGTGAAGCAAACAGCCCAGACGGAATCGTACCTACTGTGGAGCTGGAGGCATATCTATAAAAAGTGTTATAGAACATAGAGCTAAAATCCGTCCCATTACTTGTGTCTAACGAGTCAAACAAGCCAGCGGGGATGGTACCAACTGTGGAGTCGTAGGCATAGCTATAAAAAGTGTTCCAGAACATATAGCTAAAATTCGTATCGCCAGTTGTGGAAATATTTGCAAACAGGTTGCTCGGAATCTCAGTACCGTTATAGGCATAATAGAACATAGTCGCAAAGCGGTAAGTCGCTCCCTGCGTCCGCATCAGGTTGGTGAATGGGGTATCAATAGACCTAAACTTGTACTTGTTTGCATCAGCATTCGCTCCAGTTGTAGTGCTATAGAATCCGAAAGCATTAAACCAGCCCATGGTGGCAGCCACAGCCGGACGTATAGCTATCCGATACTGCCCAGCTGACGGGTAGGTATGTGAGATACCAGCTGACGTAGTGCTCCCCGTCCCGCTATGCGTAGTCTCCGTCCCATCTCCCCAGTTCACGATCCAGTTATACGTGTTATCGATATCGCTCACGCGCCCAGACAGAGGCACAGAAAACTCCCTGCTCGTCCCCCAAGTCGACCCGTATTGATCAAACCTCGTATCAATCGTAAACGCAAAACACTCCGGGTTCCCCGCACAGGCCGGAATTGTCGACGGATCAGCTGCTAATATTGCACTAGCCTCTAAGGGATTGCCGAACAATTGCATCAAGCCAGCCACACCCACTAGCACCGCCACGGCTGTTAGTATTATCCCCCCTACTTTCGTCTTACGAATTCTCATTGTCTCCTGAGCCTCCTGACATTTACTATATTATAGCACAAGCACAACCAGCCATTGTTACTTTCTCGCTATCCTTCGCCTAGCTATCACTAGCACACCCACAGACTACTTTCGAACTTAAAATTAGACCAAAAAAGGCTCCAATTTCATCTGTTAGAGCCTTTCTCTACGTTGGTTGCAGAACCAAAATCTTCAAATTGGCTCCTGGGGTGGGACTCGAACCCACAACCTCGAAGTTAACAGCTTCTTGCTCCACCATTGAGCTACCCAGGACTACGCCATCTATCTTACTATCTCATCCCCACTTAGTCAATCACCGCCACAATCGCAAACCTCTCATCTCTATCGCCCTGACTATGCGAAAAATAATGCTCATCCACCGTTGTATCAATCTCCGACCCAGAAATCCCAGCCTCATCCACTCCAGCCCGCGCTAATTGCTCCACCACCGCCTCCCGCAAACTAACTCCACCCAAGTCATGTACCGGATAACTATCACCCCCCGCCGACGGACTCATCCACGCCACCACATTCTCCGCCCCCGTTCCCACCGCATCACACATAAACTTCACCGCCTCAAACGCTCCATCTTGCGCCAAAGTGTGTCGCCCACAATGCACCACCATCATCGCCTCCGCCCGCCGATCATACAACACCAACCCCAAACAATCCCCCAACGGCAAGAACAATCCCACGCCCCGCTCACGCGTCAACAGTCCATCGCACCGCTTTGCTTCATCCCCCAATTCCAACCCATTCTCCTTGCCCGCTACCCCAAACTGACAAAAATCCTCCGTATCATAATCCACCCGCACAAAATACGCCGACTCCACCCCCACTCCCCGCAAAAACCGTCGCCGATTCACCTCCGCCAAACTAGCATCTCCACCAGAAACCTTCATATTCCCATCCCCTTTATCACTCAACCCCACCCGCACCCCATCGACTGCAAATACCTTCATCCTCCTATGTTACAATAAAGACATAACGGAGGAAATATTATGTGTGGAATTGTAGGATATATTGGCAACAAACGTAACGCCCAGGACGTGCTGCTTAACGGGCTCAAACGCTTAGAATACCGCGGTTATGACAGCTCCGGCATTGCCACCCTAGACGACAGCAATCAACCCCAACTCGCCCGATCCATCGGCAAAATCGCCGCTCTGGAAGACCTGCTCACTAAATCCCCCCACCCCGGCCACATCGGCATCGGACACACCCGCTGGGCGACCCACGGTGGCGTCACTGAGCAAAACGCCCACCCCCACCGCGCCGGCGACATTTTCCTCGTCCACAACGGTATTATAGAAAACTACAAAGAGCTCAAAGAAGAGCTCAAAAACCACGATTTCAAATCCGAAACCGACACCGAAGTCCTCGCCGCTCTCATCAACAAATACTACAAAAAAGGCACCAACCTCAAAGATGCCGTCGCCGGCGCCCTCAAACACGTCCGTGGCACCTACGGCATCGCTGTCATGTCCGCCCGCGAACCCAACACCCTCATCGTCGCCCGCCTCGGCTCCCCCCTCGTCATCGGACTAGGTAAGAACGAAACGCTCATCGCCTCTGACGCCTCCGCCCTCATCGGCTACACCCGCAAAGCCATCTATCTAAATGACGGCGAAATCGCCGTCTGCACTGCCGACCGCACTGACGTCTTCAACCTCAAGCTCAAACCTCAAAGCTACACCCCCGAACCCATCTCCGGCAACCTCCAACAGGTCCAAAAACATGGCTACCCCCACTTCCTCCTCAAGGAAATCATGGAACAATCCCAAACCCTCAGAAACACCCTCAGCGGTCGCATTGACCTCAAAAACGGCACCATGCACCTTGGCGGTCCAAACCTCACCGAAAAAGAAATGCAAAACCTCCACCACATCGTCATTGTCGGCTGCGGCACCGCCTACTACGCCGGCCTCCTCGCCTCCTACTACCTCGAACAACTCATCCCCAACCTCACCACTGAAGTCGTCATCGCCTCCGAGTACCGCTATCGCTCCTTCCACATCCCCAAAAACGCCGTCGCCCTCATTGTTTCCCAATCCGGCGAAACCGCCGACACCCTCGCTTGTCTGCGCGAAATCAAAAAACGTGGTGTCAAAACCCTCGGCATCGTCAATGTCGTCGGATCCACCATCGCCCGCGAAGTCGATGGTGGCACCTACGTCCACGCCGGCCCCGAAATCTCCGTCGCCTCCACCAAAGCCTTCACCTCCCAAGTCGTCGCCATGCTCCTCTTCGGTGGCATGATTGCCGGTCACCAAGGTGGCAACCCCCAGCTCATCGCCCAGCTCGCCAAAGAATTAGACCAACTCCCAGCCGAAATCAAAAACACCCTAGAGGCCCACGCTCCCGCCGTCGAAAAACTCGCCAAAAAATACGCCAAATACCACAACGCCCTCTACTTTGGTCGTGACACTGCTTATCCCATTGCCCTCGAAGGCGCCCTCAAGCTCAAAGAAGTCTCCTATATCCACGCCGAAGGATACGCCAGTGGCGAGCTCAAACACGGCCCCATCGCCCTCGTCGACCACACCAACTTCCAAATTTTCAACATCATCGACAACTGGCTCTACAACAAATCCCTCGGCGGACTCGCCGAAGTCCGCGCCCGTGACGGCCACGCGCTCGTCCTTACCAACAGCCAAAAAGACCTCGACGCCGACGACATTATCCGCGTCAAAACCCCTATCAAACACCTCGTGCCCCTCCTGCTCAACGTCCTCCAACAACTCTTTGCCTACCACGTTGCCGTCGCCCGCGGCAACGACGTCGACCAGCCCCGCAACCTCGCCAAAAGTGTCACAGTCGAGTAAAATAAGATCATGAATGATTTTCCTTACCTATCAAAAAACGATATTTACCTCGATGCCGCCTGCCAATCCCTCCGCCCCCAACCCGTCCTTGACGCTCTCAACGCCTATTACGCCACTCACAATTCCTGCGGCGAGCGCGTCAAATACCAATGGGGTCGCATCACCGACGACAAAGTCGCCGCCACCCGCAGCAAAGTCCTCAAATTCCTTAAACTCAAGCCCCGCGACTACTTCGTCTCCTTCACCCTCAACACCACCTACGGTATCAATCTCATCCTCGACCAAATCCGTGGTGGCTTCGTCAAAAAAGTCATCACCTCCGACATCGAACACAACTCCCCCTTCCTCTCCACCATCACCTACGCCCGCAAAAACCACGTCAAAAGGGAAGTGATAGTCAGAAACCCCGACGGATCCATCCCGCTTGACCAACACGATTTCACTCGCGCACTGGTCGTGCTCAACTGCGCCGCCAATTTTGACGGTCGTCAACTTACGAACCTAGACCAACTCATCAAAAAAATCCACCAACAAAACGGTATTATCATTATCGACGCCGCCCAAGCTATGGCGCACGCCGGGCAAATCCTCCACAAAACTCAAGCCGACGCCATCTGTTTCTCCGCCCACAAAATGTATGCTCCATCCCTCGGCGTCATGGTTGTCCGTCGCGACATGATTGACAAAATCGACACCACCTTCATCGGCGGTGGCATGGTCGACGATGCCAACTTCGACACCTACCAACTCTCCGCCAATTCCCCCAATCACATCTACACCAAGTTTGAATCCGGCCTCCAAGCCTGGGGCGAAATCGTCGCCCTCGGCGCCGCCATCGACTGGCTGGAACAACTCCCCAAATCCGCTCACCAAAACCTTGCCGCCCACACCGAACAACTCTACGATTTCCTCAAACAACAACCAAGAATCCACCTCCTCAACCAATCTCCTAACCCCACCATGTCCTTCCACATCGAAGACATTGACTCCCACCTCCTCGGCTCCGCCCTCGCCGACCAACACATCATGACCCGCACCGGCTACTTCTGCGCCCACTACTACCTCGACCACGTCCTCCACCTCCCCCCCCTCGTCCGCTTCTCCCTCGGCTACCACACTCGCCCCTCCGACATCGAAACCACCCTCTCCACCCTCAAAAAACTCCTAAATTGATAAAATCCGTGATATGATAAGCCTATAAATTATAAGGAGTAACTAATCAAATGAGTGAACATTCCACCACTGAACAGCCTGCCGCCCCAGCCGACGGCAAAAACAAATCCAAAGCCAAAGAAATCGAAGAAGGCAAAAGCATGGCGATTCTCGCCTACATCATCGCTCTTATCCCATTCTTTGCTGGCGACAAAAAGAACAAATTCGTCCGTTTCCACGCCGTCCAAGGCATGAACATTCTCATCATTGCTGTCGGCTACTCCATTATTGCTAGCATCCTCAGCAGTATTCTAGGCGGTATTTTCCTAGGAGGTTGCTTGAACGCTTGGAGCTACTGGGTCACCGGCCAAAGTTCCGGCGGTATGTGCAACCCCGGTCTCTACGGCATCATCAGCTTCATCGTCTGGATCCCCGCTATTATTATCGGTATTATCGATATCATCGGCCTCATCAGCGCCATCAACGGTAAAGAAAAAGAAGTCCCCATCCTCGGCAAGTTCAAGATCATCAAGGAATAATCAAAACGGCCTCATAAAAATACTCGGGAAAGGTAAACCATCTTTCCCGAGTATTCGTCATTATCTCATTCAGTGCTACAATAGAATTCATGGTCTGCATCGCCGCCTTTATCATCCTCTGTCTCCTTTCTGTTTTTGTCGCCATCCTCTCCATCTTCCGTCGCGATCTCGGCAAAAAATACTGGCAAACCTTCAAAAAAGCCTGGGGTTGCGTCGGCAAAAAAATCACCCTTCAAAAATGCGAGACCCACTTCAAAGAAGATATCAAAAATTCTATCCTCAAAAAAGTCATCCTCAAAAAACCCAAACTCGTCAAGCCCATCTCCGTCGGCATCGAAATTACCGCTGTCCTCATTGTCGTCATTACCCTCTGGTCTCTCGTCGTCGGCGTCAAATCCGGACTCGCCCTCTGGTCCCTCGGCACCTGCGACGTCGTCCGCCCCTCCGCCTGCGTGCTCGGCGCCGAAATCTGCAGCATCGACCAAGAAGAACCCAAAAATCCCATTGAAGCTATCGGCCGCTGGTTCACCGACTGGGGCGAAATCTTCTCCGCCATCCCCGACAAATTCCGCTCCTGGGATACCGCAGATTTCCAACTCCACGGCTTCACCGCTAATCAATCCACCAACGACCAACCTCCCGCTATCGACATCCTCGACCCCGGTTGCGTCGTCTGCCTCCAATCTTTCAAAAACCAACTTTCCGCCGGCTTTTTCGAAGATTACCAAACCCTCATCGTACCTTTTCCCATCCAAAATCCCGACGGCTCCTACAAATTCAAAAATTCCGACGTTCTTGTCCGCTACATCCTCGCTACCGCCCAACTCAATTCCGAGCACGCCTTCAAAATTCTCGAAAAACTCTTCACCGAATACAACGAAAACAATATCATCTACCAAACTGTCTTCAATGACCACCTGGACGAAAGCGCAGCCGAAAGACTCCTCCAAGCCTGGCTAAGCGAATTTGGCTTATCCATCCCCGAAATTGCCCGCATCACCTTCGATGCTAACTCCAAAGTTATCGCCCAAAAAATGGCAGAAAACAAGGACATCATCGAAAACCAAATTCGCGTCCGTGGCATCCCCACCCTCATTTTTAATGGAAAACGCCACACCGGTCTATTCAAAGATATATAACTCCCCCGCAATCCATGCTACAATAAGCTTAAATGGATCCTCAGGACTCCCAAATTACCACCATCAAAAATTGGCTCGGCACCGGTAGCATCAATATTTTCGGCTTGCCTCTGTCCGGCAAAGACACCGTCGGCATCAAACTCGCCGAAGCCCTCCACGGCAAATTCCTCTCCTCCGGCATGATTCTCCGCTACTACAGCGAATCCGACCATAAACTAAACACTCAACTTAACAGTGGTACCCTCACCCCCACCGACCAATTCTACGATCTCGTTCTGCCATATTTCGCCAGAGAAGATCTCGCACAATATCCTCTGATTCTCAGTTCCATCGGTCGCTGGAACGATGAGGCGCAAACCGTCATGGATTCCGCCAAGAGCACCGGCCACGAAATCAAAGCTGCGCTCCTCCTCAACGTCTCCGAAGCCGTTGTCACCGCCCGCTTAGAACATTCTCGCGCTCTCCAAGACCGCACCAATCGCGCCGACGACAAAGATCATCAAGCCCTCCAGACCCGCATCAATGAATTCCACACCAAAACCATGCCCGTAGTCCGAATCTATAAAGACCTCAACCTTCTCATTACCGTCAACGCCGACCAATCCCGCGAAGCTGTATTCAATGAGACCATCCAAAAGCTCGCTGCCTTCGCCATCCGAAACTAGCCAGACGAGGGGGGAATAACTTGAGTAGCAGATTTTATGGAACTTATGATTTCTCCAGTCAAAATTGCAACAGTTCCCCATGGTATTTTTGAGTGGGTGACGAAGTGGGACCCCCTCAAAAATCCATCAGGCGAAATGTTGCAATTTTGACACTTGCGAGCAAATCATAGTTCATAAAATCTGCTACTCAAGTTATTGGCGCCTACGAATTGCTAATCTCGCTTCAACATCACCGTAAACGCTTCCGCCGGAATATCCACCTTACCAAACCGCTTCATCCGCGCCTTGCCTTTTTTCTGCTTCGCCAAAACTTTCTTTTTCCGCGACACATCACCACCATACAAACCACTCGTCACATCTTTCCGATAAGCCCCCAACGTTTCCCGCGCGATAAATTTTGCCCCAATCCCCGCCTGCAGCGCCACCTCAAAATTCTGACGGGGAATTACTTCCTTCAATTTTTTCGTCACCTCCCGCCCCAACCCCTCCGCCTCTGATCGATGAGCCATCACGGACAAAGCATCCACCCGCTCGCCCGCCACATAAAAATCCACCCGCACCAAATTTTCCGCCCGATAATCCGCCAGTTCATAATTAAACGACCCATACCCCGACGTCGCCGATTTCAACTGATCATAAAAATCCGTCAACAAATTCGCCATCGGCGCCTCAAAATCAATAATCGCCCGATCATCAATATAGCTCATATTCTTCTGCCGCCCCCGCTTGCCAATCACCAAATCCAGCACCGCCCCCACATATGTCTTCGGCACAATAATCTCCCCACTCACCCACGGCTCCGCAATTTCCGTCACCGTACTCGCGTCCGGTAGATCCGACGCAGACTTAATATCCAACTCCGCCCCAGAATTCAACTTCACATGATAATCAGTCGACGGGTTCGTCACCACCAGATCCAGATCAAACTCCCGCTCCAATCTTTCCCGAATAATATCCAGATGGAGCAATCCCAAAAACCCAATCCTCAGCCCAAAACCAAGAACCGGCGAATTCTCCGGCTCATACCTCAGCGCCGAATCAGAAAGTGCCAACCGCTCCACCGCCTCCTTCAAATCATTATATTGGTCGTTGCTCACTGGGAAAAACCCCGCATACACAAACGGCTTCACGTCCTTATATCCCGGCAACGGTTCAATCATTACTCCGCCTCTTTCATTATTTTCTTCTCCAACTTCTCCATCAAATAATCGTGAAAGTTCGTCATAAATTCATTCCATAACATGTACGGTCGCTTATATTTTCTAATTAATGGCACAATCCCTTCTCGTTCAGTATCAGTAAAATATTTATAACGCCAAATCGTAACATCGGCTGGCGCCAAATAATCCAAAATATCCGGCGTAATCTTGTCGACCGCTTTTGCGAATTGCGCAGTCTTAGACCGATCCGCTTGTCCCTCTACTTCTTTATACAATTCATGATAAATCGGATCCAGAAATTCCAAAGCAAACTCGTGTTCTTCCACCCCATCATCCTCTTTCGTAAAAACATTCTGGTCGCCAACCGCCAACTCGCCAACATCGTGGATTGCCAACATCGTCAAAGCCTTACCCAACTCAACATCTTCATCGTCAATATGCGGGAACAAAGCAGTTGCGACCATCGGCAATGATCCCGAATGTTCAATTAACGATTCTCGCACCAACACATCACTCGGATTATATTCATAACCGGCAATTTGCTCCTTAACCACCTCCAAAATAAAAGGTTGCGTCGTAGCGCGTTTTTCCAAAGAATATTTGCGATACAGATACTCAATTTCTTTCAGTGTACTCTCAACCAACGGTTCAATCATTACTTACTCTGAAACTTCGCAATATCGTCCACTCGCGCCGCAAAATACGGGGAAGCCTTTCCTTTCTCGCGAATAAACATCGCAAATATATTATCAAGATAAAAATATCGCGGCTGATCCGACTCGGGTGGCAGTGCCATCCCCACTCCCATATCAATCACCGCCTCACTTTTCACCTCTCCGCCTTTTTCATCCAAAGAAAACCTAATCGTCTGAATCGCTTTCATAATCTCCCCCTCTCTATCAAACCCAATCGGGAATTTTTTACCCTCAAACTCCTCATACACTCGCTTTTCATCAAAATCCAAATTCGGAATCTTCAGCCTATCAAGTTCCGACAACCCTCGCTCCCCCGCAAAACTCTTTACCTTCTTCTCCATATTCTTATAAATCTTATCAAACGTATTTCCCTTCGGATTTTTCACGAAGATTAACTCATCATCCCCCTTCGTTTTCACCAAAATCGCAAAATCATCCTCCGAATTATAGTATTGCACTATCACCTGTCCCGGTACTTCCTCCTCTGTCGTAGCATCCACTCCAAAATATTTCACCCCATCCTTCCCATTAAACTCCCCATCCTCCAACTTCGTAAATTCCAACGGATATTCAAATTTCCGCTTCAACATCACATAAAACAGATATTGATTTACCATCGAATCATTCGGATCATTCAGCGCATCTTCCGACCAATCAATATCATTCAGCAAATCGCTTGTCTCATCAAATTTCTTCGCAATACCCTCCTCAATCTCCGCCTTCAACTCCAAACTCTTCAACCCCCATTTTTTATAATAATATTCCGGCGACAACATATCGGCCGTAAAGGTCTCTTTATTCAAATTCTCCGCCATCACCAGTTGTGGAGTATAAAGCACATCTCCGCCCACCACCTCATTTTTCATATCATTCCACACCAACTGGAACGTCCCACACCACGCCGAGTCAGAACTCAACTTATCCAGCATTGTCGGCACAATCACCAGCCCCGGCGCCTTCACAATCTTCCGCTCCCCTTCGTCCTTCAATATTTGCACCAGCCAAAATCCGGCTCCCACCACCAACCCACACAATAATATTATCCCCACCACCGGCCATTTCGACCGCTTCTTATTTTTCTTAGTCTTTTTCATATTTATATCTTACCATTTTTCGATTTATTTTCATCACCCTCCTCCAGCCCCGCAATCACCAACTTATCTCGCATCACAGTCTTCAGTTTCTCACCAAAAATCACCAACTCCTCCTCATGCTCCCAGCACACCTTCTTCATATCCTTCAAAACTACATCATAATAAACTTCACAACCATGTCGCTTATAATACCCAATATCTTCTAGCAT
>Ga0123353_10016991_pt1 | contig 10667 bp, 5 predicted proteins | sample TergutLab28metaG_3_FD_92763 | JGI IMG/M metagenome (GOLD analysis project Ga0123353, IMG submission 92763) | Labiotermes labralis P3 segment gut microbial communities from Petit-Saut dam, French Guiana - Lab288 P3 | ecosystem: Host-associated > Arthropoda: Insects > Digestive system > Gut ... | reverse complement strand
CTCTCCTAGGCAAATGATATGGCTTAAATATTTCACTGATGTAAACACACTGGGATCCCAATGTGTGCACAGCATCCTGTGACTTAACCTGTAAAGAATAGGCCTGAAGATGACTATTTATTAGTCGAAACATGTAGCCTACATTTTACCTTGTGTGATAAAAACAGTTGTGCTGACGTACAAATTGGTATTACAATACTTACAGATTCCGTACCAACGTTCTCTGGGGGCCTTAGTTAGGAATTATAAATGTAGCTAAGGAACGAAATAAGGTTATGCCTTAGGAAAGTCTATGTATCCATGCTTATTCACAAACATAACTAACGAAGTTGTGTTAAGTACAGTTACTAATGTCATATCCTCTGTATAAATGGACGCACGTAATTGAAACTACACATGGTGTCATAATTCAATGTCAGCTCTTTTTTTAACAGTTTAATGCCGTGCAGTTGCTTCTTCCTATCAATAGGAAGTATAACTTAAAATCCTCCCCCACCCCCCACCCTTACACATAAACATCACACAACCAGAAGTATCAGGAGATATCAAGATGAATATATTTGTACTAATTTAACAACCGACAGGTATTTAGGACAAGATTTCAGTTTAAAAGTTTAGTTGCGTCCATAACATGGAAGAAGTTACCTCTCCCAGTCCTCTGTTCCATTCAGTAGGAGTACAGCTAAATCGAGCTTTTGAACCATTGCGTTTACTTTACGCACCATCATTTAACCCTTTAAACGCCGAGTTAAATCCCATCTGCCATCTGCTGGCATTATTAGGAGCTCACCATATTCTGCACGTTAGCAGGATAAGGGTTAAACATTCAAAAATTCTGCAATCCGTCCACAGAGTAAATTTAAGTGCTATCAGAACAAACAGCGACTTTGCCTTAAACAACATTTAAGGAGAATGTTTTCTGCGCGGTACGACCTGGGTCTTTAATTAAAACATATTACATCTCGTCCTTAAAGGGTAAAAGAAATGAAGAAAGAAGAGATAATAAATTAATATATAACGACAGAAAAATAGCATAAATAAATGTAACGTCCAGTGATTTGTCTTGTGTTTAAAACAATTTACTTGGAATTGCTCTATTCGGTCTGACAGAATCAAATCTCGTGGCAACCTAACGGGTGAGTCCGAATTGTTCTGAAGTACAAATATATGAAACTGGAATGTCGTATATAAAAATAAGAAGAATTTCAACGTGTCAGTATTATTCTTCCATTTTCTAGCCAACCTACTGGATTTCAGTGACCCAAACGACGTGTGCTCTACAAGAGTAATGCTGTCATGGCAGCAACAATTTGTTGCTCCAGCGAACTTCAACCATACTAACAGTCCCAACCATAGCGGGACACGCACGCACGCACGCACGCTCTAGGTTTTAGGCGGTCCCCTCAGGATGCACGAGTCTCTCATGCACCCACAGCCCACAAATATACAACCCAGTCTTGTATTCACTTTCCAAATTGGATTGCGCTTTATCGTACCAGCGGCCTGCCTGCTGGCAATAATTACAGAGCACCCCTTCACTTGCATCCCTCCGCCCCACAGCGTGTAAACTGTCAGCGATCCAATCGTGCTTCCAGAGATCGATGGTTTTGCTAGATTCCAATTGAAATGGATACGGAATTAAAGAGTCCATACTGGTCGGTTAATTGGGCATCTGCGTATACATTCTACAGACACAATCACATCGACGTACTGGCAACTTGTGGTGAATGCATACACTCATCAGTAACAAGGACATCTGTATATGACGGTTTCTGGCAACAGCAGCCTCAACATTCTGCAAGTCATTCAGTAATAGTTGCGAATGTGACTGTTCTCTGTGTTGTACACAATATGTCTATCTCTTATAAAGTATTAGCCCATTACCACAAATTATGCAAATATTTACGACTGTGAAGCGTCCGTGCAGTCCGTATGTGGTTGTTATAGCAGGATTACATCCACAAAGTCCCCTTCATTTTTTCAGGGCGGCTGATTTTTTTTGACTGCTTGTCCATGAAAATGAAGACAATATAATCTATCGAAACGTCGATAAATACTTACCAGTCGACACGGTGTAGCATCTCAGGAGACTTAAGTCTTCAGAAACTAGCTCCAAGACCCTGAGATCTCGCATACGCCAAATACTTGTATAGACGTTTTGTGACATTCTGTTTTTTTTTTTCAGTTTTAACCGATGTAACTACACAAAACACAACCGCCATACAAATAAGTCTTGGTGTTTATTAAAACGACATGTTTCGACCCACGTGCAGGCCTAATACATATAAGAACAATAAAGGCAGTATACGTTGCAAGCTGTGAATACTGAGATCTCAATGTACAAATTCGCTATATTATTACACTGTGTGTTAAAATTGTTAAAACCTAATTAAAAGCAAGTGGTGATATAGTGTAGACAACAGAATAGTGAAGAGGTTTAGCTATACGTCGTTATACGCATGACAGGTAGCAACTTCATTATCAGGTTTACATTGCCGTCGTTGGTGTTGCTAGTATGACAACCGAGGAAGAAATGACTGCACAGACACTGGCGCCGAGCGCTTATAAAATGCAGGGAGGACGTTGTGCTGCAGTTCGGTGTTAAAAAGCCGTGTAGTGTCTGAATTGTATCAATAGCTGACAGAAAGGGATTAGTTAGGTAGCGGTACCGACAGTGTGACAGTGTTTGGGAGGAACAGATAGCGAGCGGGCCAACGTTTCGCGAGCGTGCCGGGGATTTATGTGGAGTCCTCGGGCCTTCTGCAACAGTGGGACAAGCACAGATATTTGCTGCGTTCCTTGAAGAACAACATGTATACAACCAGAAAATTTGTAGGTGCAACCGCCTGTACGTTCTGACTGAACAGGATATCGTTCCATAATTTTAAAATTATTTTAACGTTTTACTTTAAAGTAGTCCATTCCGGACAATAAGAAAGTACATCCTTCCATAATGTTCGGTTTTGGAGCACACTAGAGAAAATCAAGTTCACTCCTCACCAAAGAACACCGACAGCTAATTTTTTTTTTTAACAAAGTAAACTGTGTAACATCCAGCTAACTGTAAGCGTAGTAATTCGCTCAAAGGAAATCCCTGCGTTTTATGGAACGTACAATTTATTGGCGTGTTCGCAAGAGACCGCCACTCGCGCCTAGCTTGAGAAAGCTGAATCCAATCAAACTTCTCCACTCTATTTCCCCAGCAAAACGACTAATATTATTTTTCCACACCATCACACCACATAACCCTTGCAGCTGAAACAGTGTCACTAATTAATCTACAAAGCTGTCACTATTAGCTGTTCCGCACCTTGGCCCCGGCAGTAATCACCGACTTCTCGCTGTGGAGAGGGGGGGGGGTGGTTTCGACGGCAGAACATTTCGTTTGGGATTTACGGTGGACAAAGTGGCAAAGAGAGACACGATTTTGTGCGAGAGCCCCTGCGTTCCCCTGTCAGTATCATTCCACCAAGGCTCCACACCCTTTCATTTGTCATCGACGCAATATACTATCATCAGCTGACAGCGTCGTTAAATAAAACACTCCATTCTTCTCATTACGCCTGAGATCACGTGACAGCTTAGTGTCTGCGCTGGCCACAGGGTGCTGAAGTTGGCTCCCCGTCGGTGGACTTGTCCCATATGATTCCTTGCTACTTGGTTCCTTGCATTATCTTTTCAATAACACGAGTCGAGTGGTGACGGTCAGATTCGCCCCCCCCCCCAACCCCACCCCACATCCATAATACAACACGTCCAGTCGAGACGAGACGTTTCCATTCCACCGACGCCACATCTTGCGGCATCTCGTCATATCCTGACCGCAGCAGGTAGCCAGAACACAATGTATACGCGATCCGCAATTTCTGTTCCATAGCTATTGCGTGTTGACAGAGCAAGGCAGACATCAATATGTCTCTGGGCCTAAGCCTAGCGCAATTAAGACGTAGGCCTCTCCTATATTTACTTATTTATGTACTATTCGTTTATAGCTTTTTAGTGGCACTGTCAGTAAAACGTACTATTGACCTATAGCGTCACTGGCTAACAGCGAACACTGAATAACAAAGGATGTGCAAGGTAGCGGCTATGGAGTAATATCAAGACATATTCCGGTAGCTTTCTGGAGAGACTGTGGCAAACAACGAAAAATTGTCTGTTAGCATAGTGGATGTTACAACAGAAATTCCAGTGCAGCAATACCCGAGCTCAGACACGAAGCAACACGTCTTGACCCGAACTGATGGGACCTACAGGAAACCCTCACACATTACTTTTAATTACCAAGCTTTTACTTTATTATTACTTCACTATTCGACAGTTCAGGGCATTACACAGTGACGGACTTCGTTATTTATACACATCACCCAGTAACATTGGCTTCTGTTATGAAGTCTACAATGCACGAATTTAACAAGTGACTTGGTTCAGGGAGAAGGGGAATACTGGTACATACACAGGTTTTGTGTAGGGAAACCTGTTGGGAAAAGTACATTTGGAATACAGAGAAGGAATAATAAGATACCACCAAACTGAGGCAACTAGGCGGTAAGAATGTGAGGTGGATTGACCTGCTAGTGCCTGTGACGCTGTGGCACATTCCGATAGGCACTGTGTTAACTTCCGCTACGGGCTGGACGTTCCGGGGATCGAATCGCGGTGGGGGGCGAGATTTTCCGCACCCGTTCAGACCGGCCCTGGGGCCCACCCAGCCTCCTGCACAATTGGTACCGGGTCTTTCCCGGGGGTAAAGCGGCTGGGGCGTGGCGCTGACAACCCATCCCATCTGGAGCCGAGGTTAAAGAAAGAGTAGAGCTATACTTCTACTCCCCTTCTGGTCCTTCGTGGTCTGTTCCGTTAGTCAGGTAAGAATTCACCTCACTACTTTACGTAGTGATGCTAATGTTTTGTATTAGGTTGTCTATGACAGCATACCACTGAATACAAGTTAACGGTCAAAGGGACATTAGAGGCACCCACGCAATATAACCTGTGCAGGCTAGTGCTGTGTCACAGAAGAGCTTGTAGTGACAGACAGTTACCCAAAGTAACACAATTATGAATACGTTCCTTCAGTTTCCTTATGGTCCGTCTAAACTAAGATGTGAACCTTCCGATAAACGATACAGCTATCAGAGAAAAGCCACAGAAATGGAGCCACTCTGAACAAGACATACTGAATACAGAGACACTGGAACAACTGTGCGGTTTGACTGACAGAAGAAAATTGTAATCCTGTACGAGATGCACAGCAATGCACACAGACAGGAAGATGTCCTCTTTTGACGTTTTACTTACCACATTTTGTATTCTGGTTCACATCTTGTATGTCCTTTTCCCCATTCGTTTTGCGTACATGCACTCTACTTTCGAGTTTTAATTTCTCTTCGCTTTTGTCTTTTATTTCCTTTCTTATTTGTAGGCTCGTTTCATTTTTCTTTCTATCTCTTTATTATGACTTTTCAACCTTGCCTTTGCCACTTTCTCTTTCCTTTCTTTCTTCTTTTATCTCATTCCTTTATCTCTCCTTCTCTCTCATTTATATCTTCTTGTTTCTACCCTTCTCTGTCTTTTCCTTTTTCTAGTCCTGTCTCCTGTATTCTCTGTTCCTTCCTACAGCTTCTCCTTCCTTCCTTCCTTATCTGTGACTCCGTGTCCCATCGACCAACACCGGACCTGAGTTCCACACGCCCTGTGTCTCAGCTGTGGTCACTTCACTCTGATCCAATATTGTCGAGAGCTGATGGTGTAGCGCCGTGATCCAATAACATATTGTTAGGGGTCACAATCCCAACGTCCAGTAGCTCCTCAGCCGTATTGAAAGACTTTACATTTCTGTACAAGTAGAAGTGGTGTATGGCTCCCTGTGACAGCATGAATCACACAAATCTTCACCGTAAGTTACGGCTTCTACTTCTACATTACAAGTCCCTTCAGCAACTATCCCTCTAAGAGCAGCAACAATAACAACAATAAACTATTACATCATATATTATTATTATTATTATAACTAAAAGATAAAGTTCCCCCAACAGCATGCCATCAAGTTACAGCTGGGGAGACAGAGATATAGCTTTACTCTTTCTTTAACCTTGGCACTACATGAGGGTGGGTGGTTAACGACACGCCAAGCCACGCCACGATCGATTGTTGTTGTTGTTGTTGTTGTAGTTGATGTAGTCGTCGTCTTCCTTCTAAAGAAGACGTCTATTCTCAGCAGTTAAGAAATTACCCTCAGTTTCTGGAACCTGCAGGTCCGTTAAAATATTTATAAAATTCTGCCACTTGACCATATCCTAAGCCACACGAATTCAGTCCACATTCGCCTATCTTTTTTCTTTCATTTTCATTCGAACAACATAAAAAATCTCATTTTGGTATGGGTCTATAAGTTTCACTCTAAACAGGTCTAATGTTAGATACAGGAGGCCTATTTAACACAACGCGAAGAAAAATATTTCAGTTCACAGTGTCAAATTTGTGCTGTTTATTATGTTTGTATCTTAAGTAAAAGAATATTACGGTTACTGTTGTCACAGAAATAGCGTAGTATAAATTTCGAACCCAAGATGGCTACACTGTACTTGTACACAGTTCACTCAAGTACGCAATTCGAGGTCCTGCTTTAAAATTTATTACCTATGACCTGTCACAGTGTCACGAACGAATGCACTGTATTGTTAGCACTGTTGACGTAGATAGCAGTCCTGCCTGCTAGGTACACCTGACTCGGTGTGTCTTGTGAGTCTACACTTTTATAACACACCCGGACTTATATAGAGCAGGTGTACAGTTTGACTTTAGTCAGTGACACGGACATTTCTAAGGTTTTCTGCTTATTTTCCTCAGTCTCTCCAGGCAAATTCAAGGATAATACCTTAATTAGTTCACGACTGCTTCCTACCCATTCTTCTCAACCCATTATTCACTAGCAAATTATAATTGCACGGTAAACAGTCTGATTTATCGACCGAGACGTTAACTACACCACACAAGTATCTATTTCAGTTCCAGGACATTGCCCCATTATGGCTGCATGCAACATTTTTCTAGCTCATTTTAGCCTTACTTGGGCTTCATTTTAAATATATTAATTAATTAATCAAACGCAAATTTAAACTCATATACCCAAGAAAAGTACATTCGGCGTAAAACATCTGTTCTGAAATATGCAGACAAATAGTTTTTATCGGACTTATGAGAACCTATCTGCTTTACTAGACCAATTTCATCATAACCTTAACTTATGTCTCATAATGTCATTCAAAGACATTTAATCTTTCCAAACCCCCAGTGATTTATGATATGGACACACAGTAATTTTTGGAATTCACTGCTGATTATCCTTCTGCATCACATCCTTCATTCAGTAGTCGTATTATTTACGTGGACTTGGAACCATTTTTGGAGTACGCGGTGGCGCAGTTGGTTAAGGCACTGCGCTACAAGTCGAAAGATTGCGGGTTCGATTCCCGATTATGTCATTGGGATTTTTTATTGACATAATCCTTCCGGTCTCACTATGGCCCTGCGGTTGACTCAGCCTCTAACAGAAATGAGTACCAAGAATATTTCCTGAGGGATAAAGGTGGTCGGTGCGTAGGGATGACAACCTTACCACCTTCATGTATCGAATGTGTTGAAATCTGGGAGGATCAACCTCCTGGAACCCTCTGGGCCTGTCCAGGCCTGTAATGGGATTGCTTTACCTATTTTACTTGGAACCATTTCTTTTGTAATCCGCATAATATTTTTGCATTGTGTTTTATAATATTTACAATTTCACCCACCAGAATTAAATCAGCTGACTTAACCGTGAAATAGCCAGCGTTCCCGATACTCCCATAATTTCCCTGTAACATTTTCCAGAAATAATTCAAATGGTAGGTCGCAGTGAGAACACAGAATTGGTTTGATTGAACCAGCATTTGAAATGATTCAGATACATGTTTATGTACAAGAACTCTACTAGACACCTACACAAAGTCAGAGAAAATCTGCCGTAAATTTCACGTCCCGGAACCAAGTAACTCACCCCGCGTACTTGGGCCCCTGTTACTCGAACGACCAACGCGGAACAGCCGTTCCCGCCCACAGTGCCTGACAAGCACCTCCAGTAGTTCCCTCTTTGTTCGCACAAGAGGGTGTGGTAGCTACTAAAGAGGGTGCTTTTTCTATCTATCACTCCACACCCTGTCCAAGATGGACTTCCTTAATCCAATCGTGATAGTTCTCCATTTGTGCTTGGGCAACACAAGAACTCTGTTCGCAGTAAACTGAAGCACTTAGAAAAAAACTTAAGTGGGTCAAAGTCGAGTAGTCCTTCCCAGCAGTCCTGAGTTCGACTTTCGGTTTCTATGCCAACAATCCTGAGAGGTGGCAGACGCTCTCCTTAGCTCCTTCAGGTAAATGCTAGTATGTGCTTTAAACATTTCTCCTCTAGCCTTTGTTTTTCAGCATGCATTTTCGTATTATCGTTAGACGCTATACAACACACGCAGGCGAAAATCGTGGTTAAATAAATGAAGATACACATCAGTCCTCAATCATGTCTCTAACACATGGTGAACATAAGCAGTTGAGGTTGTGATAAAATGCCCGGCTCCTATTGGCTGTTAGCTGAGTAACAACCTTTAAAACACCACGAGCACCAACATGCGCCGCCTGACCTATCCACATCCAAACCACCAGCTCCGCAAACCGTATTGCATACATGACAGGCGGGTATTTGTTGCCGTTAGAGAATGCACTGTACTTGTATCCGAGCACAGAGTTTGATTTCAGAGGGGTAAATCGGTCGAAGCCCGAAGCTGACTACTCACCAACATCTGTTTAGCTTTAGGTCATTGCTATTTAGATGCTTCCATTGCACCAGGATTAGGCAAAGGATACCCTCACGAAGCATTCCAGCTACGATGAACACCTTAGTAGACTATTTCTAAAGCATTTCGGAGGGAACACCGTAACTTCGGTAGCCACACCTCCCGCAGAGAAAGTCCTGTGTTTTCAGTGAGATCCCCCATATGACAATCCTGGTAAACATTTTCAGATTTTCACAATTTGATACTAACGCTCACAACATGAATAACATATTTGTATCTGTAAATGATACTGTCAGACACTTTCTTAACAAGAAACGTAAAGACCCGTTTGTTCCAAGCAGTGGCAGATGCAACAACAAAGTAAGTCGTATTTTTATTAACTTCCCTAATTATAGCTCCCTACTGTGACTTTCCCTTCTCTTGTTATTATGGCTGTAACATGACCGTCCGCAGCCAGCTGATTTAATGATTCTTCGTGGGAATTCGGTGGACAGCAGTGTAGCCTATATCAAAATATTAACCCACTGTCCTTGCGTCGACCACCGGCCTAAGAAAAACTTAAATATTTGAAAAGAGAACCTAAACTTCCTATCAATGCTGTAAACAACTTTTGTTAAACTGCTCATTCGTGCCACTAAAAGATGTACCTTATGCAGTCTTATATCGCTCCTACATGTTTCGGCATCCCTTATGCCATCCTCAGGAAGCTTCAGGCAGATTTAAAACTTACTAAAATGTATTAGATTAAAAAAGTAATTCATATTATATTGTAGCATTATTGCAGCTAGTGTAGACCATACTGGTTTCATAAGCTGTGAATAAAACAGTATTTTTCAAAGTATAATACACTGAAAGAAAACAGCGGTGCTGTTGTTTACTGCGTTTTCATTAAATATGGTTAAAAAGTTGGGTGTTGCTACGTTTTAGTTTTTTATTTTTGTACAAACACCAAATTTATCTTCGATCCCTTATGGCTCTTATCCTGTAAAAATACAAATCCTATAAATTAAGATCGTAAGTTACATAAAATGTTGTCTTGCAGTATATGTGAAACAATATAAGTTTAACGCCAGTAATTATCCTGTAGTGACGCGCAATGAATTCATTTGTTTGTGTCATGATCGAAAAATTAATTTAATCAAAATGTACGGAATAAATACCAACACATAATCTAATTTAGAATCTGATGACGAAGAATTACCACACTGTTTTAGAACATACTCTGTTCTCTTGCATATCATTTTTCTGCCTGCGAAACTTTCTTTCCAGCATTACTGTCTTACTACAAATAACAAATGTAAAAAATATAATAATGTTTGCTGAAAATCCACAGTATTAAATAAAAAACAATAACAAATCAGTTATTATGTTCTGACCGATTATACACGTATATTCAGCTTATTCCATCGTTCAGGGGTTTTTATCAGACACACACAAAAATAACTTAGGTCTGTTTGTGGCTGACACATCCAAGAGACACTTTGCACACGACTCATCTTCTGAACAACAGCACTCGAATAATACATCGGTACCTTCAGTGTTTATGTACCTCGGATACGTTATTTTGGAACTCATCAGCTGGTCTTTGAGTCACAGTCATATGTGTTCAAATGTCAGGTGCTGCTCCCTGCCGGTGTTGCGTAGCCTAACTCCAATGTTAATTAAATAGAGCGGCATGTGTGTTGTGTGCACTGCACACAACACACATGCCGCTCTACGACATGCTGCCACATCACCTAATATATATAACGACGTAATTTTACCGAGTGTTTTAACATAAATATATCTTTCGTTAGGTACAGATAAAGCTCCATGATGATGGTCATTAAAGACCGAAACATGTAG
>Ga0123353_10016990_pt1 | contig 10667 bp, 3 predicted proteins | sample TergutLab28metaG_3_FD_92763 | JGI IMG/M metagenome (GOLD analysis project Ga0123353, IMG submission 92763) | Labiotermes labralis P3 segment gut microbial communities from Petit-Saut dam, French Guiana - Lab288 P3 | ecosystem: Host-associated > Arthropoda: Insects > Digestive system > Gut ... | reverse complement strand
GAGTGGACCCCGTTCCAGACCCACTACTACTCAGAAAATCTGGTAGCGCCGGGGATCGAACCCGGGACCTCTGTATCTGTAGCCAGAAACTCTGACCACTAGACCACAGAGGCGGTCTCTTTCATCTGTTTATACAAGACAATATTTGGGTTTACATGTGTATGGACAACGATTTCAGTGGGTCCGTATATTATTATTATCATTATTATTAATTGTTATTTTTATTAATTTTTATTATACACTTTTCGAATTTATTGAACATTACTTACATGACACACAAAAGGTATTTTTAATGATATCTACACATTTTATTCGAGACATCTTTAACTCGGGTAACTGTTTAACGGGGTGTGTCCAAAAAGCATCAGTGGATTTTAACGGTACGTAAAAGCAAGTGCACAACAGGTGGACGGGAGGTTAGCTCCCTTAACATACGCACTAGGTAGAGCTGTATGGTCAGATTCACAACCCCGCTGTTGTACCCTAGGGGAATATGAGGCTGAATGTACCCCAGAACTTGTCACTTTGGCGAAGAGGAAATTTCTTACCCTGCCTGGAATAGATCAGTAATCCTCGGTCGTCCATCCTGTAACCTAGTCACTATACCGACTACGCTACTCCGGTTTCTTAAATTGAATCATTACTGTCAAAACCTGGGCTATGAACGCTGTCGTTCTTCTAAGTGATGTGACACTGTACAAAAGTTCGTTAGAATCTACCATACAGGTTTCTTGTGCCGCAACTGGAGCGATTCGTGCAGTGAAGCCAGACAAACCAGGATCGAAATTCCTGAACAATAATGACCTTACCACTGGCCTACCGGCCGACCTTAGAGGTCAGGCAGCTTAAGGAACCTGCTGTTTCCTACCGGTGGAACACCGGAGTCCCATTCGAAGCGTAGATATGTGTATAGAATGTTCTGTATTTGTGTAATCCTGTGTGGGTAGAGACCTTGGGACGGGCCGATCCCTGGTTAGGAGAGTATTACGAATTTCGTTCAAAGATTCAGCAACCTGAAAGCGGGAGACCCTGGTCCGTGGTATCGTGTAGTACCGTACTGGCGAGGGAGACTGATAGATATTAGATAAATAGATACGTACATAATATATATACGCACGCATGTTTGTAGATGGATAGGTACATACGGTGGATAGGTAAGTAGGTATAAGCCTTGAAACTCTCACTATTACAGAATTCAGTAAAATCTCGGGCAGACAGGTGTGAAAGTTCTCCTGGTGAATTTCACACCTGAATGGGGCTCTCTGCCCGAGAAAATTTTATTGAGGTAAGCAGGTAGTGAGTTAGGTAGGTAGGTATGCGGGCAGGTAGGTAGGTAGGTAGGTAGGTAGGTAGATAGATAGATAGATAGATAGATAGATAGATAGATAGATAGATAGACGGACGAACGGATAGATGGTTGGATAGGTTACCGTGTCTTAGCCAAACGAAGTTTTGACGTGTTTAAAGTATCATCTTTTGTTCGGTTTCTTTTTGAAAATCTGTTTAAAAGTATCAAATTTTGCCGTCTTGTGGGCTGCGAAACCGTCTAATGACAGCTCGGAGAAATTTCTTCCACAACATATGTACATTTCTACCAAACTGTACGGTATCGTGTCTCACGTCTACACAGAAAGCGACGAGAATACCTGCAATAGCCCATCGCTTAAAGTTACCAGAATGTAAGAATAAATCGGTTTGTACAGATTATTTCGTGCGTGGAGTCCTACCCTCTAAACAGGCTCCAGCTGCCTTCCTCCACATCTGTGTCTTGTAATAATATTCACTGGCGTATCGCATTTAGCGGCTTACAGTAACCATTCCATACTGCGTGACAGTTTATTTCGTGTCACGATCCTCGAACTGTGAAATACGTACACGTCGTTTCGTAGCATTTTTAAACTGTCCTCCACTGAAGAATTAAGGCATGTCACGAAATGGCTAAGTTTGATATATAACCTGCGTATATAATGAAGGCACACTAGGGATAGCTGTTCTTTACTATTCCTCCCCTTCCCACACTTATTTGATGCTTATTTACTTTTTGAAGATGTGAACTTAGCATCGGGTGGGGATAAAATGAATTACTGTAAGCAAGCAGGTGTACAAAAACAAGTTAAGATCTTCAGCAACAATTTTCCTGTCGGTAACAAGTGGCTTATACTTTGTAATGAAACGCATCCTAGCCTTAAGGACAGTGAAATGTTTAAACATAACCATTAGGTTACTTTGCCTACCGTAATCATGTTTAAAGATAAATATCCCTGTTCATGTTTTGAAATTGAGACGCAGGCTGATGATTTCCGATTAATATACCCCTTTAGTTAGGCATATAATCATAAGAACGAACAAGAAATGAGGCCTTTGTATCTGTAAGTGTATCTGTAAATCTGTTACCTTATTAGGAAAGTAATTTAAAAGTATGGGTCTTTTTCTCTTATTCGTTCTACAAGTGTTTGAATTTTACCTCCGAATAAACCAGAATAATGCAGTACATATTGTAGTGCGGCCGGTGTAGTACAGACGGTGTAGTGCAGTCGGTGTAGTGCAGTCGGGGAGGAGCCGGTGTAGTGCAGCCGGTGTAGTGAAATGTTTGCGGGCTTGAAAATCGAGGAATCTGGATTCCATTCCCGGCAGAGGCATGAGGTTTGTTTTCTGCGTAACGTTCAGACCATCTGTGGGGTCCGCCTGGCCTCATATGTAATTAAGACCGGGTAAGGTGGCCATGTCGTTGAGCTCAACACCCACCTGTATACAGGGCTGAGAATGAAAATAAGTGGCGCTCTATCTCCATTTCCGCATGAGCCTTCAAGGCATTCACAGGAACTTTACCTTTGCAGTCGTGCGTCAACGAGGGAGCGCGTACCGCGCTGTGCTTACACTTATCATTTTGCTCTGAAAATGTGTGATATCTTCCAGAAGCATCTGTCGTTGGAGTAGGCCACTTTAGAAGTCTGAAGTATTATACCATGCAAGTTTTATTACTCTTCTTCGAGAGATGTTGAAACCAGCAGTATACAGCTTTCGAAGATAAGTAACTAGCCAAATGCAGCCCTTACATTAAATACTTCGCGCAAGGGTGTGTTTTTTATATTGTCGTCTTCTCACCGTGGCGTGACGCAGCGTATAAAAATATTTTGGAATTTGTCTACTGTTGCGGCTATAAACCTCCTAGAAACTGACTTTGTTTCCATCATAACGTGCAGAGGGTAAGAAGACATTCCCGCTCTGATGGGCCACCAGGTACATCAGCAATGTCTCCTGGATCGTGTCCGCGATCACTGTGATGTCTCGGCGGATGCAGGCTTTCTGTGCTTCAAGGTCGCTATGTCCTGAGGCGCAATAAAACAGACACTGTATAGGCCAAATTTTTCAGTGTTTGGAGCAGCTGTACTAAAGAGCCCAAGAAAGTAAACACTTCTTATCAGGTTTCCATGATTAAGGAAATAGTTTCCGAAACGTGGGTTTCTTTATACAGACATGGATCTTTGAGACTCAAACGTGCAGTTTCATATTTTATGTTATTAATGTCCGTGCGTTACTTGATAATTGTATAAGACAACACCAACAAAATGCACATTTTTATATGATTTACAATTAAAAGATTACCAGTCCAACCTGTTTCGACACTCTTCGGGCACCTTCAGGGGTGCACATCAATTATATGTATAATTATATGTATTTTATCCTAATTTAATTGCACAAAAGCTATATTTTGTATGTGTAATTGATGTGCATCCCCGGAAGATGACCCTAAAAGGGCCGAAACAGGTTGGAGTTGTGATATTTTAATTGCAAATTATATATAATAATATTGCGCATTTTGTTGGTGTTGGCTTGTGTAGTATAAGTATGGTTTTATATCCTGTGACACCGTATAGTCGTTACTGGCGTTTCGAAGGTACATACTGCCTCTGCATTCAGGGCAGAAGCGAGTCTGCCATGAAGATGGAGGCAGTTGGTTCCTCCTCGTCTGCGAGACTACACGGTGTCACAGCTGTGATGAACATAGTCTTGTCATATTGTGGAAAAGTCAAAATGCATCGTTCTTATATACCATATTATTTACAGAAGTTAGCATACGAAACATCAGATGAGGCATACAGCAACAGCCTGGCTCCCACCTCGGAAGTTCGCATACAGTATTTTATGATAATTGTCCGGATTAATTATTAATTATAATACAGTATTTAGGCGTATTTATAACATATGATTGTTCATTGTGTACAGCGTAGAGCGAAACCCACCCGTAGCCGCATTGCTTCATAGTGGCCGCTCGCGCCGCCCGTTCTGTGCACTTCAGTCCCGCCATTAACGTTGGACTGTGCGCCGTATAACGGACGTTATGAATTGCTGCTAGCGACCGATGGCGCTGCGCGCTCTGCAGCACCCATTTCCGCGTTAGAAAAACTCTCTGTGTTGCCTGTCTTCAACAGCTTTCTAACAGCAGAATTTGCTTGGTGATACTTTTCGGCCTGCAGTAATTCCCTCTTATGTCTATCCGTCTGTCAAGTGAAATATACGAGAAATTACCCACTGTCGACTTAACCATACAGTTTCGCTACACGTTGTAACTTACTGTTGAAATGGCTGACTGACGAATTAACTAATTAAATGACTAACTAAGTAACTAACACCATAGACCGGAATTCTCCTTGAGAAGCTGATTTTTCTGCATCGAGCCAAGAGATTCTCTGCCGTCAGTGAAACCAGCATGACTGTTGTGTTCTGAACATCCAGTCACTTGTCCCTGTTGTGAGTCAGATGAATCTGTTTCTTTAAGATCGCTTTAATATTATCCTTCCATCTACGACTAGGCCTTCCAAGCGATCTCTTTCCTTCGGGCTTTTCAACGAAACTCTGTATGGGTTTCTGTTCTTCCCTATGTTTGCTACATGGCCTGCCCTTGATTTTATCACTCTAATATTATTGGGCGAGGAATGCAATCAGGCTCCTAATTATGCAGTTTCTCTCGCTCTTTCCATACGACAAATAACATCCTCATGACGCCGGGTAGGGTATAGTTTGTGAGCACAGGTGGCATTATTTCAGTTCGTTTCTTGTGTGTGACGTTCATAACCGTAATAATAAATTTCAGCTCAAAATCAGTCAGCCAAAACAAATAGTAGCTGACATTTAATCTGAATTCTACCGGTGTCTTGCATTATGCGTCAGTACCATAACGTAAATCAGTTGGCAAAATGAACATCCTATGCTACAACATCACTTTGTCGAAACCACAAAGCATGTCAGCTGCCATCTGCCTTGCGAATTAGAATAATATCGCCCGTGTTTACGTCGGTAGAGTTTCTTCTTTATTTAGGAATATGGGTTTGAGCTGGCGGATTTCAAGTCACTTCTGAACCGGTGAGGAAATTGACGTGTCTTGTATTCTGCCGATGTACGAGTTGGGGTTTTACTGTCAATGATGTTAATTGTGGATGTAGGTAGGTGATAGGTCCTTTGAAAGTGCGGAATATTCAAATATTTGGGAACAACTCCAACAAATCAAAATTCCATTCATGAATAAATTAAGAGTGGATTAACTTTATGGCATTCTTGCTGTCATTCGGTGCAGAATGTATCGTCTTCCAGAATGCTAGCCAAAAATATAAAGATTAAAATATACAGAAGTATAATTTTGCCTTTTTGGGGGGGGGGGTGTGAAGCTATGTCTCTCACTTCTTTGTAGGAACGTAGTCCGAGAGTGCTCGAGAATAGGGTGTTGAGGAAGATTTTGGGCCAAACAGAGAGAGACATGTCAAAGAAAGAAGATACAAAATAAGATGAAGTAAATATAGTAATGAAAGTAGTAACGGGAGGAATGTAGGAAGGAAGGACGGAAGGAAGGAAGAAATGAAGGAGATGGATTTCCATGTGTAACCCTGATTCTCGCCTTCTGAACAAAGTGCATTTCTTCATTCTTGGGCAGCCAAATTTTGAGCCTGTGGAAGAGACAAACATGCGATGGCTGTTGTAGATTTACATTCGAAATATTCTGTAAAAATATTCTAATATTCTAATCCCGGTAGGGGCCATTTTTCCGCAGTGCCGACGAGAGAGAGGGAAGCCTGTACAAATTACCGGGACCCAGCCTTTCGGAGAGGGGCCATGGGCCCAATGATATTGCATAAATTTCTGTCTCGGTACTATCATTGTCAACTGTACAAATTAAACCTTTCGGACCAAGCCCAAGTCACTGTGCAACTAAGAGCCAGTTATTCCAATTTAGTGTAAATATTTTTAGCTGCCGTGCCCTTGCGGGGCGTCCGAACCCGGGCTTGGCGCCCCTGATTTTCCACACTCGTCCAGACCGACCCTGGGGCCCATCCAGCCTCCTGTACAATTCCTACCCCGGGATAAAGCGTCCGAGGCGTGGCGTTAACCACTCGTCCTTATCTAGCGCCGAAGTTAAAGAAAGATTAAAGCTGTACCTCTACTCTGCCTCTGTGCCTTTATGTAAAGTTAGAGGGTTAGCTTTACCCTTCTTAACCATTAAAGTTGGCAACTTAAGTGATACGTTGCTTGGACTGAAAGTATGTAGAAACGCCCCATATTACAGCAGGCCTGTTCTGTTTATCACACAGTCCAGGAAAACGACTTCTGGAGTTTGTTTCTAGCCGTTAGGCTTGTCGAGTTCGGTGCCTATTTGTACTGTATACTCTGTCTCTGCGACGTTACTCATTAGCACTTGCAGGCTCTGGCAAGTGTGTAAAGTTAATCAATCCCTGTACAGGCCTGGACAAGCCCTTAGGGCTCCAGGAGGTTGAGGCTTCCAGAATTTCTAGACCTTCGGCACATGAAGGTGGCGAGGTTGTCAGCCCTACACACCGGCCACCTTTACTCCCCCAGGAGATACTTCTGGTACTTATTTATGTTAGAGGCTGAGTCGATCCCAGGGGCGTAGTGCGGCCGGAGGGATTATATCAATGAAAAATCCAAAATGACCCAATTGGGAATCGAATCAGCGACCTTCCGATTTGTGGCACAGTGCCTCAACCAACATGGCAAGCACATAGACACAGGTTTTTGCCTTATTTTTCGGGTATCGTGTTCCTCCGACACTTGTATTTACATCAGCCTAATTTGGATAATGCCTCGTGAAAGCTAGCTTGTTCATTAGATTGCGAGCTGTGTTTAGTCCATAGCCAGTAGGTGTATGTAGCCAACGCGTACCACCTTACAGCATGTTTGTAATCAGGCTTAAATCTACAGTAGAAACTCTTCCCTTTGATACGCGATTTGGTGTTTACTCCGTATTTTGATCAGAAACAACGTTTGTTTATTCTGCATGCTGAGGAAATGTTAAACCGATTTTTCTTGTTGCTCTTTGTTGCTTCACTGAAAGTAAAAAAATTAAGAACAGTGAACATGTGTGTCCCCTAAGAACTCTATCTCTTGTACAGAGAGAGTATTAACAACATTGGAATCCCTAAGAACAAAAGCGTTTTTACACGAATGCCGAAGTAAAAAAACACTAAAGGCATAATTTCCCCTCAAAAACACGTTCATTAAGAACTGGACCACGTACTGTACTTGGTTTGTGCGCGTGCGTAGATCTCCCGAATCGTGAAACCGACCTCTCACTTCCACAAGTTAATTCAAGATGTTTTGCCTCCATTCCTCCGTATACCATCGCGATATGGAAGAGTAACCTTATGCTCTTATCCTTCACTTGCTCTGCGTTTTTGGAGAGTCAGCTACCCCCCGACTTCTGTAGCAGACTACTTTGAAAATGGAAGTTTTCTTACTGAAGTGTCAAAAGCGTGCCGTGCGGTATATTTACTGCATTTCAGGGCATAGAGGCTTCTTAGCATGTCATTAACATACGAATTATGTAGCTTATTTGGTATTCGTATTCGCTTTGGAACGTGTCTTCTGTGTGCCTGACTGTATGTAGACCGTGAAGCGGAATTACAAAGAAACACTCACAGCGTCCCTTACGCCATACATTATGCATAGATTCTTATAGCCCATCTTGCGCAGTACTAAACTGTACAGGGTGTTCATTTTACTACGAACTAGCTGTATGGTTGTTGAATGGTCTACGTGCATTTAGTCCCAAGTGTGCGTCCATCAACTAAGAATATCAGTGATGGGAGAAATGGTTGTCCTTGACAACCAAACAGACGAACAGCCGTCACTGGGTGCGTTGCGATTTCTTGATCAAATGGGTTTCAGTTCGAGGAAATAATTTTTCTTCTAGAACTTTATTATGATAGCGGGTCATTTTAGACGCGCTTGAAGAATTCCGAAAAGTGACTACGAGCTTCGTCGTGACTAACGGCCTGCTACAGACGCACACTCAGAATATGTAATATTAATTGCGTTTTCCCGGCAACAATGGTTACGCGAACGCGCCTCACTGTTACGCTATACGTACATTGCGTGTCTTGTTTGTATGGTAGGGAATTATGTCAGCATGGTACTACATATTATGCATTCGCTGTTGTGGTATACACAATTAACTGTATGGCGAAGTCATGTTTCTTTTCTCAGTGAACAAACTGTATTTCAGTGATAACTTGCACGTTGTTAGAAAACGCGCTATGATGTCCACACTACTGTACAATTACCTCATCAACCAAGACACGATTTAGCGTACAGTTCCGTTAAATACAGTTTTGCGTTATTGTATCAGAAGGGAAGGGGGTGTACGAGTATCTAGCTATTCAAACATCGTTTCATTTTGCTGGTGTACATGTGTGAGGGGTGTGTTGTGCGCAATGGCATAAGGTCTAGCCGCTGAAAAGACGAAAGGAATGGAGAGAAAAGACAGAGTATCAGTGCTAAATACCTTGAATATCAATTTGAATGCAAGTGAGAAATTATACGCGTGTGGCAATTGGATCGAGACTGCTGTGTGCGAAAGAAGCAAGGTGACAGGTCTGTCACGTCGTCATAAGTTACTTATGGCTTCTGTCATGACACGGCGACCTTCTCGCACCATACAACGTCGAATGGTTGAAAGATGGTAAATTGCGAATTGAAAAAGATATGACATTCAGCGTTGTCTAATTGATGCTTTATCCAGGCGTTTGCCAGGGAGGACTGAGGTAAACTATATCGGTACTTATGTACTGTACTATATAGAGTAGTAATATAAAGTTATTCGGTTGCCGTTCTTTCTTTTTGTCAATTTTCTCTGTCTGTTGTTACTAGGAGATGGTCATACGTTGTGTAGTCTGTCTTGCCCAAGGTCCATGTAAGGAAACAGTATATATTTTTTTAGTGCATAAAGCGATTTGTCGTCACTGCTGTTTCGTTAATAGACTGTGCACGTTAGGATGCGTGAGATGTGTACAAGCTTTGTTATCATGTGCTCGTAAGGGGGTACATGAATAAATAAATGCATAGTTAATTAATTAATTAATTAATTCCGTGGTCTGTCTTACGACAGGTCCATAGCCTCTTTCAAAGCGAGTTCTCCACCGAGTGCGATCTAGTGCTTCCCCGTTCAATTTCCAGTATCCTCTCTTCTCCTTAAAGTTATCCTATAGCATCTTACGTCTTCTTCCTCGTCTTCCAATCACTTCTATCCTTCCCTATATCTTTCCTTCAGTAACGTGTTTCAGAAGGCAGTTCATATGCAAGATGTGACCAATCCAGTTAGCCTTCGTTATTATTGTACGTAGGCTATTCCTCTCCTCCTTGACTCTGTAATACTTCTCTGATATATCAGTCTTCACATCTCGCTGTATTGAAGAATTTGGGTACACACACACACACACACACACACACTCTCAAACACTCACACACACACCCACACATACACACACACACACACATACTCAAACACACTCACACACACTCCACTCACACAGACATACACACTCACACACACACACACACTCACTAAACACTCTCACACACACGCTCATAAACACTCGCACGCACACACTCACTCACACACTCGCGCGCGCGCGCTCGCACATGCACACACACACACACACACACACACACACACACACACTCACGCACACACATTGAGATGTCTGTAATCAAATTTAATTATTAACCTTTCAAAGACGAAACTTTTCCGTGTTATATAAGGACTGTGCCCACCGCGCAGTAAACATTCTCCACCTCGGTTATAAAACCCAATCTCGTAATGTTACATAAAGCAAAATTTGCTGTTTGTTCCGACATCCATACAAAACACACAAATTCCATGTGATCACAATGTAGAATTTTTGAATGTCAAACCTTGTGATATGTAAAGTTACCGGTAGGCTTTAAAAGGTTAATGCGGTACCACATTCTTTTTTTTTAACAATCTGAAAGTAATGGTGAAGTAACCCTAACAGGACGTAGTCCTTGTTTCTTGCAGTGCATTATCATCCGCGTGTGGGATATGCAGTTGGCCTGTTCTGTTATTGTTTACGTTATTTATTACATATATTGAAGCCCAGTTTAGATGTGATGATTTAAGTACGTGCAGTAACGAAACAGGCAGTGTACGTATAAGATAACATTGAGGCGCGTTCGCGTAACCATTGTTGCCGTGGAAGAGCAGTAAGTATTAAATATTATGAGTGTGTGTCTGTTATCGCCTTAAATTTTATATTCGTGCTTCCGTGCATCGTGATTCTAGGTTGAAGAAATCCAACGAGATGCAACAGTATGCAGATATTTATTTACTGCTAAATTACTCTACATGTTTCGGGCGT
>Ga0123353_10016989_pt1 | contig 10667 bp, 15 predicted proteins | sample TergutLab28metaG_3_FD_92763 | JGI IMG/M metagenome (GOLD analysis project Ga0123353, IMG submission 92763) | Labiotermes labralis P3 segment gut microbial communities from Petit-Saut dam, French Guiana - Lab288 P3 | ecosystem: Host-associated > Arthropoda: Insects > Digestive system > Gut ... | reverse complement strand
CGGAGCCCAGCATGAAAATCACGTCCTGTTCCAGCAGCTGCGCGCAGAGCTGCCCGTCCATTTCCGGCGCGAGCAGCAGCAGGTCGCCCTCCCAGCCCAGCGCCCGCAGTTGGAAGGCCTCGTAGCTGCAGGCCACGGCGAAGAAGTCCACGCCCTCCTGTTCCAACAGCCGGTACAGGTTCGCGAAGCCGGCGCCGTAGCCATTTTCCTTGATGACCGCTATGAGACGTTTTTCCGTCATTTGCCGGATGATCTTTATGTTTTCCCGGATAAAATCCGTACACACCAGCAGACGGCAGTCCCGCGCGTATACCATGTTTTCCACTGTGTTAGCCATATTGTTTCTTTCTCTTTCCGTCTCCTGTGTCTATTCCAAGAACACAGGGATCATTTTTTACTGTTCCTGATATATTTTACGGCTTCGGTTCCGGCGACCGCACCCTCATAGACCGCCTTCGCAATTTGCAACATGCCGCCCGTACAGTCCCCCGCGGCGAACAGACCCGGCACGTTGGTCGCCATATTCTCATCCACCAGAATCCGGTTCCCCTGGGTCATCGCGCCGACTTTTTTGGCGAAGTCCGCGCTGCCCGCGGCGCCGCAGGCGACGAACACGCCCTGGACGGGGATTTCGCCGCCGTCCGCGAGTTGGACGCGCTCCAGCCGCTCCCCGCCCGCAAAGGCGGACACCGCCGTCTTGACGACACGTACCGCCTCCGGGAATGATATCTCCGGTTCCGCCCCATGGGTCAACAGGGTTACGGAATGAACCAGCGGCAGCAGCTCCTCCACCTCGTTGCGGGCATAGGCCCCACTGCCCAGCACGGCTACGTCCTTCCCCCGGTAAAAAAAGGCGTCGCACACGGCGCAGTAGCTGACGCCCCTGCCCTCCAGCGCGTTTAGGCCCTCAATTTTTGGTGCGGCGCGGGCAGAACCTGTCGCGAGGATGAGACTGTCCGCCGCGTAACTACCCTGTTCCGTTTTGACAAACAGCGTCTCGCCAAAGCCGATGCCGACGGCCTCTTCTTCCACAAAAGTTACACCCACGCGCCCGGCCTGGGCGATTCCCGCCCGCACGAGGTCCATCCCGGAAACCTGCTCCTTGAATCCGTAGTAATTTTCGATTCGTTCCGCCTTGGCGAGTGCGCCGAAATCCCTTGCGATGATAGTGGTTTCGATTCCGGCCCGTGCCGTATACAGAGAGGCGGAGACGCCTGCCGGACCGTTGCCCAAGATTACGATGTTGGACATATGTAGACCTCCTTATTTTCGCGTTTCAAAACGTGGCGGGACGTCGGGGGCGATGGCGGTAATCCGCGACGCGCGGGGACAATCCGCGACGCGCGGGGACAATCCGCCACCCTGCGGGCGTCCCCTACAGGGATTGTACATATTGTAGCATAAATTTCCCGTTTGGTAAAAGCTAAAATATATTTTTTAGGGCCACGCGTTCGGAATCCTGCAGATTTTTCAGTTGCTCCTTCGCCCGGATGCAGGCCTCCTGGAAGCCCTCTCTGTCTTCGCACTCCCAGAAATCGGGCAGACTCAGAATATTCAGCTCGATTTCCTCCATGCCGTGGTGCATGGTGAGCATGTGCAGCGCCACCGTGCTCTTCTCCCAAAGGGCCAGCAGATCGTCCATCTTCCGCTTTTGCGCTGTGGCCTTCCCCTGTTGGGTTTCTATCAGCAGTTCCTCCGTTGCCGTGTAGAGGGCCTCTATTTTACGGTTAAATGTATAAAAACAGACCGAGCTGGCAGCGACGGCAATCACCAGCAGGGCGACCGCGATATAAAAGCGCTTCATGAAGTTTCCTCTTTTTTTACCAGAGTTACATTCTCATTTTGATCTACTGTCAGGATGAACACATCTTTTTGCTCCACCCGCTGGGCCTTTAGAATGGCTTTCAGCCGCTTGAGGCTCAGCTTGCTCTCCTTTAGGGAGTCGCCGATGATCCGGCCGTCGCTGATGACCAGATAAGGCATGCCCTCATTTTGCACCTGCAGATCCAGTACGCGGGGCGTGGCCGTCTGGTATTCCGGCTTCAGCAGAACACTCAGCTTGCCGTTGGTCTCCAGGATCGCGTACTGCACCTGGGAGAGGTCAAACACGTCCTTTTGCCGCAGGGAGGAGAGCAGGTCGTCCACCGTAAAGCGCAGCTGCCGGACTTCGTTTTGGTCGATCACTCCGTCGCGGATTACCACTACCGAGTTCCCCTGCATTACGGAACGGAAGCGCCTGCTCTTCATGCTGATCACAGAGATGATGATCTCTATGGAGACCAGCACCAGCACGGGTATGATGGAGTTGAAGAGCGGCAGGTTGTTGTCCTGCATGGGGATGGCGACCAGCTCCGAGAGCAGGATGGTGATGATCAGCTCGCTGGGCTGGAGCTCGCCGATTTGGCGCTTGCCCATCAGGCGCACCATGCACATGATGAGCAAATAAATAATTACGGCGCGGATGAGGGTGATATACATGGGAACCTCCGGGTTTGTTTTTCCAATGCCAATCAACATTGCTTGCTTTTTCTTGGGATTATCCTGAAGTTGATTGGCAATATTGTGCGCAGGATTTGCGGAAATATGAATCTTTCCTTCTGTTTGCCCATTGCAACAAAATAATAGGCCAAAATCCAACAGGAGAATTTTCCGCCGCATCCACCAAGGTTCCGCCGCAATTGAAATGGAATTTTCTTAAACTATAAATTTATACTTGTGGATATTCTGTTAAATTTTTTGTTTTTATTTCTTTTTCGGAATTATATCGTTCGATTTTTGTGCTACCATAACACCATCAAGAGTGGATTCTTGAAAATATGAAGGAGGTATAAAGTAGATGTCCGTATTTAATGCTTTTTTCTATGACTATCTTCTCCCCGCATTGACCGCCTATTTCGCCGGAATGCTCAGTTTCTTTGACGGCCTCTTCGAGTCGATAAAGGATCTCCTGGCAGGTTAAGGAACTCCTTGCGGGCGGCGCCGGTAACCCTCGTTCCAGAGCGGCGAACAGCCAAAGCAAAGGGGAGACTTTAGTCTGTCCCCTTTGTCTTTCGGTTCGTTCCCCCAAAAAAAGGCTGCGCATTCTTTTTTGCCGGTTCTTTTTTAGCAGTACTTATCCCCGCGTCCATATTACAATGAGAGTCATAAAAAAAAGGAGGCTGTAACAATGAATTATGCAGAGGAAATTAAGGCCATATTCGCGGACTTTGGCGCATCCTTCCAGGCCCTGCTGGACGCGTTCTACAAGTGGTTGCTTGTGTTCATTGAGAATTGGCTGCCCGGTTGGTAAACGCGCGCACACGCACAAAAGACCGGAATCCTTTCTTCTTAAGGGTTCCGGTTTCTCTTTTATTCCTTTTTTGGCATATCTTGACATCACTAATCCATATGATAGATTTGACAAGAATGGATTTATCGGATAAAATAAAAGAGTCTACAGGAAAATAGCACGCCATTCAAAAAGAACCGTGGGGGAAACGCTATGCCGAATGACAAGAAAAAACAGCGCGGCGGCGTCTTGCGCGCACTGTCCTTCGCCTCCCAGATTGGGGTCACGATGGCCGCCTGTGTCATCATCGGCGTATTCCTGGGCCGGTATCTGGATAATCTACTCCACACATCGCCCTGGCTCCTGCTGCTCTTTTCGCTGCTCGGCATGGCGGCGGCGTTCCGGTCGATATTCAGCTTGGCCAAAAAGAAATAACGGAAGGGATCGCCGCAAGCATGGGATTGTCTGAGATCGCGAAAAGAATGATATTGGTCCTGGGGCTTATTTTTTTCTTGCTGGCCGCAGGCAGCGCCGTATATTACCGTTCTCTCGCGTGTTTGCCCTTCGTCTACGGGGCTCTGTTGGCTACAGCCTGCAATGTGTTCAAGGTCATCCTGCTGGACCGCGCGGTGAAGAAGACCGTAAGCAAGGACGCAGCCTCCGCCGCGAACTATCTGCGCCTGCAGCAGCTTCTCCGGTTTTTGCTCACCGGGCTGGTACTGGTTCTGGCCGCGTTCCTCCCCTTTCTCAGCCTTTGGGGTGCGGCAGCCGGTGTGTTGAGTTATCAAGTCGCCGCGCTTTCCCTGAAATATATTCCAGGAGAGGTTGCGCACAAATAATAGAGAAGACTCCGGATTTATGGGGGGTGAATTTCTTTGGATTTTAACAACGATGTCCACTGGGTGGTTGAACTGTTCGGCATTGAGATCTGGATTACGGAGACCATTTTCAACACCTGGGGAATTATGCTGCTGCTGACCGCGTTTGCCGTTTTGGTCCGCATCAAGCTACGGGGCTTTCGGACAGTTCCGGCCGGGTTCCAAAATGCCGTGGAGGCGATCATTGAGGCCTTCGACGGCATTGTGAAAAGTGCCGCCGGAGAAAGATTTATGCATCTGGGCAACTGGTTCTTTATGGTGTTTGCCTTCATTCTGGTCTCCAACCTCAGCGGGATATTCGGCATACGGCCGCCCACCGCGGACTGGGCCACTCCCTTCGCCTTTGCCCTGGCGACCTTTCTGATGATTCAGTGGATGGGCATCCGGCACCGCAAGGGGAAATACCTGAAGAGCTTTTTTGAGCCGATTTTTATCTTTTTCCCGCTGAATCTCATCGGGGAATTGGCGCGGCCCATCTCCTTGAGCTTCCGCCTGTTCGGAAATGTGCTGGCAGGGATGATTCTCACTTCCCTATATTACGGGCTGGTTCCCATCTTTTTGCGCTTCGGCATACCCGTGGCGCTGCACGCCTTCTTTGACCTCTTTTCCGGAGCGCTGCAGACCTATATCTTCTGCGTGTTGAGCATGACATTCATCGGCTCCGCGGCGGTCTCTCCGGAAGACGAAGCGTAAACAGTTATTCACTATTACTTAATTTAGGAGGATTATTTATGCAAGATCCATTGGCCTTTATCATCGCGGTAGCGCAAATCGCGGCAGCTTTCGCGCTGCTCAACGGCATTCTTACCACGCTGGGGCAGGGAAAAATCGTTGTAGCGGCAATCGAAGCCATCGCGCGGCAGCCGGAAACGGCAGGCACCGTTACAAGCAACATGTTTATTGGCTTAGCAATGGGCGAGACCTCCGGCATCTACGGCCTGTTGATCGCCATTATTTTGTTGTTTGCCAACCCCCTGATACCCATTTACTTGCAGTATGCCGCTTAGGAATTTTTCGAATTTGATACAGATGAGTGAAAGGGGGGCTTTTTTTGGGATTTCAGATGCTGCTTTTTTTGGCCGCGACACCGGAGGGCCGCGTATTCGCCCTGGACCAGCAGATGCTGATCAGTGTCGGCATCCAGCTGTTCAACGCCTGTGTGCTGGCGGCCGTACTGTCGTACCTGCTCTATAAGCCCGTCCGTAAATTTTTGCAGAAACGCGCCGAGGGCATTCAGGCGCAGTTGACTCACGCCGAGGAAAGCATCGCCGGCGCGGAGGAATTGAAGGCACTCTACGAGCAAAAGCTCGAGGAGATTGAGCGGGAGCGGCTTGCCATTCTGGAAGCGGCCCAGGATCGGGCCGCCGAAAAGAGCAAACAGAAGCTGGAGGCCGCGGAACAGGAGGCCGCCGCCGCGAAGGAGCGGGCCGAGACCGAGATCCGGCGGGAACGCGAGGAGGCCAAAGACGCGGTCCGGCTGCAGATCATTGAGGTCGCGGGCGCTTTGGCCGAAAAATTCGTGGCCCAGGCCCTATTGGATAAAGACACACAAGACAGGCTGTTTGCCGAGACGCTGGCAGAGCTGGAGGATACGCTATGACGGCGCCGGGCGGAAGTACAGCGGCGCAGGTGGTCTCCGCGGTGCCGCTACGGGAGGATCAGCTTTCCGCGCTGCGGGAACTGTTGAACAAAAAGCTGGACAAAACGGTAACACTCTCGCCGCGCGTTGACCCCGCTCTGCTCGGCGGACTCTGGATTTATGTGGACGGACACGTGATAGACCGCAGCCTCAAAAAACAGCTGCGTGATATCACGGAAAGCATCAAAAAGGGAGGCAGCGGATGAGTTTTAGACCCGAGGCAATCAGCGCTGAGATCAAACATCAAATTAAGACTTTTGCGCCCAAGTTGAGCGTCACCGAAGTGGGCACCGTCCTCCAGGCCGGGGACGGCATCGTGCGCGTGCGCGGCCTGCAGAGCGCCATGAGCGGCGAGTTGCTGGAACTGTCCGGCGGGTTGCAGGCCATCGCCCTGAACCTGGACAGCGACAGCATCGGTGCGGTGCTGATGGGCTCGGACGCCCAGGTCAAGGAGGGCGACCTGGTTTGGGCCACGGGGCGCGTCGCCGAGGTGCCGGTGGGCGACGCTTTGCTCGGCCGCGTAGTCAATGCCCTCGGGCAGCCCATCGACCAGAAGGGCGAGATCCAGGCCACAGTCACGCGCAAAATCGAGCGCGTCGCGCCGGGGGTCACCCAGCGCCGGGAGATCGACAAGCCACTGCAGACCGGCATCAAGGCCATCGACGTGCTGGTCCCCATTGGGCGGGGCCAGCGGGAATTGATTATCGGGGACCGCCAGACGGGCAAGACGGCCCTCTGCATAGACACCATTCTCAATCAAAAAAATAAAAATGTGCGCTGCATCTACGTGGCCATCGGGCAGAAGGCCTCCACGGTGGCGCGCATCGTCAAAACCCTCACGAATATGGGTGCCATGGGCTATACCACCGTCGTCGCCGCCACCGCGAGCGACTCCCCCTCTTTGCAGTACATCGCGCCCTACGCGGGCTGCGCCATCGGCGAGGAGTGGATGGAAGCGGGGAAAGATGTGCTGATTGCCTATGACGATCTGTCCAAACACGCCGTCGCGTACCGCGCCCTGAGCCTGCTGCTGCGCAGGCCGCCGGGCCGCGAGGCCTATCCGGGCGACGTGTTTTATTTGCATTCCCGGCTGCTGGAACGGGCGGCCTGTATGAGCGAGGCCAATGGCGGCGGCTCGCTGACCGCGCTGCCGGTCATAGAGACGCTGGAGGGCGACATCTCCGCCTACATCTCCACCAACGTGATCTCTATCACGGACGGGCAGATCTATCTGGAGACGGAACTGTTCCACGACGGCATCCGCCCCGCGATCAATCCGGGCTTTTCCGTGTCCCGGGTGGGCGGCGCGGCGCAGATCAAGGCGATGAAAAAAATCGCCGGCTCCCTGCGCATTGAGCTGGCGCAGTACCGGGAGCTCGCCGCCTTCGTGCAGTTCGGCTCCGATTTGAGCCAGGATACGCTGGACCGCCTGCATCAGGGCGAGCGCATCGTGGAGATCCTCAAACAGCCGCAGTACAGGCCCATGCCCGTTGAACGGCAGGTGCTGATTCTGTATGTGCTCACCAATAAATATTTGTCCGACGTGCCGGTGGGCAGCGTGCGGAAATTTCAAACGGAGTTCCTCGGCTTTGTGGACGAATACCACGGGGGCATCCTGGAGGAAATCCGGGAAAAAGAAGTGATTTCCGAAGCGCTGGAACAAACAATCAAAGATGTTTTGGCGGAATTCAAAAAGCATCACATAGCCAATCAACTTTAAAATAGCCCTAAGAAAAAGCAAGAACTGTTGATTGGCATTGGGTAAATTAACTTTCGAATGTTCCATTTTCAAGTTAATTTACTATATTTAGTATGTTGGGATGGTAAAGCTATGCCCTCCATGAAACTCATCAAGCGCCGGCTGGCAAGCGTGACGACCACCAAAAAAATCATGAAGGCCATGAACATGGTCGCCGCCTCGAAGCTGCAGAAGGACAGAGCCCGCCTGGAGGCCGCCCGGCCCTTCTACCGGGAGGCGGAGCGCGCCATCCACACGCTGAAAACCCGGGAGGACAGCGCAGAGAGCATTTTTTTCGAGACGCGTGAGGTCAAAAATACAGCTTACCTGGTCATCACGAGCGACAGGGGCCTGTGCGGGAGCTACAATAGTAATCTGGCGGAAGAAGCGCTGCGGCATATGAACGCCACAGCCTCCCAGACGGAAGCAAGCATCGTCGCCATCGGCCAAAAGGGCGGCGACTACTTCAAACGGAAGGGCAAAGCGATTCTGCAGCAATTCGATGATGTAATGGAAACGGCTTTTTACGAGGACGCGGAACGCATCGGCTACTTTCTTTCGGCTTTATATACCTCCGGGGAGGTGGATGAGGTCTATGTGGCCTATACGCGCTTCGAATCGGCGCTGACCCATGTGCCGCACGTGGAAAGGCTCCTGCCCCTCGGCCCCGGCGCAGCAGATAGTGCCGAAGCCGACAACGCTGAAGTTGGCAGCGACATGCAGTACGAGCCCGACTTATTTTTTTATATGGAATACGCGGTGCCCCTCTATCTGAGCGCCTTTATTTACAGCGCGCTGCTGGAGGCCTCCACCTGCGAACAGGCCGCGCGTATGGTCAGTATGGATACAGCGGTCAAAAACGCCTCCGAGATCATCGCCAAGCTGACCCGTCTCTACAACCGCAGCCGCCAGGCGGCCATTACCCAGGAAATCAGCGAAGTCGTGAGCAGCACAAATATTCTTAAGTAATAAGTAATAGTGAATAGTGAGTAGGTGTGTCTATGCAAAACACAGGAAAAGTATTGCAAATCATCGGCGCGGTGCTGGATATCCGGTTTGAAAACGATTTGCCCGCGCTGTACAACGCGATAGAAATACAAAATCCCGCCGCCGAAAGCGGTGTGGATACCGTGGTGCTGGAGGTCATGCAGCACTTGGGGGGCAACGTGGTCCGCTGCATCGCCATGCACCCCACGGACGGCCTCGTGCGCGGGATGGAAGCCATGGATACCGGCACGCCCCTCTCCGTGCCCGTGGGCGAAAAGACCCTGGGGCGCATGTTGAATGTGCTGGGCAAGGCGATAGACGGCAAGCCGGAGCCCGATACGCAGGAGCACTGGTCCATCCACCGCCCCGTTCCCGGAGTGTCCGAGCAGGCGGCCATTACGGAGACGCTGGAGACGGGCATCAAGGCGATCGATCTGCTCTGCCCCTACGCGAAGGGCGGTAAGATCGGGCTGTTCGGCGGCGCGGGCGTCGGGAAAACCGTGCTGATCATGGAGTTGATCCGCAACATCGCCCACGAGCACGGGGGCTATTCCGTCTTCGCGGGCGTGGGGGAACGCACCCGCGAGGGCAACGACTTATACAACGACATGACCCGCTCCGGGGTCATCAACAAAACCGCCCTGGTGTTCGGGCAGATGAACGAGCCCCCCGGCGCCAGAATGCGCACGGGCCTGACGGGACTGACCATCGCGGAGTACTTCCGCGACGTGGAGCAACAGGACGTGCTGCTGTTCATCGACAACATCTACCGCTTCGTGCAGGCCGGGTCGGAGGTCTCCGCGCTGTTGGGCCGCGTACCGAGCGCCGTGGGGTACCAGCCCACCCTCGCCACGGAAATCGGCAGCCTGCAGGAGCGCATCACATCCACCAAGGCGGGCTCCATCACCTCCGTGCAGGCGATCTACGTGCCGGCGGACGACTTTACCGACCCCGCCACCGCCACGACCTTCGCCCACCTGGACGCGACCACGGTACTCTCGCGGGAGCTGGTGGAGCTGGGCATCTACCCCGCCATCTCCCCGCTGGAATCCACCTCTCGCATCCTCGACCGGAGCACGTTGGGCGCGGAGCACTACCGGACGGCGCGGGCCGTGCAGAGCATCCTGCAGCGCTACAAGGACCTCCAGGACATCATCGCCATTCTGGGCATGGATGAATTGCCCGAGAGCGACAAGCTGGTGGTCAACCGCGCCAGAAAGGTACAGCGCTTCCTGTCGCAGCCCTTCTTTGTGGCGGAGAAGTTTACGGCCATCCCCGGGAAGTATGTGCCCGTCGTTGAAACCGTACGGGGATTTCAGGAAATACTGGACGGCAAACACGACGAAATCCCGGAGGGGCTGTTCCTGAACGCGGGGACCATCGACGACGTAATACAGAGATACTCAGAAAGCAGATAAGTGAACTGGTATGGCGAAGAAAAAAATCCATTTACGGGTCATCACGCCGGAAGAGCGGAAGGTCGACGAGGCCGTCGGCGGAATCGTCATGCGCTGCAGCACCGGAGACCTGGGCGTCCTTCCGGGGCATGAGGCGCGTTCAGCCGTGCTGAACTACGGCATCCTCCGCATTCTGGACAGTGGAAGAGAGCGCAGGCTTGCCGTATACGGCGGCCTGGCCGTGATACAAAACAATGTGCTCACCGTGCTGACGCCCGAGGCCGAATGGCCGGAGGACGTCGATTTGGAGCGCGCGCAGGCGGAGCGGGAGCACCTCGAGCGGCGTATCCGGGAAAAGACGGACGCCATAGAGCTCCAAAACGACCAGGTGCTGCTCCGGCGTGCCCTGGTGCAAATCGAAATCGGCCTGTCTCCGGCGGCGGAGCAGGAGGAATGAGGGGACATGAAACAGTCCGGAGTTTCTGGGCTTTTTTTGTCCTTTTAGGGCGAAGATACAGTTTTTCCGTCACGGATTTGTCTACACGAAGACACCGCGGGAACCGATTCTCCAAAAGTGCTAAATGTATCTATCAAACCTGCTGTATTCTGGTAATTATAGTCGCGCCTATTGACAAGGATTGCACTGTACCCCAAAAATCGGACACAAGAAAATATCGAGGCTCAAAAAACGGACAGTCCATTGTATCGTTAGCGGACAGAAAATGTGCCCGATATTGTATCTTGAAAAAGTCTAATATTT
>Ga0123353_10016988_pt1 | contig 10667 bp, 13 predicted proteins | sample TergutLab28metaG_3_FD_92763 | JGI IMG/M metagenome (GOLD analysis project Ga0123353, IMG submission 92763) | Labiotermes labralis P3 segment gut microbial communities from Petit-Saut dam, French Guiana - Lab288 P3 | ecosystem: Host-associated > Arthropoda: Insects > Digestive system > Gut ... | reverse complement strand
CCTATAACATTTTAATTTATATTATGGTGAAGGATGGCATTTATTTACAAACGGCCGGCGGCATTGCGTTGATTATCATAATGGGAACTGTCGTTCTCGCCTGGAACATCTTCGAACACATAGGCGATAATCATAATGCGTCTATCGAACTTGAAATGGGCGGCGGCAAGAAAATTAAAATTGGAAATAAGAAAATCCAAGACCGTCGGAAACGGAATGCGAATATCGTTCATCCGGACCGCAGAAAGGTTACCGCATGAATACCGAGGAAGCAAAGAAGTTTGCTGACAAGGTAAGTAAAATGACCCACCAGCAAGTGAATGATGCGTTGCATGAACTGCATTTGCACAACGAACCGTGGACGCGCGGCAAAGGTTTCAAAATAAAAGAATCTATTTTGAAAATGAAGCAAGCGCAATATATCGATTGGCTTAACAAGGAGAAAGGAAATGGTAAATAAAATTTGGCTTTGGTGTACAGACTTGATGCGTGACAATGACGGCACGCTGTCGCAATCGCGCATACTCAAATACGCCGCGATTTGCCTCGCCATATACGGCGGTTATTTTATGATACATGACCGTCCGCTCGAATCCGTTGCATTCTTCACCGCAATCGCTCTCGGCCAAGCGCCGTTAAGCGCGTGGGCGGGTAAAATATGTCCAGAGGAGAAATCAGATGGCGATAATAAACCTGTGGAATAAGGTAAAAGTTTCGGCAGATAAAATCGTCGAAATCATTGCGCCCAAAGTCAGCACAACTGGCCTGGGCAATCAGCAACGCATATTCTCGTATTATTGGATGCTTTTGCTCATCGAGATACACCGGCGCGGATGGGTCGTGCAGATTGGCGAAATGGAACGCAATTCCGTCGCACAGCAACTTATGTTCGAAGCCGGAAAATCAAAAGTCAAAGGTGATGGAACAGGATTCCATGAAAGACGACTGGCGGGCGATTTGGCCCGCGTAGAAACAGCGCCAGGTATTGCCGCCACTTCCTCGCAGATGAAAGAACTCGGCGACTTTTGGGAAGGCCTTGACAAGCTTAATTCGTGGGGCGGATATTTCACATCGATAAAAGATGAACCCCATTTCAGCTATGGGGGAGAAAGAAGGAGATGAGAAATGCAATTCTGGTCGTACTTGTTCTTGGTGGGATTTTGGTTGGTAGCCATTATCTTGCTTATTATCTCGGTCGTAGCAATCAAAGATTGGCTACGGCTACGACGGCTACCAAAGCCGTTGCCGAGGTTGCGACCGCGCAAAGGAATGCTGTCATGGCTGTGGATTCTGCCGATGACTGCATGGTTGACCGGATGCTCTGTCGAGCGGCCCGCGGTGGTTGTGACGAATCAAGGATTTGTAATCCGCATGACAATGTGCGAGATAACGGAGACTTGCTATCTCACGAAGGAAACAAAACGGCAGATAGCGCGAAATAATTGCGCGCTTGATAGCGGCCTTTGTGATACAAACCCAGAAAGAAAATGAGAAGTTTATTATTGCTGGCGGTTGTGTTATTTGGATGTGTCCAGATTCCAGAGCCAATGCCAGAAGCGCCAAAGCCAACTCTCCAAGAGAAACAGGCCGCGGCAAAGAGTTTAATCCGTGATTGGGAAAAATTGCGTCTTCGGGCGTACAAATGTTCGGCACAGAGATGGTCCATTGGTTTCGGAACAATATCGAAGGCCGGTGAAAAAATAACAGAGGCGGAAGCCGAAAAAAGGATGGTGAATTACCTTGAACAAAATGTCTACTCCAAAGGGATGGCACGGTACGCAGATGAATTGTCGATTGGGCAATATGCCGCTTTTGCTTCATACCAATACAATACAGGAAAGAGAATCACTTCCTGTGACACCATTCTTACTCGCTGGGAAGGTTTCACCGCCAAGGGGAAGTTCACCGCAGGATTGGAGAATCGCCGCGTGGCCGAATATGCCGTGTGCGCCGAGGTTAGTATTGGGGAAGCATGGGTACGAAATGCTGAATTGACAAAAATCGACAGAAATGGTATAATCCGACAAAAGAGGTAGAATATGGTTTTATCAGTAGGAAGCGCAATAGCATCGAGAGGGATTTCGAGTTCTGCTTTGAAAATGCCGGCGACAACTGGAACGGCCGCGAACGGCCAAATTGAAAATCAGCTTCGGTCCGCAACTGCGGAATCAAATGACTATATGCGTCAGATTCTCGAACTGTACGCGCCTTATATGGAAAGCGGTGCGGCATCGCTCGACGAATATACAAAACTTCTCCTGGGCGGCGCTTCGGGCCTTAAAGGCAATGACACGAATTTTGATGCGCTTCTCGACCAGGCATCCAATTCCTTAATGGCAAATCGCGCGACAAGCGGAATGCTTCGCTCTGGCGCAACGACCGGCGCGGTGATGCGCGGCGAATTAAATTTCACGAATGATTATTATGAGAACCGCCTCAAACAGTTGATGGGCGGCGTTCAAGTGGGCCAGTACGGCACGCAAGGTTCTGCCAGCGCATACGAAGGCATGTCCGACAATGCGAAGGGTCTTGCCGAAGCTCTGGCGAATATCCAGATTGCTCGCGAAGGCATGGCATCAAACGAACGCGCGGCGCAACTCTCTGCACAGGCGGCAAAAGATGCGGCGAAGAACACCGGCGGATTATTCGGCGGCGGCGGCTTCCTTGGAACCGGAATAAAAATATCTGACCGTCGCATGAAAACTCACATTCGCAAGCTGGGCAAGCTTGGCAAATACACTTGGTATATGTTCCGTTATATCGGAAGCAAAACCACGCAAATCGGAGTCATGGCACAAGATGTGCAAAAAATAAATCCGGCGGCCGTCGTCAAAATTGGCGATGTACTGGCCGTCAACTATGGGAGACTTTAATGGCAAGATATAACATCAATGTATCGCCGTGGATGCAAGGTTCGCAAGCTATGGCCCAAGGCATCAGAGACCAGGGCGCGGCAGATGCCGCAAAAATAAAAAGCCGCCAGGGCGCGATGGATAAAATCGCCGGCTTGGCCGCATCGATATTTTTACCTGGCGCGGCCGGCGCAATGCTTGGTCCAGCAATGGCAAGCGGAGACCCAATGGCCGCAATGGGCGGACTTGCGTCATACAGCCACGCACAAAAAGACAATCCGCTTTCTGCATTTTTCTCCGGCAAAGAAAATCCGATGGGAACAACTGGAATTTCAGCAGGGGAGATGAAGAGATTTAATCGTGAGATGTCTTCGCCGTTTATGAGAATGTTCGGATAAGGAGTTGCCATGCAAAGGCAAATAAGCAATTTCCAACTTGACTGGGAACAGAATACGCAAGATTCGCCGTTCGCAAGACCGATGGCGGACAATCCCGCTATACAATATCAGAGCGGATTCCCTGGTGAAGATGTAGCGGTTGCTGATGGAAGTTTCGACCGTGGTTCTCCCCTATCTGGATTCGGCGCAACTGTGCAGACGAAGCAAAATATGGACCAGCTTGACCCACTCGCAACGGTGGGCGCTGACATAAGGCCGGCGATGTCGCCAATGACCGAGTTGCTGTACGACATCATGGACTTGTCAAATGGACAAGCGCCTGGAACGAGCCGTACAAAAGTACTCGCCGCAGACCAGATAAAACAGAATCTCGGAAAACAAGACCAACAGTTCCGTCTCAAACAGGCGGAAGGTTTAGCATGGAAGGCCACGGAAGAACAAGACCCAGAACGGAAGAAGGCCTACGGTGCGGCGATTAAGCGTATGATGCCGGAGTTCGCGGGCCTCGATGATTTGACAGCCGCAACATTCCTTACTGATAAAGCTGTCCGCGAAAGCGAATTGAAATTACGCCAAGAGCTTATCAAGCAACAGGCCATGACTGACCGCGAGTTGATGAAGCAAGCCGCGATGACCGAGCGTGAGTTTGGCAAGCAAGGCATGACGACAGAGCGCGAAGTTATGAAGCAGGGTATGATGGGCGAGCGTGAGCAAGCTCTCGAAGGCGCGCGCGCTGGCAATGCAATGCAAAGAGTCGAGCGCCAGGGTGAACAGGCAATGGGCCGCACAGTATATGCCCAGGATGCCGCGAATGCGAGAGCCGCCACAACTGCGGCCGCCGCCAATGAGCGCGCACAACTTGCCGCACAGACTGCAAGGCGTGGACAAGACATCGGCGCACAGCGCGCCCTCGATGTCGCAAATATCAACGCCGCATCTCGTGCCGCATCAGATGAGTCGCGCGAACGCACACAGATGATAAAAGGTACGCAAGCCGCGTTCGGCCTTGGTGGAAAGACCGCCGGCGCACAAGCGGCCGACCAAAAGATGTCTGCGAAACAGCAAGAACAAATTTCCGGACAGCAACGCCTTGTCGACATATATGAGCCAGGAAAGTATGCTCGCCTTGCAGATGAAATTATGCAGAATCAGCATCTGTTCGGGGCGCGCGCACGCAACCTTGAAACATTCGGCGCTGGCCCAGTATTGCGGCAAACATTTACGAATAAAGATTTGGAGAAGAAAGGCCGCATCCAGCAAGAAATCACCGAGGCGATTGAAAACCAAATCCAGATGCTTTCACAATCCGGATTCCGCGCGACCATGATGAACGCGACCAATCAGCAGAAGATGATTCTTGGTGGCTTATCTGGAACGAACAATTTAACCGCGGCAGAAATTGCTGGAAACCTTCGCAGATTCGACGAGAGGTTGAGACCGGATATTGCGGCGGCAAAACGCAATCTTGAAGTATATAACAGCGGACGCAATCCGTTCGCGCCAGGCGCACAGGGTAGCGCGGCGCAACCGGCGGCCGGCAACAGAAGCGAATGGGGTGGACTATGAGTAATGGCGTCACTTTGAATGATGGACAGAAAGAAATCTTCGACCGCGCTGGGATAACCAAGTCGCGGCGGGTTCAGTTCGCAGAGCGCATGAGGCGCGAGGGTGCGGATGACGAAGAAATCCAGTCGATGTTCAACGCACATTCTCGCAATCTTGGTTTCAAGGGCGAGATGCCTGTCTATGTACGACCGGAACCTGTCGCTGATGATTTCGATGGCGACATGCCGGATTATGACGCGCCGATAGAACCGGCCGTGTCAGAACGCCAGCGTCAACTTCACGACCAATGGAAGAATAATAATTTTCGTTTGCCGGATAATCTTTCCGAAGAACAGCGCGCAGAATTTAAGTCTGCGATTGGCGCGGTGAAATCAGAAGAATCTGGCGGTCTGTCTCCGCAGGAACAGATTAAGAAACGCATCCAAGACAATAAGCAAGCGGCCGGAATGCCAGATGCAACCGATGAAGAATTTCAAGAGTATTTGAATGCAAAAGGCGAACGCGAGTTTAAGGAAAAATTACAGGCCGACCCAGAATTACAGGCGATGACATTCCTTGCCAACATGGGTAATGCTGGCTCATTTGGCCTGGCAGGATTCTTGCTCGGCGATGAAGGCAAAGCCGCATTAAAAGAATCGCGCGAGCTATTCCCAGGTACAGCGATTGCCGGCCAGCTAACCGGCTCGATTGTAGGCGCGCCTGGCATGGCATACCGTGCCGCAACTAAAACAGGATTCGCGGCCAAGGAAGCCATGATAGCGGCAGGGTGGTCGCCAAAGGCCGCATGGGCCGCTCGCATCGGTACTGACGCCGCATTGTCATCGATGGCTTTCCAAGGTCAACAGATGGTCGAGCGTGCCGCGGGTACGCGCGAGTGGGCCGATACCGCAACTGTGATTGGCGATACGCTTGGCGATACTGCCGCGTCCGCCGTGATGAATATAATGTTCTCCGGCATGGGCGGAATCGTCGGGCCGTGGTTCTCGAAGACTGGCCCAGCTATCGATAAGATGGGCGGTCCGAAAGTTGTACGCGCGGCCGAGAAAGCTCGCCAAGATGTTTTGAAAGCTGGCGGGTCACTAGATGATGGCGCGGCCGCTTACTTCGCCGCCATGACGAAGAACATGAAAGATTCGGAAGCTAATGAGTTTGTCAAGATGATGAAGAACGACGAACACTTCCGCAAATTATTTGCAGACCAAGCTGTCGCAGGAAAGGCCACGATTGACAACGGCCTCGACCTTGCATCTAAAAGACAGTTATCGAAAGTCACAGGCCAAGCCGTCGATACGATTAAGCGCGGCCAAAAACTTGGCGCAACAGATGGAACGGACTTGACGGAGAACGCGGTCCGGAGATTGCTTGGCACGGCCGACGGCGACACAAGATTCTTACAGATACAGGATGCCGCGCAACAGAACGCAAGAAGCATTGCGGCCGGAGACGCGTCTGTGGCCGAAGGAATAAAGAGAACCACAGCCAAGCTCGGACAAGATGTCGCGGTCAAAGGCGATGTCGATGGCGTACGAAAGATTATCGCTGGCGCTGACTTCAATGATTTCAAATCGCTTAATGACGATATGATTATGGCGTATGTAAAGCAGATGGCTGGCGAGGGCGTTAATGTCACGCCGCAACAGGCCGCGCGTGAATTAGCGAAGCAAAAAGCCGAATATATATTTATGAATGGCACGGCCAATCCGCAAGATGTATTCGACATGAAAGAGCTTACGAAGAAGCTTCCCGATGTTCGTTCCGGAAGAGGAACTCCAATCGGCGCTTATCGTGAAGGTCTTAACAGGCAGGTCTTGGAGAATCCGCAAATCTTTGGCAACGAGGTTGCGGGCCAGTTCACCGGCATACATAATATGAAGCGCCTCGAAGATGTTATTACCGAAGGCCATAGAGTTGGTTCAAAGGCATCTAGCTCGACAGCAAAAGAAATCCAGTCGTTCCTGGACCCGACGAATTTGGTTCCGGATGAATTGCTTGCGCGCCAGACCGGAGTGCAGATGGGTTTCCTTAACACGCTTAAAGAAACGATGGCAAGCGGCGACGCTCGTGCGGTGAATGAATTGATGCACCAGACGAAACAGAATCCGGCCCTGCGCGATGTATTCGCGGCCAAGGGTGTTAATGAATGGGTGAAAGAGATGATGCCGGAAATCACCGCGATGAAGCGGATGAATATGATGGTGCGTGCATCCAACAGCATCGACGACTCGAATATGCGCGAAACTCTTTCGCAGGTTGGAAAGGTTGGCGTGTCGGCCGCATCGAATGCGCCGATTGCGTTGATGTCAAATCTTGACCGGTTGGCGAAGCGTGTGACATTCTCGCGCGGTACGCAAAACAAAATCGCAGAGCTTGTGGCCGGAACACAGGATGGTACATTCTCATGGGCGAAATTTAACAAGATGCTTGACGGCGTCACAGATTTAACCGAGAAGCGCCAGCTTGAAAGAGCTATGCGCCAAGCTATCGCCATCACCACGCAGGATGTGGCCGAGCGCGATAGAGCAGAACAAGGGGGCTGGTAATGGCAGGAAGACTTACGAATCCAACATGGGCGGCAATCGATAGGGATGGAAGACCATCCGTCGGCGCGACGCTCTCTGTGTACGATAATACAAATGCGCTGTGTCCGATATTTGCGGACACGGCCTTGACCGTTCGGATAAATAATCCGCTTATCGCAGATGAGCGCGGTTACTTCCAGGACTTCTATCTTGCGACCGGCGTCTATACGGCGACGATAGCCGATAGAAACAGCGTCACGATTGCGAGTTATCCAAACTTGCAAGTTGCGTGATAAAATGATACAATAGCAACACAGGAGAAAGCTATGAAAATAACAACAAAACTTTTGGATAATGTAAAGCTGACAATCGAAATCGTTGCTTTGCCGCTGGTGGCCGCTGTGGCTGTCTGGGGGCCGAATATCGACGACATCGTTGGCGCAACCGTCATCTGTGCCGTTTCCCTTTTGACCTATGCAGGTTTCTGGGTAAAACGCAAGGAAGACAAGGAAGGAAAATAAAATGTACTACCCACTCAAATATCAAAGCATGGATGACCTTCTGGGTTCAATCCATGACACAATGGGAATCGGCATCAACGCCGGAAGCCCAGGGGCGGAAGCGTACTTGCTACCCTCTCGTGGGTCGCTGGTATTTACGCCGACTCGTTTGGCGCAGATATGGTGTCGCGGTTTGAATCCGGCCAATCCGGAATTTCCGCAAGTCACATCAAGCCAAGCGGAATTTGATTTCCGTAATCAGCAAGCTGGTGGCGGATTTACATTCGCGCCCATTTTCGAGTGGGATGGCGAATTTGATTTACAGTCCAACTATGCCACGAAGCAAGACTATGCGAACGCATTGATTGCCGCTGGCAAAGCAATGATAGGATAAGACATGAGATTTACTCTTCCGGTATTACCGACACCGTTTTTGGATTCGCAAGGCAATGTGTCGCCGGCCTGGTATAACTTCCTGGCCGAGATGGCAGAATCGCGCGCGTTTCAAATTCCGCAGAAATTTATTTTTGCCGACACGACTGCACGCGATAATTATTTTGCCGCGAATCCGAGCGACCTTATCGTCGGCCGGAAGATTCTCATATCGGGTTCGGACATCTTGCAGATGTTCGATGGACTCACCTGGCAAGACATCACGAATGTTCTCCAAGGTGAGACTGGCGAAGCTGGCGTGGATGGTGCAGATGGCGCGTCTGCCTATGAAGTTGCCGTCGAACAGGGATTCGTAGGAGATGAGCTTGCGTGGCTGGATTCGTTGATTGGGCCACAAGGACCGATTGGTAATGACGGCCCAGTAGGATTGCAAGGACCAATGGGTCCTGCCGGCCCTATGGCATCCATCATCGAAGAAAGCGTTCCTTTCTCGCAAGCGTCAAATGTCCTCACGCTATCGCCAGCATCTTGGGCCTCATACAATGTCTTCTTGCTTCAATACTTGGGCGCGACATTCTATTATAACAAAGGCGCATCGCCAGCCACGGTTTATGCCGTCGGAATCAATCCTGGGAACGGCGTTATCGAAGCGCTGACGATGGTTGTTAATCCGAGTGCGATGACCTTCACATTTACTGACGCGAGCGGCTCACCTGCTATCGACCCGAATCCGGTTGTCGTTGGCCGGCGTCCGACCGGAACTGTTTCCGGCTCGCTCGATTGGTCGCAACTCGTAAATGTTCCAGACTTCGCGGCTATATATGAACAGCTTGCGAACAAAACAAATTCGGTCAATGGCTCTGACCCAAATAACAATATCAAATATGCGACTGTCGCCGCTATGATTTCATGGGTGACGGCATTCGTCGCCGCGAACCAAGCTGGCGCGCAAGGATGGCTTCCGGCTGTGGCCGCGTTGCCGATACCGCCGCCATCAGACCCGACGCAGAATTGGCTTATCAAAGTTCGTGCGAACAACAATATCTATCAATGGGTTGCGAACGGTTCGGCGTGGGTTCTCTTCTCTGACGAAGGCGATTATGTAACACCACAAGATTTGGCCGATGCTATTTCGAATCACGATTCCTCTGGTACGGCGCATGCTGTCCAGTTCGCGCTCTATGTGGCGCGGACAGGCGGAAGCTTCTTGACACATCCGACAGTTCCAGCCACAGGTGATTCGCCATTGAATGCGGCCAATGACACGACCTATGCGACGCAGAAGCAAGTCATGGATGCCTTGGCCGCCAATCCGTTTGTCGCGCTCTCCGGAGACGAAATGGAAGGCCCGCTTATTGGAATATCTGGTACTGATTCTGACCCAGCCATATTTCAATTTCGCAACATCAGAACGATTGACAATACGACATCGCTTCCGGTGACGCCGCAGGGCGACATCACTTTCGCATGCCGGCCCGCGAACGCATCGGGATTAACGCGCGCGAATGGTAGCGCACGCATCCGCATCAATCGCGCCGGAACGGAAGAGGATTTTATGTCCGAGCTTCGGCCGCAGATTGTCAATACATATATTCGCCAAGCTTCGGGCGCTATCTATGTTATCTTGGACCGCGCATTATCCGGAGTAGTTGGCGCATCGCCGACAAGCGCAACCATTAAAGGGCGCATCGATATTTTCCCTGCGATGGGAACAGGCACGGAATCAACCGCGAATATACCGACGGCCACGGCGCTCGGCGGAACATGGACGGCCTTGACCGGAACTGCGGTAGGCGGAAACAATGCAAACGGCTATACAGGATTTAGGTTTATGCCGACGACTGCGGCAGACACTACGACAAATCCAAATGGCTTTATCGTAACGGTGTTATAATGAGCGTAATGAATTTACCTCTTCCTTTGCAGACCTACAAGTCGCCTTCTCGGCCGTTGTCTTCGCAACGGTTATTGAATATGTACATCGAGAATCCGCAAGACCCGAACACGCAAGATGTTTTGCTTTTGGGCGCACCTGGCCTTACCACCGCCGTAGACTTATCGAACCTTACAACTGTGCCATGTTTGGGCGTTGATGAATTACTATGGCGGGGTACTGGCCTTCACTACTTTGTCATTGCAAATGAAACAGGTATTTATATCACGCGCTCGAATGTGGCGAAGCCAGCGTCCTGGATATTCTCTATCACTTGGGATGTGCTTGGAATGACCGCGCCAGAATCGCATGTGAAGATGGCGAATAACGGCGATGACATTCTTATATTGAATGCCGAAGCCGGCCGGATGGTTATTGTCACGCCGCCTGGGCCAACTGATACGGAACTGATGTGGAATGTGCGCGAGCCGACAGATTCCGGATATGAAACATTTATACAGGGCGGCGGAATCTTCATTGACATCACAATGATTAACTCGGTTTTT
>Ga0123353_10016987_pt1 | contig 10667 bp, 12 predicted proteins | sample TergutLab28metaG_3_FD_92763 | JGI IMG/M metagenome (GOLD analysis project Ga0123353, IMG submission 92763) | Labiotermes labralis P3 segment gut microbial communities from Petit-Saut dam, French Guiana - Lab288 P3 | ecosystem: Host-associated > Arthropoda: Insects > Digestive system > Gut ... | reverse complement strand
TCGACAGCCTTAATTCAAAGGGCGTCAGCGTCAATCTGGACCCCGCCAACCTTGTGATGGTGACGGGCGACGACCCCGTGCAGGCGGTTTACACCTTAAAGGATTATATCGTCCATACCCACGCGAAGGACGGCATACAGCTGAAATACAAAGACCCCGACATAGTTTACGGCATGGTCGAGGAAGCCGGAAAAAGCTTCCCGTCATATCTTGAAACCCCGCTGGGCGAAGGAAGCGTAGATTTCCCGAACTACCTCAAAGCCTTGAACGATATCGGATATAAAGGTTTTTTGACGATTGAGCGCGAGGTCGGGGAGGACCCGTCTGTGGATATCGCGAATGCTATCACGTTTTTACGGGAAAAAATGGCGGCTCTATAGGGGCGAATAGTATCCGCCCGCTGTTGGATAGGCAGATAATCGTAGGGGACGGCTATCCGTGCTGAAGCGGCACATTGTCCTTGACGCCCTTTTGTTATTAAATCGAAAATATAATTATATGAAAAACATAGCAATAATCAGTTTTAGCGACGCGGGCACGGAAGCGGAAGCTTTACGTCAGGCATTGGAGCATCTTGGATATTTCATTATAATGTACAGGATTGGCAGGCCGCAGGATTTTATAAAAATAATCTCCGGCGAAACGGGAATTCATTTTGATTTCATGATAATTTCCTGCCACGGCAGGGACGGCAAAATAAAACTGCCCGTATTGGGCGAGGATGTTTATTTCGGGGATGAGCCGCGCAGTGATTTCGGCTATACCGAAATAAACAGATATTTGAAGCTCAAAAACACCTGCATCATAAATTCAGGCTGTACGACAGGCGATAAAGCCATATCGGAAGCGTTTGCAAAAAACGGCAACAAATATATAGCCCCTGCGGATTATATTGAGGGGTCGGGAGCGTTCGTTTTTACCGTTTTGTTCTTTTATTACCTTTCGCAGGAAGGGTATGATATTGCTTCGGCGTATAAAAGAGCCCGTGAAACCGATTCTGAAACAGGCTTGTTTGCTTATTTTTAGCGTTAAACAGTATACATCCCCCTTGCCAGCTTCACTTTCCCCCTGACGCCCAAATGATCCCCGATAATGATTACAATACCGTGAATTGATTTAATCCCGTCCGCGAAATCCAAGGCTTTTTCTATATCAGCGGCGGTCTGCACGATGTTTCCGCAGGCCGTCGCGGTAGCGTCGGCCAATGCGGCCGAGCGCGAAAGCACAACAAGCGCGTCGGTTTTTCCGAAACTCAGCGAAGGTCCTACCGTTCCCGAAGACGTGCATATGCCGAGGGGCGTATCCTGCGCCTCGATTTCAAGCGCCACATGGCCTGACAAAACAGATTCGCCCGCGAATATCCCCACGCGTCTGAGCCGGCTCGTCTTCATGTATATGTCCCCGCCGTTTTCGACGATAACCTCGCGGCAACGCTCCGCCAGGGCTTTGCCCACTGCTTCGGCTATCGCGCCCGCTACTGAAGCCATCGGCCCGACATTTACGCTATAAGCGGCGTCCGCCATGATTTCAGCGATCTCCGGGGCGCCGGGCAGCAAATCACACGGAGACAAAGCGGTAATAAACCTTGGATCCCTTTTAATATATTCTTCCAAAGGGCGGCGGATATCCCTGATAGTCTTTTCCGCAAAAACGGTAAGCCCCTTTGAATATTGATCCCTGTTTACGCCAATCTGCAAATCCGTCTCCTCTATCGCGGCCCGGAAATAAATTAAATCGTCCTGACGGTAGCTGCGCCTGTAAAAACGATCCGTATACTCCAATTATAAACGAACCTCCATAGCTTTCACAGGGCATAATTTTACACAAAGCCCGCATATTATACAATTGTTTTCATCGAAGGCGACCTCCATGGACGGGTGCCGAAGATACAGCGCTCCTGTCGGACATACGCCCGTGCAGGCGCCGCACATGAAGCACTTGTCTTCATCGCGCCTTATCTCCCTGTCAAGGCTTTGGACGGTAACGCCCAAGCCGCGCAGATAATCCAAGCCTTCTTCGCATTTTTCACCGCTGACCTCCAATACCATCTTGCCCCGCTTCTGGGGATTGACGTTGGCCTGCGCGATATTTACGACTAAATCATAATCTTTGACTAAGCGGTATATGACAGGTTTGACCGATGTATCCATATCAAAACGCAAAACAATCATTTTTGATTTCATATGGTCAAACCCCCTTCTCCTTATTTTCATTTAAGAAATTCAGTTTAATCTGGTCTTCCGGCGAAGCCAGCGACTTTACCGGTTTTGTCAGCAGGAAGCCGCTTTCTAAAATCCATGCTTTAAGCGTCGCGGCGATTTCCCTCGCCTTCGGTATGCTGGATAAAGGAGCGGTTCGCACTTCCCGGTCATCCACGCTTATTTTGCCGCTTTTTAAATCCGCATAACTTACATAACACAGCGCCTTTCCCTCTCTTGCCGGATAATCTGTTCCGTAATTGACCACCGGCGCGTACAAATCCTCGTCTTTAAGGGCGGCATAATACGCACTTTCCTCATTCAATATGGGTATCGGGACGCCTACCCCCACGGCAAGCGACGCGCCATAACCGAGAATGCTGAGCCCCGCGAGCCACTTCGGACTCATCTGCTTCAAGTCGCCGATCAACGCGAGTGTCCCTCCGGAACCGCAGACTTCCTTTCCGTCAATGTTAAGCATGGAGGGGGAATGCTGGGTTCCGTTCCATGCGACGTAACCTACGCCCCCGCCTAAAAAAATCTTTGTCCCGACGCCGATGGCTTTTAAATGCGGATCCTTGAACAAAGGGCTGAGCTGGCCGGACGTTGAAAAGTTGGCGTTTTCCATATGCGGCCTCAGCATCCCCATGTATGTATATACCGTCCGATCCGAAAGATTTACGGCGCAGTTATAATTCTGGTAAGCGTTCCTCGGGTTAAAAAGAATCGCCTCGTTAATTTCATCTAAAGATATTTCGGTCTCAATATCTTTGCGCGGATAGCAGTCCGTTCCGTAACTCAGAGCCTTTAATTTGATCGGACGGCCCGCGACCAGGTCCTGTATAACATGGCCGCCGCCGTAAGGGAAGCCGCCGGGGTAATTTTTATTGAGCGGGTCGTCGTCCGGAACCTCCGTAGCCCCTATATACGCGTCAACAGCCGCGATTCCGGCATAGGCCGAAACGCCGTTAAGCCATACTTTCTGCATCCTGATTCTGGGCGAAGTGTGCCCGAAGCTTAAAAAAGCGCCCGACGAACACATGGGCGCAAAAGTGCCGGTGGTTACTACGTCAACCTCCGCGGCGGCCCTTGATAAGCCTTTTTCTTCTGACAACCCTATTAATTCCTCAGCGGTTACGACGACCGCCTTGCCGCTTTTGATCTTTTCGTTTATTTCCTCATATGTTTTTTCCATGTTGACCCCTTTTTTATATTTTTAAGATAACTCCTGATTCTCAAATCCTAACATCTTATAATACCATATATATAATTTATTTTCAAGTATGCTATTGCATTTTGATGAAATTTTTGTTATTATTTATTTTATGTTTTTGTCTTAATTATAATAAGAATAAAGGGATTTGAGAAATGACAAGCAAACAACGCGCGGAATTAAAATCAAAGTCGAACAAACTGGAACCTGTATTCCAGCTCGGCAAAAACGGGATAACGGAAAGCTTTATAAGACAAACGGAAAAATGCATTGAAGCTTTGGAACTTATAAAAATCAAGGTTTTGCTCGACACCTCCCCCGTGCCGCCGAAGGAGGCGGCGCGGGAAATAGCCGAAAAGACAAAATCGGAGGTTGTGCAGGTAATCGGCGGGGTTATCATTCTTTACAGATATAATCCCCGTTTAAAAAAACGCTGATTTTTGTAGGGGCAGATTAGATATCCGCCCGAACAGAACACAATATAATTTTATATCACGGGCAGATATTGAATCCGCCCCTGCGGAATTGTAAAAAACTTTAAAAATGAAAAATATTATCCTTATAATCGCCGACCAGCTGCGCTATGACGTAATCGGCGAAACAAAAAAATATCCCGTTCACACGCCGAACCTTGACGCGCTTTGCCGCGACGGCTATTTTTTTAACAGGGGCTACACCCAAAGCCCCGTCTGCGCTCCCGCGAGGACGGCTATATTGAGCGGCAAAATCTCCGAAAAAAGCGGCGCGATAGCGAACCCGGGGCTTTTCCCGGAGCGGTTTTTGCTGCCGGAGGACTTTAATTTTGTGAAAACCTTGCGGCAAAACGGCTATGAAACCCGGCATTTCGGCAAATGGGGCATAACAGACCGATTCAGCCCCTGCGAGTACGGCTTTGACAGCCATGTTTCTTTTGCGGAATACGGCAAAAAATACCCCTCGGAGAAATCAACTTTGAGCGGCGTCGAATATTTCAAGGATTGCCGCCCTGACACCTCCCCGTCGCCTTCTGTAGGCGAATGGCTGGCGGAAAACGCCGCGGAAAACATAAAAACCGCAGACAGGCCTTTTTATATGCAAATCGAGTTCAGCGAGACCCATGTGCCGTTTATCCCTAAAGAAAAATATTACAATATGTATAAGGATTTGAAGATAGACCCGCCTTACAGCTTCATGAACGAAAAATTTATCAATAAGCCTTATATACAAAAACAGCAGATGTATTCATGGAATATCGAAAACGACGGTTTTGACGTATTCGCGGAACGCCTGCGCTGCTATTTCGCCCTCGTGACCCAGCTTGACGCCGCAGTGGGCATGATAACGGGCGCGCTTAAAGAAAAAGGGCTTTACAACGACACAATCATAATATTCACCGCCGACCACGGGGAGATGTGCGGCTCCCACCGTATGCACGAAAAACATTACGTAATGTATGACGACGTTGTTCGGGTTCCGTTCATATTAAAGGGGACGGAAAATGAACATAAAAGCTTTGGCGACGCCCTTGTGAACGCTTCCCTTGATATCGCCCCGACCCTGTTTTCTCTTTGCGGAATCGAAACGCCTGACGGCGCGGGGCTTGACGGAAAATCCCTCGCCCCTCTTTTGACGGGCGAAACGGGCGAGGGCGCGTTCAGGGAGTTTTTATGCGCCTCCTATAACGGCGCCCAGTTCGGGCTTTATACACAGCGGATGATAATAAAGGACAATATAAAATATATCTGGAACCTGACAGATGTGGACGAGCTTTACGACCTTGAAAAAGACGGGTACGAATGCGAAAACCTTGTTTATGACGAAAAATACGCCGATATATTAAAAGGGCGGCGGCGGGAGCTTTATTGCGAGCTTGAACGGCTCGGGGACAGGCTTTGCGTGAACGCCTGGTGCGAAAACCAGCTTTTGAATAATAAAATTTATTGAAAACCAACTGAGAAAAATCATTGAAAACCTTAAAAACGAAGGAGTATGAAGAATGAACGCGACAATGCTTAATTTTGATGAATTAGCGAAAGAAATTATTAGAGTTTTGGAAGAAACAAAAACGATTGTTTTTGCGACATCACAGGACAATAAGGTAACAGCAAGGACAATCAACCCTGTAAATATCGGTTTAGATATTTATTTTGGGACGGGCAACCCAAGCCCGAAGTATCAGCAAATCTGCGCAAACCCCTATGTGGCGCTTGCAACCGGTTCCATACAGATTGAAGCCATCGCCGCTGCAGAGGCAACATCGGTTAATTATCCTTCCGAAAATCCTGAATATTCAAAAAAATACGATATTAAGTTTCCTCACCAAGCGGGTGGCTTATATCCTCCTGCTAAAGACGGCGTTATTATTAAATGCGTTCCGACTAAAATTACATTATTCAAATTTACTGATAAATCGTATTGGGATACTCTTGATATAAAAGAAAAAAGAGCGTACCGCGAATGAACCCCATAATTTTAGTAAAAAAGGAAAAAAGGATATGAATGAAACATGAACACATTGTTTTCAAAAAAATCAATCGAATTTTTAGTTGAAAACAGGCTGCGCAACGACAAAGCGTGGTTTGAAGAGCATAAAAGCGACTACCAAAAATACCTTGTGGAGCCTTTTAAAGCCCTTGTAACCGCCCTTGCACCCGCATTGTCGGATATAGACGGCAAATTGATCTGCTCGCCCAAAATTGACGGCTCGATTTCCCGAATTTGGCGCGACATCCGCTTTTCAAAGGACAAATCCCTGTTCCGCGACATGATGTGGTGTATGTTTGTGCGGGAAAAGCACGTGAACCTTCCCGAATTCTTTTTCGTGATTTCCCCCGACAATTTCTTTTACGGCTCCGGCTATTATTCCGCCGGGACGTCGAGCATGGAGAGCATCCGCAAGCTGATACTGGACGGCGACAAAGATTTCAAAGCGGCGCTAAAGGTTTACGAAAACCAAAATTTATTCGCGCTTGAAGGGGATACATATAAAAAAAGCAGGTTCCCCGGCGCCCCGGAAAACCTGCGTAATTGGCTCAACCGCAAAGGCATATGTTTTATACATTACAGCGCCGATTTTGATTTATTATATTCAGAAAAACTGCCGGATGTTGTAGCCGAAGGGTATAGAACCCTTGAACCAATATACAAATTCCTTATAAAAGCGGAAGAAAGAAAATAAAGGAGATTTCTTATGTTAAAAATCGGAATGGCCGGGGCGCGCTGCCTAAGCTTCGCCCTGGGCTTTAAAAACCACCCGGAGGACGTTGAGCTGACAGCCCTCTGCGACCTTGACGAAAACGTCCTCAAAGAAAACGCGGAAAAGCACGGCATCACGAAAACCTACAGGGTTTATGAGGATATGCTCGAAAGCGACATAGACGCGGTTGTTGTTGCTACGCCCATGCAGTTCCATGCGGAGCAGGTGATAAAAGCCCTTGAAGCGGGGAAGCACGTGCTGTCGGAAGTCACGGCGGGGGTCACAATGGACGAGCTTTGGTGGCTTATCGAGGCCGTGGAAAAAAGCGGCAAAACCTATATGTTCGCCGAAAATTACGCCTACATACCGCAGAACCAGGTTATCGCGGGGATGGTGAAAGACGGCCTGTTCGGCAGGCTTTATTTCGGCGAGGGGGAGTACCTCCACAACATCCGCGACCGCCTTGTATACCCGGACGGCAAAAAGACCTGGCGAAACTGGTGGCAATGCGGAAAAAGGGGATGTTTCTACCCCACGCACAGCGTAGGCCCCGTAATGCAATGGTTCGCAAATGGAGGGGATAAAATAAAAAGCGTGATATCCCTCGGCTCCGGGCAAAATGTGGCAAAAGAGACAGGCCTGCGGCAGGACGACACCACAATCACCCTCTGCCGCCTTGAAAGCGGCGGGCTTGTAAATGTACGCGTGGACTGTATGTCGAACCGCCCGCACAATTTGTCATATTACAGCCTGCAAGGGACAAACGGCTGCTACGAGGCCCCCCGGGGACTGGGTGACGACCACAAGGTCTGGATAAACGACGGGGTTTCCGACGCTTTCAGCCCGAAATGGCAGCCGCTCTCGGATTATTACGAAAAATACCTCCCCGACCGCTTTAAAAACGCCACGGAGGAGCAAAAAAACACCGGCCACTGGGGCGGGGACTTCTTCCTTGTGGACGACTTCCTTGAAGCGGTCAAAACCGGCGCGAAGCCCGCCATAGACATATACGACGCATGCGAATGGACTGCGGTTGGGCTGCTCTCTGAAATATCCGCCACGAATAACGGCAGAGAAATCATGATGCCGGATTTCAGGGGGAATTTGCCGCTTGAGCAGCAAATTACGAAGTTATTTTAAATATTTTTAAAATATAACGGACAGATCGGGCGCGGAGGGAAAATTTTGAAATACAAAGCTCTTTTTTTGGATTTCTATGGAACTTTAGTACACGAAGATGACGCGGCGATTGCAACTATAACGCGGAAGATAAGTTATTGCTTGCCTTCAAGCAATACGCAAAAGGAAGTTGCTTCATACTTGTGGTCTGAATTTCGGCAGCTTTCTAAAAATAGCTTCGGTGGGAACTTTAGGACGCAAAGAGAAATAGAGATTATATCAATCCAAAAAACATTGATATGCTTTCAATGCAAAAATTTAGATTTGGATATTGATGAACTATTATTTAGTTATTGGGTCAAGCCGGAAATATTTGAGGACACGCTGCCGTTTTTAGAAGAGAATGCTCTTCCTGTGTGTATTGTTTCTAATATTGACAGAAAAGATATTCTAAAGGCAATGGATTTTCATGGCATGGCTTTTGAAAATATAATTACCAGCGAAGAAGCAAGATCATATAAGCCCCGTCCGGAAATTTTCCAAACGGCTTTGGAAAAAATGAATTTATCGAATCAGGAGGTGCTGCATATCGGCGATTCTCTGGCTGCGGATGTTTTTGGGGCGCAAAAATTAGGGATTGATTCATTTTGGCTGAACCGCAAAAACCGAAATATGTCAAATGATTGCCCAGCAACATATAGTGGCAATACATTGGCCGATGTTCTTAAAATATTATTGTAATTTTTATTATCCGGGTATATAATAGAAGCAGGAGTTGATTATAATGAGCGAAACGGTTATAAATATGCAATCGATACAAGAAATTTTATTGCGCTTGATCAATACCAAGCAGGTACTGCTCCGCGAGGAAGAGAACGGCAATATAACGCTAATCCCTATGGAAAATGCAAATTTTCCGATAGAATTGACTGACTTGGAAATTAATAAAAAAATACAAGCGGGGCTGGACGATATCGCGGCCGGCCGTGTTTTCCCGATGGACGAAGTTTTTGCGGAGCTTGACCGGGAGTTTGATATATGAAAACATGGAAAGTGGTCATTTCCGCCAACGCAAAAGCCGATTTAAAAGATATTTACGGATATATCGCTTATACGCTTTTAGAACCGCAGATCGCCAAAAATCAAAAAAAACGTATTACGGAAAATATCAAGAAATTAAAACAGTTTCCCGAAAGTTTTCCGATATACGAAAATGAGCCTTGGCATTCATTGGGGTTAAGGCGGTTTTTTGTGAATAATTATACCGTGATTTATCAAGTGTTTAAAGAAAAAAACACAGTTTCTGTTGTCACGGTCATACATAGCAGAAGAAATATTGATAATGTATTGGGGAAGGCTTTAAAATGATAATTGACTTTCACACCCATGCGTTCCCTGACGCCATCGCCGACAGGGCGATGGCGTCTTTGACGGAAAACGTGACAGACATATGCCCGCCCGTCTGCGGGGGGAAGGTTTCGGACATAATCGGCAATATGGACAGGTGCGGAGTGGATATCTCCGTCCTCCAGCCCGTTGTCACAAAGCCGTCGCAGATAATAAAGACAAACGAATGGGCAAAAAGCGCGCAGTCCGGCCGGATTATATCTTTCGCCGGGCTTCATCCCGCGTCGGGAAATTATAAAGAAGAAATAAATATGGTAAGCGGGATGGGCTTCAAAGGCGTGAAGCTCCATCCCGAATACCAGGAGTTTTACGTGGACGACCCGGAAGCTTTGCGTTTTTTGGATTGCATTTTGGACAAGGGGCTTATGGTGCTTTTGCACGCGGGGGTGGACATAGGCATACCAAGCCTGCACAGCGACCCAAAGCGGCTGGCAAATATGCTTGATAATTTGCGGGGCGGCACAATAATAGCCGCCCACATGGGCAGCCACGCCATGTGGGACGGCGTGGAAAAACACCTTGCCGGCAAGGATATCTATTTCGACACGTCGATGGGCTTTGAATATTACAGCGAGGAGCAGTTTTTAAGGATAGTAAAGGCCCACGGCGCGGATAAAATCCTTTTCGGCTCCGACGCGCCCTGGAGCGACGCGGCGCATGAAATCGCCAAAATAAAATCGCTGCCGGTTGAAGGCAGCGAAAAGAACGCTATTCTGTATGGGAACGCTTGCAGGCTGTTGGAGCTTGCGTTATAAAGAATTTTCCAGTTTCGCGACATAGCGCAATATCATACGGGCGTTTGAATTTATAATTATGTTTAGTATAAATTGGTATAAATAAAAAAGACGGCGAGGTAATCGACCGTCCTTTTATTTTGTAATGAAGCTAAAAATTTAACATCATTGATAAATTGATAAATCTAAACTTTTAAGATATTCGACAGCTGATTTGGGGTAATAATAACCCGTAAAACACATATCAAAAAGATACGGGTTATTTTCTATGAGCGGATTTGAATAACTCCTGTAATATACCGTGAAATCTTCAATCTGATTCCTTACATTGTATTCCTCAGAATTTAAGCTAATAAGCTTATCATCAGGATAGCGATAAACGATACGATAAAATCGTAGTCCACCACATTGCCCTCGGTGGTGTTAAACACCCCGGTCTTTTGCCAAACGACGTAGGGAACGTGATCGCGCCGGGTTCGGTGTTCGATGACATCTTCCGGCAGCCAGTAAAACGGCATGACGGTGTATTTGTGATCGTCATTGCCGGGTGGAAACACCAGCACCAGCGCCGTGAGGTCGCCGGTGGAAGAAAGGTCAAGTCCGCAATAACAGGGTCTGCCTTCAAGTTCAGATTCGTCAAAGTCCTCACCGCAGGCATCCCATTTATCCATCGGCATCCAGCGGATGTCGGCGTTGTTCCATTCGTTCAAGCGGAACTGTCGGAAGTGCATTTCCTCGGCTGGGTTTTGTTTCGCCTGTTCATACGCCGCCTTGACCGTTTCAAAGGGGATCGTCACGTTGATGGAGGGATTTACCCTTCG
>Ga0123353_10016983_pt1 | contig 10668 bp, 12 predicted proteins | sample TergutLab28metaG_3_FD_92763 | JGI IMG/M metagenome (GOLD analysis project Ga0123353, IMG submission 92763) | Labiotermes labralis P3 segment gut microbial communities from Petit-Saut dam, French Guiana - Lab288 P3 | ecosystem: Host-associated > Arthropoda: Insects > Digestive system > Gut ... | reverse complement strand
GTTCGTTTTGTAGCCCGGCCGGAACGCCTTGCGCAGCACCTCCCCCACGGCCTTGGTGAGGGACAGGCCCTTCACCCGCTGGGCGCCCCAGTCCGGCGCGATGTCCTTCACCGGCACGCCCCAGAGTTTTTGCGTGTAGTCCTCGAAGAACATCTCATACAGAGCTTTTCCAAATCGATTGATGTAAAAATCTTCGAGGGAATTTTCTTCTCTCTTGTGTATCATAGAGCCCAGATAACCGAAACCGGCCTTCATTGTTCGCGTTAAGCCCATGTTCTTGAATGTCTGAGGCTTGAGGCTGATGGGGTAATCGAAGAACTTGCGCAGGTAGAAAATGCGTGACACCCGGGGGCGCAGGAGCATCACGCGCTCGGCCTGTTCCGGGTCGCCGAAGGGGAGCAGGCCCTGCCACAGTGCGTTGACCTCCCGGCTCTTGGAGAAGAAGCGATGGCCCCCGATGTCTATTCGATTGCCATGATGCTCCGCGGTGCGGGAGATGCCACCGATGGCCTGTGATTCCTCAAGAATAACAGGTCTGATGCCCGTTTGTTGCAGCAGCTGCCAGGCGGCGGTGAGGCCCGCCGGGCCCGCGCCGATGATAATGGCAGTTTGTTGGTTTTGCATGATGTCTCCTTTTTTTCGGGCGGCAAGAATGCCGCCCCTACAGGCTGTGCTCTCTCAATGACTATACTTTCCCATGGCCTGTTCCATCTCCCCGCGCACGATGAGCTCGATCGCCTTGCAGGCGTCTCCGCAGGCCGCGCGCAGGGCTTTCAGGTCCTCCAGCCCCAAGTTCGAGAGCACCCAGTCGGCGATGTCATAGTCCGGGTGGGGCTTCTGCCCCACCCCCAGCTTGATGCGCGGGAAGTCCTCGGTGCCCAGGTGCTCGATGATGCTCTTCAGGCCCTTCTGCCCGCCCGCGCTGCCCTTGCGCCGGATGCGCAGCGCCCCCGGCTGGAACGATACGTCGTCGGAGATGACCAGGATTCTCTCCGGCGGTATGTGATAGAAGCGTGCGCACTCGCCCACGGCCTCGCCGCTGGCGTTCATATATGTATTGGGCTTCATCAGCAGGCAGCGCTGTCCGGCGATCTCGGCCGTGCCCGTGAGCGCGCGGAACTTCAGCCTGTCCACCTTGCAGCGGCGCTCGTCCGCCAGGACGTCCAGGCAGAGGAAGCCCGCGTTGTGGCGGTTGTATTCATATTGCCTGCCGGGGTTGCCCAGGCCCGCGATGATCCACTGGGGGGGGCCGGGCTTTTTGAAGAATGGCATGTTATTGAGCGGACGGCAGGTTGCCGCCCCTACTCCTTTTTCTCTTTATTTACCTGCCTTGCCCGGGCGATGGCGAGGGTGCCCGCCGGCACGTCCTCGGTGATGACCGAACCCGCCGCTGTGTAAGCGCCCGGGCCGATTTCCACCGGGGCCACCAGGCTGTTGTTGCAGCCGATGAACGCGCCGTCGCCCACGGTGGTGCGGTGCTTGACCCCGGGCGTGCCGCTGTAGTTCGCCACGGCCAGGCCGCAGCCCACGTTGACGTCCCGCCCGAAGGTGGCGTCGCCGATATAGCTCAGGTGGGAGACCTTCGTGCCGTCGCCGAGCTCGCTGTTCTTGATCTCCACGAAGTTGCCCACGCGCAGGTTCGCCCCCAGCACCGTGCCGGGGCGCAGACGCACCCAGGGGCCGATCTCGCAGCCCGGGCCGATTTCGGCGTCCTCGGCCTGCACGTTGTTGAGGACGGCGCCCACGCCCACGCTGGTTTTCCCGAGGAGGATGGTGCCGGGGAGAATCACCGCGCCGGGCGCGATGGTGACGTTAGGGCCAATGATCACCCCGTCCTCGCAGGGGATAGCGACTCCTCTCGCTTTACTGCGCGCTAAAATCTCCCGCCGGGCCTCGCCGGTGAGGGACAGCAGCTCGGAAATAGCCATGAGAGCCTCCTGCAATACAATTCCAATTTATATTATACCAGAAAAGCGGGGGGAATTACAAGGGGAAATAATTTAGATATAACATCGTGAAATGGTTCTTTTTGTATTCGATCAGCCCGTCCCGCTTCATTCTCGCCAGCTCATGAGACAGCGCGCTGCGCTCGACACAGAGGTAATCGGCCCACTGCTCGCGGTTGAAGGGGATGGTGACGCTGCGGCCCTGCTCCGGCACGAACGACGCGAGATGGCGCAGCGCCTTCGCCCGGACCGATTTCAGGCAGACGATCTCCATGCGCTCCTGCAGCCGGAGGGCCTTTTCCGCCAGCAGCCCCAGCATGTTCTCGATGAGCTTCGCGTGGTGGGCGCAGGCCTTCGGGCAGGTGCGCGGTATGCGCCGGAACGGCAGCAGCAGGACGGTGGATTCAACGCTTGCCGTCACCGTGACAGGGCTTTCCGCCACCCCGGCGCAGCACAGCGCTTCGGCGAAGATTTCCCCCGGCGGGACAGTCGCCAGCAGCGAGCGGTTCCCGTCGCGGTCCCCCCGCGAGATGTGCAGCAGCCCGGCCAGCACCACGCCGATATATTCCGGCCTGTCCCCCGCCATCAGGAGGGTTTCGCCCTTTCGCGCATGCTCTGTTCTTGCGCCAAGGCAATGCAGCATGGAGGCAAGCGCGGGCCCGTCGATGCCCCGGAACAATAAATTTTCCATAAAACCGCCTCTTTCGTGGTCACAACCACAGATTTTCTGTTTTTATTATAGTATACTTATATCACCAAATCAAGAGGAGGTTTTACAATGATCAGAAAAATCATCAAGATCGACCCGGAGAAGTGCAACGGCTGCGGCCTGTGCGCCGCCGCCTGCCACGAGGGGGCCATCTGCATGGCGGAGGGCAAGGCGGTACTGCTGCGGGACGACTACTGCGACGGCCTGGGCGACTGCTTGCCGGTATGCCCCACCGGGGCGATCACCTTCGAGGAACGCGAGGCCCTGGCCTACAACGAAGCAGAGGTGAAGCGCAGCATGGCGCAGCAGGAGCCTCTGCCCTGCGGCTGCCCCGGAACCCATTCCCGCACGCTGGACCGGAACGAAGCCCCCGTATCCCCTGGCCCCTGCGCCCCGGCTCCGGATTCCTGTCTGCGCCAGTGGCCGGTGCAGATCAAGCTCGTCCCGGTGGGCGCGCCGTATTTCCAGAACGCGAACCTGTTGGTGTCCGCTGACTGCGCCGCCTACGCCTACGGGAATTTCCACGCCGATTACATAAAAAATAGAATCACCCTTATCGGCTGCCCGAAGCTGGACACGCCCAATTCCGCAGAATTGGGCGGAGGCGACTACAGCGAAAAGCTGACGGCCATCCTCAAGGGGAACAGCATCAAATCTGTGACGGTCGTGCGCATGGAGGTGCCGTGCTGCGGCGGGATTGAGAACGCCGTGAAGACGGCGCTGCGAGACTGCGGAAAGATGATCCCATGGCAGGTTGTGACGATTTCGACAGACGGCAGAATATTGGAATAGAGATGCCGGGGTACGCATACGCATACCCCGGTCTCTTTTGAACGTGCGGGTCTTCAACATCCAATTGCGCCTGCCGCCAGCAACCTGCCAAGGGCGGCGGTCAGTTCGCTTTCACACTATAGCGCGAAAACGCTGCGGCGTCAAGGGGGTTGTCTGCGGTTTTTTGCGCAAAAATCTCACCGGAGCGGCCGGTTGGGATTTTCTGCCAAAATAGTTTTAGGGGATCGGAAAAAGGAGGGAAGGGCTCTCCGGGAAATGGAAATGAAAAAAACCGCCCCCCGGGCGGGTCAACGGGCGTTTTTATACGGCGGGCGGCGAGGACACCGCCCCTGCGAATTATTGTCTTGCGCGCCTCACTGCTCGGCAAAACCCGAGTTCACCAGGGTGACAAGCTCCTCCACCGCGGCTTCCTCGTCCGCGCCGCCGGCCAGGATGCGGATGTTCGTGCCGCCCACGATGCCCAGGGACAGCACCCCCAGCAGGCTCTTGGCATTCACGCGGCGGTCGTCGCGCTCCACCCAGATGGAGGATTTGAACTCATTGGCCTTCTGGATAAAGAAGGTGGCCGGGCGGGCGTGCAGGCCCACGTGGTTCTGAACGGTGACTTCCTTCGAATACATTTGTTTTCTCCCCTCCTGTTGCTACTTCCCATTATATCACATTTTTCGCGTGCGTCAACGCCTTTGCGGCGATTTCGGAGACACAGCCAAACCTGCCAAAGACGGGGGGGGCATCCTTGTGCAAATTGACAAGAACACTCCGGGCATTATGCAACATATTCCTTCCACAGCGCCGATGCTGCCTCCTCGGCCGCCCCAAGCAGAAGCGCTTCGGCGTATATCCCGTCGATCTGTGCGCGTAAATGGTCGGCGGCGGCCTGGGCCTGGTAGGCCTCGCCCAGCAGCTCGCGCATGGTGCGGCGGCAGAAGCGCAGGCGGCAGCGGTGCTCCTGCAGGGCCTCCTTGCGGAAGAACCGCGTGGCCTGCATGCGCTGCGCGCCCTCGAACCCGATGGGGTGGCGCCGGTTGGCCGTGACGCAGCATAATCCCAGCGACGGCACCAGCAGGTGCTCTGGCTCCCCGCGGGGGAGCAGCAGGCAGGGGCAGGAGACCACGTCCAGGCCGTTGCCCATGGCATAGGCCCGCAGCAGGTTCCACAGCAGCGGCGCGGCCACGCCCGATTCGTCCTCGAGCACCACGGTTTCGGTGTACACGGCCTCCAGGCCGCTGCGGCGCAGCAGCAGGCCCTGCCCGGTGACGGCGGTGAGGAAGCGGCGGCTCTCGCGCCCGACATGCCCGTTCGGCGGCGGGAAGCGCCGCGCGGCGAAGCGCGAGGCATAGCGCTCGATCTTGGGGACGTCCAGGGTCTCGCCCACCACGAAGGCCATATCCTTCTTCATGGCCCGGGCCGCCCGCATGAACCGCGACGCCCGCAGCAGCTCCCGCTCCCACGCGCTTGTCAGTGCGCGCAAGTCCTCGCGGCGTTCGCGCAGGAGGGCGTTGTCGCGGCAGGCGTCCAGGGAGAGCAGCTCCTCCCCCGCCCCGGGCAGCTTTGCCTCCAGGGGGAAGGGCGCTTCCGCCTCCAGGATACAGAGCTTTTGCCCGGGCAGGCGCAGCGCGCACCTCCGCTCGCGGCCCGGGGCGTCCCAGAACACCTCCGCCGCCCGGCCCCCGGCCTCGGCCAGGCGCTGCAGCTGCGCCATCACGGCGTCGGCCGCGCCGCCGTGCCCGCTCTTGAGCAGCAGGACGCGCCAGCCGTCCTCCGGCGGGACAAGCTGCGGCAAATGGGTGACGCAGCCCTCCGCCGTGTTTGTGCGCAGGAAGCAGCAATGCTCCGCTGAAGTCATATGTACAACGCCCCCTTCGCGATGAGCAATTCCTTGCCATTGTATGCGAAGCGGGCTTGGCTCGTGCCCTTGGACGCGCGTGGTAAAAAATGTCGTATGTGATTGATTTCTCCAAATGTATGTGCTATAATGAACGAAGTGAATTACAAGGTTCTGCCGCAAGGCAGGTTATGGGGGGATATCATGTTCGCACGCGTCAACAGCACGGGCTGCTACGGCATGGAGGCCTTCTGCGTGGAGGTGGAGGCGGACTGCTACAACGGCCTGCCGCGCTTCGACATCGTCGGCCTGCCCGACGCCTCGGTGAAGGAGAGCTGCGACCGTGTGCGCGCCGCCATGAAAAACTGCGGCTGCCACTTCCCCGTCAGCCGCATCACGGTGAACCTCGCCCCCGCCGACCGCCGCAAGGAGGGCCCCCTCTACGACCTGCCCATGCTGGTGGCCCTGCTGTCCGCCTCCGGGCAGCTGAAGCAGATGTCGCCCAAGGCGGCCTTCTTCGGCGAGCTCTCCCTGGACGGCGCGGTGCGGCGGGTCAACGGCGCGCTGCCCATGGTCATCCAGGCGAGAGACGCGGGGTGGGAGGAGATTTTCCTCCCGGCGGCCAACGCGGCCGAGGGTGCTGTCGTGGAGGGCGTGAAGGTCTATCCCGTGGCGCATTTGAAGGAGCTGCTGGCCCACCTGCGCGGGCAGGAACAGTTGAAACCTGCTGTGCCATTAGGGGCGGAGCCGTCTCCTCTCGCCCTGCCGGATTTCGCCGACGTGAAGGGCCAGCGCGAGGCCAAGCGCGCCCTGGAGGTGGCCGCCGCGGGCAACCACAACGTGCTGATGATCGGCCCGCCGGGCTCGGGCAAGAGCATGCTGGCCAAGCGCCTGCCCTCGGTGCTGCCGGGACTCTCCCCCGCCGAGAGCCTAGAGACCACCAAGCTCTACTCCGTGGCCGGCGAACTGCCCGCCAACATGTCGCTCATCCGGGAAAGGCCCTTCCGGTCGCCGCACCATACGGTATCGGCGGCGGGGCTTTCCGGAGGCGGGAGCATCCCCAGGCCCGGGGAACTGAGCCTGGCGCACAACGGCGTGCTGTTCCTGGACGAACTGCCCGAGTTCAACCGCGTGGCTCTGGAGGTGCTGCGCCAGCCCATGGAGGACGGCTCTGTGAGCATTTCCCGGGCGGCGGGCACGGTGCGATACCCCTGCGCGGTGATGCTCGTGTGCGCGATGAACCCCTGCCCCTGCGGGTTTTTCGGGCATCCCACCCGGCGGTGTACCTGCCCGCCCGGCGCGGCGCAGCGCTATCTCTCGCGGGTTTCGGGGCCGCTGCTGGACAGACTTGACATCCACATCGAGGTCCCTCCGGTCGATTTTAAAAGGCTGTCCTCGGAGGAGAAGAGCGAACCTTCAGAAAAAGTGCGCGAGCGCATCGAGCGGGCCCGCGAAACGCAGCAGCAACGCTTCAAAAGCCGCGGGCTGCATGCCAACGGCCAGATGGACGCCGCCCACACCCGCGAATACTGCCGCCTGAACGACGACGGACGCCGCCTGCTGGAGAGCGCCTTCGCCGCCCTGGGGCTCTCCGCCCGGGCGTATGATAAGATTTTGCGCGTGGCGAGAACCATCGCCGATCTGGAGGGCAGCGAGGCCATCGAGGTGCCGCATCTGGCCGAGGCGGTGCAGTACCGGAGCCTGGACAGAAAATTTTGGATGGACAGGTAAGAAATTCTCTTGCAATTTCGAAAGTTTTATGGTATATATCTGTAGGGGCGGCCGCTAAGGCGGCCTGGGAGAATGCTTCCTATTCGGTCGCATTCTAACCCCCTTCTTGCCGCCCGCGTATATACCACCCAAAGGAGCCTCCCATGAACGTTTACGATTTCGACAACACCCTCTACGATGGCGAGAGCGCCCTGGATTTCTTCCTGTTCTGCCTGAAGAAGCGGCCCGGGCTGGTGCGGTTCGTCCCCTCGGCGCTACGGGGCATCGTGGACTACAAGCGCCGCGGGATCACCATCGACGAGGTGGCCAAGCGCTACACGAAGGTCATGCGGGCCCTGATGGCGGGCATCGGGGACTATGAGCAGGCCACGCGCGCCTTCTGGGATAAGCACGAGCACCGCATCTGCTCCTTCTATAAGGACCTGCAGCAGCCCGACGACATCGTCATCTCCGCCGGGCCGGAGCAGAGCCTGAAGGAAGTATGCGCCCGCATGGGGATACAGCACTACATCGGCACGGTGGTCAACGAGGAGACCTGTGAGATGGAGTTCGTCTGCTTCAAGGAAAACAAGGCCAGGGCCTTTCAGGAGCGCTGGCCCGGGCGGGAGATCGACAACTTCTACACGGACTCCATGAACGACAAACCGCTGATGGACCTGGCAAAGCACGTGTTCCTGGTGAAGAAGGGGGAGCTCACGCAAATTAAGTAGCGAAAAAAAGAGGATTTTTCCCCTGCAAATACGACTATATCTGTAGGGGACGGCCGCTAAGGCAGCCTGGGAGAATGCTCCCGGACGTCCCTGACTAAAAAAAGCCCCGAAGGAGGCCCTATGAACGTCTACGACTTCGACAACACGCTCTACGACGGTGAAAGCGGCATACAGATGGCTATCTTCTACCTGAAAAAGCGGCCCTGGCTGGTGTTCTGCGCGCCGGCTGTGCTGCAGATCCTCATCGATTACAAGCTGCACAGGGTGGCTACGATCGACGAGGTGGTGGAGAAGTACGGCTGGCTCTTCCATGCCTTTATCAAGGGCGTCGAGGATTTCCAGGCGGACGCGCGGGAATTCTGGGACAAGCACGAACACCGCCTGTGCTCGTTTTACAAGGATTTGCAGCAGCCTGACGACCTGGTGATCTCCGCCAGCCCCGAGCCAAGCCTGCGGGAGGTCTGCGCGCGCCTGGGGATTAAGCACTATATCGGCACGGTGATCAACGAGGAAACCCAAATGTTTGACTTTGTCTGCTTCCGGGACAACAAGGTCAAGGCCTTCCAGGAGCGCTACCCCGGCCAGGAGATCGACAATTTCTACACGGATTCCATGAACGACAAGCCGCTCATGGACATCTCCAAGCGCGTGTTCCTGGTGAAGAAGGGCGTGATCACGCAGATCAAGGGGGAGGAGCAGCCGGCGGCGGTGACGGCTTGATTGTTGTTTTGCTGATTTTCGGGCGGCAGAGTTGCCGCCCCTACAGGTTGTGCCCCCGCAACCCGAACAAGCATCCAAGCGGGGTATGGCCGCATCAAATTTCCGCAAAATGAAGAGACAGGAGGACTTGATTGAAATGCCAGGTGATGCCCTTTTTGGCCTATGGATAGCTTTTTTGGGCGTGTTAATGCGAGGGGGTCTTGTTTTATTTGGGCCGCTTATCAGATTTTTTCAATTCCTTGGGATTTTTAGTGCTTGATCTCTAGCGTGCTGCAGCGCCCCACCTTACTCTATAACACATCCCCGATTGAATCAACACTAGCAAAGCCCGCCGCTGGCACGGAAACCGCTGGCGGCGGGCGATGAGAGGAACGATGCACATGACAACTAGAGAAGGGATAACGGAAGCCCCCATTGTGTTAGTGACCGGGCACAGTTTAGGCGGCGCTGTAGCAAACCTACTTGCTGCTCATTTAAATGGCTGTAAAACGAATAAGCCCTTTTCCTTCAAACCTCATTGCCCAACCAGAGGCATTGAAAATGTTTACGCCTATACATTTGCATCACCAACCGTCGTAGCTGAAAGTAAAAAGATAGACTTCGAGAATATTTTCAACATAATGAACAGCTGTGGTAACCATGTACATCCTGGAAGTTTTATTGCTGGTTTGAATCTCCTCTTTAGCGAGGTTATGGGCTGTTGCGATGTCGTCACTTGGATTCCTGGTCTCTTGTTGCCAGACGTTCCTATTTGGCCATTTGTTACTGGTCCTTGGGTTAGAAATGGGCAAGAAGCATACGTTGATATGCTACAAAACCCACCTCTGGGACTAAATCTGTCTGATATACTACTGGAGGCGATATGTAATGCACCTGACATACAAGCCATCCTGGCGGGGCCTATAATTAGTGCCCTTCTAAATGCTGTGGGAGAGGAACACAAGATGGGCACGTATTATGACTGGATGTTAAATTTGCCTGGTGATTGGAATAAGACGCCCGATGAAATTACTTGGGATGATGTACTGAATTGGCCACCCAATAGCAATCCTTAACCGAATCTGTCCCGCAGAGACTGCGGTGAGTCCGAGGGGGAATGCGGGCTAGATTTCATCTGGAGAATAAATTGCATCCTAATAAATTAGTAGGCAGGAGGATCAATATCATGACAATATTTTGGTTGCTGGGAATGATGCTGTCAACGTTTTTATTTTCTTTTTTTGGTTGGCCGATTGCACTTATTAACCGTCTATTAGGGATTATATAGGTCTGTAGGCACATCCGCACCCCCCTCTCCAGAAGAAGCAAGCCCAAACGAAAGATTACCCGCCGCCAGCAAGCAACCGCGACCCCCGCTGGCGGCGGGCAAGAAATGAAAGGTATCGTACATGTTCCGCTATGTCTACATCGATGACTACCCTTTTCCGATGTATTCCGTGATGGCGTTGTTCGGTGCTGTATTTGTCATCGTCATTGGGTTGGCGAAGCACAAGGCGTTGGGCCTGAGAAAGAGGGACGTGCTGATCCTTGTTGTGTATGCTACGATTGGCGCAATTGCGGGCGCGAAGTTGTTCAGCGTGATAGGGCAAATCGTCAAGCATGGCGGAGAGCCTGGCTTTTGGACAGCGGAGCACTGGCTGCATATCCTCGGCGCTGGTGGCGTGTTTTATGGTGGACTTCTTGGGGCCCTCGGCATGGCGGCACTAAGGGCGAAAACCGGACGCATTGAGCTAACGAGCATGTTCAACTATGCGGCCTATGCAGCGCTGGCATTCCAAAGCCTGGGCCGCATCGGGTGTTATTGTGCGGGTTGCTGCTATGGGGTCGAACTTTTCAAAAAAAGGCTTGCATTCCGCCGCGCCCTGTGGTATAATACCCCGGCAGGGCCAAAAGCGGCCCCTTGTTATGCGGCCCGGTAGTTCAGTTGGTTAGAACGCCAGCCTGTCACGCTGGAGGTCGACGGTTCGAGCCCGTTCCGGGTCGCCATTTTTTTCGGCTGCGAAAAATTGCATAGGCTTCCATAGCTCAGGTGGCAGAGCGCATCCTTGGTAAGGATGAGGTCCCGAGTTAAACGTAAAGGTACATTCCAGGCGGCAGCCATGATTTCACCCTCCGCAGTGACCCCGGAAACTAAATAGGCTTCCATAGCTCAGGTGGCAGAGCGCATCCTTGGTAAGGATGAGGTCCCGAGTTAAACGTAAAGGTACATTCCAGGCGGCAACCATGATTTCACCC
>Ga0123353_10016981_pt1 | contig 10669 bp, 7 predicted proteins | sample TergutLab28metaG_3_FD_92763 | JGI IMG/M metagenome (GOLD analysis project Ga0123353, IMG submission 92763) | Labiotermes labralis P3 segment gut microbial communities from Petit-Saut dam, French Guiana - Lab288 P3 | ecosystem: Host-associated > Arthropoda: Insects > Digestive system > Gut ... | reverse complement strand
GGACCGCGAAGAAAACACTGGGTCTGCATTAAAAAAGCCAAAAAAGTAACCGTGTAAAAAACACCGAAGGATACTCGGGGGGGGGGGGGGGGACCAACGTACAAGACTAACGTTTCATCTGGTGGTACATAACGTAAACACTGGGCCTGAAACAGTTAACATTAATTTTCATGTTTACCCTCACAGACAATTCTGGAATTAATGTTAAAAACTTCACTGCCAAGTACTTGATTGATATTAGACTTTATCGGAATAAAACGCAAAGTCTTTCGCGGCAATGTCAGGAGCTGTCGAAACGGGTCACAGCACCTGGGCTGCCCTCACCGGTCAACAGAACACTACTGAATTGGGTTCTTTACATGTTACGTTACGGTTACACTTCGTCAGATGTTCACATCCAAGTTGGAGGACTATCCCATGTCCGTTGCTGGGAACTGACGGAAAGAGGCCACTTGGAAGACCTAGGTGTAGAAGGGAGGTAACATTCAAATGGATCTTTAAGAAATAGTACGGGAGGATGCGCACTGAATTAATTTCGCTTAGGCTAGCGCCAAAAGGTTGGGCACTGTAAACAGTGAATCTCTGGGGCTTACACAAAATACAAGGTATGTCTTGAGCAGCTGAGAAACCGGTAGCTTATCTTGATGGAATTTGCTCCATCACGTTCATACGATACGGTAGTCGGTAGGAAGTAACCATCCTAATGCCGAGATAAATCGCGGGCCACACAGCAATACATACATGTATGTGTGTGTGTGTGTGTGCGCGCGCGCGCGCTACACGTCACATGCCGCCATGTTTATCATAGTCAGCCTGTTTGGTGCTGCTAATGCAGCTTTCACAGTCCGAAAATCTTGCTCAAGCGACCGAGTATCAGTCACTTTATCTGGCTGCACAGCCGCTCTATGCATAGGTGAACACACGGACAGGCGGACCACTTGCAGTGACTCCGCAAACCACTGCACTAGCCCACACGTTTAAGAGCCTAACACACCCGCACAGCAGTTGTAAGTAGCATGTCCAGTGCGGCCCAGACTGGACGGTGTCCACATGAAAATAAGACTACATGCACCCATAGCACAGCTGTGTGTAGATGACACTGTGGGTATAAGCAACAGCAGAGAGGCGCACAGCGACTTCTGGTCGGGTTAATTTTAAAGACACGTTGGCTACTCTGTGGAATGGATTCAGCTGGCCAAGTGATGGGAGGTATAAAGGAGAGAGAGTCCGGCAATACTAATAGTTGTGCCAGTCCACGGCAAGGAACGGCGCTTCGCAACGATGTTCCCTGCGCGGTACAGTTGTCAGGTTGGAGTAATAAAGGCCAGTGGTCACCATATATATCACAGGGTTTAACATTCTGTCCACACGATGTATTTGTGTTACAACGTTCGCCCTAGAACAGGCCAGAAAGGCCCACAGGGTGAGCGAAGGTATAGCTCTACTCTTTCTTTAACCTCTGCGCTAGATGAAGGTGGGTGGTCAACGCCACGCACCGGCCGCTTTACTTCCGGCAAAGAGACCCAGCACCCATTCTACACACGAGGCTGGGTGGGTCCCACGGCAGGAATGGACGGGTGCGGAAAATCTCGCCCCCCCCACCGGGATTCGATCCCCGGACCGTCTAGCCCGTAGCGAGTCTTATACCGACTGCGCTACCCCGGCCCACCATGTGTTTTGTGTGGATCTGAGAACAAACAGCCATAATTTTCCTATGTAACATTAACGTAACTGGTTTTAATAACCGAGAGGAAGTGTTTACTGCACCATACGGACTGCATCCATAAAAATACTGTACACAGATATTAGTTTTCAACAGCCGAGCCATAGGTCATGCAGCTATCGCCGGCCTCCTACCGCAGAGGCCCGGGTTCGATCCCAGGTCAGTCTATGCGAGATTTGTGGTGGCAAAAGTAGCAACGGGAACACGTTTTTTTTTCTCACAGTTGACCTCCTTCGATTTTTACCCTGTCTGTATCATCAACACGCTGCTCTTACCAGACCAACGGGAGAAGTCAGGGAACAAAATGCCCTTGCGTGAATCGGAAAGGGTTGGATAGAAAAGTTTTCAACTTCCGCGAGTTAAGGAGCTATTAAGGCTTTCGTCTGTAGTTGCTACGGTGCGTAAGTCATCCGTCTGTCCGTCTCACAGGTAATCTCGTGTCTGATAACAGCTTCGGAGAGAAATTAGAGGACGTCGCTAAGTTCATTCCAAAGGCCGATGTGTGTCATTTGGTGGCCGTGGCGTTAGGAACTGGTAAGCTCGAGTGGACTTGGTGCGGCAGGACCTGATACTGCAGCCTGTTACTGGAGCATCGTGACGTGCAATGAGTGTCTGTCTATATGAACACGAGTCTGGTTGGTTCGGTTTCCTTTGGTTGTTCACGTACTACCCACACGAGTGCAGGATATGGTAAAGCGCCTGTTACCCGCCAGCGTTGAGCCTACATCCAGAAAATAAGGAAAATGTCAACCTTCCTTTCAGGCATGACACCAACATCGCCCCGCCACGTCTCGCAATTTGCAACAGTGGTGCAGGTCAGCGTGAAGTCATTTAGATAAATGTCACTGAGATGCGATGTCAGTTAGGTTCAGCCGTTTTTCCATATGCAAAGTTTCGCCCTGAACACTAAGGCAGCAAGGTTGTTCCGAAACGTCAGTACATACCTAACAGACTAAGCCGCGTCGCCACGTCATTTACTTTGTCATAAAATGAACCAAATCGGATGCGACGCTCGGCCGACGATGTTTCGCTCACACATGACCTTACACTTCCGGGGATGGTATTGCAACCACCGCGCCTCGAAAATAATACTACTGGGACAAGGGGCCATACCACAGACCGTAACTTCTGCAGGGCTGGTACTTTATCTGACAACTACAGTTCGCCACTTGTCGCCGGAGCATGTACGCGGTTCGGCGAGTGGGCCAAGTTCATGCCATAAAGAGGGAATGGCGGTTGGTAGTTGTCGGATAAAATAATGGCCCTATATTTGTACACGAAATTACTGCCTCTGACTTCTGGTTGCAAAGGTCCGTAACTATGAAGCACATGACAGCGCAAGACGCCACTGAAAGACACGACTCCAAGAGTATCGGTGAATGAACGACGAAAAACCTGAAGAGAAAATCAGGTAGATGGCTTTTGGAATCTAACCGGGGTGAGTTATCTTATTAACAGAATTATTATTGATACAAGACGCAAGCGTTATTAAAATTAACCGGTTCGATCCAAACATACAGCGACTGGGTACATTTGTTAAATGCGGGTGCAATGAATCTCCAACTGACATACAGCGGTGGATTCAGAAGGATGGCTGGTTCTGCCTTCCGTGCCGTGACTTGGTAGAAGCCGTACGCTGCCTGCAGACTGCAGTTCGGCGTCTGGCATGCCGAATGCAACAAGAAGGCACATGGTGTAACCCCACGGCACGCCGGCCAACATAATTTCATTAATATCCATCAGCAAAGCAGGGCCTAACTGTTCCGATGTTCACAAACGCACAAATGCCCAACAACATTGTAAGCAGACACCTCACACCAAATTTCACAAAACTCCGACAGTAAATGTGTGAAAATACGGACATGAATCAATATGGCCTTCATTAAGCCGATTTTGACGCAATTCACTGCTGCTTAACTGCATTATTTGAAGTACTTCTGAACTGAATTTCACCGAAATCGATCAACACGACCTGCCTTCCGCAAGGTGTGACGTTTACCGAACAGACCTGCGCGGAACTCACATCTGTTCGACAACTTTTGGTAAGGAACTCTATACCGTAGCACATTTCATGCAAACACGTGCGGTTTAGTCGCATATACCAGCCGAGGGACGGGAGGGAGTTCACCACATAAGTCGCTTTTCTTCTGCTTCGTAAAGAACACCTACAAAGTGTTCCATCGCAAAATATGTAGAATTCAAAGCATAAAACCTAAGGCTGAGGATTTAGTGCAAGGATCCACAGCACGTGTAATTTGTAACTGTCATTAGCTGTACACAATCCCGTTGAGTGGAGTGCACTCACCTGGGATATGGAGTTTTGGAAAATGATATAAGGGCATTATTATTATTATTATTATTATTACAGTATTGCCACTATTAATGTTATAGCCGCTTAGTATTTCAAAATCCAAGGGTTCTTCTCGCGGGTGTTCTCTGGCCTACTGTCGTTTCGAAATACACCGTCTGTTCCTGTTACACGTCTTGGTATTCCGCAGGCACAGAACCGCTAAACAAAGATGCGCATCCCTAAACGAACCGCTTTGAAAGGTACATCGCAGAGCAAAGGAAGGGAAGAAAGAAGTGGTTCAAATCCCAGCACTAACCAGGCACCCTGAAAAGATGACCCAACGGCGTGCAGTTATCCCTGTTAATATTTTCCAGGGTTCTGTTCACTTTATTTCGAAAGTCATTCATTATTTTACGTGAAGTGGTACGGCATGGATCCTTGTGACCTTGTTTGACACTGTAGAGAGAGAGAGAGAGAGGGAGGGAGAAGAGGCAGTTGTTTATCGTGTTTAACCATTAAAAGATTGGAATTAAGCCGAACTGTATTTAAACTTCCAGTCCGTACCGCGCAGTAAACACTCCGTCTCGGTTATAAAAACCAGTCAGTTAATGTTGTATAGGGAAATAATCGCTGTTTGTTCTCAGATCCACACAAAACACCTAAATACACTGTGTGGGCAGAACGTATAATTGTGAATGTTAAACCCGACAGTACATATAGTAACCACTGGGCTCTAATGGGTTAAAACGATCCCAGCTGTCAAGTACAAACAGTACGTTTAGCAAAGCCATATTCACGCAACCTGGCGTGAGACGAAGGGCACCGAAAGACTAATCTGAAAGAAGGCACATACCAAAGCGTTTCATTTTCACCACTATAACAAATACGATACGAATTTTATTCAAGCTGCGTCCTGCCTCCCCGTCTAGATATTACGCTAAGTGCTCGAACACAGACTGCAATCCTTACAACATTTGCGCGGAAAATTGGTGGTTCATAAGGACGGTAATCTAGAGGGCCGACCACCGAGTGTTTGTGAGTTACAATGCGATTTGGCGTTAGTTCCATAGCGGCTTTTTATGCAATATACATAACGCCAAATGCAGTCTCACAAATCTCAGCTTCGTTTCGTAAGCAGTGTTTTCTCATGTCCGCTTTTCCCGTTCCAAGGTTCGTCCGCTGCCAATTCCCATGCTCACTCTCCCTCGAAAATCTTGTGAGCTACAGAAGCGAGAAGGTTCACTGCTAGGTTTATGCAAAACTTCACGATTCTGTACATGTAATTTGGTTTAGATGAAAACAAAACTACCTTGCGGTCAGATTTATGCAATTTTAAAAGTCTGTATTTGAACTTTAAAAATACTGTGTCCGTATCTCGGAATATACACAGGAGTCGTCTCCAACTTGTGTTCATCACCTGACAGGGTGCCAGTGATGGCTGAATAGGTTAGAATACAAGTTTGCACGCGTTTCAAACGTTACCATGACAACCGCAGTAGTAGGAATGCAAGGTGGTGAGAACGGAGTAGAAGTTTAGGATGTGACTTGCCAGGTTTCGGGAGAGAGAGAGACGGAGAAAGAAGAAAAGTGGGGGGAGGAACTGGATGATAACAATTCCCCTTCCCTATCCCGTGGGGCAGTAGTCAAGAGCGGCAAGCAAAGCAAGCCAGGAAGAGGGGAAAACGATGTGCATTCCTCTCTGCCCCACCCCTTGCATTGCTGTGAAGACCCGCTCAAATTCAAAACGATGAAACACATGCGGACAACGTCGTCACTCCCCCCACCCTCGGGAAGCATGTGACCGCAAGAAATGACAACAAATGCTTAACCACCGCAATGTACTTCTCAACTTGCGTGTTTCGGCATTTCCCCGATGGACATATCCCTTCTCTGTTGACCCCCAACGAAAATGTACGTCTTACATACTTCGGTACATACACCAAGCGAGAAATCTTAAATTGGTAGCAACCAAACAAGAATCACGTATGTCATATACCAACACGGGCTGCCACAGTAAGTAACCTACATATGAGTCTGGATATGACACAGCATTCACAGCTAAAAAAAACAGCAGTTGGTAACGAAACAAATTTCAACAAAACCGCATTTCTGACAAACAAAATCACAAGAATAAAATCGACGTGTATCCTTACCTGAATGTCACACCACATTGTCGTTCAAGTCAGCCAGAAGCCATAGCCGCCTCTTACAGCCGGCTGCACCATGACACAACCACACAGCCGTCTTCTCGAAGCGCCATGCAGTCGCCTTACTGAATTTCAGTTCGGGCATCAGCCACTCGGGTCGCCTCCTCGCTTCCACATCATGCACCCCTCGCACCCCGCATGAACTAGCAAACACCAGACTGGTCCGTTAGGCTCCCATCGGTGCGACACGGTTCATACCCAGCTTTAACACGAACAAACATCGGCTGGGTTTCGTGCTTCCTCGGCCAACCTACATTTTGCTTCGCTCGTTGCGGCATAGCTTTCCAAGGCCCCCATACCACGGCACGGCTATGCCCAGCTCGGCACGGCCAGTATCTAACTATTTCCGTTGCTTGTTTGTCTGTGTCGCCCGAAATATTCTTGTACAGCTCGGATATTTTCGTGCATCTTCGTATTTCGCATTTTTCGTCGGAATATGTCGGAACTATTCGGTTTTGGTTGGCATGGCATTATCTTTCGTAGGTGAGCACTTCGTGTATGTTCGGGCCGTGTGACCCGAAAGCCTTGGGCTGTGACGAAATTGTCATGACGTTCGTTGCAGGCGCAAGTGGGAAAACGCCTTGTCTGGGATAAAGCTGCCAGAGACTCGCTTGCGTTCCCCTCTCATCATAGAAATGGTCGGGTTTTAACGAAACGGGGCTGGTTGGTTGACTAGGCTCGTCCCCAGCTGCGATAAACAATGGTTTGACCGTCCCGGCCGACGCTGCTGCCCTCTATCAGAGCTTTAAAAGCTGCAATGACGATCAACCTAGCAATAGCAGACTGATCTCTCTGAAACATAGGCTCATCAAAGCCGCAATTGTGAGCGCTCTGGCATTTTTGCCGTGACATGCTGCTGTGACTGCGTTGGCGGAAAAAGTTTATTGTCTTCACTGTACCCGGGATGCTGTAGCTACTAGACTGAACGTGAATTATATTGAAACATTCAGTCCGTACCGCGCAGAAACACACTCCGTCTCGGTTATAAAAACCAGTCAGTTAATGCTGTACAAGGAAATAATCGATGTTTGTTCTGAGATCCACACAAAACACATAAATACACTGTGTGGGCAGCAAGTAGAGTTGTTGAATGTTATTGAACATAAAATGTGTGTTTTGATTTTCTCTATATCTTTTGCCTGAAACATTTCTCATTCTAAAGGGGAACTGAGCGCGATAGGATCATAAATGTATATTGGTCTTCATGTAAGGTACCCAGTTTTCTTCTCAGATTTTAATGAAACTTGAAACTTCTAGACAGATTTTCGAATGATATCAAATTTCATGAAAATCCGTCCAGTGGGAGGCGAGTTGTTTCGTGCGGACGGACGGACCGACATGACGAAAGTTAATAGTCGCTTTTCGCAGTTTTGCAAATGCGCCAAAAATGGAAGTGGAGACCATAAGCTCATCCCGCTACGCCCGTTCGATTTAGGTGTGGCTTGAATTTATAATTATCCGCGGGTGGAAACCGCGTGGCAGTCGACTGGCGGACGATGTCACAAAGACAAGCAACGTGACGGTACGTACTGCCAATAGCAGCAGGCTGTGTTTTGAATTCACTTCTCCTTATGCTTGCGTTGATCAGCGTTGTCGAATATCGTAGTTTGTGAATTCATTTCTGGGAGGTTATATCGATCTCGGTGTCACTGTCTCAGATACAATGCAGCAACACTACGTGACACTGTATTGATGTTTCCATAATCGTGCGCCGTTGGTACACATAAGCTGTCGTACCGAACGTGGCGACATAAATAAATTTGGTGCTTTCGGTGCCGAAAAGTAACGTAATATTTTGCAGCTGTGACCATACTGAACTGAAACTGTAAATGTGCGGCCAGTATGGAATTTTTCGTCAAGGTTGAACAAACAAGCTCCCCCACTTATTTTTGTATGACACGTATGGAGTATCGCCGTTCATGCGCTAGATGTCTCTGGCGTTTCCTACCTGTTGTGTGGTGGACTGATGAGTTAGCGAGTTGCCCCTGTGCCAGCAAAACAGCTTCACTACTAAGTAATTCTTTCGTTCTGAAATTGTCCACGTTCTTACTGTGAATTATATCTCTTCATACGTGTCTCTAATAGATCGAAAACAGCCGCTGAAGTGTGAAATGTCAGGTTCTTACAGCGGAGTTGCTGAAGAAATTCTGTCCGGGATGTGACGCCGTGTATCTGGGCGAGTGGTTCCCGACGGCTCGAAGGATTGTAGTGCCTTCATCTTTAGAACTGAGCAGTCCAAGAAGGCACCAGAATCGTTCAAAACGTCGGACTGCACGCCAAGTGACGTAGCATCATATCCCGAAGACTTGAATTTTCGATTGAAATATTTTCTTCTGCTGATCAAACTGCTGAAAACGGCATTAAGTGTTTTACTGGAGCACTGGAAGGCGTGCCATTATATCTCATAGTACGCAGACTGTGCAGACATGGCGTACCTGCGGCCCGTAGACACAAGGTCGCTGTGTGCTATTTAAAGACGGACGGAACAACAGCATCGCAACGCACACACTGCTATGTGGCGTGAGGTTATAGCTCATGCAGTATAGTGACTAGGCTGCTGGCTGGAAGTCCGGGTTTCGATTCCTGGTGGATGCAACAGATCTTAATCTTCTCCAAAATGTCCGGGCCAGCTTTTGGGCCCTACCAGTCTCGTGTTTAATGGGTAACGGGGGTGGAGGAGGAGGGGGGGGGGGAATCTTTCCACGGGTGTGAGAAACTGATTGCTGTCGTCCGTCTAGTGCCGAGGTTAAGGATGAGTGAATCGACACCTCAACTGTCCCATGCACCGCCACGTGTGCCGATGTTGTGTTTGTGGCAAGGTCTGTTAAGTCGACCAGGACTCCATTGGTGATTGTCAACAGCAATGGGCGACGCTGGGTGAGTCGGTTACGCGTGGTCTGACACTCTTGCCGGGTTTGGAATTTAGCGTAAATGTATGCGTTCCGACAACCCCGGTGTAGGTCTGGTTTAAATCACATGCAGACAAAAATTAACATTAAAAAGGTCAAGGAAAGCAATCCGTGGACAGGCCCTGAGGGTACCAGGAGACTAAGGCTCCAAGATTTCATGACAGCCGGCACATGAAGGTAACCGGTTAGGTCAGCACCGGCCGCCTTTACCCCGCAGGTAATAGTAGAGGCTGAGTCGACCCCAGGGCCATTGTGCGGCCGTAAGGATTAAGTCAATAAAAAATTCCAAAGACGCCATCGAGAATCGAACCCGCGACTTTTCGGCTTCTATCGCAGTGCCTTAGCCAACTGGGCCACCGCGTATCCTCATAAAGAATAAGAACAGGAGACTGGAGAAAAATGCATAATGAGCAGCAGCATGATTTGTATTGGTCACCGAATATTATTAGGGGGCTCAAATTAGGGAGAATGTGACACGTGGGGCGTGTGCCACGTACGGGGAAAAGAGATATGCACACACGGTTTTGGTGGGAAGTGTGAAGGAAAGATATCACTTGGAAGACTCAGATGTAGATGGCAGGATGATATTAAAATGGGTCGCAAGTAATACGGAGTCGTTAAATGGACTACTCTGGCTCAGGATAGGGACAAGTGGCTGACGCTTTTGAAGGCGGTGATGAACCTTTGGGTTTCATGAAACGCGGGGATTTCATTTTAGGTAAGGAACTGTTAACTTCTCAAGAAGGCCTCTGCTCCACTGATGTAGTTAGCTAAACAAGAACACTGTCTGCGCCCAGAATTTCATTCCGACGCTGAAGTGTTGCAGGCACAAGTCATTGGAGGGCAGTGCGGTTGACACTTCGCCTTACATTCACAGTTTTGTTTGGCTTTGTGTCGCAGCATCTTGATTTCGATGCGTTTGTACACATTTTGTAACGGCTTAAAACGCGTGGTGACAGCAAACGTAACTCGCTGAGCTCTGTTCTGTTGTCTGCAGACAAAGGCAGTAATTTTCAGTCACAGCATTTTGTTAGAAGGTCCTACTGTCCTGTTTCTTGTTCCAAAAAAGCTGTTTACCGTCTTACGTGTAATGCGTATTACGGTGTACTATAAGGGGGCATTATTTTATCTGACAACTATCGCCAGTCATTTACTTTCAACTCGCTAACATACGAACTCCATCTCACTGACGGCTCGTTTTGACCCTGCATGTCGTAGATTTGGAGTACTTCTTGTGAACTCTCACTTTGGACACCACGCACGATACGATGGGGATAAGATGCTGATACGATAAGTTTACAGCTCTTCCTTGTGTTTCACGTGTGACCTCGCACACTACAGACGACAGGATAACGATATGTTCACGACGGCACGATACGACAGGACGACGACTCGGCATGCTGTGCCGTCTGACGCACAGTCGTAAACATATCGCAACAGAAGGCGGAGATCTCATGGACATTAAAAAACTTTGCTAGGTTATATGGGCTTGTGTGAGGACACACATTCTGAACTGATAGAGTTTGCTGTGGAGCACTGT
>Ga0123353_10016979_pt1 | contig 10669 bp, 13 predicted proteins | sample TergutLab28metaG_3_FD_92763 | JGI IMG/M metagenome (GOLD analysis project Ga0123353, IMG submission 92763) | Labiotermes labralis P3 segment gut microbial communities from Petit-Saut dam, French Guiana - Lab288 P3 | ecosystem: Host-associated > Arthropoda: Insects > Digestive system > Gut ... | reverse complement strand
CAAGGAGGTCAAGAAGAAGGACCTCGCGCAGATCGCCATGAGCTACGGCTATGTCTACGTGGCGCAGGTGGCCATGGGCGCGGACTACAACCAGTGCCTGAAGGCCTTCGCCGAGGCCGAGGCCTACCCGGGCCCCAGCGTCGTGATTGCCTACGCGCCCTGCATCAACCACGGCATCAAGGGCGGCCTGGGCAACGGCATGGCCGAGATGGCCGACGCCGTCAAGGCGGGCTATTGGCACCTGTTCCGCTTCGACCCGCGCCTGAAGGCCCAGGGCAAGAACCCCTTCCAGCTGGACAGCAAGGCCCCCACCGCGTGCTACCGCGCGTTCATCGAAAGCGAAGTGCGCTACAGCTCACTGAAGCGCGCCTTCCCGGACAAGGCGGACACGCTGTTCGATCTCTCGGCGCAGCAGGCGAAGGACAAGTGGGAGCTGCTGGAGCGGATGCAGAGGATTTACGGGGCGGAGTAAGGAAAGCCTTGTAGGGGCGGCAACCTGCCGCCCGCGCACAACAAAATTTTTCGGGCGGCAGGTTGCCGCCCCTACAGAAACAATACAGCCGTCATCCAGGTGGGTGGCGGCTGTTGTTTATTCGCCGTCATAGCCGATCAGGTAATCCGTGCTCACGTGGAAATATGCTGCCATGCGCTTGAGCAGGTCGAAATCCGGCTCGTAGACGCAATGGATGAAATTGTTCAGCATTACAAGGGAAATGCGCAGCGCCTTGGCCAATTGCCGGGGCGTTAACGCGTTTTCGTCCATGAGTTGTTGTAGGATTTCACCGAATTGCATAGGATCACCTCAGGTATATTTTACTATCATACGATAGTGTTGTCAACACTATTTTTCGATAGTAAGATATAATTTCTTTGAGGTGATGTTCATGTATTACCCCCGGCTGAGGGATTTGCGCGAGGATCAGGAGTTAAAACAAAAAGAAGTTGCTGCCGTTTTGGGGATAGATCAGAGAATTTACAGCAACTATGAAATCGGGAAAAGAGAGATTCCGACACGCCTTGTGATAAGGCTGGCAGATTTATACAATACGAGTACGGATTATATTTTAAACCTGACCGATAACCCCAAACCCTATGAGCGCAAGCACGCAAATTTATAACGACAAAGCCGCTGCCTTGAGGAAATCTATTGCTGCCCGGCGCGATGCTCAGCGCGCGGCGCACCGGCGCGTAAGCGAAGGATGTCGTTACCACAACCGCCGCTCCGTGTTGGGGCGGCGGTTTTGCGCTTTATCAGTTCCCGCATATCCGTCTCGTTTCCCGCATAGCCTAGCCCGTGAAGCTGAAACCCATCCTCCTCATCGCCCTGGGCTTTGCCTGCCTGGGCCTGGGCGCCGTGGGCGTTGCCATACCCGTTTTGCCCACCACGCCCTTCGTGCTGCTGGCCGCCGCGTGCTTTTCGGCGGGCAGCCCGAGGCTCCACGCGTGGCTGGGGCGCAGCCGTATCTTCGGGCCCTACATCGAGCATTACCGCACCGGGCGGGGCATACAGCTGCCGCTGAAAATCGCAAGCATCGCGACGCTCTGGGCGGGGCTGATCGTTTCCATGCTTTGCATACGGGCGCTATGGGCATATGTTGTCCTGGGCGCTGTGGGAGCGGGGGTGACGGCGCACCTGCTGGCGATCAAAACCATGCCCGGCGCACCTGCGTCATCACTCGTATCCCAGGAACCTTTCCCCGCACGCGAAATCGATGAGCTCCCTTGCGGCCGAGAGGTCGAACCGCGCGGCCGCCTGATGTGAGCCAATGATGTTGATCAGGCGGTACCCGGTGAAATCCGTCTCTATGGCCCGGAGAAAGGCCCGGGCGACGTCGTATTGGCACACCCAGCCGCCGCGGCAGTAGGAGACATCGGACAAAGGGCCATTTTCCATATCCATCTGCGCCCTACCATCCACAATGTGGCTCAGGCGCAGCACCATAATATTCATCACGCAAGTCTGCGCGAAGTGCAGGGCCATGGTCTCCTGCAGATGTTTGGTCAGATCGTAGGTGAAGTCCTCTCCCGGGTCGCAGGAAGCGCCGGGCGGGAGGTGCACCGGGGCGGAGGATGCAAGCAGCACCTTGCGCACATGATTTTTTTGCGCGGCGCGCAGGACGTTATATGTGCCGTGGACGTTTGTCCCGAAGGACAGGGCGTCGTCGCGCGGCTCCGCGATGTTGACGGCCAGGTGGATGACGGCGTCCATGCCATGCACGGCATCGCTTACGGCCTCATAATCGCGCACGTCGCCGGCGGCGGCAAGATCAAAAAGGGAGATCTCATGCCCGGCTTCGCGCAAAAGCGCGACGATGGGCCGCGCCGTTTTGCCCAGCCCCCCGGTGATCAGGATGTTCATTCCCATGCCCGGCGCACCGCCTCCATCCCCCGGGCCACAGCCAGCGCCAAGGCGCAGGCCTCCCCGTAGGGCACGGCGGCGGGACGGCCCGAAATATAATCGCAGAAGGCCCGCGCCTCGTGGCGCATGGTGCGCCTGTGTTGATTTTGCAGGAACGGGGACAGCTCGCGGGGCTCCCCATGGCGGGGATGGAGGGTGATCCCCTGGAACTGCGAGATGGACCGGATGGTGATAGAGCCCTTCGTGCCCATAATCTGCGATACGCCGCGGCTCTGGCCCAGTTTGCTCCACGTGAGCGTGACCGGGCAGCCGGTGTTCCACCCCAACGAAACTGCGGTTTCGCCGGGGACCCCGGTGTTCCACCCCAACGAAACTGCGGTTTCGCCGGGGACCCCGGTGTTCCACCCCAACGAAACTGCGGTTTCGCCGGGGACCCCGGTGTATCGCAGCAGGGCCGCGCCCGCGCCGTCGACGCCGGTATGGAGCAGCTGCGCCTGCGCCTGTATGGCTTGCGGCGTGCCGAAAAAGTCAATGGCCGGGTACATGCAGTAGATGCCCAGGTCGTTCCACGCGCCGCCCCCGGGCAGGAACACGTTGGGGACATTGCCGGCGGCCAGCTCGTCGTAACGGGAGGACAGCTGCGTGAAATCGAAGTGGGCCGAGGTGATCTCACCCAGTTCCGGCAGGGCCGCTTTCACGGCCTGCCGCGCCGGGGAGTTCAGGTACATGATGGCCTCCATACAAACGAGGCCATTTTCCCGGGCAAGGGCCTGCAGGCGTTCCAGGTCACGCGGGCGGGTGACGATGGGCTTTTCACACAGCACATGCTTGCCGGCCCGCAGCAAGGTTTCGCTCTGGGCGGCGTGCAGGCTGTTGGGGCTGGCGATATACACGGCCTGGATGCCCGGCGCGCCAGCCAGGGCCTCCGGGTCGGTGTAGACAGGGATATCCGGCTGCCCGATTCTGCGCGTAAAGGCCTGCCCGGTCTCCGCGCTTCTTGAGCATATGCCCCGCAGAACCAGATCGGAGGACAGCGAAGCGGCGTAAAACGCCTCGGAGATCCAGCCGGTGCCCAGGATGGCATAGGGGATCATGGGGTGCCCCCCAGATACGCCGCCAGATCCCCCACGGTGGTGCGCTTTGTGAGCATCCCGTCGGGTATGGCGACGCCGAAGCGCGCCTCGATGGCGCAGACCAGGTCGAACAGCTCCATGGACATCAGCCCGAGGTCGGCGCCCAGGGCGCAGTCCAGCCCGACGCCCGGCACTTCGCCCCGCAGGAAGCCGTCCAGGACCTCGACCAGCCGCACGGCTGAGGCCGTCTGATCCTGTTCGCGTAAATATTCGAAGATCTCCTCCGTAGCCAGCGAGACCTTCGTGACGGAGAAGGGCTGCCCCTCGGGGAAGCAATACCAGGTGTCCTCCAGGGTGTTCAGGTCGATGCAGTCCCGCGCCAGACCGAAACGGTAGCTGTATTCCACATGCACGGAGGCCGTGCTGGCGGCGGGGACGGCCATGCGGAAGAGCGCGCCGTCCCAATCCCGCGTGCCCTCCAGGCGGAAGCCCTCCAGGTCGTGGACGAGCCTGCCGCGGCCCATATGGATGAATCCCTCGGCGTTGGGCAGGTCGTTGACGTCCACCGCGCAGTCAAACTTGTACTTGCCGGCGCGCACCTCCCGGCGCACCTGCTCCCGCTCCCATTTGTACCAGTCCGTGGGGAAGGCGAATTCCGTTTCGCCCTCGTCGGCAGAGAGCTCGCCGTACTCGCTGAGGGTCCAGGACTTCCCGCAGGCCTCGCAGAACACTTTCGCGCCCTTGGAGTTCATGTCGTATTCCACCATGCACTTCGGGCACTGGTACAGCGGCTTGTGCAGGCCTTCCGCCCGGTCGGCCCGGTCGATTTTCACCCGGTTCTCGCTCTGCCAGCGGAAATCGTCGTATTGCAGGGAGTCCCGTATCCCCTCGTTGATCTCATCGGCGGTGGCGGCCTTGACCTCGTCGGCGGTGAGGACCTGGGTCATGAAGGTCTCCAGGCCCTTCACCGGGCGGAGTTTGTGGTTGCCCCAGTAGGGGTCCAGCAGGTGGTGTCCCAGGCATTTCAGCGTCACCACCGGCACGCCCATCCGCTTGGCCAGCTGCCCCACGGAGGCGGGGAAGCTCTCCAGCGTGCCGCACAGGGAATAGCGCGCCTCGGCGTAAATCACGTAGATACCGCCTCCAGCCAGGATGTCCCGGCACTGGCGGATGACGTGGGCGTCCGCCGTGTATTTGCGCTTTGGGACCAGGCCGATCTTGCGCATGATCGTCTCCCGGGCGATGAAGCCGTCCACTGAGGCGTGAACATGCGCCTTGCGGGAGCGGTGCGCCGCGATCATGATGCTGAAATCGAAGAAGGCGTTGTGGTTGCACACGAGGATGTAGGGGGCCTTCAGGCCCTCCATGTTCACCCTGCGCAGCTTGACGCCCCGCCGCCATTTGTCGAGGAACGCACCCGCCCAGGCGATGGGCATCAGGTAGCGCTTGGGCTTGATGGGCGGCATGTTCATGTCGAATTTCTCTGTGGCGGGGGGGCCGCCGCGGACGTACTTCCCGAATTCCTTGCTCAATAGATTGCGCCTCCCTTATTCGTTGAATGGACAAATTTTAGCACATGTGCATTGGATTGTAAAGCTGTTTTATATACTCCTTAACGACTATAAATTCGCCAGAAAATAAGCAAAAGCTTTGGCCTATGGGTTTTGCGCAATTTTGTGGTATGAATTTAGGGAGTTGAGGAGTATAGTCCCGCGGCCAGCGCCGCCACCTCCTCCATCGTGCGCACAAGAGGGTATTCCGACGTCTCGATTTTGCCGTCGCGGTCCATGTGCGCCGTATGGAAGCCCAGGTCCCGGGCAAAGGCGAGGTTTTCGGCGCGGTCGTCCACGAAGAGCGTTTCTTCTGGCACGACGCCGTGTTTCTCAATGGCGGTTTGAAAGAGCTTTCCGCCGCCCCGGGCACGGCCATAGACGCCCTTGGAGTGCCCATAGTCGCAGGAGATGACCAGGTCGTCCAGCAGGGGCGCGATGCCGGCCCGCGCCAGGATGCCGCGCAGGGAGGGCCAGGCGTCGGAGATCACGATCACCCGCCAGCGTTCCTTCAGGGCCTGTATGCCGGGCAGCGCGTCGTCGTAGAACCTGACTTTATTCTCGTTGTACACAGTATAGCGCGCGAGCTCTTCGGCGATTTTGCCCAGGCCTTTGAGGCCGCAGCCGCCGAACATGATACCGAAGAATTCCTTGAACTGCTGGAATTCCTCCTCCTCGGTGTGCAGCAGATGGTTCTGGTCCAGGAAATCCTTGGCCCGCTCCGTGTTTTCCTGGAGCAGCCGCGCGTTGGACATCATCTTCATCATGTTGCCCAGGCCGAGGATCTCGGGCAGGTTGGGGGGCATAAGCCAGTTGCCCGAGGCCGGGCGGGCCAAAACGTCGCCGTAGTCCAGCGCGATGGTGGTGAGCATGGCTATGATCCATCCTTATCAATTTTTTGGCGTCGCACAAAATTCAGGAGTTTGAAAATAGCCGGGCGTCATTTTCAAACTTGGCCTCCCTAGAATAATTCCTTCCCCATCAGCAGCGTTTGGGAGCTTTTGCCCAGCACGTCGAAGCCCAGCGCGGCCAGGGATTCCCACAGGGCGGGCTGGCGGCGCAGGTTGGGGAACGCGCACACGCCGCGGCATTCCATGGCCTCCAGGTGGGCGGAAAGGGCCTCAATGAGCGGCTGCGCCAGATCAGGCCGGGTTTCGGGCCACAGGCAGTGCATATGGGCGGGATAGTTCCCGCCCAGCCGCTTGTGCAGCATAGAGGTCTGCCGCGCCGTGGCGGAGGCCAGATAGCCGTAGGGCTTGCATTTGGGATACACCCGCTCCATGAAGCGGCGCATATAGTCCGCGTAGGCCGGCGCGCACAGCACGGCCCCGACGGGCTTATCCTCCTCCAGGGCGACAAAGCAGTGGGCGGCCTCGCAGTCCAGGTAATACTGCCCGTAGACCTGCCAGATGACGAAGCGCTCGGATTGCTCCCGGCGGCGCAGGGGGGTTGTGTCCAGGCACAGGGCGCGCAGTGCGTCCTCGTCGGAGGCGCGGATGGGGCGAATGGTCATGGTTATATCTCCTTTTTAAAACCCCCTCAGTCGCTGCGGCGACAGCTCCCCCAAGGGGGCGCCGGGGGATTTCTCTGTAGCATTCATATGTCTTTCGGGGACAATCCCCGGCGCCCCCTTGGGGGAGCTGTCGCCGCAGCGACTGAGGGGGTATAACTACAGCCCCTCCACGATCTCCGTCACCAGGGCTTCCATCTCCTTCGCCTTTGCGCGCCCGATGGCGATGACCTCCTCGCCGGAGAGCACGGCCTCGGTTACCCCCGCGGCCATATTGGTGATCAGCGAAAGCCCCAGGATGTCCATGCCGCAGTGGCGCGCGGCGATGACCTCCGGCACGGTGGACATGCCCACGGCGTCGGCCCCCAGGGCGCGAAAAGCGCGGATCTCCGCCGGGGTTTCGTAGCTGGGGCCCGTCACGGCGATGTAGACGCCCTCGTGCAGGGACTGCCCCAGGCGTGCGGCGCAAGCGTGGGCAAGGGCCCGAAGGGCCGGGGTGTAGGCCGTGCCCATATCGAAGAAACGCTCGCCGAAGCGGGGCTCGTGCAGGCCGGCCAGGGGATTGCCCCCCATGAGGTTGATGTGGTCGGCGATGACCATGGCGTCCCCCACAGCATAGCCCGTGTTGACGCCCCCCGCCGCGTTGGTCACCATCAGGGTTTGCACGCCCAGCAGGCGCAGGACGCGCACGGGGAAGGTGACTTGGGCGAACGAGTGGCCCTCGTAGCGGTGCAGGCGGCCCTGCATACACAGCACCTGACGGCCCGCCAGTTCCCCCGCGATGAGCATGCCCTTATGGCCCGGCACGCAGGAGGACGCGAAGCCCGGGATGTCGGCGTAGGGGATAGCGGTCGCATTGGCGAGAGCTTCGCCTAAGGCCCCCAGGCCGGAGCCCAGGATGATGGCGATGGGGTATTCCTGCTCGGGGAGATGGGCGCGGAGGTAAGAGGCGGCGAGTTGGTAATCGGAAAGGTGCATAGGGGGCTCCTTTGTCGTTGGTTAATGCGCACGAGGATATATCGCTCCGCGATGCCATCCTCACCGCCTGCGGGCGGAGCTCCTTCCACGGGAAGGAGCCTGGGGGATTAGGCGAGAGCGATATGCCCTTGCGGCTACAATTCTTTTACATATCGCAGCACGCGCAGGCGGCGGCCGTAGTCGTTGCGCAATTTTCCCCTGCCATATCGAACATAACCGCAAGCCTCATAGAAGCGCCGGGCAGGTTTGTTTTTTCCGAAGGTTTGGAGCGTCATCGCGGCCTTGCCCTGCTTGCGCGCCTGCGTTTCGGCAAAGGCTGCAAGCTGCCGCCCGATGCCATGGCGCTGGACATCCGGGTCCAGGTAGAGGCTGTAAATTTGCCAATAACGCTCCCCCAGGTCTTTGCCGCGGCAGGGGCCAAAACTGATGTGGCCGGCTATTCTGCCCTCGAGCAGGGCCACGTGAGTTGTGTGGTCCGCGCGGGAGAGAATTTTCTGCCAGCGCTGCGGGCGGGTATCGCAAAACTTTTCCACCGCTTTGGCGGGGACATACCTCTCGTGGGACGCCCGCCATGAACGGATATGCGCCTGCGCCAGGGCGGGGGCGTCATCTATTGTCGCGGGGCGGATGGTGATGTTCATATTTGTGCGGGCGGCTGGCACGCCGCCCCTACCTCCTATATCTCCTTCACATAGCGCAGGGAACGCAGCGTGCGGCCATGCTCCTGATCCACCTGTATGCCGATTCCATCCCATCGGTACCCGCAGGCCTCGTAGAAGCGCCGGGAGGGCGCGTTGTCCTCGAAGACCCAGAGCATCATGGCGGTTTTGCCTTTCTCGCGGGCTTTGGTCTCGGCGAAGGCCATGAGCTGGCGGCCGATGCCTTGCCGATAGATCGAAGGATGCAGGTAGAGCCCGCCGACCTCGTAGTATTTCCCGGGCAGGTTTTCGCTGGCCTGCGGCGGGCGTATGGACAGGAATCCCACGACCCGGCCGTCCAGCACGGGCACGTAGTAGTCGTAGCGACCGCTGGCCAGCCATTCCGGCCACTGCGCGGGGCGCCGGGCGCGCCGTTCGGCGATAGCCTCTGCGGGGACAATGCCCGCGTAGGCCGCCTCCCAGCCAAGGGAGTGGATTTCCGCGCAGGCGGGGGCGTCGGACAAAACAGCGGGACGAATCAACAGCTCCATGTTTGCCCTCCTGTAGGGGTCGCTGCCCACAGCGACCCGCATAAATAATATTTCATCAGCGGGCGGTTGTGGGCAACCGCCCCTACAGAACCTGCTCCATTAAAAATCGCACTACCCCATCCTCCGCGTTCGCCCCAATCACCCCTGTGGCCCTGGCCTTGAGCTCCTCCCGGGCGTTGGATACGGCCCAGGCCTCGTCGCAGGCGGCGAAGAGGGGCAGGTCGTTGAGGTTGTCCCCGAAACCGATGACCCGATCGAAGCCGTAACGTTCACGCAGGAACCGCACGGCGTTGTATTTCGTGGCGCTGGCGCTGAAGCACTCGAAGTACCAGTTGCCGGGGAGGTAGGAGTCCGGGTAGAGCACGCAGGCGATGCCCGGCAGGGCTTCCACGGCGTCACGCAGGGGGGCCAGTTCGTCATAATCGCCCTGTATGGTGAGGTACACGATCTCCCCGCCGGCGTGGGCGGCCAAGTCGGGCACCCGGGTGAAGCGCTTGCCGTAGATGCGCACGCGCTCAGCCATAAATGCCTGAAGAACGGGCCGGTCTGATATATCCTCGTGGAAGGGCGTGATATGATCATCTTTGATGCTGTAGAGAAAGCCGGCTTGACCATATGCCTTCACTATGCGCAGCAGCTCCAGCACGCGCGGCTCCGGGATGATCTCTTTTTTCACGTAGCTGCGCGTTTGGGTGTCGAAGACCAGCGCGCCGTTTTGCAGCACGATGGGCACGGGCAGGGGGAGGATGTCCCGCAGGATGTGGCGCGAGCTCTCCCAGGTGCGCGCGGTAGCTACGGAAAATCTCAGCCCGCCGCGCAGGAGGCGCAGCAGGTTCTCCGCGGCAAAGGGCGAGAGATTCGCTTGCGGGGTGAGAAGGGTGCCGTCCAGGTCGGAGATGTAGAGGGTCATGGGCGAATCCTTTGTTGTTTTTCTCCCCCTCTGGCCTTCGCCATCTCCCCCAAGGGGGCGACGCTGGCGGTATCCGTAACTTTGGTTGGATTGCCAAAGTCGCCCCCTTGGGGGAGATGTCGCGCAGCGACAGAGGGGGTAAAATAACTATACCGGCACGTCCCCCGCGTTTTGGACTCCAGCACGAACCCGCATTTTTCCAGCACCCGGCGGGAAGCGGGGTTGTCCCTGCGGCAGATGCCCGCGATCCGGCGAATGTTGAGCCGCCGCATGACCGCCGGCAGGAAGGCCCGCACCGCCTCTGCCGCATAGCCCTTGCGGGTGTGCGCGGCGGCGATATGGAAGCCGACCTCCCAGCCGCCCTGGATCGGGCAGGCCTGCACGTGGCCGATGTGGCGGCCGTCCTTCAGCAGGATGGGGTATACCAGCGGGCCGTCCGCATTTTCATAAAACCCGGAAAGCCAGGCGATCTTTTCGCGCGCGGCCTCCACGGTTTCGCAGACCTCGTCCGACAGGAACTCGCGATTATCAGCGTCCAGCGAATTGGCGTGATGGCTGTGCGCCATCGCCTCGGTAAACTGCGTGATGATCAAACGGTCGGTCTCGATGTACACGGGAACTCCTTTCCAAGAGATACTTAGAGTATAACATATTCTCCCTCCCAATGCAATAAAAATAGGTGATAACATGCGAAAGGGGTAATGAATGATGACCGTCCACACAGTACGCCCGGGGGACACGGTATTTCAGATCGCGAGGAGCCACGGGGTGGGCATGCAGGCCCTGGCCCAGGCCAACGGGCTCAACGACCCGGATCGAATCATCGTGGGGCAATCGCTGGCGATCCCGGGCGCGGACAAAACCCGGGGGGAGCTCACAGTCAACGGCTACTGCTACCCCACCATCCGCGACGAGGCACTGGACGAGGCACTGAAGCACTTGACGTTCCTGAGCGTGTTCGCCTGCCGGGTGAGCGCAACGGGGGAGCTGACCCCTATGCAGGGCGATGAGCGGGTGATCCAGCGGGCCAAGGCGGCGGGCGTGCGGCCCCATATGGTGATCGCGAACATAGAGGAGGGCAAGGGATTCCAACCCACCGT
>Ga0123353_10016978_pt1 | contig 10670 bp, 8 predicted proteins | sample TergutLab28metaG_3_FD_92763 | JGI IMG/M metagenome (GOLD analysis project Ga0123353, IMG submission 92763) | Labiotermes labralis P3 segment gut microbial communities from Petit-Saut dam, French Guiana - Lab288 P3 | ecosystem: Host-associated > Arthropoda: Insects > Digestive system > Gut ... | reverse complement strand
TCGTCTTCACCAGCGTGCTGAACATCTTCTATTCCGGCGGCGAAGACCCCACCGTGCTGGTGACGCTCCCCCTGTGGAAATGGAACCCCTCCATCACCCTGGAGGGCGTGAACACCGCGGTTTTCACTGCCGCGCGCATCATCTGCCTGATTGCCGTAAGCTCCCTGCTGACGTATACCACCACGCCGTCGATGCTCACCACGGGACTGGAGCGCCTGCTTTCGCCGCTGGCGAAGCTGCGCGTGCCGGTGGGCGTATTCGCCATGATGATGACCCTGGCGCTGCGCTTCGTGCCCACGCTGATCGAGGAGACCGACCGCATCATGAACGCGCAGAAATCCCGCGGCGCGAACCTGGAGACCGGCAGCCTGCCCCAGCGGGTGAAGGCCTTCGTGCCGGTGCTGGTGCCGCTGTTCGTGTCGGCGTTCCGCCGCGCGGCGGAGCTGGCCTACGCCATGGAAAGCCGCTGCTACACCGGCGAGGGCAAGCGCACCAGCCTGAAGCAGCTGCGGCTTGTCACACGCGACTTCGTTGCGGCGGGGTGCATGATCGTGATCACGGGCGGGGTTGTGGTGCTGAATATGTTTTTTGAGAAGATACTGTGATTATTTAGGAACCCCCCTGTCGCTTCGCCCCTTTCCCTCTACAGGGGGAAGGGGCGAAGCGGCAGGGGGGGGTAAAACCCTACTCTAAAACTCCTCCGCCAGCTCCAGCGAATGCTCTTTCACCATCTTGCCGCACCCGGCGATGAAGGCCGCCGGGTCGATGCCGTTGACTTGCTTGCCCGTGCGCGCGCGCAGGGAGACCGTGCCGCCGTCGCGCTCCTGGTCGCCCACGATGACGATGTAGGGCGCCAGCTCCTGCCGGAAGGTCTTCACCTTGTTGCCCATGGTGCCGTTGGAGTGGTCCACCTTCACGCGCAGGCCCGCCTGCTGCAGCTTTGCCGCGATTTCGTCGGCGTAGGCGGCGTGGTCATCCTCCCGCACGGGCACGATGCCCACCTGCAGGGGGGACAGCCAGAAGGGGAACTTGCCCGCGAAGTGCTCGATGATGATACCGATGAAGCGCTCGAGGGAACCGAAAATCGCGCGGTGCACCAGCACGGGGGTTTTCAGCTGGCCGTCGCTGGCGGCGTAGGTGAGCCCGAAGTTGCGGGCCAGCTGGAAATCCAGCTGGATGGTGGCGGTCTGCCACACGCGGTGCAGGGCATCGGTCACCTTGATGTCGATCTTCGGGCCGTAGAACGCGCCGCCGCCCTCGTCCACCGTGTAGGTGCCCGCGCCGTAGCGGGCGTCGAGCACCTGCCGCAGCTGCTGCTCCGCCTCGTCCCACAGCGCGACCTCGCCCATGAAATCCTCCGGCCGGGTGGACAGCGTGGGGGTCACCTTCAGGCCGAACACGTCGTAGAGCAGGTCGGCGATATCGAGGATATCGTTGATCTCCCCGGGGATCTGCTCCTCGGTGATGAAGTTGTGCGAATCGTCCTGGCGGAAGCCCTGCACGCGCAGCAGGCCGTGCAGCGTGCCGGAGATCTCCTTGCGGTGCACGTAGCCCACCTCCGCCACGCGCAGCGGCAGGTCGCGGTAGCTGCGGGTCTTGCGCAGGTACACCAGGATGGCGTTGGGGCAGCTCATGGGCTTGAGCCCGAAGATCTGCTCCTCCGAGATGGGCACCAGGAACATGTTCTCCCGGTAGTGGTCCCAGTGGCCGGAGGTCTTCCACAGGCTGTTGAGGTTCAGCACGGGGGCCATGATCTCCTGGTAGCCCCGGGCGTAGTGTACCTCCCGCCAGAGCTCCAGCAGCGTGTTGTAGAGCCGCAGCCCGCCCGGCAGGAAGTAGGGCATGCCGGGGGCGGTCTCGTCCAGGAAGAACAGGTCCAGCTGCGGGCCGAGCTTGCGGTGGTCGCGCTTTTGCGCCTCCTCCAGGAAGGCCAGATACTCCTTCAGCGCAGCCTTGGACGGGAACGCGTTGACGTACACCCGCTGCAGCATGGGGTTGCGCTCGTCGCCGCGCCAGTAGGCCCCCGCCACCGAGGCCACCTTGAAGGCCCAGGGCAGCAGGGCCTGCGCGTTTTCCACGTGCGGCCCGCGGCAGAGGTCCGCGAAGTCCTCGCCGGTGGTGTAGACAGAGATGGTCTCGCCTGCCGGCAGGGCTTCGATAAGTTCGGTCTTGTAAGCATTGCCCTCGAAAATCGCGAGGGCCTCATCCCTGGAGAGCTCCTTTCGGGTGAAGGGCTCGCGCCGCCGGAGGATTTCCGTCAGCTTCGCCTCGATGGCCGGGAAATCCGCCTCGGTGATGGCGTGCGGCAGGTCGAAATCATAGTAGAACCCGTTGTCGATGGCGGGGCCGATGGCCAGCCGCACGCCGTCGAACAGCTCGCACACGGCTTTGGCCAGCACGTGCGCCAGGCTGTGGCGGCCCATTTCCAATTCCGGCATGGATATCGCTCCTTGTCTTCAGTTAACTTCCCATAAGTGTATCAAAAAGCCGGGGCAATTGCAAGTGCTTTTGCCGGAAAATTACAAAAAAATTATTACTGCTCCCTCTGGGCTTCGCTCTTGACTGTGAAACACTACAAATTTTGTGAATAGAGCTTGTTTTGGGCACAGTTCTATGCTATACTCGCTTTATATATACCCGTATGAAAGGCAGGGACCAGGTCATGTCAGAGCAAATCACCATCACCGGCCACGCGTGGAACCGCATCTTTTCCGTCACGGACGGGAGCAAGTATAAGGAAACCAGAAAATCGGGTGGGGCCGCCCTGCTGGCCAGCCTGCTCAAGCTGCCCTACGAGATGCCCCGGCGCCCCAAGGCGGAGCGTATCCTGGGCGGTACCAGCGCCTGGACGGACGGCGGCGACCGCCTGCCCCTGGCCCCGGCGGAACGCACCGTGGTGTGGGACCAGGGCGAGGGCTTCGGCGCGCTGGCGGCCCCCGAGAGCGGCCAGGTGCTGTGGATTTCCGGGAGGTCACTGCCCGGCAGGGAGATTGTGGGCGCGATGCAGGGGCGCTGCCTGCTGTTGTTGGACGCCGACGCGCTGCGCAGAAACGGCGCGATGGTCAGCAAGCAGGTGAGCTGGGAGCGCAGCGCGGCGGAGCTGCTGGAGCAGCTGCGCTTCAACCCGGCGGTGAACTACCTCATGCAGGCGCGGCGGCTGCTGGTGCTCTTCGGGGAGGACGGCGCGCTGCTGCTGCGGGACGGCGAAGCCACGCTGTGCCTCGCCCACGGCAGGGAGGAGGGCACTCTGCGCAAGGGCAAGGCATTGGTACAGGACGCCTGGGCGCATATGGCAGCGGAGACCGCCCGCCAGTGGCAGGCGGAAATATTTGACCTGGCGGCGGTGCTCAAGGCCGCGCAGGCGCAGCCCGCCGAGCCGAAATGCTACCCCGTGCCCGCCGAAATTCCCGGGGACTGGTGCCTGATCGAATCGGAGCGGGGCACGCTGTACAAGCGGGCGTTCGACCTGGCCAAGAACGGTTACGATGCCATCGAGGGCTTCCCCCAGCTGACCTTCGGCGATCTGACCACCGTGGACCGCAAGGAGATCGAGGCCTACCAGAACATCAAGAACCTGATTCTGGAGTACGCCAGCGGCAGGGAGACCAAGCCGATCTCCATTGCCGTGTTCGGCCAGCCGGGCAGCGGCAAGAGCTTCGGCGTAACGGAGATCGCCGAGAACCTTCTGCCCAACATCAAGCAGCTGGAGTTCAACGTGTCGCAGTTCGTCGACGAAGGCGACATCGCCGCCGCGTTCCACCAGGTGCGGGACCTCATCCTGGGCGGCATGCTGCCCCTGGTGTTCTTCGACGAGTTCGACGCCCAGGACCTGAAATGGGTCAAGAACTTCCTGATGCCCATGCAGGAAGGCACGTTCAAGGACGGCAGCGGCGTGCACCCGGTGGGCAAGTGTATCCTGGTGTTCGCGGGAGGGACCTCCCACAGCTTCAAGGATTTCCGCGGCCGCGCGGACGACGGGTTCCGCAAAGCCAAAGGGCCGGATTTCGTCAGCCGCCTGCGGGGCAGCATCGACATCCTGGGCCCGAACCGCCTGGGCGACGGCGACAACACCTTCCTGCTGCGCAGGGCGCTGCTGCTGCGCAGCCTGTGCGAGCGCAGGCTGGGCTTCAAATCCGGCGAGGCCCCGGTCAACGAGGTGATCCTGCGGGCGATGCTGCTTACGCCAAAATACGAGCACGGCGCGCGGAGCATGAAGGCCGTGCTGGACATGAGCCGCATCCCCCGGGGTGCGCGCTTCGAGCCCGCCATGCTGCCCGCCGGCGCCCAGCTGGAGCTCCATGTGGACGCGGAGGCCTTTTCGCGGCAGGTGCGGCGGGAAAGCGTGCTCAACCAGTGCATTGAGGCGCTGGCGCAAAACCTCCACGCGGTCTATCTGGCTGCCCGGGAGGAGGAGCGCGGGAAAAACCCGGCCGAGAAAAAGCGTCCCAACGAAATCCCCTGGGACGAGCTGACGGAGGAATTCAAGGACAGCAACCGCGGCCAGGCCCGCGACATGACGTGCAAGCTGAAGGCCGAGGGCTACGACTACGACGCCGCGCAGACCCCCTTCCCGGCGATTCAGGACTGCGCCCAGGAGGAGCTGGACCGCATGGCCGAGGCCGAGCACATCCGCTGGATGAAAGAAAAGACGGAGCAGGGCTGGACCTACGGCGAGCCCCGCGATAACGCAAATAAGAAGCACCCACTCATGAAGCCCTATGCGCAGCTGAGCGAAGCCGACAAGGATTTGGACCGCAAGCCCGTGCGGGAGATGATCTCCATGCTGGACGCGGTGGGAATTGGGGTGTACAGAAGGGTGTGATTATGCCCGATGACCACCCCCGCGCGCTCCACGAGCATTACCGCGCCCTCCACCCGGCCCTGCCGCCCTGGGATAGCTTGCCCGAGGCGAAGCGGGAACTGAACCGCGCCCAGGCGCGGGAATTTACGCGGCTAAAAAAGCGGGTTGGCGCCCATGATACCGAGGCGCTGGCCGCCGGGGCGCATGACGTGTGGATGCGTTTTTGCGAGGATAGGGACGACCCTCGCATGGTCCCCTACGCCTGCCTGCCCGAAAGCGAAAAGCAGAAGGACAGGGAGATCGTGGGCGTATTGCTGCGGTTGATGGGGTAGCCTCTATTTTTACTGGGGAGGGGATAGCGTGAAAAAAATCCTGGCAATCCTGCTCACGGCCTGCCTGGCTCTGGCGCTGGCGGCCTGCGGCGAAACCGAAGAACCCGAAACGGCCGTACCTGAAACCGCCACGGAAGAGGAAACCACGGTGGCAACCACTGTCTTTACCATTCCACAAAGCATACGGACGGAACTGACGACGCCCGCTGCCGCGCCCTCGGCCCGCGGAAATCCCGTATGGAGCCTGAATTTCGGGCCCTATTACCTGGATGGCATGGATCCGGAGCTGGGCAGCCCCCTTTCCGAGGAGCAGATCCGCGCAGCGTTGCGGGCCGTCGCGCCCTACTGCGATACCATCCGGACCTTTGGCGTAACCGGGGAGCTGAACAAGCTGTACAAAATCGCGAAGGAGGAGTTCGGCCTGCGGGTCATCGCCGGCTGCTGGATCGGCGGCGGCTACAACGACGCGCAGGTGCAGGACGAGCTTGCGGCCCTCGCCGGGATTGCCGGCAATGGCTGGGCCGATATCCTTCTGGTGGGCTCCGAGGGGCTTTTCCGGCGCGACTACAGCGCGTGGCAGCTCATCGGCTGGATGGACACCCTGCGGGGGATGCTGCGCAGGCCGCTGCCGGTGGGCACCTCCGATACGGCCGGGGCCTTGCTGGGCGAGAAAAATCTAATTGCAAATTCCGACATTGTATGCTATACTTACTACCCCTATTTCAGCGGCGCCGATATTTCGCGGGCGGCGGAGGACTTTGCCCAAATGCACCGAAAGATGCGGGCCGCCGCCGGGGACAAGCCCCTGATTTGCGGCGAGACCGGCTGGCCGGACGATGGCGAGCCCGTCGGCGGCGCTGTGCCAGGCGCGGAAAACGCCGCCCGCTATTTTGACGAGATATACGCCTATTCCCGCGAAAATGGCCTGGAGGTCTGCTATTTCGAGGCAATCACAGAGCCATGGAAGGGAAAGTACGGCGCGGCGGAGCGCAGCTTCGGCCTGCTGGGCAGCGATCTGCGGCCCAAAGCGCACTACAGCCGGGCGCTTGCGGATATCGCGGCGCAGTGACACACGGGTCGCTGTGGTCAGCGACCCCTACAAGATGAATCAGTGCTTGATATAGCAAATGGGGAAGAACCATGAAAAAGCTCCTGGCAATCCTGCTTGCGGCCTGCGCGGCACTGGCGCTCCTTGCGGCCTGCGGCAAAACGGAAGAACCCGAAGCAACCGAACCCGAGACCGCCGCGGCAGAGAAAACCACGGCGGAAACCACCGTCTTTACCATTCCGGCATACATCATGGCGGAACTGACAACGCCCGCAACCACAGCGGCGACGGCTGCCCACGCGCCATCGGCTGACGGCGAGGCAGGGGCGCCGGGGATCCCCGCCGAATGGCTTGATCAATTCCTGCCCCGCGAAAAACCCGTATGGACGCTTCGCTATGACGCGAACGGCGGCGGCAACGCGCCCCCCGCGCAGCAGGGGCACCCCACCACCGGGGTCGACGAGCGTTCCGGCATCCGGGTCACGGGCTGCGTTTTCACCCTGCGTTCGCAGATCCCCATCCGCGAGGGCTATACCTTCCTGGGCTGGACTCCGCGCCTGGATCTGGGGGAGTCGTATTATCGGCAGCCGGGGGAGGAGTACGCAACCGGGCTTCAGGATGCGGTACTCTATGCCGTATGGGAGCCGCTGGCATGAATGATTTTGCGGATTTTATATTGACATAAATTATAAAGGGGAGAAATACCATGAAAAGAATCCTGGCAACCCTGCTAGCGGCCTGCCTGGCTTTGGCGCTCCTGGCGGCCTGCGGCAAAACCAAAGAACCCGAGCCGACCGAACCCGAAACCACCGTGGCGGCGGAAACCACGGCGGAAACCACCGTCTTTACCATCCCGGCATACATTGTGGCGGAGCTGACCACGCCCGCCACCCCCCCCCCCACCGCGCTCCCCACCGTGAAGGAGCCCTATGTCTTCTATGTCTACAGGGACGACCGCAGCGGCGACAACCACTACCAGGACATCGCCTACATGGGCAGCGTGAGCAATGGCGACGACGGCTCGATATCCATCAGCACGGGCAGCGCCGATAGCCCCCAATCCGGCGGCAGCTGCATGAAGATCACCTATACGCCCACGAATTCCTCCCACTGGGCCGGCATGATGTGGCTTTCCGGCAGCCAGAACTTCCCGCCCAGCCCGCCGGTGCAGGGCGTCGACGTCGCCCGCGCCGAAAGGCTCACCTTCTGGGCCAGGGGCAGCGGCGCGACCAAGTTTTTCATCGAAAACGACGCCGGCGACCAGGTTTCCCAGGTGGTGCGCCTCACCGGCGGCTGGCAGCAGTATACCCTGCGCGTGCCCGCCTATTGGAACACCGTATGCCTGGGCTTCGGCTGGGCCTCGAACTGGGATGACGCGGGCGGCGCGCCGATGACGTTCTACGTGGACGAAATCAGGTTTGAGGGGTGAGCGGCATGGCGAAATATGACGTATTTATTTCGTACCGGCGAAGGGACCTCGTGCTGGCGCAGGCGATCAAGCAGCTGCTGGCCGCGAAGAGGTATAGGGTTTTCCTGGACAAAGAGGGGATCGGGAACGGGCCCTTCCCCGACACGCTGGAGGGGGCCATCCGCAGCAGCAGGAACATGGTTGTGATCGTCAATAACGAGAGCATCCAGCGGTCTATCCAGGTTTCCAACGCGGCGAAGGACAGCAGCGACGAGCTGCCCCATGACTGGCTGGCGGAGGAGGTGTCCATCGCGCTGCACAACAGGCGCAATATCATCCCGATCGCGCCGCTGGGCTTCGAGTTCCCGTCCAAACTGCCCCGGTTTATCTCCAGGCTCGCCGCGCACAATTGCATCTTTTTTAATGACAACGATATGTTCGACGCCGCTTTTACCAAAAAGCTCACCAAGCGGGTCATCTGCCTGCGAAAGATTCTGCTCCCCGCCGCCGCCGTCCTCGCGGCGCTTGCCTGCCTCGTATTTTTCCTGCTGAAACCGCCCGGCGAAACGGACAAGCCCGGTCCCGATTCCACTACCATTGCCGAAACCACCGCCGCGCCGGAAACCACCGCCCTCCCAGCGCTTGATTACGTATTCTACGTCTATCAGGACTACCAGTCCCCCGAGAACCACTACCACGATATCGCCTATATGGGCAGCGACAACAACGGGGACGACGGCTCTATCGCGATCAACCCCGGCAGCGCGGCCGGGCCGCAATCCGGCGAAACCTGCATGGAGATCCGCTACACCCCCCAAAGCCCGGCGCACTGGGCGGGGGCCATGTGGCTTTCAGGATATCAGAACCTTCCGCCGAACCCGCCGGTGGAGGGCGCCGACACGGCCCGGACACAGAGGCTGGCCTTCTGGGCCAAAGGCGCGGGCAGGGTGAAATTCTTCATCGAAAACGACAGTAAAAACCAGGTAACGCAGTATATCGACCTGACCGGGGACTGGTCGGAGTACACCCTGGCATTGCCGGAAGAGTGGGGGACCGTGTGTGTGGGCTTCGGCTGGTCGGCCAATTCCGGCGACGCGGGCGGCGGCCCGATGACGTTCTGGCTGGACGGGATCCGGTTTGAGGGGTAAAAAGCCTATTCCGGAAAGCGCGGAGATCACCCGGAGGTAAAAGCGAATGAAAGAATACCTGATTTGCTTGTATTTTCATGTTTACAGCTATACGAACCGGGGCGCGCGGGCGAACAACGAGGACAGCTGCGGGTATTGGCAGGACGAAGCGCGGGAAAGGGGCGCTTTCGTCGTGACGGACGGCCTGGGCGGGCAAGAGCTTCGGAATCCCCGCCAGCGGCCTGCTGATGGGGCGCGACAAAGTGGCCTGCGCCGTGGTGTTCCCGGCAGGCTCGCAGGGGATCAGCCGCCTGCTCTGCCTGGCGGAATACAACGCGCAGACCGGTATGTTCATCATTACGGACCGCAATTCCAGCTACGGGACCTTCCTTTCCAACGGGACGCGCATCACCATCAACACGCCGTTCGCCCTGAAAAATGGCGGACGCTTCTACCTGGGGACCGAGGCGAATATGTTCGAGGTCAGGCTTTAGCGCGTTACAGATCGAACACAGTGATATCGTCGCCCCGCAGGGCGAAAATGTTTCCGCCGGAAATGACGATTCTGTCGGCCTGCAGGCCCTCGGCATAGCATAGCAGCTCCTTGCGCCCCGCGGGGGAAACGGCGCAGCGGGTCAGGCGGCCGCCGGTGGTAAAGACGAATTCGCCGGGGAGATCCCCATAGCCCGCCAAGCCCTCGAACAACCCTGCGGGGAGAGGTTCGGCCGAAAGCGCCCGGATATCTATCCGGGCGTATTCGCTTTGCCCGGGCCTGCCGTACCGGATTGCGTACGTATGCGAATCGAGGGGGCCCAGAACCTCCACCCGGACCGTGCCGGCCGGGGCCTGCACAGCGCCCGCGGGCTCCAGGGTGGCGGCGTCCAGCAGCAGCAGCCAGGCTGTTTTGTCGGATGCCTCGAAGGAGTCGCAGTCCGCAAGGTAGCAGGTGCCGCAGACCAGCAGGTTTTGCGCCGGGTCGTAATGCATGGATTCGATGCGCTGTGCCCGCCAGGGCTTTTCCCTGTACTGCGCCAGGCCGGTTTGCGTGTCGTATTTGGTCACTACGCAGCCCGCGTAGCCGTAGCGATAGTTGCTGGCATAGTAGATATGCCGGCCGTCCTGCGCCATGGCCGAGGGGCGCATCCCGGAAACCGGCCGCGCCACCTGCCGCGGGTTGTCGGGGTAGTGGATGGGCGCGGCGGGGTCGAGCTCCATCAGGCTGCCCGTGGTGTAGGAGGCCATGTAGACCTTGCCGTTCAGCCGCGCCACCCGCAGGATTTCACCGCCGCCGGGGGCCGCCCTGCCGGCGTCGAAGCCCTCCCCGGTTTGCAGGTCCAGCATCCAGAACCGCTGGGTGATGAAGGGCGTGCCCAGAAGCCAGTTGTCATCTGCCTTGATCAGGCAGTCGGCGTGCCCGATGCTGCGTGTATCCAGCCTTTTCGAGAGCAGAAGGGAGCCGTCGGCGCCGGAAAACACCGACAGGACGCAGTCCGAGTTGACGCAAATCACGTCGCCGTGGCTTGTCAGCTTGCACATGCACCCGGCCAGCGATGGCGCCTCCGCGAGCTGCCCTGTAGTCCCGGCGGCCATGTCCCAGCGGGTAATCACGCCGAGGTCGCCGCCCCTCGCGCAGCCGTAGGCGAACCCCGCATCGGATATTCCGAACCAATCGGCAGCCACGGGCGGCTCCGGCCCCGGCTCGATCTCGAAAGTGGCTGGGTTCAGCCAGCCCAGGCCGTTCAGAAGAAGCCGCCCGGCACCGTCGAACAGGCCGGTCTTCGGTGCGGTCCCCGGGTACACCGCCTTTTCCTCCAACGTTTCCGCGGTGGGGTTCCAGCACAGCAGCAGGCGTTTTTCGCCGCATTTCAGGGAATCGACGAACAGCGCGTATTTCCCACCGCCGCAGGGGTAGCCCCAGCGGTCGTAGCCGAATTCGGGATGATCGGCGTCGTAT
>Ga0123353_10016977_pt1 | contig 10671 bp, 8 predicted proteins | sample TergutLab28metaG_3_FD_92763 | JGI IMG/M metagenome (GOLD analysis project Ga0123353, IMG submission 92763) | Labiotermes labralis P3 segment gut microbial communities from Petit-Saut dam, French Guiana - Lab288 P3 | ecosystem: Host-associated > Arthropoda: Insects > Digestive system > Gut ... | reverse complement strand
CTAGCTCCGCCTTCTCCGCCCGCCACCCTCCCCCTTCCCCAGAAATGCCAAGTGGCGACCTTGGGCGGGGGGGGCCCGGGGGGGGGAGGGGGGGGTTACGAAAATTTGGCAGTGGATTGCAGGTTTTGGTTAAAATCGGAGGTTAGGTGCAGGTATGAATAAAAGATCAGTAGCAGTCTCAACATAGCCGTTTTTATTATTAGAGGGTATAGTCTTGTCTAATTGAGCAGCAGCGGCTCTATAAGACTATTGTTGATACTGAACTGTACTTATTCATATCACTGATACAGAACGGGATATCACACGTAAAAAATAGTACTGGTATTTAATTAGTATACCAACTGATACACATACATAAAAATTCCACATTAAAACATTAAAATTGCTCCGACATGTTTCGATCCCAAGATCATCAGGGAGCTACACCTTCCTCGCTAAAGTCACTATTAAAATTAGTCACTGATTAATTTCGTCGTACAAACAGGGTGTTGTGGCAACATGTCTTATTGTGTAAGGTTATGTTGTTGAGAGTGCCCAACTGCGGGTGTGCGTCCTTTGCTTTGCTGCGTGATACGTATGGACGGCTGTCGAGGTAACTGAACCATAGTGCAAGCTGCAGAATTGTTACGCTGTGGTACCTTGTGCCTTGTGAAGTGGTAGTAAGAGGCCAGCCAGACACTGCTTGTAATGTAAGGCCATGCAAATCGCATTCGTTCTGTGTACCAGCTGTTTTTTTAATTTTATTTTCATCGTGGTCAGCAGTTCGCTAATTAACTAATAACAAACTTGACGGTTAACATATGCAAATGTTGAACATGTCTGATGTCTTTAAGATGTTAATGGCTACATTACTTGTTTAAACACAGATTCTAAACTGTTCAAAACTATGCAGTTTTATATCCACTGTTATCATCTTTGGTAGCTACGGTAGGCCTGGTGTTAGTAGACGTTGGCCATCACATTAACGGAAGATTGAGTAAAGATATTTGGGAAGAGGGTGCTCAGGAAAATACGGGACATAAGAGAAAACAACAGGAGGCTCGAAAATGTGCAGTTTGGGGAACGTCGTAACATCTGCTCGTCACAAAAAGAATTCCTGCTTGACCGTTTAAGCCCCGGCCCAGCGCTCCACCCGACGCTCAGCCAGCGTTGCGTCGTACGCCGCGTGTCGGGGAGGTTTAATAGTCGACGATCACAGTGCAAATGACCTTTAGAAGGTCTAATAACTCAATAGAGCGTGGTGCAGGCGCTTATAGGTCAAGTACGAAAAAACACCTTATATTATTACTGTGATAAAATCAAGAAGGATGAGATGGTCAAGACATGTAGCATGCATGAGAAGAAGTCGCAGTGCATACAAAATTGTTGCCGATAAAGATGAATGAAAAGAAACCACTGTAAAGGAATGGGGGGGGGGGGCATATGGGAGGATAATATTAAAACTGGTGGGATGGTGTGAACTGGATTGGTCTGTGCATAGGCCGGCCAAAATGCGTTGTTGCCAACTCGAAATCAACTCGCAGCATGCTGATTTCCGCATGTAATAGTATTAAACGATTATGTTTCCGGTGTGAGAACTTGGTGCATGAACCCCCCCCCCCGCAATCAGCCAGCTCCCCTATTGAATACAAACTTTTCTACAAACAGTGTGGCCCAGGTTTCCGGTGACTTCTTCTTGTCTACACTCTTAGAGTCGCCCTGTCCCGCCCTCGGCCTGCCTGCCACACTTCTCGGCGCATGTCGCGGCAGAATTATTTGCACAGGGATTTAGTAACCGTTGCTTTGGTAGTCCTGATGCATTCAAGCATTCACATCAAAGGCAAAACGATTTGACGGGTTTTGGTATGTTTCACGACTACAGGAAACCGTTGCCCAAGGTCGATTTGTATGTGCGCCCGGAAACAGTCGCGGAAATTTGAATATAGCACACCAGACATTGTGTAGTGTGTGTTGTGTGACGATCTCATGGCGGTGACCATGGACGTACTATTTACCCTTCCGGTGGAGGTAGGTGTTTTCTCTGTAACGTTCGTGATTTTCTGCCAGAGTACGCGGCGTCACGTCCCTAAAGACATAATCTACATGCCTATGATACTGTTGTCGCCAACACACACAAGAGTTCCAACCGTCTCCCCAGTACTCCATTTCTGTTTGTCTGTTTGTCGCGTCACTTTTAGCTACTACGACTGCTCCGAGATTCCAAATGCATCATCATCGTCACTGTCACCCACCGTTACCATCATACTCGATCCACATAGTCGTAATTTCCTTTAAAATATAATTAACCATTAGAAGACTAGAATTAATGTGGAGTAATTTGTCAGATGATCTGATCTTCAGTCTTCGAAATATGTTGGTGAGTACCAGAGTTTAGACACAGTCATAATGAACGGGGTAGTAAACGAGTAGCTTGTACGAGGCCTCGGGAAAGAGAAGGATAAATCTTCCTGTACTGATGTGCTGAGTGCATTATTCCGAAGCCCCTTGCTCGAAATATTATTTTTTTCTAGAGCCGTCCATGTTAACACAAAATCGCCAAAACTGATTGAGGATTATTTCATGTAAATTCCACGTCTTCAGTCAACACAGTAGCGATGGAGATCCCGGTTAAGGCAGTCGGTGTAGTGACCGTGCTTCTGGACGGACGTCGGGAAATTTGGATTCGAATTCCGGCAAAGGCGTGTGATATTTGTCTTCTTCATGGAGTCCTCAACGGCTGCAGGCCTGCTGGACACAGGTATAAAGCCACCAGGCCATGACGCTAATCACTCATCTTCGTGTTGCCGAAAGAATACATGGAGCTATTCCTCCACACCTCCAGATGTCTTCATAAACTACTTAATTAAGTACAGGGACAATTTTACGTTCACACAGTAATTTATTGCAGATTGACAACCACAGGCGACCTACTTCTGGTAGATTAGTATCCGGACGGCGAAAGTAGTTCTTGGACATTACGTGTGAGATTATGATCGGGTTACAGCAGCTGTGTTGTGTTTTCATATTGCCTGTCTTGTTCATGTACGTAAGCATCCGTCGTTTGTAGTAGGACACGTAGGGTATTCAGTGATTTGCTGTTTTTTGCCTATACTTCGGTGTGTTGATGATAGACTCGTGAACCGAAAAACTATTATGAAGAACAAAAATATTACAGGGCTGGAGACTGCAGAAGTAAAGAAGCAGTTGCAAGAAGGTCGCAGAAGGTAAACGAGAGTGAGAAAGAACATGTGGAATAGTTGTGGAATATGAGACCTGGTGAGCAGAAGCAGAATTCAACACGAAAAACGGAAGGAGAAAAATGAAAGTTATTAAGAAGAGAATGATGTTAATACAGTAAAGGAAAATACGTATTGTCAGGTGCCGATCCCATTGGTCGCGCGGTCTAAGGCGTGAATCTGCGGTCGCTCGCTTGCTGGGATTGTGGGTTCGAATTCCGCCGAGAGCATGGATGACTATCTGTTGTGAGTGTTGTGTGTTATTCAGGTAGAGGTTTCTGCGTCGGGTTTATCACTCGTCCAGAGGAGTCTACCGAGTGTGGTGTATCTGAGTGATGGTGAAAACTACATAGTGAGGAGGCCCTGCTTCACTGGGGACACAGACAGAAATTAACAGAAGGTGAAGATTACAGACACCCCAAAGTATGTTTAAAATAGAAGAATTAATGAAGAATTATAATGAATCAGTGGCAGAAAGGCTGGAAGATAAAGATTTTAGTCTTACTAAGGTATACCACCCCATTTATGCAAGACAGACGATTGTTACGTAAGAAACAAAAGGAACTGGAAGATATAAATTAGAAACAAGTTCAAAAACACCCCCGTGGGTTAGATGACTGCGGGAGAGTGGGGATGATGTTATGAAAGAGCTGTCAGCTTTGGCAGAAATAAAAACAGTTAAGATGAAGACACAAAATACGAAAAGAAAGAAGTGACTTTAGAAATATAACGTAGAGAAGAAAGAAAATTTGGCTGAAGTGATTGAAGGGATTAAGCAAAGACGTAGTGATTGTCTGTCTACAGGTGAAGACGAAACCAATACTATCAAAATATAGAGCAGTTTGCAAGAAATTCTCCAGTATTTTTAGATAGTCAAATACTAATGTGAAAAACGCATGAACCAAAGACGAAATAGAAAACTTTTGGAAATATATTGTAAAAGGATAAGTGTAATGAAGCAGCCCACTGGATGAAAAACCTGTGCTGAAAAAAATCCCAGTATGGATTGGAGCCCATATCTGACAAAGAGGAGACAAAGGCACCAAAAAACAGGTTGAAATGGGAAGATCTTGGAAGAGACCAAACAACGAATTTCCGGTTTAAGCAACTTAACCGTAACGCACAAATATTTGCAACAGTTTTGAACAGGCTAATCGAAGATGGTCAGATGCGGAGTGTCTGACTGCAGTAGTAACAGTTCTTGTTCCAAAGAACGAAAACACAAAAAGACCATGGAATTGTACATCTTAACAAAGAAAAATAAGGCAAAAGAATATTGGTGACAAAAACCTGATACCTAAAGAACGGAAAGGATGGTGCAGAGGATCACATCGTACAAAGATGGACTACGAATAACACAAGCGATGTTACAAGAATGTATGGAAAAAAAATAAGCGTGGCGTGGATAGATTATCAGAAAGCTTGCGATAAGTGTGACTTACAGCAGGATAATTCAGTTCTTAAGAGTCTGACTGGGATCAGTAATAAAATGATATGCTTCGCGAGGAGTACAGTGAGTGATGAGAGAATTAATGCGTGTTTGTATGCAAAAGAGAAGCTTATAGAAACATAAGATATAAAATACAGTGTGGAATATTTCAAGGTGTCCCAGTATCGCCACTCTATTTTTACATCAGTTTAATCCCTCTCACAGAACATTTAACACGTGTAAAGTACACGAGTACCATGAAGAATAACATCACACATAGATGAGAACTGCACTCTTCTGCCCAGTTGCGCAACGAGTAGTGGTAATTCCTAACTGACGTTGCGGGACAACCATTCGGTCCCATCTTCAAGGGCAAAGAATCCGGATTCTTGATCCTTGAAGACCCGAAACGTCGATAAGAAATTACCACTACTCGCAGCGTAAGAGGCCAGAAGAGCGCAGTTCTCATCTACTTTGCTGTGGAAGCCTGATACAACATCACATGTAGCATAATTTGTAAGCACAGAATGTATGAAATATTATATACGCTAGAAACGTGATATTTTCAGGTATATAATTGTAAGTAACGGTGATTAGTAACTTAATTTACGTATTTGTTATTTACGTGCCGGCACAACACCCGTAAGGTCGATTACATACAGCACAGGAAATATAACAAGAAACGTCCGGTAGCAAACTACAAACGGTAACACCAAGCGCTAATCGGAACAAATCACATCTGGTGTGGAATGTTAAAGTGAAAAGCTTCAGAAAACTAACTTGCTCCTGAATAATCGTTGTCCTGTGTGTAACTGGCGTTACTAAGCATAAACGCTGTTTGTAGCATACGCATGTCGGGAAGAAGAACTTGTTTCGAGCGAAACGAGCGACCACTTTAATAGCAGCTTTATCACGCGTTGTCTGTCAGAAGCCGGAGGGTACCGGCACTTCACAGGCTGTACCTGGCAATAAATCAGATAAATGTGCAAGCACATCGTGGTAAAGCTGGCCATTGCCTCTTACATTTCGCTCTTTATATAGGGACATGTACGCTCGTAAATTGCGTGCTGCCTGCGACTGATGATTTCCAGCCCGTGTTAGGCCGTACCCCGCGAGGGGCAAGCCACATCGTTGGCAAACGATTAAGTATGCTTTCCGATCAGACTGCTTGTGAAGCCATTTGTTTCTCAGCCGTCAAGAAATGCCCCCCTTTTTTGTGGAAACCATTTCGCTACCATCCTCTCCTGAACAAGCTGGAAGTAGTACACCACACAGTCTTCAGCATAAGTTTAGTATTGTGTATGGCGAACGTTGGCGCAGTTGGCTGAGGTACTTACGCCACAATACTGGAGGTTTCGGGTTTGAATCCCGGTAGGATCTTTGGAAATTTTCAAGTGACCGATTCGTTCTGTCCGCATTCTTCAGCCGTGTGGTCCACTCAGCCTGTAACAGAAATGATTACCAAGCAATTTCCTTTGGGGTAAATGCGCTGGCACGTGGAACTCGCCACTCTGCCGGCCGAGTTGTGCCGAAAGTCAGAGTAAGGATGGAAGCTCAACATTCCATACCGGCTCTGAGTCTTCATGACTTCTTACGGGAGAGCTTTAATGCCATTTGAGATTTGAGTTTCTCAGGGCGGTGTTTGAGAACATTACTGCCGTTTGAGACGCCATGTTATCAGATACAAATTTGCATACGGTTTGGAGGAGTGTTCTGCTATCATGTTGTGCTCGAAGATGGAAGCAGCAGCAGCGGTCCCTTTAATGTTGTGTCACATTAGCTTACATTTACAGCTTTGTCCCCGAAGTGATCTCTTATCAGTGCTGTAACAGTTTGCTGTCAATTACGTATATTGCTAGAGTTGTTATCGTCGGACGGTGAGATGTGTCAGGAGAGCTGGAGTCTTGTTCGGATAATTAACCGTAATTAACTAGAAGGCTGCGAAACACCTGTTTGTGAATAAGCCGTTCTGAGTGTAGTTTCGTGTATTGGCATAACTCGAGTCAGGCGTCTTGGAACTTGAGTTTTGTTTGTCCGTGATATTTTATAGGCTATATCATTTTATAATTTTGCTGTAACTTAATGTCATAGGGTCCGAGTGCATGGCGATTGGTGAATTGCAAGGCTGTGTGAGAAAGCGGTCGTGGCCCAGTTCGAGGTATTGCCCTTATCTTTGGCTGGATAGGTTGAAAAAATGACGAAAACCTTTGTTAGGATATATGGTCTGTGCGCCGAGATTTGGACCCGGAACCACTCGACCCCCCGCGTTTGTCTGAATAATGCCGGAAATGGTTGTGCTCGTTCGGACTGAGTAGCAACGGGCATCTTTCGGTCTCCGGCGCATCTCCCCCTGTTGTCCTTTCTCCCCGTTAGGTAACAAGTCATTATCCCCCCGCGGGGGGGGGGGGGACACTGCAGACAGGAGCCCCACTTGGCAGACATATTGCCCACCTGCATTATCAGTGCGTGCAGGTGCTTTGTACAGCTGGATTAGGCGTCGACCTATTAGCATTGTTCCCTGTATCACTGTCTTATAGTATGATCCACGGGCCGCTTCCGGTCCGCAACCATTTTTTTTGTTACCGGCCCACTGTAGCCGACTAATTAACGAACGTACTGCGTTAGTAACTCGTTTATTGTATTACTGACTACTGGCGTTAACGTAGCGGTGTGGTGGCTAACACTGCAACTTCATATTCAGAAGGTCGTGTGTTCAACTATTGCCCCAGAGACTGGCTAGCCTGACCGAAAATTTCCACAATTTTCCTCTCTCTCCAAGTATTTTTAAATTCATTAATAATCCTGTTATTCGAAACTGTATTCATGAGTGAGTGAGTGAGTAGGTGGGTTTTAACCCTTATCCGTCTAACGTGGAGAATATGGTGAGCTCCTAATGATGCCAGCAAATGGCAGATGGGATTTAACTCGGCGTTTAAAGGGTTAAGGCGGATCAGCGTTTGTGGCTATATATTGTTAGGAATTGAAAGTACATTTAAATGAATCAGTTCCCAGGACTCCTTGAACGTGTATTCATACTTGTATGTCTAAATTTTTGGCATACATCAAATTCCTTCCCATCCAGAGTTTTTAAATTTATTATTGCCTAGTGTATAACTCTTGTCCTACATGCATTAATAACCCCTGTTTACAATTACCGGAGGTAAATATAAGGTTGTGCCGCACTTAAGTACCACGCCATGAAGGCGTATGGGCGGAAGAAGTGTAGCTCCATTTATTCTCATCCCTAGCACTAGGTGGTGATGAGTGGTTGGCGTCACTCCCCGCCCACTTTATCGCCAGAGAAGAGACTCCGGTTATCCATTGGACAGGAGTGTGGGTAAACCCCACAGATTGTCTGGACGCAGTGGTGAAGAGGAACATCACTTACCATTGCCGGGAATCGAACCCTGGCCGTTAGCCCATATCCAGTCGCTATACCTAGCTTTCACATGTACTGACTTCGTGAAAAGTGAGAATTCGTCAAACCGCCCTTTCTCATTGTCTTCAGTTCTCTTGTAATGTCCCTTGTACGGGCCAGAAACAGTTGCAGTGGGCAGATCGGATCTGGCCGAGGCCCGTGGCGGCCTCACCAGGGCATATTTGAAACGTGTTCTCGCAGTTATCACCAGCGAAGTAGGCCGTCCGTCCTGGCTGTTGGTGAAAGAGTCGCCCAGTTTGAGATACGCGCGTTATAAATGCGCGTGTGCGGAGAAAGTCCAAGAGACGTTTTGTTTGATCAGTCCACCTGATACGTTAACCCCAGGCCCGTCTTAACTTTTTAAAGCATGCTCGTACTGCGTACCTTTATTTCTATTGACGTGGCTAATGAAGCCTTCAGTAGGCGGTTCGACGAGCATTCGACTGTGTGCTTGTAAATGCATATGCACGTGCATTCGCCTATATGTCCTTGGGAAATTGACAGTGCACTTTCCTTGGGTGCGATGTCTCGCTTCCAGGTGTCGGCTTGCAGATTGACAAGCCCCTAAGCTTTTCTTTGTGACTTTGTTAGTCCCTGCAGGCAAATTTCGGTATGGTTCCTCGAATTACACCACGGCCGCGCCCTTCCACATTCTTTCAAATACGAAGGTTGCTCAGATTTAATGCCTCCCTTTTTTTTAATTCCAGAATAGAGATAGCAATGTGAAAATTGATGTTTGTTGCGCACATGTAAGTACACGGTCGTCCGACAGATAGCGCCGTTGTAGTAGTCTATGAAAATGACGTTTGTGTCTGACACACGTTACAAACAACGAGCTGTAATTGAATTCTTAGGTGCGGAGAAAGAAAGTGAGGCGAACAATCACAAACGGTTGTGTGCTGTGTATGGAAGTTTTGCAGTCGATAGGAGCACCGTTGGACGCTGGGTTCAGAGAGTTAGGGGTTCAGGAAGTGGAGAAAGTGTTCCTTAAGGATGCTCTGATCTGGTTCACTGACTGCTCTAGGGCTAACTCGGGAACAGGGTCTGGCATTTTTGGCCTGAGGCCAAATAGAAGTTTCAGCTTCCCATTGGGTAAATTTGCCACAGTTTTTCAAATTGAAATATATGCCATTTTACAATGTGCATGTGAAAATATAAGAAGGGCCTATAAGAATAAGCGAATTCTTATTTTCTCTGACAGCCAGGCTGCACTTAAGGCACTTAGTGGCCCGAAAGTGACCTCTGGCCTGGTTGCAGAGTGCCTGGATGCTCTCTCAGCGTTGGCTAGCCTGAAAAAGGTTACCCTTACCTGGGTACCGGGACATTTCTGGAAATGAGGAAGCTGATAATCTTGCTAGACAAGCGTCAGCTACGCCGCTACTCGGTCCAGAGCCGGCTCTTGGAATACCTAAGTGTTCGGTAAGAGAAGCAATTAAGAACTGGACTGCGGTGCAACATCTTCGAGCCTGGATAGACCTGCCAGGCCTCAGACATGGCAAACTATTTATAGGTAGACCATGTAAGAAAACAGCTGACGACCTACTGAATTTAAGTAGACATCAACTAAAAATGGTAATTGCGATTTATACAGGGCATGCTTCTGTAAGGGGGCACCTGTATACTATGGACCTGTTTGACGGGGATCAAATCTGCAGGTTTTGCGGAATGGAGACTGAAACAGTGCAGCACATTATTTGTTATTGCGAGGCGATAGCTCGACAACGTTATAATGTCTTTGGGAGGCCGACTGTAGAACCAAAAGATATAAGCACAGCCTCAGTAAGGGACCTTTGCTTCTTCATACGAGGCGCAGGGTTATTGAGGCTGTGCTGAACGAAATATTAGGGCTGCACAATAAGCCTAAGGCAGCGGTGCATTCGGTGCATAGGCTGACGGGCCCTAAGAAGAGGAAGAAGAAGAAGAAGAAGAAGAAGAAGAAGAAGAAGAAGTGGAGAAACGGAGCTGCATGATCGACCGCGGTCTGGCCGTCCTACCGCAGCCACCCGCCCAGACATGTTGTAGCGCGCCGATGACATTATTCATGCGGATCGGCGCATCACAAGTCGGCAATTGGCCGTACAGCTGTCAATCAGCAATGAAAGTGCAATGGCAATTATTGACGTTATGGGATATTCGAAGGTGTGCGCAAGATGGGTTCCTCGAAGTCTCACAGACGTCAAAGGAAAGCCATCTATTCTGAATTGTTGGAGCGTTTTGATGTTGAGGGGGAGGCCTTTTTGTCCCGGATCGTCACAGGTGACGAAACCTGGGCGCACCATTATGAGCCGGAGACGAAATGGCAGTCATTGGAGTGGCATCATCCGCAATCACCAAGAAGAAGTTCAGGACAATTTCCACCGGAAAGGTCATGATCGCCGTCTTTTGGGACATCGATGGAGTGATTCTGGTGGATGTGATGACCAGAGGTGAGACAATCAATTCGGACGCGTACATCGGAACCCTCCAAAAACTGAAACAGCGTTACCGGCGAGTGCGGCCTAACAGGAATCCAGGAGACATGTTGATTCAGCACGACAATGCCCGCCCTCACACAAGTCTATGAACCCAGGAGGCAATCGCCAAATTTGGTTGGACTGTCCTCCCCCATT
>Ga0123353_10016976_pt1 | contig 10671 bp, 9 predicted proteins | sample TergutLab28metaG_3_FD_92763 | JGI IMG/M metagenome (GOLD analysis project Ga0123353, IMG submission 92763) | Labiotermes labralis P3 segment gut microbial communities from Petit-Saut dam, French Guiana - Lab288 P3 | ecosystem: Host-associated > Arthropoda: Insects > Digestive system > Gut ... | reverse complement strand
TCTTTTTGTTCCTGAAATGTCTGCTAACTTCACGTCTTACATTGTTCAGATTATCTACATTGTTTTGGCTTGGATCCTGTATCCACTGCATTTTAGTCTGCTTCCTTTGATCCAAAAAACCTAAACATTCTTCATAAAACCAGGGGTTGGTTAATTACTAAAAAACTTATAAAGTTTTCAAACCTAACGTATCTTTTTTAGAAAGATCATACACCAACAAGTACACAATTTAGTAAACTTAACAAAGTTTTAAAATTTACATTAAATATCACTTTGACTTGCTGCTACATGTTTCGTTCTACGACCATCATCTGGGTGCCTTCACTAGAGTCTAGCTAAAGTTATATTTAGGTTAAGATTCGGTAAAAACTACGTCGTTATATGTTGGTCGCACTCAGCACAGTGAAAGGTACACACACCATACCTTGACATACTGCCACACCACCGCATAACATATAACGACGTAGTTCTTACCTAATCTTAACCTAAATATAACTTTAGCTAGGCTCTAGTGAAGGCTCCCTGATGATGGTCGTAGACCGAAACATGTAGGAGCAAGTCAAAGTGATTTTTAATGTGAATTTTAAAACTTTGTTTATTTAATAAAGAGTGCATTTGTTGGTGTATGAACTTTATAGATATAAAATGCACGGTACAACGATAACAAATGTCATTTTTAGGTTTCTGCGGATTATCTTGTACGCGAACTTAAAAAATATCCACAGATTGATCTACTTTGGAATCAGCTGAACATTTTCATTGTAATATGTGGGCAGAAGTAAAAGATATTCTAGGAAGTTTTTTTTACAACAATAGTGTTAGGAGGAATGAAAAAGAGGTACGCGTATAAAGCCAGAAGGCGGAGTATAATGAATGTAACCAAACACAGCAGAGTTCAGTGAAAATATTACTTTATCTCACAACTGTTCCGCTGTTAGTCAGGCCTAGTAAAAGAATTAGATAACACCGGATTATTGCTTTCTGCCTGAACACATTTTTTCTGTGATAAATTGCCGTATTGTACTTTCATTAATATTGCTTAATTACCACCTAGAATTCTTTGAAGGGAACTGAAAATGACCACAATGGGAAGCAGGCGCGCTGTTCCCAATTATGCCCCTGTTTGTTCAGCGACATTTTTGCCGCCAATACATGTCAATTGGCGGCTTAATCGTGTATGTGAATATATCGATCTGATGTTTACATCCATTTATTTAATTATTTTATCCCCTCCTGTAGCCTATCGATAGTTCAGGCTTCCCACACATCGTGTTCAACAGCCCATTTATCAGGCTGTGTTTTGTGCACCACAGGCATGCTGTCTATGAGCTCAGTGATGCCATGTATTGAGGCTTGAGTTGCTCAGTGGACAATTAGCGGCATGTTTTCATTATTTGCCCATTCCTAAAGCCTGATATCTTTCTTTGTTCGTGATCATTATTTACAAGAATCTGACGCAGGAAACAGGAATATCCTGAATATAGATTCTAAATATTTAAATATTTTTAAGAAAAAATTTAATATTGTTGGTCTAATGTCGAGTTAAACAAAGAGCAATTTCCTTTTTTACTGTGTTTCATAGCACTTTATGTTGGTTTAACTAAGCTCCTCTTACATAGTGGCTGCTTTTGTATTTTGAAATTTAGAAATTTCCTGGAAAAATAATTTGAGGAAGACAGTTGGATTTCAAAAGCATAATTTTGAATTAAAAAACTTAAAAGAATTAGGTCTATCCAAGTTTAGTCCTCACCATTCTGACACGTAATTTCTTCTAAAGTAAATAATTAATTAATCAATTCTTTGGTATACGGACTTCCAAAAATTTGTTGACTGAACTAATAAAAATGTCCCCACAATTTATGGGACTCGAAGTCCCTAAAGAGCCTACTTCTGTTCTTCATATTTAGCCATATGAACACACTGAACTTTACAAAACACTACACAAATAAAAGCCACTATAATACTGCTCTCCCATCTGAGACATAAAATTTTCATGTGTTGGCGTCACTCGGGATTCTTCGACTATAAGTAATAAATATGAACATAAGTTTTACAATTGTAAGCAATATATATGTCATGCGTTACTTTATCAAGCATTCTAGAACTTCGATTTAAATTGTGGACCTATTTAGGTGCCTCTTCCTAAGGTTTCTACTGTATCTTAATTATCTAAGCCCTTTTATAGATATTTCATGTCTCTGGTAAAATGAAACCGGGTGCAACGCACGAGGTAGTTATGAAATTGTGAGTTTTGAGTTTCTCTATCTAATAAGAACCAAGAAAATGCACAATTCTTACATTAATGTTTTAATTTAATTATTGTATCTTCGACATGTTTCGAACATCCAAGTGTCTATCATCAGGAAGAAAACTTGTACGTGCAGTTTTATGGTTATTCGTTCATGCATCCATATAAACAGTTTGGTCGGTGGCAGGATGTGCTTGTATCAAACACATCCTACCATAGACCAGACTGCTTATATGGATACATGAACGAAATACACTAAATCTGCATGTACAAATCTTCCTTAGGATGAACACTTGGATGTTCGAAACATGTCGAAGACATTATAGTTAAATTAAAACATTAATTTAAAATTTGTTCATTGTGTTGGTTCTTATTACGTAGGGATATCACAATGCACGGATCAAAAAACGTTAAGTTTGAGTTTCTCGTTGAGATGAGTATTAAGGGAGACCGTTTTATGGCTTTAGACATCACGTTAGGCACCTACCAGAATGAGTAGTGTTATAGTTCAAGGCACCGCAAAGTTATTATACGTTAATCACTTTATTATCCAACTAATGCACAATATATAATATGTAGATACAATTAAAATTATAAAATATTTAAAAGTGCTCCAAAATATTTAATATACAGTGAACTACACACAAGCACAACGGGTCACAATATGCTGCCATAACACCGACCTTGTCCATATCAACGAACACGATAGAATCATTCTTGTAATTTTTAGCCAAGCACTGTACAAGGCTCCCTGACGATGGATCCTCTGTGATCCGAAACATGTTGGAGAACTTTTAAATATTGAATAATTTTAATTGTATCTACATATTATATATTGTGCATTAGTTGGATAGTAATGTGTTTAATTATCATTGATGCACGGTACAAACATGAAGTTTATTACACATTACTTAGTACCTTATCACTGTAGAGCCCTAAATGTATCGAAGGCCGAGTGTAAAGCAATTCCGGAGGAGTTTCAACTCTCATCGCGTTCAGTGCGGATTAAGGCAAGTGAGTTCAGTGGCCGTGGAGTTGAATTACCACGACAAATACAACTGATATATGTATGTTCGGCATTAATATTGATCACGATACAATTTTCTGCTAGCGGCAAGCGAAAAGTTAATAAAAATATACTGTGGTTCATGTGTAACATGAGAGAGCAGGTTTACTGTTTTTTTTTCCAAAAAACATGTGCGAAAACAAAGCCGTCTGAGCAGAAATCATACGTGCTTTCCTATTGCATATTTTTATATTATTATTATTATTGTTGTTATTAATGTATTTTTCATTTTGTGAGTAGACAACTTACTACTCAGTTAAAATTCTATATAGGCTACCGTAAATTTGTTAAATATGACATAAATAGTTATCATCATCATCTTAGTAACTTATTTTCGTTGTTACACCGTGCATGTTGTTTACTCAATTATTTTAGCAACTACTGCACATATATAAAAATTATAAAATTTACACATTAAAACATTAAAACGCTCCGACATGTTTCGGTCCTAGGACCATCATCAGGGAGCCATATCGTCCTTGCTAAAGTCACACTATAAAAAGCCACATTAATTTCGCTGTACCAGTTGGGTATTGTGGCAGCATGCTGTATTGTGTGATGTTATGTTGCGAAGAGTGCCCTGCTACGGATGTACATTCTGTACTCGTTGCGTATCACGCAACGAAGCACAATAGTGCAGTAATTGGTATAATAATTGAGTATCTTAGTAACTGTTTACTTACAAAGGTTTTGCGTGTCCTATGTGTAATTTTTTATAATTTTTCTTAACAAATTGACATCTTCAGCTCCTCGTTTCTTTAAGCACAGTCATGCAACCAAATAAATAAACGTTACAAAGCTATAAATTTTTTTTTTTATATTCCAAGAAAACTGCTCCTTAATAATATTTGTATATTTTTATAAGGTATAAAACTGTGCACCATTTCAGAGCCTGCAAGTACTTGTCGCTAGTGTCGCTCCCAACTCAACGTTCCGTCCTTATTTTATACTGTTATTTCTTATTGTGGGGAAAGAAAAGGTACGGCGTAGGTGTTTTTCCATTAACACCAGATTAGCACTTAAATTCATAAAAATTTTTAATCCTTTTAGAAGAATAATAAGAGTGGGGACAAGAGTTTGCCCCCCCCCCCTACACACACACACAAACACACACAATCACGTTAATATAAAAAGCCGATAATTTGCACTTTAAATAGAAAAGTACAGTAAAAATTAGATCATTAAATAAATTTATACGCCCTCTGTATTCAGATACTCTAAGCTCTGACTGAATACAGGTTTGGCGCCATAATGATCCCAGGCTTTTGATATAAATTAAAACTTAGCAAGAAAAAAAAAGAGGGAGCAGCAAAATAATAATCCCTATTAATAATCCTCCTTTTTAAGTAATATTATTTAGAATTATGAAGAAAACTTTGGTCTGTTTGCCAGACAGTTCAGTATAAGTGTGTAAACAGCTACCCGACAGTTCCTATAAGTGAATAATGCTTAAGATAATGATATTTAAGTTAAAGGTAAAGTGTTCCCGTTACAGGCCCGTTGTGGCGCAGAGTGTGGTTAGAGGTGTAGCTCTACTCTTCCATGATCGCGGCACTAGAAGGGGGTGAGTGGTCAGCAGCAAGCCCTGGCCGCACTTTACCTCCGGGAAAGACCCGGTACCCATTTTACAGGAGGCTGGGCGGAAAATCTCGTCAACTCCGGGATTCAATCCCGGACCGTCCAGTCCGTAGTCAGTCGCTATACCGACTGAGCTACCGGGCCCACAATGATAATTACGTTAATTGAAGTTATTTATTGTGGGAGAAAGAGAAGAAAAATTGAATAAAATTATTTGATTCAAAAATAAGAGCAAAAAAATTGGAGCGTAATCAATCAAGTAAAGGTTTTAAATGGAATGGCATAAGGTTGTAAAGTAGTCTTCTAAAGTTACAAATTTTTGTGTAAAATTGTCATTAACAGCAGACAATCAGAAACAAGGAAGTAAATTTGAGTTCAGCTCTACTCATTCTTACCGTCTGTACTACATGGAGTTGATCAGTCAGCATAGGTCCCCGTCCGCTTTACCCGACCTAGAGGACCCCCACTGCCCATTAAACAAGAGAACAGGCGACGCGGTCGATTCGTAGTGAAGAACACCTCTTGCCCATTCCGGGGTTCAAACAGCGGACCGTTAGACCCCGCAATCTACTCACTACACCTACCGATCACGATATTCCGACTCCAACCACAAATAAGTGTCATGTTAATTGCATAACACACACCATTTTAACAGGGAGAGAGCTCTCTTGTGGCATTGGTGATTGATTGTCTTAGACATATCGTGTTAATATTAAGACAGACTAACCAAAGGATTATCTAAGATATTTAAAGAGTCTTCAGAATCCCTCCATAAGTGTGCAGGCTCTTGCATGCCCTTCAGCATGATTTCGGTGCGAATCTTTGGAAAGAGTGTAGGTTCTGCCATTATTTAGTCTGTCACTCTGATGAAGAGACGAGAACACGCGTTTTCTTTAATAATCATCGTATGTACCGCTGTATATATTTCCTTACTGCCATCTAACGAAGTTCCTGTGAAACAACCTTATTCATTGAATACGTCACCTTTAAAATTTTGAAGAATTTTTCAGAGATATTTTCTGATTTTCACTTTAATTACTCGCAGTATTTGATATCATGGTTTCGGCAATCCGGTGATAATATTAATGCCACATGTGCTGGTTCCCCGTCTCTTCTATCTGTGCATATGTCGTCCAGCTGCCGAATTCATGTACTGAACTAAAACGTGACGAGTAAGTGATTTTATAATGAATCCACGTAACATAGAATCAGATTAAGATGCTTACTAACAGTTAGGATCTTGGACTAATTGTACATTAGCACAAAAAAATCCCTGCATCAAACGTTTAAAACCCCATGGAAAAAATTAAGGTTTCATGAAATTATTTTTCACAGTATCGTTGAAAACGTACACATACCAATAAATGCTGCGAGGTGCTAAGACAACTTACTTACTTATTCCATGGTGCAGATTCCTTCTTGAGAAACTAACTGGTTTGCAGCTAGTCAAGAAATTCTCTGCATTTCACGGAACCCGAAGGTACATTACCGCACTCACAAGCGTCCGCCACCTGTATCTATCCTGGGCCAGCCCAATCCAGTCCATATACCCACATCTCACCTCCTGAAGATCCATCCTAATATTATCTACCTATCTACGCCTAGGTCTCCCCAGTGGTATCTTTCTCTCCGGTTTCCCCACCAAGACCCTATACAACCCCCTCTCCTCACCCATATGCGCCACATGCCCATCCCATCTCATTCTTCTCGATTTTATCACCCGTACAATATTGGGTGAGCAATACAAATCATTTAGCTCCTCGGGCGCTAAGACAACAGCAGATGAAAATATGTATCTTGCTCCTAAAACCCAGAGTATGGACACCAACCCATTAGGGCCCCACCGAAAGAGAATTTAGAAATATGGGAGAAATTTTTAAGTCGAGTATAAATTAGGTGTTAAAAAAAATTAATTGTCTTGTACTTTATTCCAGACCTGTGAATAAAAAAACAGGGCCCCCAGAAAAACTTGTATTTGAGTATCTAACATGGTTCGTACGTAAAGAAATGAAACACAAACAGAAGTGATGATGGCAACACAATCATCACTGTGAAGTCAATAGAATAGAATAAAGAATATAGTAAATTGTACAAAATCATGTTTCATGCAGTGGATTAACATTTTACATGAACATTGTGGATTTAGTTTCCTAACAAAAGAATAAATTTAATCCTATTTCAAGAATGAATTCAATTCTCATTTTTCTCCACGTTTTAGCTTGCGTCTACTTGTCTTGTATCTTTCTAATCCGTCATATTAAATCCAACCCTAATTACAGACGTCGCAAAAACCTCCAAGAAAGCGAAGCTCGTGTGACGCTAGTCTGTCGGCGAAGAAAATTGACAGTTAATACAAATTACAGCAGTTTTGTACATTTCTGGTATAAGCCTGAATGACCTATACGGTAAATATGTCAACGTGCTAAGGAGTGGGTAAAGAAGTAATCATGTTTCGATTACCGGCAGAAGCAAGAGATTTTTGTCTTCTCCAAGACCTCCAGTCTGGGGCTGGAGCCAACCCAGCCCCGTATTCAATGTACATTTAGACTCTTTACTCGGAGCTAAAGTGGCAGAGACATTACCCTTACCTTTCACCCCCACTTAATGCCGAAGCTAAGAGTAAATGGAGCTCAGTTTCCACATCCTTCTGTGCTTTCGTGTTGTGTACAAGAGACGGTTTTGTAGGTTTGACACAACCTGAATTCTGTTGCGGCTTCATACCGCAGCTTTAATAACTCTGGAATGCAAATATTGAATTAGCGTTTTGTTTGGGAACAAGCGTCTGAAAAAACAACGTCCTAATTTAAACGTATATCCCGGCTTATATTCCTAGTATCAATTAATTTGAACAATATGACACAATTGTTATAAAAACCACTGTAATGAAATATCAAAAGTAAATTTCTGGACAACTCCATCTACCACTCTCTGTCACTTCAAACCTCCAACCATCAGGTCGCTGTAATACCATCATCTGATTCAAATAGGCTAATATCTCCTTCTTCATTCGCCCACAGATTAGCTCGTATTCGACTCGTTTCATGTGAAGGTACGTGGTGATTAAGAATGCAAATATTTTCTCCGTTATCGCTCATTTCTAGGTCTTTCAGTTCAAACCAAAAAGTAATATAATTCCAACCACTTTCCTCAACAAAACACAAAAACTATCAAACGTGTGTGAAAATTCCCTTCTTTTATTGTTCGATAATTCAGTGAATTTAAATAAAACATTTATTTGAATCCTGAGACTGCAACAACAAAGCATTGGACCAATTGTATAGATAGGATTAACTTTCTCCTGCATTACGCTAAGAGTTTATAATGTCAATTATTTTATACTTGCAGCCAAACAGTTCAGAATCTTATCATAGCCTTAACAAACTATATATTTGGATATACAGAAATGTCACTTTTAAAATTTTGCTCTATATGTGTAGGAAAAGTAAATAAATACTAACGGATTTTTGGTGTTTGGGACTGAAGTGCTGAGGAGAATTTTTTAACCAAGGTTAAAAGAAATTTGGAGAAATTAGGGTAAACAAATTTTTATAACCCATAGGCTTACATTTTACTTAATATGACGAAAAAAATAAAATCAGGGAGAAAAGATAGACGGGTCATGTAGCTTGCATAAGGACATGAGAATTACAAAATTTTAATCAAAATGCCTATTTAGATATTACTTGAAATCCCTTCCCAGTTTCTCTTTATCTGAGCTTTATTCTTTTCCCTTTTAGATTGACAATTAAAATTCTATATGCATTTCTTATAACTCTTCTGATTATTACCAATTCCGAATAACGCATCTTCTTTATCGGATTTCCCAAGTAATATTTGAAAAAAAAGTATAACAATATAAGCCTTTTTAAATGAAATTTGTTCCTGGGCCTGCTTATTACGCTTGCCTTGAAAAGATTTAACTTGTCCCTGTGCACTTCATTAAGACGTATGTTACACCTCCACTCATTATCCGACGTGAGTAGACGGGATCACCCCTTCCCTCCTCCGCATCCCTGGCAAAAGAGCCTCAACTACCCATTGAATATGAAGTCGAGTGGGTCCCCTAGACGGGCTGGACGGTTTAGCGAAGAGAATAAATTTTGCATATGCAGGGAATTGAACTACGATTCCTGAACTAATCAGCCTGCAGCATGGTCACTGTATCGCCTTCGCCAGTGGTTCCCAAATTGTGTCCGCCAATCTTAAGGGATCCACTATGTGTTCCCAGGGTATCCGTGAAACATTTCTTTCAACGCAACTTCGAAATTGACTTAGTTTTGTAATTAAAGAATAACGTTTTGTTAAAAATGATGACGGAACTTTTGTAATTGGAGATATGTTAGAATATCTAATTAAGAAACCCCCTGTAACAACGAAGCAAGAGACGGCCAGTTTAATTAAGGTCATATCATGCAATGCATTGTTCCATATGCTACTGGTATGTATTCGTAGCTATCTAAAATCAGTTGTGGGATATAAATTTTTAATTTTGGATACCTGTCATCCGGACAGTCTATATTTACGTGAGCAAGGATGTGAGGATCCGTGGTTACTTTTTTGGAAGCCAAAAGGGGTCCGCGAACAAAAAGTCTGTGAAAAACTAGACTACGCCCTCCCTATTTTTCTGTCTTCCGATTAAATATTCACTACAGCACTTTGCTCTAAATCACATCTGTTTTAATTACAGCTAGAGGCAAATTGTAACTCCTAAATAAAGGACTGAATATAATAATGGCGATACGTACTGTAATACGCAGGCTTCCACACTGGCGACTGAAACTTACTGTTGTAAGGACATTTGAATAAGCTAATAAGTCTGAGAGCTGTTCCATGGGTAACGTAGCTACTGGTAGAGGCATCCTGGTCGGCGATCTCAAAGTGAGGCGTGAAGCAAAGCATAAGCTTCCAAGTTTAAAGGCAATCAGGTGACAAACCCTCCACTTGACCAATGCGCATGCTTGTAACGCAGTCAGGGGACATTTAACTTATTAAACAACTACGCGGTGACTGTCGGACGGGTATTCTGACTGGCAGGAGCAATGTAGGTCGACCAAGGAAAAGATGGAAAGACCAAATCCGTAAATACAGAGCAAGCTGTTACTGTTGTTGCTGCCGATAATATGCAAGCTCTTACATAAGGTGCGTATGAATTGTAAATGAATGACATATTTCCGTGAATTTAATTTTCTCTTCCTAAACTCAGTGCCTTGATTATCAAATGTTATGTGCAACTTTAACAACTTTAACAAACCAAAATTCTATTCCGGAAGAAATTACGAGCAGACTGAGGTCAGGAAATGCTTGCTATCATTCGGTGCAGAACCTTTTGTCTTACAGGTTGCTATCAAAAATTTAAAGATCAAGATATATAGAACTATAATTTTGCCCGTTGTTTTGTATGGGTGTGAAACTTGGTCGCTGACATTGCGGGATGAAAGGAAACTGAGGGTGTTTGAGAACATGGTGTTAAGGAGAATATTTGGACCTATGAGGGAAGAGGTAATGGGGGAATGGAGGAAATTGCGTAACGAGGAGCTAAATGATTTGTATCCCTCACCCAATATTGTGCGGGTGATAAAATCGAGAAGAATGAGATGGGTTGGGCATATGGCGCGTATGGGTGAGGAGAGGGTGGTGTATAGGGTCTTGGTGGGGAAACCGGAGGGAAAGAATAGCTGGGGAGACCTAGGCGTAGATGGGTGGATAATATTAGAATGGATCTCCAGGAGGTGGGATGTGGGTATATGGACTGGATTGGGTTGGCCCAGGATAGAGACAG
>Ga0123353_10016975_pt1 | contig 10671 bp, 6 predicted proteins | sample TergutLab28metaG_3_FD_92763 | JGI IMG/M metagenome (GOLD analysis project Ga0123353, IMG submission 92763) | Labiotermes labralis P3 segment gut microbial communities from Petit-Saut dam, French Guiana - Lab288 P3 | ecosystem: Host-associated > Arthropoda: Insects > Digestive system > Gut ... | reverse complement strand
CATAATGAAAATATGATTAATGGTTTTTTCATTTCGAAATCTAATAAAATAATGAAAATGGATTATAATAACTAATCCAAAGAAGGGCTAAATCTACTTGTCTCTTATTCATTTATTTCTCCTTTTATTCTGTTTCAAACTGTCCATATAGTGTTTCCAATCATTTTCATTACACCAAAACCATTTTTCTCGTTTCAACCAACAATTTGAATCAGGTTTCACGGAAAGAGGCGTAAACTTTGCTGGGACACCGTACTTTCTCATGTAATATTTTTCTTCCAAATTCTCAGGATAACGTACCGGTTTTTTAGATGGATAAATTCCGATAATGGTATTTTCATCAAGAATTTTGTACCAAACTTCCTCTAACCACCAAACCATAGACGACTCCCACCAAGCAGGATGATGCACTGTTTGCAGTTTAATGGTGTCGTTATCTATAATATAGCACCCCCACCAACCATTGTATTTATGAAACCGATACAATGCTTTCGAATCATAATTTACCATATATTCAAAATGAGACTGCATTGAGTCATAATAAAATCCAGAGACATAAATGCCATCTTTGTAAAACATAATATAGTAATGACAGCCCGAGCAGTCTTCTTTTAAGAAATCATAATACCCTTCAATATTAATCTGAGTGTCAAGTATAGTATCAAATCCGTCATAGCAATAAGTAAAATTTTGTTTGACATGCTTGGGAACAATGTTATATCCGCAAGATGAGATAATCATTACTCCGAAAATAATCAATAATAGGTTTAATAATTTTACCATAGAGAAAATGGATTATAATAACCGGAATAATTGTAAGGTCCTTCATACATATAGTCATACTTGTTGTAAAAATTCTGATGGACAAAAGGCAAGTAAAGGAATCCATTCCTGTGTACCCAGTTTTGAGTTCTATCTTGCACCATTCTGTCACTGACGCCTGCTCTAATAACATTATTTCCATCTCTATAGCCGAACCATAAGGGAGCTAAATAAACTTGTCCCTCTTCCCATGCACCATATTCTTTTCCGTTAAATTTTTTATTTCGGTTTCCTAAAAGATCTGTACCTTCATAATCTTTGTCACTCCCTTCGCCTTCCGGGTCATTTGTATAAACAGATGTTCCAAACACGAAATTTTTATATTGAATTTCAAAAGCGTTGGTTCGCCATCTATCCTTGCCTTGGAAAGCTAAAAAATCATTTTCGAATCGAACTGAAAAATCTTTGTAAGAAGCCGATACGCCTCCCACAAGTTGTTTGTTTGACTTTCCATCGGGTCCCTGTTTACTTCCATAAAATGTTGCATAATAACCTAAAGTTAAACCATTATCAAATGTAACTGATCCTCCAACTGCAACATGATTTGTCCCACCTCCAACTGCAAGGGACACATATCTGCTGTTAAATGAGGCATTTGCTCCCCAACTCAATCCTGAGGCTGGATTAAATCCTAATCCGGGAGAGAGTGATATTGAACTGTTTTCACTAATCGGTATATTTATTGATACATATTGTGATAAAAGCGTATTTCCCACTTGCTGTACTCCGAATTTCAAGAGATTTGCACCTGATACAGCCCCAGCAGGCATGAACAAAGCACCTATTCCAGCCATTATAGTTTGTTTTGCGGATGCCTCGCCTTGCCAGTTATTTGTTAAAACCTTATAACCTCCTACTATTATAAATGCAGCAACAGCCCAGATAAATTCCCCATCGGGATCCACATAAAGTAGTGGATTGTTTCTTGCATAAGTATATCTGTTAAAATCTTGAGAGTTGCTAGCATTCGGAACATACGGATCGGGCGAAAGCATTTGTCCAATGAGCGGGTCATACATCCGCCCATTCATGTTAATGAGACCGAATCCGAACAGGTGTTCATGTCCGGTATAGCCACGTTCGAGGATGGTCATGGTGGGGATGTTGGTGTAAGTCCAATTGTCGGGGTTGCGCAGGCGCCCCCAAGCGTCGAAGGAGCGACGCTCGACGATGGTGCCGGTGGCGTTGGTGATGGTGGTGATGCTACCCAAGTGGTCTTTGTAGAGGTAGTACATCTGTCCGCGACCACGTTCGACAATGTAGGCGGCTAAGGTGCCGTAGGGGGTGCTGATGTAGTTGATTTCGCAGGTGTTACCGGAGGCGTCCTCTTTTTCGTAGCTGGCGGCGAAGTATTTGGTTTTTTGGAGTTGGTTGTTGTCGTAGAAGCGTGTGCGGATGCGTTGCTGGTCAACGCCGTAGGCGATAACCAAGCGTTGGTTGCTATCGTTGTGGATGGTATCAGCCTTATGGAAGGCTGTATAGCTAATTTGTTGGTTGCCGCTGTTCATCAACTCCGGTTTAATTTCATTAATTGTCTTTACCTCGTGTGCGGGAAAAGATACGTAATTATAAACGCCGGCGTCGGATTTATATTGTATGTTGCCATTGGGGAGGTAGTTGAGCGCGAGCGCCATTTCATTCCTCTATATGCCTCACACACGTTTCCCCATCCTTTACCTCAATCTCCAAAACAACACGTGTCCCTGTCTTTGTGATTCTTTTTGGCATGTATTCTTCCAAAAAGGGATGATTCAACAACTCGGAAAGCCGAATGAGAACGTCAATATCAATGCTTTTTTTGTCAAACATCTTATAAACACCCGAACGGCTGTGACGGATTTTCTCTGCAAGTTGGGTCTTACTGATGCCTTGCTCTTTGCATTTCTGCTTTATTAGCTCGCCTATGTAAATGTCGGTGCGGTATTTCATGGTATCTCTTTTTATGAAAAAAGCGTAGGAATATGTTTTTATCTTACATTCGAGGTCTTAGACTACCTATGGTACAAACAAATAAGCCTACGCCTCACCGGCGTGAATTAATTATTCTGTACCATTGAAATTGTCTAAGTCTCGAATGTTTAGAACCTATGCTAGCGCTTTCTCTGTTATCTATTCATTTATTATTCTATTATTTAACTATTAATAATTTATCGGGCAAAGGTACAATTTTTTCCCGACCGCAAGAGGGCGATGGTAAATATTTATCTGTCTGTGTGTAATTTGAAAATTTGCTGCTACCATTTTTTGTGTGGAAGTATATCTGAATAGCAGTCGCAATCATGAGATTCCTTGCTTCGCTGCGGAATGACTCGTAACGGCTTGATATAGGGGAGGGAAGAGAGGCGGCGCTTCGCGCCGCCTCTCTTCCCTCCCCCTCTTTTCACCAAAAATCACAGGTCATTCCGAACGAAGTGAGGAATCTGTTCATGTTTGATAATGAATGAATTACAAAAACAGGGCATTGGTACCCCGATATACAAAGTTGTTTTGTTTTTATTTGTCATTATGTAAACATATCCGAAATTCATCAATAGCCGGTTGATAAAAATAATATACCGAAGCATACGAATAGAAATGATTTTTTTAAGATTGTATTTGCTTTCATACGTTATTTGCACTCCTTTGTTTTTTAACTTTTTCTTCCATATCCTTCGGATAATTATCAAATTCGCGAGGATTTATTAATTTCCAGCATTTTGGGTCTCGTGGCGCATATTTTATCTTGACTTCTGTGCCAATAGGTACAACAGCATTAATGGAGCAACTATATTCCTGCCCATTGACTGTATGATATGCTCTTGAAACCCACTTTGTTACGGAAGAGGAATTCCCCATTCGTACATTTTCTTTTTTGCAGGTACGTACTATCGCGGTTGTTTCTATACCATTTCTTTGTATGGATATTTCGTTAAGTACAAAGTCTTTGAAGAACAAAATAACAATACCGCCAAGAACTATCCAAGCTATGGTATAACCACTCATTTTCATTTTTTTAACGGGTTAATTGTAAACATTTTGATAACTGAATGAAATCATCTGTATTGTCTCTTGAATTATCGTATGTTTTCTTGTGCGGATATGGAGACAATTGGATTTTAGGGTTATGGAGTGGAGGCTGTTCTTGCTGCTGTTGCCACTCTTTATATTGAGATTCCCAGCCATTTTTTGCCATAGTCCCCGTTACAGAAGCACCAATATCCCACAGAATATTTTGTTTCCAAGTATCTTTCCATATATCTTTTAACGAAACATTGTCCCATCTGTCAGATAACGGTTTGCTTGGAGTAGATTTATTATTCCCCACCCCATGCTTTAAAACATCGGTCATCGCTATTGTCGCGACATCAAGTCCTGTTCTGATAAGATAATCACCGACTCCACGATCCCTGCCTACAAGTACAGTTGTTCCATCGCCGTACAAGTCGAAAGCATTCTTTACCACCGGAGACAAGTATTTTATGGCAGGAGCAGCAGCAGGGAAAGCAACAGATAATCCGCCTCCTACACCGGATACCATTACATCGAACCAGTCAATTTTATTCCAAAGTATATCCTTGGTATTGTAGTTTACACCTTCTTTTTTAGACTCTGCAACATTATTAGCTACCTGTACACCGTAATCAATAATAGCGGCAACTGCTACTCCAATCAGTATCGCCGTAATAATCCATTCCCCTTCGGGGTCAGTATAAAGTAGCGGATTATTCCGCGCATAAGTATATCTATTAAAATCCTGCGAGTTGGTAGCATCCGATACAAAGGGGTCGGGAGAGAGAAACTGTCCAATGAGCGGGTCATACATCCGTCCGTTCATGTTGATGAGTTGGAATAGTGGCAGCATTTCATGTCCCGTATAGCCACGGTTGATGCCCAGCGAGGAAGTGAAGGCGGTGAGCGTCCAGTCGGTAGGTTTTTGATGATTGCCCCATGCGTCGTAGCTATGCTCTTCTATGGTGTTGCCGCTGGCATTGACAACCTTCATGATGGAACCGAGGTAGTCTTTCAGCAGGAAATAAGTGGTGCTGCTTCCTCTGACTTTAATATGTACGGCTACTGTGCCGCTTGGTGTTGGGATGTAGTGCAACTCTGTGTTTCCTGTTTTTTCGTAGCGTCCGCTATAGATTCTTGTTTCGGTGGTGCTGTTTCTATCTTGCAAAACTGTTTTTTTGCGTTGTCCGTCTGTGCCGTAGGTGATGGTGTAGAAGTTGCCATCTTCATCTATGGTGGCTGTTTTTTGAAAGGGGTTGTAGGTGATTTCTTGTTTGGGGTGGTGAATGAAGGAGTTGCCGACATGGTCTGTAATTTCGGTAACGGCGTGAGGTTGATTGCTTGCGTAGGCGTAGGTGCCGGCATCGGATTTGAAGTCAATGTTGCCATTGTCGTGGTAACTCATGATGTGTGCCAACTGTGTTCTTGCGGTAAACATATCTTCTGAAATTCTGGGGCGAAGGTACGAAAAAATGAAATACTACTCACATTAGTATAATTGCAATTTTGAAAAAAAGAAAAGCATACTATGGTACACTACCAATGTGCTGAATTTGAATGACTTTATTTTTTCTTTTAATTTGAATAATATCCTTTTGACAAACCTCTTTCAACACCACATGTTTTTCATCTTTTAAAATAGTTCCATTCAACTGATACTTTAAATTTGTATTTAGATAACAGTGTATTTCAATGATATTATTTGCTTCGTCTCGTACATATTTATAAAAAGAAATAGAATCTGTGATTGGAAACTTTTTTATGATATTTCGATTTTTTACATCTTTATTCGTTATCGGGAATGATATGAAAAAATCCTTATCCATTATTAAGCCATCTATAATATAATAACGTGGGGTATAGGAGTTTATGTTTTCAATACATTCATTATCTGTACCATGTTGCGATATAAAAAATATTCCTTTATCAAATCTTTGTACACAAGCTAAAACACTATCATTACTTTTATCTATTAATTGAATGCACTGACCATGAACGATAAAAGGAAATGACAAGGTAATAATAGAAAGTATTTTTATTGTGAAACGCATGATTAATAATGGTACAAGTAATAAAAAATAGTTCTAATCAATGGAGGATTGATAACGGAATAGGTGCCATTACCAGAGCTATAAGAACCGTCAAAGCGATTGATAACAATGCTCCTTGTTGTAACCTTTAAGTCTGTTGGGCTGTGGTATCTATAACCCTTCTCTTTATATATTTCAACGGTTGTTCCCATGTCATAATCAGCAGGGTCAGGACTCATTTTCCAGCCTTTGTCATTCATGTAAATAGTCTTTCCTTCTTTAACCCAATGGGTATGATAGTCTCCTATGGAATTAGGATCCAATTCCACATCATTAATTTGATAATTAGCTCTTTGTTTGTAGGTGAATCTTTTAACTGAACCATCATTAATTAAATCCCCGCCAAACTCTCGACGCCAAAATCTTGATCTTTGAAAATCTGCCTGAATAGCAAGATATTGCCTGTAACTAATCGAGATATCACCAAATTTGTTTCCTCCTCCCCATTGCCAAAAAATGAAAGAGGTAGCATGATACATTCCCCATGAAGTAACTGCACTAACAGCAACGGATTCCCATTTTACTTTGCCATTAGCAAGTAGTTGTCCTGTTAAATTTGAGGCTGCTCCTCCGGCAAGTGCGCCCAAGCCTCCACCAATGCCTTGACCAACTCCATAACCAACTATACTCGAAGCCATACTTATAGCTGCTGAACCGGCAACATTTCCCCAATTCACATTGTTCATTCCTGAAAAATTCTTTCCTGTTTGACCAATTAAACTGTTGGTAGCGCCCGTTGCAAGACTCCCTGCAAAAATACCTGCTGCCGGACACACTGCCGTTAATGCTCCCTGTCCTGCCCCCACGTTAAACGCAGCAAAACCTTTCAAAAAATTACCGTCTATATTTTTCCAATTACTTGCCACATTCATTATTCCACCGATCGCTGCCATAATGGGAATGTGTATCCATTCCCCATCAGGGTCTGTATATTTCAACGGATTATTCCGCGCATAAGTATAGCGATTAAAATCCTGAGTATTAGTAGCATTTGGAACATACGGATCGGGGGAAAGCATTCTACCAATAAGTGGGTCATACATCCGTCCGTTCATGTTGATGAGACCGAAGCCAAATAGATGTTCATGTCCGGTATAGCCACGTTCGAGGATGGTCATGGTGGGGATGTTGGTGTAGTTCCAATTGTCGGGATTGCGCAGGCGTCCCCACGCATCGAAGGAGCGGCGTTCGACGACGGTGCCGGTGGCGTTGGTAATCGCTGTGATGCTGCCGAGGTGGTCTTTGTAGAGGTAGTAGATTTGTCCGGCGTTGTTGTTTTCTTTGATGTAGGCGGCTAAGGTGCCGTAGGGGGTGCTGATGTAGTTGATTTCGCGGGTGTTACTGGCGGAAACCTCTTTTTCATAGCTTGCGGCGAAGTATTTTGTTTTTTGGAGTTGGTTGTTGTCGTAGAGGCGTGTGCGTGTGCGTTGCTGGTCAACGCCGTAGTCAATAACCAAGCGTTGGTTGCTATCGTTGTGGATGGTATCAGCCTTATGGAAGGCTGTATAGCTAATTTGTTGGTTGCCGCTGTTCATCAACTCCGGTTTAATTTCATTAATTGTCTTTACTCCGTGTGCGGGAAAAGATACGTAACTGTAAACGCCGGCGTCGGATTTATATTGTATGTTGCCGTTGGGGTAGTAGTTTGTAACATGTGTCAAAGTAACGTGTCTTTTTATAGTGTCCAAGCGATTCAGTTTGTCGTAGCTAAAATTTTCTTGCAGATTTTTCAGGTTATCTTTGCGCCAAATCATGTTGCCGTTTTTGGGATTGATGAAATAGGAAAAATCTTGTATGCCGGTGGTAAACACTCTTTCCGGTAAATAGTTATCGTCATATTCGCAGGTGGTGGTTTTGTTGTTACCCATTTTATAGGTCAGCGGTTGTCCCATAGCGTTTTCGGTAAGACGTTGCCAAATTAATCCATTATTATCGGCTTGCCTGATTTCTGTTACAAATCCATTACTATTATAACTTCGCTTGACTTTGAAACCGCCCGAATAGGTGATGTCGGTTTTGTTGCCATATTGGTCGTAGGCATATTGGGTTACAAACGACTGGTCGCCAACGATTTTTTCTGTCATTTTGGTGAGTCTGCCAAAGTCGCCATATTCGTAGTGTAGCTCCGATTGGGAAGATATAATGGATTTTAATTGCCCTTTTGCGCTTCCTGATGGGTAGTAGGCATAGCTTTTGGTGGGTTCTCCGGTCATGGATTGGGTTTGTATTCGCCGGAGGTCGTCGTAAGTGTTGGTGGTAACTTTTCCGCGTGCATCTGTTTGAGTTTTTATCTGTCCGAAGACATCGTAGGTATAAACAATGTTTCCCGCATTGGGGTCTTTGAGGGTATCTTGCCGTCCGTACTGGTCGTAGGTCATTTCAAAGGTTGCGCCTCCGGTAGTGATTTTGCGCGGTTGTCCCGAAGCGTGATATTTGTATTCAACGGCATTATTGTTATCATTGTTTTCGACTACTTTGGTCAGGTCGCCGTGTGCATTATATGTTTTTTTAACCGTTTTTCCATCGGGCGAAGTAACGGTAGCAGTATTATCGTCGTAGGCGTACTCGGTGACCAAGTCTGTTTCCAAAGAGGCAGTTACTTTTTTTATCCTTCCGTTGTTGTAATATTCATTTTCCGTCCAATATTTTGTGTCATCATCAAAATAAGGTAAGGAAGTTTTCCACAGTTGTCCCTTGGCGTTGTACACTTGATCGGCAACAATCATTTGTCCATTATATCCGGTTGTTTTTGAGCGTACTTCGCGACCCAGCACGTCGTAATATGTAATGTTTTTCGGTCGTCCGGGCGCTATTGTTTCTATGTATGAGATAGATTTGATGTCGGAATTTTTCTCCCATCCATGGTTGGTTGTTATGATGTGTCCTTCGGGTGTTTTTGTGCCTGTCAGTCGCCCGAAACCGTCGTATTTGCAGGATGTTTTTTGTCCGGTGATGTCAATTTTATATTGGAGATTTCCTGCGGAGCTGTATTGCTGCGAAGTGGTTCCAAGTGGGTCTGTTACGCCGGTAACGAACCTGCCCTTGTTATCGTATAGCAATGTTTTAGTGTATGGCGAAGCGCCGGTAGCAGTAACAGTAATCGTTTTGGGTTGTCCAAAAACGTTCCTGTCTTTATAGTTTGTTGTAATTCCGTTGTCGGTGGTTTCTGTGGTGAGGTTGCCTTTGGTGTCGTAGAGATAATCGGCGGTTCTTATATATTGGGCATTAGGATGATCAATATGTTTGGTAGTGATTGTTTGTTTTTTGAGTTTGTTTTTTGGTCCCCAGTTTCCGTAGCTTTCATATACATAATCTATGGTCTCCGTAAAATCAGCTGATTCTCCATGTGTTATTTTTTTTTGAGTTAGATTTCCATTGCTGAAATCATATTGTGGAAAATCTTCTGTTACTTCAGTGCCGGTTAAATGGTTTGTTGTAACACTTTTACTAATATATGGCAAAATCCGTTTATTGCCAAAATGGTGTACATCATTTGAAAATGTTGTTGTACTAATTTCATTCACTGATGATAATCGTGTTTTGGTTTCTGCCAAGTACACATTAAAATATTCATTATTTTGTCTATACTTGTTTACGGTTGTTATACTTGTTCCAGAATTTATTGATATTATTTCAGAAAACCCCAAAAAACCTTTCCCCTTACGATGTATTTTGGCGCCTTTATAATAAAAATTAATACTGTTTCCATAGTTACTGGCACCGTTAGGCGTTGTCATTTTAGAAACGGCATATAATGGGGTTTGAATAAATTTTATGTCAGCGGGTTCGAAATTTTCATCGGACTCCTTTGTATAAAAAAGCCCACCTTTTGTAAGGGGTGAATAGTCAAATTGCGTTTTATTGTTTAAACCATCTGTGATAGATTGCACAAAATGAAGTTGTTCGTCTTTATGGAAGGTGAAAATATTTACGTCACTAAAAACTGGTGTTTTTTCAAATAGTACCATCCTGCCATCCCCGTGATAATCAACGACGTGTGTACATGCCTCGTTAACGCGATAGGTATTACTAATTGTATGCGTTACTTTATCGAAAGAATTATTCCCTTTATAGTAATAAATATCAATTTTAGTACTATTAAGACCCGGGTGTGTTATAACTAAAATTTCGTCTTTCCCGTCGCCATTTATATCAGCAATTTTAACTTGTCTTTTTACATCATCACCTGTTAATTCAAACAAACCGAATAGATTGTGAGTATATCCTGTTCCGGTTGCAAAGTGAACACTCCATACATCTTTTAGATCGCCCGAATAATTATTATGGCATAATATATCTTTTTTACCATCTCCGTTAAAGTCGCCAAAAAAAATGTCATGTTTTTTACATGGAAAAGCAGCATTATAGATGGATGTAAAATTTCTATCAGCTACGTTATAGCGATAAATTTTACAATTTTCATCTTTAATAACCATGATTTCGTCGCGTCCGTCACCATCAAAATCAATAAAATAAAAATAATCGGCGCCGTTAAAGTCTATCCAATTTGCTTCATCTGCTAAATTGGTCATTGCTATATTGAATTGTTTTTTGGGTGTGGTAAGTATATAGTCAATCGATCCATCTCCATGGCAGTCTCCGGTTTGGAATATAGGAATCGTTTCGTACCCAAACTTAAGGAAACGGTAATAAATATCTTCACTCGCATGATGAAGCAAATCATAACTGCCATCGGATTCAATCTTAAAATTATATTTTTTTACACTATAAACACAGTGCGTATCTATCTTAAATCCTAAAGTATAAATAT
>Ga0123353_10016974_pt1 | contig 10671 bp, 6 predicted proteins | sample TergutLab28metaG_3_FD_92763 | JGI IMG/M metagenome (GOLD analysis project Ga0123353, IMG submission 92763) | Labiotermes labralis P3 segment gut microbial communities from Petit-Saut dam, French Guiana - Lab288 P3 | ecosystem: Host-associated > Arthropoda: Insects > Digestive system > Gut ... | reverse complement strand
CAGTAATAATTGGAGCCACTGGAATAGTAACGAGAAGTTTAAAGAAAAATTTGGAAACTATACCAGGAAACCACTCGATAGATTCACTACAAAAGACAGCTATACTTGGAACATCACACATAACACGGAAAGTACTGCAATGTGAAGCTTGAAGCCTGAGCAGTGGGGATCACCACTGGTTCAAGAGAAGTACCAGGAAGAAATGCCTGTGACAGGAGACATACATATCGTATAATAATAATAATAATAATAATAATAATAATAATGAGAGGTGGTTTTGAAATATTCGCTTAAATTGCACCTAAAAACAGACCAAAAAGATGACACACACACGTGTACAAGTAAATTTCTTACCTAATTTATTGTAACTTGGAAGCTTGAACCAGTATCTTCCAGCCTCTGTGTAAAATTTACCTTGAGCTTCATATTGAAAAATGAAAGTTTTGTCAAAATCACTCCTATCTGTCCAACGGCAATCATAAAGTAGTTCTGGAATGCTGTGATTTGAAGATACTGTTAACCTTCGGCAGAAAGTCCTGCTTTCATTCTGATATTCTGTAAACCTGAACTGTAAGGCTGAAAACAATACAGGCCACACATCTTAAACTATGTAGAGAAATCCTGACGTTATCGCATATGAGATTCCATTCTAAATCTTACAAATACCCTTACAAAGTGTCAAAGTGTAATGTGATTTATCAATGACCTTTTTCCATTAATGTAAACCTTTTGGTGCTGAAGAACTACTTTGGTCAAAGCACAGTGTGGGGCAGTGGAAACCAAATGTCATACAATACCATCACCCTCAAACATCCAAAGTAATGGGAGACCATTTAAATCCCAAGTCTTCTGCAAACTACAATAAGCACTTAATTCCAGCATCAAACAGTTAATCATGCTGGAATCACCCCATAACACAGTCTGCCAGATATATGAACAGTGTTTACAACCAAAGGACTATGATCCCCTAATTTAGTTTCAAGGGATTTGGTGTAAGATGCAAAAATAGCTAATAATAGAAAACATAAATACTGCACAACATACGAGAACATCTGATTGGTTCAATGTATACATCCAAAATCATCCTACGTTACACATTACAACATCACTAGTGTAAAACAAAAGAATTCATGACACTTTGACAAAAAACATATTAAAAGTTAACTTCTTTCAAACTGTTCGTTAAGCAAGAGTTTCTCTACATGAGACAAGAACTATGGCAGCAAGCCAGTAGCTAAATTTGGGCTTAAGAACTAACCAGTTCATAGTTGCACACTCTTAGGAATTTCAATACCTCCCTTCAAGAGAAAAACTGTAACATAAACAGAGGTTCCATCCATACAATCAAGTTCATGTGTTATAACTTAGTAATCGACCACCCTGTACCTATAAACATAGTGGGTCCTGTTTTTTAAGACTATAAATCTAGAAAAGCTAGATCAACTTAGTGAAACTTTATGGAACATCTGCTGTAAACTTCAATGATCCATAAACAGGGTGCATGTAGAGAAAATTAATTCTAAAGCATTCGGATGATGGAATATCACACTTAGAATTACTAGGTCTCTGGAATTTGCCCAGCTGCTTACATTTTAAATACAGTACCATGTTTCAGGAACTGGATCTGTTCCCATCCTCACTGCAAGAGCACGGAAATATTTACATAGTTGGATATGACAGGAAGATCTGTTTTCAGTCACTGGACATGCATCCAGTCCTGAAATGCTGTGTTCTATTTTGACAGCAATCCTATTTGAACAAATTAATATTCAATTACTCACTAGTCCATACAATATCTTTAAATATGATCTTCAAAATACTGAAGCCATATGATTCTTCACATCCTGGAAATGCTATAAGCCTTACTGATCCTTTATGCGTGGGGTAACCACTACTAAATGTCCATGTCGAACAAGCTGTAACAACAAACAATTTAGTCCACTTACTATCTTAGAATGACACCTTCACAGAAATGAAATGAGAGTATAAATTGCTGGCATATTAAAACATATACATTGCCTCAATTATTATTTTCTACAGATGCCATTTGTGACAGCCATATTTACCACAAGTATTTCCCCACTTAAGTACTGAAGTGGAGAAAGTTTCAGTGGAAGCTACAGATCTTCGGTCAGGTTGTATAAGTAGGCAACAGAAGTGTCATTTTTCCTCCACACATCACAAAGCAAACAAACTGTGAGTAAAGTACATAACTTGTTTGTAAGATACAGAGCTTCAGGGCAAATAAATATATAACAATCTCCTCAGGCAATCAGTTTTGTCAAACTTGGGTTACAATCCCACTGTTCAAAGACCTGCTGTCAGCATCATCGGGGTCAATAATGAAACTGCAACCTTCATTTTGTATTCTCCTTGTATAAGTGTTATGCAAGAGTCCATCAGACAAATCAGTTCAGTCAACTTCAGTCTAGTACACTGTTTCTGTATTGCTGATTTATGTGAAAGCATATCAATCTCATCTGTCTCATTTTGCTCTCTCAACACTTCCATGAATGTACAAACTGCAAATAGTATTTACCACTAAAAAGAATACAAGGATGAGCAATGGAAAGATAGGGGAGGGGAAAGAAACAGTCATGGTCACAGCCAGTTTTGTAGATAGCCGATGTGTGCCCCTGTAATTATTAGCAATGTTATTCCGAGATTTCGTAACAGAGATCCAGAATACAGCTTCTGTAAGAATGAAATCCAGTCCAAATGAACTGACAAAAAATTGTAGTATTCCATACACCATCAGGTCTGTAGGGGTCTTATCTGCACCACCAGTCATGCTTAACCTGAGAGTGTTATCCTATTATTTACCTGAGTGAATGAGGACAAAGGCACATAAACCCCAGTGTCTCATAAAGATTCAAAACTGGTCCCTACTAAATATAAGTCAGACGTGTTTCTACCTTAATAGTTGGGACCATGAGTCTATGACTTCATAGGGCCCTGAAATGGTATAGCATGCTGCACACTGGTGTCACTGACACAGCTTCAATTGATAGAAAAGAGAAGAAAACATAAGGCCCACACCTTAATTATCAAAATAAAAATGGGCTTACATATCTTACAGCTGAACAAGTGAGGTACAGTCATACTGCAAGCATGGGCACATGTTACATCCTCAAAAACACAACAGTGCTTAATTTATTCCACATGCACCAACCTCAATAATAAAATCCATGGCAAAAAGCTAGAATACTTAAATTAATTAAACTTTGTTCATCAAAATATTAGAAGTCTATGAAAAGTGTCACATTAACGAAGTCTTTGGAAATTGACAGTACTGGGTTTACATAAGCATCACAAGGAAGAACAGGAAATACTTCACTTCACATTATATGGTTACAAATTAGCATCTAGTCCCTGCCAGCAGAATCTACATAGGAGAGGCATACATTTTTTGTTAGGCATGATTAAATTTACAAAATAACTGCTTTCTTTCATATGGGTATGAAAATATACCCACTTTAATCTTAAAAAACTTGCCTTAATTTTACACTGTATGTACAGAACCCCTTCAGGCAGCAATAATCAATTCACAGAGAGATATGATGTCACATTAAAATACGTAACTAATCCAAAATCGGAGTTTTTAACTTGTTGAGATACATAAAGATAATCTTAATAAAAATAACTGAAACATACAATTAAGCTGATTATCAGCAAGATATAATTTACAACATGCTGTAAAATCTGCAGCAACAATTCAAAATAATTGAAGTACTGCTACTGCCAATATTTCTGTAGATGGAAGAAGATTACGCTCATTTTCCATATCAGTCACAATAAATGCCCAATTTCTAAAGCTAACAATACAGCAGCAACTAACATAATACCTTCAAAAGCAGAACCATATGCATTTCAGCAGTAACAGCAGTGATCCAGAAATAAGAAATTTTACAGCAAATTTTGTAAATTCCTGCATTGGTCATGAATTATTTTAAGGAACAGCATTACACAGTGCATTTCTTTTATCACTGATCTGGAATGTACCAGCACATGCAGGCTGTCTGCAGCAATAAAAGAAATGACCTGTAGTAGATTTTTGAGCAGGATCCAAAAACAGAACAAAAACATGGAACATGATAAAAAATGAGAAGAAAACACATTTAATGGAAGCAATACTCTGTCTTTTTATATGCAAAGAAAAACATTCAGAAAAATTGAAGGCCTATTTCACCATTAACCGCCTACTCAGAAACATTGTACTAGGGTATTCACAAAACGTTAAGTCATTAAAAGCAAACTAACAACATATTGCTACCAGAACAGTTTTGCTTTGGAAAACAATATTCACTAAACATACTACGTCAAAGCTAATAGTACGTAATAGCAATTCAGAAAAGTGCATGTTGAATAAATATTCTGTGAATTTGCAAACGCTTTCAGCAGCGTAAATAATGAAAACTGCTTGGTAAATGACAATATAGGCACTATTCCCAACTGGTGCCGCGCCTATATAACAGACGAATGCAAAGCGTTTCCCCACTCCCCGCTTCCATTATCGTGACAGTAGAGATATGTATCAAACACAATCTTACCTCCTGGAGCCTCTATCATGCAAGCTGATCGTGCGGCATCTGTAAAGTTTACTAACTGCAAAATAAAAGGAAAAATGGTCAACAAATAATGTTTCCACTTTCTGCAGTAATTAAATAACTACTGAGACGTTTGCAGTGTATCCCACCTGAGATGCACACGAGACGCTTTTATTTCCGCAATACTTCTTCTCTGACGCATCGTAATTTGAGACACATGCCCAACCGAAGTCGTACAAAAATATGCATACGCAGATCAATCTAAGCAAATACACATTCCACACATCCATGTCATTTAGCCAAGGCAGAAACTTCTACTAGTAGCAAAACCATTATTATTGACTAGCCCATAAATGCACGGACCGGATCACTCACAGTTCCACTTCCACATTCAACTACGATCACATGGATAGCACAGCCACAGACAATCCCCAACTACCGGCCAACAGGAGGGGCAACTTGCGCAGCTTCACATTCACAGAGTTACAGCATATTGGCTGCACTGTTGGGTCCTCTCCCCCCACTCCCCGAACCATTCAACCAAAAAACTCAGGCTGAGTGATTGTACGAGGGACGGAGAAGTTCCACACCACTCTCCTACCGGGTACGGTACGTTAGTTCTGCACATCTACCATGCATGGCGCTTCTATTTCAACTCCGTATTAACGCAGGTCTGCTACGTGTGGCGCTGTAGTTCCTCCTTTCCCTTCCTATGCACCGCACATTAGTCTCCTACTCCAACCATTCCACCTACTGAACATGACTCAATGCACATGACGAGAGATACGACGGTTAGTCCTTCGAAATACTGCTCGCGTTCCCACTTCCCTCCATTCCTACCAATTCGCATTACTATTGAGACTAAGGTTAGTCGTTCAGGTTATTCCTAGAGATTCATACAATTTCTTTCCCTCTCATTTTCCTCGAACGTATGTGGCACTTCATTACCTTTCCGTTTCACCCCCCTCCCCCTATTTTCCTTGATATTCCTCTGACGAGACGGACAACGGTTAGCCTTTCGAATTATTCATAGCGTTTCCTCTTAACTCTCCGGGCTGCGCGATACATTTTCGTCATCTTCGCGCTGGACGCCAGTACCCCTTTGGTTTTTACTTTGAGTGCTGTGCTGTTGTGAGTTTGGAATTATTTTTTCGCGTTCTGACAAAAATTGTATATTTATAACGCCTATGGCGAATATGCGTGTCACTTCTGTAATTGAAACACGCCTCAATTCCAAGCCCTACGTTCCTTCCATGACGTTCGGGCGCGGGACGCTGGACGCCATCAGTGTTGTTAATAAGTTTTTTCTCGCATTCCTGTTCAGCGACCCCGACGTCGGCGTCCAGTTCTTGAAGGATGTTGGGCTAATTAGAAGCAGCATGGTGTGGTGTAGGTGCTGGTCGGCGTACAGGCACGTCGAAACACACGGCTACACACATCAAACGGTCAACCACACGATCGGTTCCTTTGATGTGCGAACACGATCGAGAGCACGTGTCGGCATGTGAATGCAATCCTTAATCTCCACAATCGCGAAGGAGACTACATCACCTGGCCCACTACATGTTTCCTGTGGGGTGCCGATCCGACAACGTGGACCAGTTCACCACGTTCATCGGCATAGTTGCAATCATGGAATGCAGCCCCACACCTCCCCTATATCTCGGTAATGTCGCTACGTAACACGCCGTCGCCACACACTGCAGACCAGTCGCCACCCACATCACGTCAGCTTGTGGCGGGCAATTCACCACGGATGATGTAGCAGTTCATTCGTGGATATATATATATATATGTATGTATGTATGTATATATAAAGCCTTTGACTAATTTGTGCGCTTTGCTATTAGTGATATGCAAATATACGCTTTGCTATTAGTGATATGCAAATATACGAGTCATCCCCCCCCCCTGAAACTGCGATGGGAGGAGTGGGCACCCACGGTGCGACATGTATTGGTGAACAATGGTACCAGCCGTGGGATTCAGAGGCAGGTAGTTTTTGGCAATGGCAACAGGTGTCAGAATTGTCGCGAGTCACATGATCGGCTGTGCTGCTGCCGCAACCAATCACGAGACTACTGGATGATCTGTGCACGAGACGGCTATTTCACCGTGTGTTGACTTCGTTAGTTCAAGTATGGGGGAGTTGTGTTAGAGTTTTATAGTTGGAATTTATCGTGGGTCATCCGTCTTGTTGTGTGGCGGAAAGTTTTATTTTTGTTGTGGGAATGCAGTTTGTTCTGTATGTGTGACGTAAACTACAGCGTTTTGTTGTTACGGATTTCATTTCGTATATATACATGTCCTGGTGTGTGTACATGCCATTGAGAAAGACAGCGCAGCGTGGGTGTGTGTTTCATAGTGTTACTGAACTTTTAATTCCTTTGTGGAAGTTAAGTTTCTTGCATATGTGTTGAACGTAACACACCATTTTGTTATGTGTATCATTTCATACGGATATATTGTGTATTTCATGTGCATATAATTATTGCGTTTGCGGTTTGCAATGGACGGCAATTACCAACGGTGTTACGCCGTACCGTGCACGTCGTGGCACAGGGAAAGGAGAGGGGAACGTTTCAGGTTTCCAAGGAATCCAGTGCGGTATGTTCATAAAATTATAGACCAGATGTGTATGACCATATATTCTTACACCACACAACCAGTTTTCGGTTCAAAACAATTAAAAAACGTTACAACAAACTGACACTTGTACGGTCACTGAACTATAATGAGTTGCAGTTTGTTTTGCATTGTATATTTTTTGAATGTGACAAATTCAGAACTTATTTTTTAATTAAACATGCATTAAGCACAGTAAGTGTTCATTATTTAGGATTACACTTGCATTAACGGCACTTTATTTTGGAATTGTAATATAATCATTTGTTTATTTCAGTGCAAAATTGTGGGCGGAGAAAGTCGGTAGACTGTGCACCACAGAGGAAGCTTGGTTCCTTCATTACAAATTTTTATGCCGTGATCAGTTCTTGCCAACAGACATCATGACACATGAAGGAAAATGCCTGAACAGATTGGTAGTGCCATGTGGCTTGGACTGGGCATTACAGTCTTTCCCTCAGTCTTCTCTGCCCTTGTTACCTACCTGCCTGTGACTGCCAAGGACATCGACAAACTGTTTGATAGCTTCAGCAGTGTGAAATGTGCTGCCCCAGGCGAGACATTGTGTCACCCAGGTAGTGATAACAGTCCTCAAATAGGTCACTGGACCAAGGCAAGTATTGGTGGATTCTGTAGCCAGTCATTGTACAGAGCTACTGTAGCTTACTTCTTATAATAAAATTCCAGTCTTCCAGTCTGTAGCAAGTCGTCATATTAAGTTAGCTGTTTGGGCTTATATAATGAAATTCTAGGTGTCCACTTCTAGTCACTCACTGTACGAACTGCTCTAGTCTTGCTTACCTGGCTGTCTTGTCAGTAAGTGGCCACATTAGTGGCTTAGCAGCTATCCTGTATTACCTCTTACATGTGGTGCCAGCCAAAAGCTTTTGGACTGATCACTTGGAGTGCTAATTGGATATAAGGCAGTTATGTGGTGGTAGGTATATCTGAATTTATTGTGAATTAGTGTGGTGAGCATCAATGTAACTTCATGTTGTGTTTTCTGCAGTTGACATTTAAAGTGTGTTCATGTTAGGTGCATTCTGTGATTGTTACAGTTTAGTGAAGTGGCAGACCTTAAAGAGCAGAGAATTTGCTACAAGTTTTGTTTTAACCTTGAGCTTTAAGACTTACAGAACTCTTATAAAAGCCTTTTATGATGACGTCATGAGTAGGGTACAAACGTTGAATGCTGTTTGTGTTTCAAGTCACCAATGTTTTTCTAGGGATTTTGAATGTTCAAGTCCCCCATCATTAAGTCAGACTGGTGAAAATGTGGAAAATATGCATTGAGTCGGTTATAAGGATTTATTTGATGATGATTGCAACATTCTAGGCACATCTTGTAGTACATGATAATAGATGAACCAAAGATCTGAGGCATATTGCTGTAAAATTTGTGCCCATCTGCTGAAAGATGACCAGAAACAAAACCAGCTTGCTTTATGCAAGGGCCTACAAAAACATGTCAGAAAGGAAAGAGGCTTCTATTCTAAGTTCAGAGCATGAGATGAAAACTGGGTGTATGGTTATGACCCAGGAACAAAGCAACATTCATCCCAGAGGAAGAGTCAAAGTCCTGCCATCCAAGAGAGTTGAGGCAGATGAAGTCAGACTTCAAGAGCATGTTGTCTGTTTTCTTGAACAGTAAGGCAATTCTTCAGAAGGAGATTTCTTCAGTACCAGCCTGTGAATCAGCAGTTCTTCATAGGAGTACTAAGGGTTTTTATGGAAGGTGTTGGGAGAAAATGCTTGACAAGTGACATATACAGGACTGACTTCTTCTTCATGACAACATGGCTTGCCATATAAATTCACATTTTTTTTACTGGTACCTAACCAAAAAAAGATGGTAGTAAGCTGAATCACAGGCAGCACTGGAGCGCATCGCAAAACAGGAGTTTGAGGTGTTTACAGCTGTGGGAGAGGCACTGGGTAAAGTGTTTACATCAAGAAGGGGATCCCTTTGAATGAAACAGTACTAAATTGTAAATAATTTCAGCCCAAAAGTGTTACATTCCCTCAGTCTGGAAACTTTAGACTTGCAACTTGTAATATATTCTCATTTTCCAGTTTAGTGAGATGCAGTGACAGCTGTCCTGACTTACCTTGTAATCAAACCCACCCATACATTCGCTGTATACTGCATGAGTTCTGTTGATTTATAGTGGTAAAAACAGTGTCTAGGTCTCCACAAATGGATGTTGACTGAAGTTAAAGAAGAGATGTAGGACTGATAAATGCATGTGTTTTGTTTGTATCATCTAATAATATACCAGATTACTTATTTTAGTAACTATTTTTGTTGGCATTAGTCAAGTAGCTTTATTTGGTTGCAGTGGTTGGGGTGCCACTATTTGAATACTATCATTTGGTTGCTCTCATCCAATTGCCAGTGTGTGAATGTTTTTGTTAGATTGCCACTGTTTTAATTCTATCACCATCATTTGAAGGAAAATTGGATTGCTGTACTTGATAGTCATTCTACTGTTGGATAAGAATTCATGACTATGAATCATTCAGTACTCCTCCTTTTTTAGTCAAGCTGTGCTTCGTACATGGATAAATACATATTTATACATGTATAATTCTGAGGTCATCAAATATAGGAAAAAGAATGCAATGCCGGTGTCACAAGCTGTTACGTGTAGCAGCATCTGTAAGGTGGAAATTTTGTAACACTTGACACTGTAGGTTTAGTAGAGCTGCAGATGTTTGGTACATGGTGTAATACACCAGTGTTCAGAGGTATGATATTCCTGCTGGACATTTTGACACATAGGAACATGTTTCAGACAAGGGATACTGAACAGAAGATGCAAATGTAACTGATTTTAGTGGCATGATGTTGGAGAGTTAGAGTAAACAGTTATAACTTCTTTCCTTAGCTGTATGAGGACTATACATGTCCTAGTAATGTTACTGCTAGTTGTGGGACCATGAGTGTTGTTGAATATTATTTTACAAAACATTATACAAACATAATTTGACAATTACATTCAAAACAGAAACAGCCATTTTGTGGGTAGTATGAGTAACTCACCGTGTAGTCTCTGACTTCACAGCTATGTACTTTATAGTTCCAGTAAATTGGAACTTGCTGGGTGAGGAAGTGGGGAAAGGAACAGGCAGCAGGGACTATCAGGTTATGAGGATGGTACCCATTTTATGGCACTAGATGTCAGTGAAAAATACCAGTCCCAAATACAATGGCCACTAGAACATTGGAGATACCTGTAGCATTTAGATGATCTAAAAATAGTGAACTGTGCAGTGTTGCTTGTATTTGCTGTGTGTGTGTGTGTGTTTATGTATATGTGTGTGTATGTGTATATATATATATATATATATATGTACGTATGTATGTGTGTGTGTGTATATATATATATATATATATACAGGGTGTCCCAGGAGGAATGTGCAAGACTTCGGGAGAGTGTTCCTTATGTTAAAGTATACCGATATAACCCAAAACACCTATATCCAAAGTTGAACGGTT
>Ga0123353_10016973_pt1 | contig 10671 bp, 8 predicted proteins | sample TergutLab28metaG_3_FD_92763 | JGI IMG/M metagenome (GOLD analysis project Ga0123353, IMG submission 92763) | Labiotermes labralis P3 segment gut microbial communities from Petit-Saut dam, French Guiana - Lab288 P3 | ecosystem: Host-associated > Arthropoda: Insects > Digestive system > Gut ... | reverse complement strand
TTTAAATCAGCTCTACATGTTTCGGGCGACAAACTCGCCCATCCGCAGGAGAAATTTTGACTGTATATACAGCTTTTGGTACAATGCACCGATATTGCTGCCGACCGGTGACACTGGTCGGCAGCAATATCGGTGCATTGTACCAAAAGCTGTATGTATAGTCAACAGTGCTCCTGAAGATGGGAGAGTTTGTCGCCCGAAACATGTAGAGCTGATTTAAAAGATCAATAAACGGAATATGTTGCATCTTGTTGGTTGCTTACATCGTTAATCGTATAAACTGAGAGACGCGCACTTATGTTCTTCTGACATAAGTAATCTCTTAAACGAATTGCACTTCAGATCCTTCTTTCGAATGCCGTAATATCCTCAGACTTTAGTACCATAAATACTGGAGTTTTAGATGTCTTCGTTATAACGTGCACACTTTTTGAAGAACAGGCCCATTTTTAATTGAGAACCGTGTTCAGATAAGAGCATGTCTTGTGATAGCTTTAAGAATCAAGAATGTGTGGATACAAAAGTAACTAATTTATGTATCCAACATAAAACAGATTACAGTTCATGTTCGGGTACCAATCGACGCTGCGTCAGATTCCAGAAGACTGATATCTCCCATTTCTTGACAAAGTTGTCACCCCAATAGAACTTCAGGTCTTAAACAAATAAGATCTAGGAGGCAACATTTGGGTTCCTGACAATGGTGTTGGTCAAAAGTCAATGCTTTTAGGATATGACGCCGTGTCGATGGGCAGATAATTACCGACGTTTCGAAGAAACGTGCAGGCTTCATTTTCATTTTTGTCAAAAAGGAAAGAAAATTCGTCTGACGTTTACCAAGTGGCACGCCACAACATTCGAGAAGATCTGAAACTTCAGAACCTTTCCTTCTTTCGGTCTTAGTATGACCTCTTTCCGCTTACTCACAGTAGGTATAGAGGGTTATTGTTGCAACAGTATCACACTCAATGACAGACAGACACAGACCCACACACACACACATACACAGATCCACATATACACACACAGACACACACACATACACACACACACACAGACCCACACAGACCCACATATACATACACAGACACACACATACACACACACACGGACACACACACAGACACAGACACACACATACACACACAGACCCACACATACACACACACATACATACACACACAGACCCACACACACACTCTCTCTCTCTCTCGCACACACACACACACACACACACAAACACAAAATAGGTAAGACTCCTCTGGACGAGGGATCGGTCCGTGAATCTTCAGGTTTTAATTCAATTAAATCCACGATGTGAGAGTTAATTGAAAAGTAAAAGTTACGAGTACTTAGCTGACCAAGAAATCACAAGAACAGCCATGTTCGCGAGATAATATTTTCCAACCCATGTACTGAGATTTTAATCCACAGGAAGCCTACAAATACATTTACAATGTTGAAAATATTCTACAAACTATCTTTATACATAAAGTGTCCAACATGTTTCGGCCGTAGTTTGAAATCTTCAGTGAGAACATAGCACAAATTTATTTACACAAGCGTAATATTATAATTCCCTGAAATACATACAATGCATAAACATAAAGAAGTGTAGCTGTAGAATAAAACTGTAAACATTATACTTTAATATATCCATAGTTAACAATTTTGTAACATATCTTTGTTTTTTTTATGTTTTGCTGACCGTGCATCTCAGTACATTTATCTTAGTAATTAACAAACTTGATGCACAAAATTTTGTTTTACAATAAGTTTTATTTCATGCTTGTACATGTTTCGATCACCATGCCCTCATCATCAGGAGGTCAAAATTGTATAATACAGCCTCTGGTATCATCACACCTGTAGGTAGCCGTCCCGTGCACACGTTGAGAGAGAACCAGTCCTATCTCGACCTGTGCACGGAACGGCCACTGATGATACCAGAGGCTGTATAATACAATTTTCACCTCCTGATGATGAGCACATGGTGCTCGAAACATGTAGAGGCATGAAATAAAACTTATTGTAAAACAAAATTTTGTGCATCAAGTTGGCTAATTACTAAGATAAATATCATTTTTATATTATGACTCACAAGATTTCATCTTTGAACTCTGGCAACTTTATTCTGTACGAGTTAACGTTTTTTCATTATTTCATCCTAAGCCAGTTAGAGCGATGTCTACCGTTTTCTTTCTTGTATTCCAATATAATTTTGATAGATTCCACCATTTATCCCGGTTACTGGCTTTGTCCATGTTACCTGTCAAAATCTGATATTTTTGGATGAGGCCAAGGTCCATTTCTTCGGCGTCGCCACATGGCGCGCCCATCGGAGAACCCTTTACTCAAATCATATCCAGGTGGGCGCTGTAGGTAGTCATGTCCAGTTATGAGGCGAAAATTGGCAACGAACACACTCTTAGTTGACATTACGTCTGCAAGATATATTTTATTATCAAGCTGCACGTGTACGGCTAGGTCATCCACGCGGTCTATCGTCTTCATGTTTCCTGAATAAACGTTAACAATTCCAGCTCCTACATTAGAGGTTTTTATCGTTTTACGAAGCCGTTTGGAGATGGTTCGAGCCCACAGCATTTTTCAGTAGCACGTAGGCAACATATCATGTCACATACGAAGGCGAAACAAATTATAACATGACGTAACAATTACTGTGACGTGAAAGCGGCTACCTAGCAACAAACGTAATTCGGTTGAAGAATTCAGATTGGCTACAACATTTCTTTTATACTTTGACATTTCTTACGGTTGCTGTTGTGTTCCTTTGTCGGTGTCTTTCTGCTGGTGATGAGAATGAAAGGTGACAATCATGGTCGAGTTTCGACTTGTCGCGTGTGGACTGAAGGCCTTTTAGTGTCTTCCTAAACGCGTCTGTATCAAGATTCTAGCGATACAAATTAGCACTGCCACAGAACCTCTTTAGATGTCTACATGTATCAGTCTGTCTTGATATTTCTCATCACTTATTTCACAGTCCATAAATTAATCTCATCTAAATAGGTTATAGGCCGATCTCGGTGGCCTTGTGGTCTAGGGCGTAGGTCTCAAGCCGATCGATTGTTGGGATCGCGGTTTCGAATCCCACTGAGGGCACGGATGTATGTCTGTTGTGTAGGTAGCGGTCTCAGCGACGAGTTGAACAGTCGTTCAGAGGAGTCCCGCCGGGTGCGTGTCTAATTGTATGCGATGTATAGACATCAAAGCGAGGAGTCCTAGGCTCGATGTGGGTAATTGAGCCACAGAAGGGGGGAAAGAAATGTATTATAGCGACAATGGGAGAAGAAATCGACAAATATGAAAGAATGTGACAGAAAGCGGTTGTTCAGTAGTTTAAATAAATGTTCCGTTATTTATTGACGGGCGCTAAGAATTTGGTGAACGGGCTGTGCTGTACCTCAAATATTAATTCGCCGACGTTTAGTGGCAGAGAACGGAGTTCAATCTCAGGGCAGTCCCAGTGGAATTTGTGGTGGATAAAGTGCCACTGGTACATTATCTTCTACTTTTACTTCCAGTTTCCGCTGTCATTATCGTACAACCGGTGCTCCATGCTTTTTCATTAATACATTGCCGAAGCCATCTCGGCAATATACTAAACTCTTTTAGTCGAACACAACACGGATTTATTTCAATTCAAATTGTGCCTTTACATGTGTGCTTCATGTTTCGGCCTGTACTTAGGCCATCCTCGGGCATGTTAATACAAAAACATTATAAAGGAAGATATATATAAGGTGCCCCTTGTTTACAGTATTCATATGCCTGAGGATGACCTAAGTACAGACTGAAACATGTTGTACATATGTAATGGCACAATTTGAATGAAACTAAGTCTGTGTTGTGTTAGACTGAATACGTGTAGTTTATTTAGTAATAAACACAGGGGGATGATTTCCGTAAAGTTTGGTATGTCGCCAATTGACAGGATCGTTAAATAACACAGTTAAAGAAAACGATAGGCACTTTCAGCTGGACAGAAATCAAACTGAAATATTCCGGATACAAAGAAGCAGTTCGAAAAATTTAAACTACGACATTACTTATTTACTTACTCCATGGAGCAAAGTCCTTCTTGAGAAGCTACCCGGTTTTCGGTTAGTCAAGAAATTCCCCGCATTTTATGGAACCCGAAGGTTCATTACCGCATTCACAAGTGCCCTCTACCTGTCCCTATCCTGAGCCAGCTTGATCCAGTCCATACCTCCACATCCCATTTCCTGAAGATCCATCTTATTATCATCCTCCCACCTACGCTTGGGTCTCCCAAGTGGACTCTTTCCCTCACGTTTCCCCCACCAAAAGCCTGTATACGCCTATCCTCTCTCCCATACGCGCTACATGCCGCACCCATCTACTGCGACATTATAAGATTGATTTTAAGATCATTCTCTCAAACATTCCCATACGTTCCAGCTACAAAATGTATTAGTAGCAACTAAGAGTCCGAAGGTTTTTGACGATGTTGTGTTACTGAGGCCCCAAATTAGACCTTTCTCTTTCTGTCGTGTCTGTTAAAACCACACAGCATTTCCGAAACTGTTTCGGCGACTTTCCTTCATCGCTAGTCAAACTATGGTCGAACTCGTTTAAAACTTCTTGAAACGGACCGAATGTTTTGTGTCGTTACAAACGAGTTTTGTTCTAACCGAGTGGTATAAAATTATGGTTAACAGTGAGGGACTGATTGGCGCCACAGAATGTATAACGCTGTCGACAAGGTGTCGCACAAACCGATGTCGTTATAACTGATTTCTACGGTACACAGATTATGAAACCTCCTCTTTTGGATATGTTCTATTGGAGTACTGTCTGTGCCAATAAAATATTTCGCAAATTTCTCCGAAACGTTGGCAAATTTCAACCACCCTGTACAGCGTGCATAACACAAAATAGAGTTTCTTATAGCTAATGCTAAGAGAATTTTAAATACCGTATTTTCAGTGACTTCCTCTTCGTCACGGGAAGTTAGCGTGGACGTTGTGTCACTGCGGTTAACTTCGTCCTAAGTTACATAAACTTATGGCTTCAAATATTAAAATAAATCATGGCCCAGTCATGGACTGATGGCATGTCATTTCTTTCGATTTGTAAAGAATGCCTGAAACCTACCTATAGTTATCAGTCCACGCCGTCGAGACGTCTACAGCTTTGGCAGCAGACTGCGCATGATGACGCGTCCATGCCGACGCCTGGTGGTGGGACGCACAATGTTGACCGGGCATGACACCGGGTGGCGCCGGGGGCGGCGGGGGTTGGTGGTGCGGGTAGCCGGGGAATTGATTGGTAGAGGTTGTGGTGGCGGTGGAGCCCGCTCCTGATACCGGGTCGCTGGTTGCGGCAGAAGCACCTGGGTGGTGATAGCCAGCTGCGGAGTTGTAGGTGCTGAGCGCTCCTGCTGCTGCGTAGCCAGCCACAGCTGCTGCTGCGGCGCTCTGCTGGGCCCAGGAGCTCGTGTGACCTGCCGGAGAAAGGATGCTTACATTTTAGATGGCCAGCAAAACACTTTTTGCTGTGGCAACTAATGGCACATTTGTCAACCAGGACACAAATTGGCAATCGCCTCGATCTGAACCACTGTGAATTCTGACGTCTTCATAGAGGTGTGAATGAGAGATTCATTCTCCTGGAGTGTGGTCGCACGTCACTGGGTGAGCGAATCAATCCTTATACACACCGAAAACTTCCTTGGCACTGGAGCAGCTTCATGTCGCAGACGACCAAATTCTTTCTTGATTTTATTATCCTAAGGACCGCTTTAATCGGGGGCCAGGATACATAGTCGGTATAGCGACTAGCTATGGGCTGGACGGTCGGGGATCGAATTCCGGTGGAAGCGAGATTTTCCGCTTCTGCCCAGAATGTCCTTGGGGCCCTCCAGCCTCCTATACAATGGGTACAGAGTCTTTTACGGGGTAAAGCGACCGAGACGTGACGCCTAAGTTAAGGAAACAATAGAACTATACCACTGCTCCCTCTATAGGCCTTCATGGCCTGTTATAGGGTGAACTTTACTTTACCTACTTTAAGAACCAGTTTAATATTTTCTTCTTGCAAAAGTCTTGATCTGTTTAAATAGCTTTTTCGAAGCTTAAGATTACAATATAGATCCGCAGGCGGTTTACGCTTACCGTTCGCTAATTGTGCCTAAGTATTGAAATGTAAAATACAAAATTCTATTACGCAGTTTTTGGCTGCTCATCTTATCAAGAAATTATAGATAGATAAGACAAATTAAAGTCTTAAAATTTTGTTAGATGAAGTAGTGCAGAGTTTTTTTGGACACAGCTTTTTCACTTTTCAAAATTTTACCACATTCACCGTACTCGGTTTATGCTTGTAACTCATGCTGTTGTCTTGCTGTGCCTACAGTTACACATAGTAGGGCTTCGACTTCTTTCGCACTTCAAAGTTATTCACTTGACACTCCGTTTTATATCGACTACAGCTGCGTCGGTTTTAGAACCTCTAAATCGACCAAAATATCCAGAAATCAACCCTTATAATGAAACAGGAATTCGACCTTGGTCTATTACATTGTAATTGATACTGTACCCGATCAATGATAACAGACTTGGGGTAATATGAAACATTTGTAACACAACTGTTAGATTATAAGATTACAATATGGCTGCTGGGCGAACGTTTTCTTTAAGTGTGAGTTTGTGGACGATAATTAATGAAAATTGTACTTTGGTATGTTAAATTTGATATGAAGATATTTTATCAATTTTAATCTCTTCAATAAAATAAAGAATACGGATAATACTAATAAAATGCCTAGGCAAAGTAGGCTTGGTTCATGGGACAAATTATTTTGAAATTGTTGAAGGGATAAGTAAGTGGCAAGTTCGAGGTAAGGGTTTAACGTTATAGTCCACATTAAGTAACCCCCATCATTTTTTCAGGATACATGGTTTAGATAAGCCGAGAAATCGTGGTTAGATTCTCGACAGGAGCAAGAGATTTTCTTTACTGCGAAGGCTCTAGACCGTCTCTAGCACCCTGGCAGTTTCTTACTCAATCTGTTTCAGGAGCGTTACCCCAGGGACAAGATGGCTGGGAATGAAGGTGACCCAGTTACCTCCGTCAAGGCGAACTGTGGGGAATGACTGGAGCTTATTTCTACTCTCTCCAGCATCGTGTCGTTAAAAAAACCCCATTTGTCTGATACTTGCTAAGAGAAACTCCAAAATAATATAGAAATTTTCCACAGGTAAGGGTTGTTGCACTCCCTGATATATATTTATTTATTTATATACCTTAAATATAACCATGCAAATATATTACAGCGTTTAAGGTTTTTATTTTCCTCTCCCTCGTATATATATATATATATATATATATATGCGCAAATCTAGGACAGGATAAAATGAACATACACGAGGATTGAAGGCTGTAAAGTGTGTTTTTTCTGTATTTGAAGGATAAGGGATAGGGATTATCAAAATATTTAAGAGAGAAGAATTGAAAATAGCAAAATATCAGTACAGCATACTTGAGGTGTTGTATTTGTCAACAAACACAACGCTAGAGATTTAATACATTGGTCCTTTATTCACTTCTACTACATGTTTCGGTTGTGTACATCAGCCATCATCAGGTAGGACCATTACGTTATATCTGCACTGTTGTGTTTAGTCAGTTAATATTACACCGTAATTATAAGCAACACACAACGGGACGATGTCATCTAAGATCAGTACAACAGTTTGAAGAACTAAATTATCAGAGACGATGGTTAGAACCTTATGATAAAATGCGGTCCCCAGATAAATTTACTCAAAACAAATCCGAATTGAAACGCGTACTTAATGAATATCTTTTTTAATTGGTGTCCTCACGTCCAGCTTTTCTATAGTATTGTTTTGGCACTCTACTTTGGGGGAAGAACTTCCCAAGTCGTAAGAAATTTGTTTACGAGATATCACCATTATTTATACACCATCATCTCGGTTATAACCCCTACACACAGCCTAAATATTTAGAAAGGTACAGAGATGGTTTTCATTGAAAAGAAATCACCAAAGAGCAAAATTAAAATCGATAGGCATCTAAAAAATGTAATGTATGTTTGACCTTCTCCAGCATTCAGAAACACTTCTGCAGGTCTCATTTCCTAAGATCACTTAATTCGTGATTCATTTTCTAAGTAGCGGTAAAGTGATGTGCTTCCCTTCCCGCAGGAACGAACAGTGGGTAGTCTAGTAACAAAACGAGGTGCGCCCTTGAATAAGCATAATATCCCTGTAATCGGGAGCCAAATTACGGCGCCTGTGCATAACCGGAATTCCTGTCCGAAGTTTCGTTCGTGTACGGAAAAAAGCTGCTGGAATGAAATGATAGCTGCCTTGTAATTGTGAGTTTTGACGCAGACGTTATGTGATTTTAGTGTCACAATATATGAATTAGTGTCCACTGACATGTGTTTCAATGTTATATTTATAAAACAATAAAATATATGGCAGATGAAGTGTGATACAGACTGTATCAGCACACCGGCTGTTGCGTCGTGCTATTCCAACGTCAAATAGGATGTCAACGCACAGACTGGTTTGAGGTAAGGGATGAAGAAATATCGTGTAATGGGGATATCTGGCGTTAATTAAGATAAAAGAGCAATTGTTGTGAATACTTGAATTTCTTATCTTTGTACTCTGTTGAGGTTATGAAAATATACAATTATACATAATAGTTTGCAATCTTTCTTTTCCAGTACAGTACATATATTATCACTTCGAAATACTATTATTTTTTTTAACCAAAGCAGCAGTATTTGTAAGTGAAGACGTACGTGCAATCATAATAAAAGTCTTCACTTTGCCTTTCTTTCAACGAACCTCATTGAATTCTCGCCATGATTCTCGCCATGTTACATCACAGTAACCATCACCAGACTGTCACAGAAGCTCAAGTTCCAACATACGCAAACAGAAAAAGTAATCAAAGAAGGTTGGGTTTTCGCGTTTCGTATTACTGACACAGGCTCACGTCATCAGCCTGCATGCTTTTAAAATACAAACTAAATATTAGGCTTTGAGTTTGTGTGTGTAAAAACCAATATTATGTAGGAGTTTGTGGGTGTGTTGTTTTGGCAGCCGTAAGTCATTCAGTGTGGCTGTCGATGTTGACAGCCACGCTTTCTGTATGCTTTCTGTTACATGTGACGCAATAGGAGGGCACACATAAAGGTAGGCCTACATATCCTTCACACACACACGCGCGCGCACACACACACACACACACACACACACATATATATATATATATATATATATATATTATATATATACACCGGTATATATAGCGCCGAGGTTAAATAAAAAGTAGAGCTACATTCTGCTCCCTCTCTGGTCCTTCATGGCCTGTTACAGGGAGAAAAAAAATCCTTCAGGGCGGCCCCCCTCCCACCAGTTTAGAGCCACCATCACTTAAGCGCCCATGAAATTCTCTGAATAGAAGTCCCGGATATACCCCGTTTCGGTTTTCCGTCGCCACACGTATACCGCCACAAATTGCGGTTGAAAAACAATGGTGATATATTATGATCTCATTATCATACAGGTTCTCAAACTTATTCGCTGTGATTATCACTAAATTAAAGTCAACAGTTTCAATGTACCACAGTTTTTTTTTCGTGTTAATAAAACAAAATGAAATTGGAAAGACTGGCTGACATCGGTGATTCGTTATATCGTATAAGGTTGCCAGTACGCCTGCCTAGTAGCAATCCATGTGGCTTATGTTCTATTTATTTTTTAAAATCTTATCCTCTTCATATTTGCCGGTCCCAGTGGCCGCGCGGTCTAAGGCGTAGGTCTACGGCCGCTCGCCTGCTGAAATTGTGGGTTCGAATCCCACCGGGGACATGGATGTCTCTTTGTTGTGAGTGTTGTGTGTTGTCAGGAAGAGGTCTCTGCGACGAGCTGATCACTCGCCCAGAGGAGTCCTACCGACTGTGGTTCGTCGTTGTGTGTGATCTAGAAACCTCGTGAATGAGGAGGCCATGGCCGGCCCGCGTTGGGCCGCAGCGCCACAGGAGAAGAAAATCCTTTTTATATTTAGATCTTAATACAAAACTCATAAAAGTATTGTATACAATTGTTTGAGATGGTGATATAATTACCATCTAATACAACTGTAAAAAATACATTTATGAGTTTCATATTAATGGCCTGAAGATGATCGAATTCGGTAGAAACATGGTGCCACACCAAAGTACAGATATGCTCCGTATAGAGACGTTTCGGTCAACAACAGACCTCATATATGACGGTGGTCCCATAATATTATAGTATTATATTATAACACTTACCATTGTGTTACTTATGCCTACAGTATGCAGTACAGTAATATGCTGTACAGGTTTGTAGCCTAGGAGCAATAGGCTGTATATTTAGCCTAGGTATGTAATAGGCTATACTGTACTATATAGGTTTGTGTAAGTACATGTTCGCACAACGACGAAATCGCCTAAAGACACATTTCTCAGAATGTATCCCCGTCGTTAAGTGACGCAGATTCTGTATACAATATAAATTAGTTTATCTCAGTAATTAACCAACTTGATGCACAAAATTTTTGTTTTACAGTAAGTTTATTTCATGCCTCTACATGTTTCGAGCACATGTGCTTATCATCAGG
>Ga0123353_10016972_pt1 | contig 10671 bp, 8 predicted proteins | sample TergutLab28metaG_3_FD_92763 | JGI IMG/M metagenome (GOLD analysis project Ga0123353, IMG submission 92763) | Labiotermes labralis P3 segment gut microbial communities from Petit-Saut dam, French Guiana - Lab288 P3 | ecosystem: Host-associated > Arthropoda: Insects > Digestive system > Gut ... | reverse complement strand
TACATAGAACAACGCAATTAGCTAACTGTGAAGAGTGCGGCCCGTACCTTGTCTTTGCGAGTTATACTCTGGCATTTGCCCTACAACTGAGGAAAAAGCACGGAAAAACCTCAGGCAGGGTAGCCGAAGAATGCCAGTTGGCAATATGGAAACAGAATGTACAAAACAGAGCGTACATAACAATGTATAGCGTGCAGAAGGTCGTCCATTTTAGAAAGACGCAGACCTCATTCCAATCGCTGAAGTGATACGTACTGCCGCCTTCTAGCTAACAATAATTTCTCTTCTGCTATCTGTTATTGTAATAGAAGAAACAAATAGTATTGTTGTGTTGATTAACGTATTCATGGTTGTTACGGCTTAAGTACTGGGGAGGGGAGGTAAGGAATGGGGCGGTCTGTTATAATTTACACCCCGGTTGTAAATTGTAACTGTAGGCAGGAACTGTATTATTATTATTATTATTTGCAACAAATAGACGCACCGAAATAAACAGCATTTGTTTGTAACGACACTAATAGAAATACTTGCGACTTGCGTGCGAATGATCTGCGTCGTAAACGTTAATTATACACAAACTGTAACAAAAACAACCTCCCCGCAGCTTGTTTCTACTGTCAGCATAACGCTGAGCTCCAGAAATCAAAACAGAATTCCCCTTCCAGCACCCCCCCCCCGCCCGCCCACCCACCCACCCACCCGCCTCATTGTAGCCTAGCGCTACGTGTGTAGAATTGCCACAGTTCTAATAGTACATTCTCTTTGTTTCACTCCATCCGTCCGTCCGTGCAGAATTAATGTTTGTAAATTACATTAATTAGTAATTACTTTAATGTAGCTATACATTTCTCTTGTGCCGTCCGTTGGTTGTCTGTTGAATAATTACTTTTCTAAACTAATTACCTAACATTCCAAGTTATGAACCAGTTGTATTATGTAGCCCGTTCAACGAATCTGTGGATAGATTCGCTGTCTGTACGTACGTGAAATGCTAATATGGCTGCTTGTTTAGAGAATGTACATTGTATTTTCTTTTAATTCCTCCTTACAGTATGTTAAACACTGGGATCAGTTACTTGCCAAGCCTTTTGTTACACAAGAGACGAGTCTGCTCAGGCAACATCTGTCTTTTCCAGTTTTGTTAAGAAATAAATTATACAGATAATTTCCACGTACGAACAAGGATTTCCAAGGAGAACCCAAACATACATTTGTACCCTTGCATGGGCCTATGTAGTTAGATTATTAGTGTTTAATTATCTAATTTTTTAAGATCATGTCACTGACATACAGACTGTTTACACTTTAAATATTTGTAATATAACCCCCAAACTATGTGTCATTTTTAGATATGTAAAAGTTTACTTACAAATAATATATATATATATATATCAAATTCCGTTTACTATATATTTCCGTGCCAAAGTTCACAAGTTTACATCCAATGGTTGCTTATTTACTACCATCAGACTTACTTACTTACTCCATGGTGCAGAGTCCTTCTTGAGAAGCTAACTGGTTTGTAGCCAGTCAAGAAATTCCCCGCATTTCACGGAACCCGAAGGTTCATTACCGCACTCACAAGCGTCCGCCACCTATCTCTATCCTGGGCCAGCCCAATCCAGTCCATATAACCACATCCTACCTCCTGGAGATCCATCCTAATATTATCCACCCATCTAAGCCTAGGCCTCCCCATTGGTCTCTTTCCCTCCGGCTTCCCCACCAAGACCCTATACAACCCCTCTCCTCACCCATAAGCGCCACAGGCCCAGCCCATCTCATTCTTCTCGATTTTATCATCCGCACAATATTGGGTGAGGAGTACAATCATTTAGCTCCTAGGTATGCAGTCTCCTCCATTCCCCCGTTACCTCGTCCCACCTAGGTCCAAATATTCTCCTCAACACCATATTACACTCTCAGGTACTATACACAAATTTAGTAGCAAATATTTCTGAATATTAAATGAAAGAACTCCATAACTAGTTAAATACAATGAATTATTACGACCACACATCTTGGTGTTGATTTAGTTACCATGCAGTGGGGGATTTATTGCAGAGTACTGACAAAGTATAGAAAATCAACGAACACAGTGCTTTAAGAAGCATTTATAGCGTAATTAAGGAAAGGAAAGCATTTATGTAACAGATATGCACCTCCAGAACAAAGCTAAGAAGCCTGTCCTATATTTAAAGATGAAATATGAGCAGTTCTATCCTTTAGAAGGAACTGTAATTAGTATGTGTACGTAACTACTGTACTTCGCAGTATAAACCGACCCTACCCTTAACAACCAGCCCATACACATGGCAGCATTATGATAATAGGCTGAATTTAGAACTATATTAAACCATGGATGATATCACCACATTTATACACCGTCTCCCCTCACCTTCTTGTTAATTAAGGGTTGTTTCAGTGTAATCTAGAAGTTAATTTACAACTATACAAGTTTATTTTTTAAAAGAAAAAGTTCTGAATACAATCAAATTTAGTAGCTATAGGGCTAGCACTAAATTACGGAGGGGGGTGGTGTAGTCTGCCTTCTGAAATTGAACGTAAATCGTTTTCGTAATAACTCTTTGCATTGTTGGCCCTTATATTTTGTACGCATAACCTCCCGCTGCTTTGAGAGTTATTGCTAAAAAATATGCCATCATCATACATTATTTGTATTATTAGACCGAAACAAAACCTTATTAATATAATTTAAATAATTAATAGCCTTAGCAACTTTCTTAAGTGCGGCCCCCTTAAGAAGTATTGCTTACGATCACATCAAACTTGGGCAATAGGAATGGTGACAGAGGGACAGAAAAAGAGAGAAAGATACTCCATTTAATGACGCTGTTAGTTGGTGTAATTAGACTTATTTTGCGTCAGAGCTAGATGAACGAATTATTGGTGGAATGATACTGCCCTATAACCACTTCGTCATAAATTGGTGGTTATCATGCCGATCAGTGTGTTTAGTCTACATACCTTGAGGTTCAACATTCATAGGTTTACACTGTTGACAGGTGTTTATCAGTGTTTTTCGTACGATTACAAGAATCAACAATGATAATTTAGCTTAACAGCATTCATCTATTGGGTCTAATCACTACAAGGTAAAAAATAATTTTTAAAATAAAATGTCTTTTTAATTTATTTTTCCAAAGAATTAAAAGTTACTTGCCTCGATGATACTGTGAGGAAATATGAAGCTTTATTTCCGGGTTGTCTACCTACATATAGCAAGAATGTTAGAAATTCTAAGCAGTCTTTCTTCCTTTCGTCATTATTTTAAACGTCAAATGCAAGTCTGAATGCTTTTGTGCGCAACTTTTAAATTGCTTTCTTTGATGGCACGTGCTTTCCTGCACTGACATTCACTGGAATTACAGCGTACCTGCATGTTCTGTGTGTTAATGGACTTGTCTCCAGCTCATTAAGAGCCATTAGAATGCATGTATACAGAAAGTGCTTTGTCATCAAGTGGTCAGTCCACTATTATCATTAGACGGCTAGTTTATCGTTTAATTACGTCATGCCCACTCGACAAATGTATATTATTTTGTACTATATCAAGGGAAGTGTGAACAATTGAACGGTTAGTCAGAAGTCCATGTACAATTAAACGTAATTCCAAATTCCTTATTTACATTTAAACAAGATGTACACTTCAGTCTGTAGGTACGTACTGCAGAACATGAGGTATTTTCCTGAAGCACACTATACTATAATGAAGCAATTACAGTAATACTCTTAGGTTCGGTGTTGTCATACTTTTACCAGAGATTGGTAGTTACTACACTGCTGATTTCGCTAACACAGTAGAAATGCACAAAAGGAAAGGAAACCTTGCTGCGCCGCGTAAAACAACAGCGACCTAAATTTTACAAAAAAAAAAAATGAAGCGACAATCTTAATACGTTTATTCCTAAAAGCTTCTTAATTTTCAGTACTTTTTTTACGAGGAATTGTACCGCACATTCTACAAATCAACACAAGTTGGCTGCACTTACGAACATTAAGTACGTAAACGAATAATTTTGGGAAAATCAACTACGTCCTTGGAGCAAATTCCTCGCCTATCTGATCAACAAACTCCCCACCTTTTTCTAAATATAAAATTTCATTATCATGTTCATAACAGCCAGCCACTGTCCACACAAACCCAATTCGTACCCTCACATACTAATAAACTTCTTCCCTTAGTAAATCCCGGTGTCTCCTCATCTCTCCTCTCTTATGATTTTTATATTAAAATGTTCCACATATTTGTAATCTGTCCTACACTCTCCGCATCACCAGCTCATCCCATTATCCTCGTTTTGAATACCCTTGCAATATTAAGCGAAGGTTAAAAATTATGAAGTTCTATAATCAAATTCCATGCACACAGGGGAATATTTAAAAGAGAGTCTGCTCGAATGAATATCATGATTGGTGTCTCTTCTGATCAAATCTACCTATATATTCCTCTAGTTATAGGAACATTTAACTTCATCAAAGAATTTCTGACTCGCACTTAACTTCTAATTCCATTTCTCAACGGAATGCATCACTGTCACTACAACAAATAAGAACGGTAGGCTTCTTCCACAATTTTCAAATAACAAGGATTGTTTTATTAAAAGTTTGTTGCTCCTAGTGTGAGCCTATCAGAACAAACTGAACACTCGTGGCATAGTGCTGTGACGTTTATTCAGAACGAACACACAATGAGATGGTTCATCACCCTTCCAGTCTAGCAGATCCATGCATCACAAGCAAAAAGTAATCCCGCTCTAAGAAACGCACAACATTTTATTTTTTGTATCCAAACATTTTAGACATTCCGCCTAGTATAAAACAGATGTCTCATAGGTTTCGAAAACATTCCTGTTGTCTCTGTAGGCCTACACATTTCATGCATTAAGTGAAACTTTCCCAAGTGTATTCCCTGCAATTTCACAGCTGTTCAAGAAAATAAGTGTTGGAAAGTGCGAATGTCCAGTCGACGAAGTATGTTAATTAGTTAAGGGTTTTAACGACTACCTATTACATAAACAATATCAAAATGAAGCGAAATCACCGCATCAGGAATCAGCGAATTGAGACCACTCGAAAAAGGGGTTTATAGTAAATATTTTACTTCCAAAGTTCAATGCCATATTACTTCAGTTATTACAACTCTGATGTGCATTAATTTACTAATCTATTCTTACATACATTCACGACCATAAACAAGAAAGTTTAGTCTTACGAAAGTAAACAATAGATCGCTAGTAAGGATACTTACATAAAGGAAGAGGTATCTCGCCAAGAAACACAAAGTAAACACGTGGCAATTGGCAAGTGCGACTAGTGGTCACTGCGGTTGTGTAGTGGTCATGTTTCTAATTTCTAAATTGATTACCAACTGACTTGATTTCAATATGTATATAAAAAAGTTGCATGTATTTTTGCGTCACGTTATGTTCTTTGTTCCACAGTCTCTGTAATTGGTTTCTACAAAATTCTCAACCCTTTCGTGACCAGCAGGTCGTTTCTGTCCCACTTACAAATAGTCTTTGCAAGTCCGCTGGAATACCAGTAACCCATTTCTTCTCCATGCTGCCATCTACCTTGAAGTATCTCTACTCCGTGAAACCAGTCAGAATGCATTTTCCCGCGAAACAGTCGAGTGTAAGTGAAACTGAGTGCAGTGCTGCTTGGGTGACTCGCTGTTGTGAGGCACTGTCAGACAATTTTGAGTGCTTTTCAGCGAACTAAGCGCGGTAAGTGCATTTATATTAACTGCTTTATTATTTACGATGTATTTATATTTGAGTTGCCTTTGTATTGGGGAATACTTTCCACGTAAAGTGATATTGTGTGTCTAACGTTACTTATTTTTGTGCTGGCTGTGTGCATTTCCATTGCTGTTTACTCGAAACGTGAAGCCATATTTCTCATAAGGCGTGGTATTCTGCTTGGTATTCTTCTTACTTTGTCTTCTCAGCTGTAGGACTTCTTATTGGGTATTTTTTGCGACTTTTTTTTTTAGAAATGGCATGTTTGAACGAGGAAGAGATTCTTGAATATCTGTATTCTCTCCCTGAAAATGAGGATGATTCAGAAGAAGAATGCGACGAGGATGCAGCAGAGGAGCTTACCCGCCTTGAAGTAACGAATAGTGGATGCGATGAAAGCGACGGTTCATTTGCTGCAGCAGTGGATATTTCACAGGAAGGAACTGAACCGGACCATCAGAGCAACGATAATTCAGAAGACGAAAGTGAATGGGGTGATAGTGTCTCATATTTCGAGAGAATAACCAGGGCCCTTGACCAAAATCCAGTTATATGTCCTGACCTCACTCAAGAAGACTCAGAAGTGGACTGTCTTCTCTCCTTTCTTACAGGAGAAATACTGGAAATTATTCGGGACCAGACAAATCTCTACGCAACACAGGAGCGCGAGAGACGACTTGGAGGGAAAGTAGTGAGAGTCGCCAGTTGTAACTGGAAGCCCACGACGGTGGAGGAGATAAAGACATTCATAGTAGTACATATAATGATGGGTATTCACACGCTGCCAGAACTGCGACACTACTGGTCCAGTGACAACCTCCTTGGTGTTCCCGCTGTTGCTAACCTAATTACTAAGACCAGGTTCGAGAAGCTGACTGAAAATATTCATTGCAATGACAATACAAAGGCAGTCCCTAGAGGTGAAGCTGGCTACGACCGTCTTCAAAAACTGCGGCCGGTAATCAATGCCCTGAATAGCCGCCTGAAAGAAGTGCATATCCCATCGAATGTCATGGCAGTCGATGAGAGCATGGTACCATTGAGGGACCGTTCATCGATGAAACAGTACGTGCCGATGAAACCAGTCAAGCGTGGATACAAAGTTTGGTGTCTGGCTGAGTCCAGAACTGGGTTTGTTAGACTGTTTGATATATATTCAGGGAGAAGTGACACGCAGGGGCATTCTTCATTTTCTTTTGGTGAGAGGGAGGTGCTGAGCCTGTGTGACACATACATCCACTCCCATAGACTTATCGCGTTCGACAATTTTTTCACTTCATATCAGCTCTTGAAATCTTTGAACGAAAGGGGTCTTTATACCGTGCGTACGGTTAGAGGAAGCAGGAAGGGGCTTCTAGATATTCTCAATAGAAATGATCGGATGCAGCGCGGAGAATTCATGTTCCGAACTAAAGGATATGTGGCAGCAATAAAGTGGCAGGACACCAAACCTGTGACAGTCCTGTCCATGTACCACAGTCCCAAGCATGTCACTTCGGTGAAACGAAAGAACAGAGACGGTACATCATCGATTATTCCTTGCCCCGCCGCAGTTGCACAGTACAATGCAATAATAGGAAGAGAAGATCGCTTCGACCAGAAACGAGAAAGATATGCAACTGGGAGGCGCTCACTCAAATGGCGACATCGTCTGCTTTACTTTCTCATTGACCTTGCGATTGTAAACAATTTTATAAAGCGGAACTGCAACAACGGTGGTCAACGTGACCAACTCTCGTTGCGGCTTGCTCTCGTTGGGCAGCTCACAGTCGGCCGCGAGATAAAAAGGAGGGGCAGTCCAGATTTTCTCACAAAAAAAACAAGACGGGCGTCAGCGGGGTATCTGACGACGTGCGTCTACGATAAGTTGGGAAATATTTGCCAGTTAGAACTACAAGAAGACGGTGCAGACAATGCAGCACAAGTACGCATGAGGCCCGCACAAGCATTATGTGCAGCCACTGCAAGGTACTTTTTTGTGCTCACCCATACTTCGAGAAATTCCACCGACAGTAACTCCTGAGTTATAAGAAGCTTTTGAACATGAAACGCGTGTTTCGAGTTTCTCTACAATTTTTGTCTGAAACGTTTTTCATTCTAAGAAGAAGAGAGAGAGATATGATCATAAACGTATAGTGCCTTCATGTAAAGTGCCTTTTTTTGTCCGACTTTAATTAAATTTTAATTTTCTCCACAAAATTTCGAAAAATGCTCAAATATAAAATTTCATTAATATCCGTCCAGTGGGAGCCGAGTTGTCCCATGCGGACGGACAGAATGACGGACGGTTGGACAGACATGAAGAAGCTAACAGTCGCTCTTCGAAATTTTGAAAACACGCCTAAAACAAATAAAAATATGTAAACTTAAGTTAAATATAATTATTTTATCATCAATGACTTTTCTTCAAAAATGCCTACTTTAACCTATCCCAAGCAGGGTTCAATGGGACAAATACGTACCATATACTGTTTCTTGAAAAAGAAAAAACAGAGGAAGACAGTAAAAGTACTTCCTCATTTAGCTTTCATTCTAATTACAGATAACTGTCCAACAACGAAAATTAAAAAAATAATAATAATTTGTCTCGTGTATTCATATATCGCGACCCACAAAGGAAGACCAAGAAACAATCTGACTTACGCATAAAATAAGCTATTTTATCTAATTTTATTTCAAAATTTACATTGAAAAACGTACTTAACCGAATCCTGACACACATCTATTTCTCATGCATATGAATGGCGCTAAAAGACAAAGTAACTATAGCTGGAAATTTCTTGTGGACACGTCAAAGGAAAGGTAAGATTCACTTCTCACTTCTTTGTGGCGCATCAGTCCAAACCGAGCATTGGCCGCTCCGTAGCTGATGTTACTACTCACACACTCGGTAGGACTCCACGGGAAAAATTGTTCCGTCTTCGCAGAGGCCGCTACCTACAGTGCAGACAACAAACACAAGAGACGAATATCCATGTCCTCAGCGGAATTCGAACCCACAATCCCGGTCATCAAGAGGCGTAAGCTTAGGCGTCATACAGCATGGAAAACAGGATTGGCTCACATCTCAATTAGAGTATATGAAATGGTTCTGTATGTTTTATATAACTATACAATATGTTATATTCCAATTAAAAAAAAACTTGCTGTTATGTTGTGGGCCTTCGATTGCAGATAACTAGGCAGTATTAAAATTGAGCCTAAAACATCATTTAATCAAATAAGGATTTATCTGTCTCAAGAAAAGCTCAAATGAGGACTCTTGTGTCTACTGTAATGATACTTCAGGCAGTACAAACAAAGGGGATGATATCTTGACCTACTGAGAGACTACTAGCTTCTACAGCCGGATTCTTTTTCATGGCGTTCCAAGATTAAATACTTTAAATGTATAAGCAGGTGTTAATTTTAAAGAAGTGTAATTATGATTGGAATCGATCCCAGCGCCCGTGCTGTCTAAGGCGTGGGCCTGCGGGCGCTTACTGGCTGAAATTGTGGGTTTGAATCCAGCTGGGAGCATGGATGTCTGTCTGTTGTGAGTGTTGTGTCTCGTCAGGTAGAGGTCTCTTCGTCGGGATGATCACTCTTCCAGAGGAGTCCTACCAAGTGTGGGGTGTCTGAATATGATCGTGAAGCCCCGATAATGAGGAGACCTTGGCGCACTAGGGGCTGTGGAGATGTGGGGAAAAAATTATTCTAGATATTCAACATTAATAAACAGATTGCTTTAGTTCAACTTTTCTAATCTTAACCATCTTTCTACTACAGGGTCTAAGTACGTAACATCAACCTCCGATTCATTTTCCCTCGCATAAGTAGCTCTTCTTTCATTAGGCCCAAGTTGATGCTTCAGGAGAGTGTCAAGATTCATACAAATTATTTATATTCATTGTATAACGAGAAACATATTTTGAATCAAGTCGGTAACATCTGAAATAATTAAAGACGGATAATGCCTAATCAAAATAATTTTGGTACAACAAATAACTGTGGGCCGGTTAGCTCAGTCGGTATAGCGACTGACTACGTGCTGGACGCTCCGGGATTCAATCCCGGTTGGGACGAGATTTTCCGCCCGTCCAGACCGGTCCTGGGACCCATCCAACCTCCTGTAAAATGGGTACCGGATCTTTCCTGGCGGTACAGCGCGGCCGGGGCGTGCTGCTGACCACTCTCATACTTCTAGAGCCGTGGTCATAGAAGAGTAGAGCTATACCTCCACCCAACCTCTGAACCAAACCGGGCCTGTAACGGGATCACTTTACTTTTACTTTTTACAACAAATGTACATATTACAAGCACTGTCATAAGTTTCACCTGTAAAGAAATTGTACCGGAATGAACAGAGAGATGAGGCGAACGCATCATTTTGCAGGTATTTACAAAAATTCCATCGGAAAACCAAAACAAAAAAAAATGTTTTTCGAATTTATACATGGGCAGTCAACACAAAATCGCAAATTCTGCCGTAACGTTACGTTGTAACCAAACAGCCAATACACAGCAGTGAACAGTGTATCTGGCACATGAGTTCCTGTTCGGTCTTTTAGCGAGAGTCACGGGATGTTCTGTTCCGCCACTGGAGCAGGTGTGGACGTTTCACTGCGCGTCTGTCAAGTTGCAAACTTGTTGTCTTGGATGTGTAGAAGAGTGATACCCCTGTGCCCAAAAGTGGCGTGCGGTCAGGCTCCACGCCGTTATGTTCAGATTTAACGTTATGGTATAATGTGCGCAGACATGCGGGAGCGGATTTAAAAGTGGTCTTAAATAAAGAGGGCACGAATATATGAGAGATGCCATCCTGTTGTGTATATCAAATTGTATAATATATTATGTAACGTCAATACACAACATATATCAAGAAAAGATGCAATAATTACAATTAGGTTATATATATACATTATAT
>Ga0123353_10016971_pt1 | contig 10671 bp, 7 predicted proteins | sample TergutLab28metaG_3_FD_92763 | JGI IMG/M metagenome (GOLD analysis project Ga0123353, IMG submission 92763) | Labiotermes labralis P3 segment gut microbial communities from Petit-Saut dam, French Guiana - Lab288 P3 | ecosystem: Host-associated > Arthropoda: Insects > Digestive system > Gut ... | reverse complement strand
TAATAATATTGAGAGAGGGAAGAACATGAACGAACTCGAAACGTTTCACGCACTGCCGATGTTAAATGAACATGTCGATTTTGCTATTTCCATAATAACGAGCGATAAAAACAAAGCCGTGTTGCATCTCGGCGGCAGGAGCGTTTACGAATGGTGCGAGGCGCTCACGAAAAATTTATCCGACCCGGACGAGGCGAATTTTATCATCCGTCGCGGATCGACGCCGGTCGCGTGGTTAAAAATCAACGGCATGGTGAGTAATAAAAAAGCGGCGATATCCATGCTGGTGGTGCATGAAGAGCATCAGCGGCAGGGCGCAGGGAGTTTTGCCGTCAGATACGCGGAGGATTATATAGCTTCGAAGGGTTTTGAGGGTATGAGCATCCATACGACTATTGACAATACGGCCGCGGTCAATTGTTATAAAAAACTCGGGTACACGATTTTTAAGATAGCCGAATGTGCCGGCGACGACGGCGCGAAGCGGCAAGGCGTGACTTTTTACCGCGACCGTTTGTGCGCGGTCCGCATGAGTATCGACGGCGTGCCTTTTTATATTAGAGAGCCGCACGACTTTTCGTTTTTAAATAAGCTCGGTAAAGTTTTTAAAGTATTTTACGCGATGGATTCCGGAAACGTATGCTTCGGCGTCGAGAAGGACGGCGAGAGGTTCTTCGTTAAATACGCCGGGGCGAGGACGACGGAATATAAAAGCGAGATCGCGGACGCGGTTGACCTGTTAAAAAACGCCATCGCCATCTACGAGGATTTGCGCCATCCGTATCTGATACGTCTCGTCGATCATTTTCCGGTCGGCGACGGATACGCCGCCGTGTTCGGCTGGGCGGATGGGGAGGGTTTGCGTTCCTATTGGGAATATGTCGAAGAAGCCATGTGGAAGCATCCAGCGTCGCCGGTCTATCGGTTCAGGCGGCTCCCGATAAAAAAACGCATCGCGGCTGTGGATGTGATCATGGAATTTCACCGGCACGCCGTCGAACGCGGATATGTGCCCGTGGATTTTTACGACGGGTCGCTGCTCTATGATTTTAAAACGGATGAACTGCATATCTGCGACATCGATTTTTACCGCAAGATGCCCGCCGTCAACGAAATGGGGCGGATGTGGGGCTCCGCGCGGTTCATGTCGCCGGAGGAGCGCGAGCTCGGCGCTCAGCTTGACGAGATCAAGACTGTCCACAACATGGGGGCGGCGATGTTTGAACTGCTGTGCACCGCGTCGAAGGACGCGTATGACATCGACCGTTCGTTTGACGCGTGGAGCGCGAGCAGGGCGTTGTATGACGTGGCTGTAAAAGCGGTCGCCGGGCGCGCGGAGCGGTATCAGACGCTCGCGGGATTGATTGCCGCATGGAACGCCGCGAAAGACGCGGACGACATTATCTATCGCCGTTTACATAAGGACGACCTCGCGCCGGATATGTTAAAAACTTTCAACCGCTTCCAAAAAATCGAACAGAGCTGGCGAAAACGGGACGGCGCTTGGGCGCTTGAGGATAATCCGCATGTGATCGATTGGGACGAGTCAAAGACACGCGAGTTAGCGACGGAAGATTTTCCGCAATTGATTAATTCAGGCGGCGCGTTATTCTGTGCGTATGACGAGAGTAAACTGATCGGATTCTGCGGTTTCGATGGCAATATCATCGGAAGCGGCAGTCAATATCTGTGGCTCGTCGTCATCCATGTGTCATATGAATACAGGGGGAACGGCGTCGGGCGAAGGTTGTTCATAATGGCGGCGGACGCCGCGAGAGCGCTCGGCGCGGCAAAGCTGTACGTCAGCGCAAACTCCTCGCGGGAGAGCCAGGCCTTTTACCGTTCGATAGGCTGCGCCGACGCCGGGGAAGTCATTCCCGAATTGTTCGAGGTTGAACCGTACGACGTGCATATGGAGTATGTGTTGTGATAAAAATGGCATAATCATTTATATAATAATTAAAGCTCATTTCGCACCCAGTATCTCATGTTTCGTGTTAGAATACTTGATTTTATTGAGGGTTGGGGCCTTTTAACAAACCCTATATCAATGTTCGTTTACGTAGAAAAAGAAACGAATACAACGCGGGCCAATATCGACCAATAATCTGTTTGCCGCGGTATAATACAAAGATTGCAAGAGATAAATCGACATATGAGTAGACATACCTTATCTTTTTATAAACATTAATACTTTCAAGACGAATTTGTTTATGTGTTTCTATTTCGTTAGGTAAAAGTTTTTTTGAAATACCATAAGCATCGAATAATCGGTTGCAATAGACTCGCATCGCAATCGCCAAATAATCAAGTTTTCCGACTTGTTCATAAAAACGCACGCCTTCCTGCCATGCGTCCAAAGCGTCTAATCGCGATAATGAAAATTGTTTTTGCGTTATGCTCGCCGGGTGAATTAACCAAGCATAAAGATACGCGTCTAACATGACTACTTTATTTGTTTTGTACATCAAGTTATGCGAAACGAAAACATCTTCCATTATCTTTCCTAATGGAAAACGCAAATCTTTCCAAAGAGAAGCACGATATAGTTTACAACAAGCCATTATTAACAAATGGGATTTTTTTCCGAAATGTCGAATTATAGCTTCATCTTTATCGATTATTTCAAAATTAACAGTATTCGTAAATTTATCGTTTATAACTTCGCCGCTATACGAATAATGCTTACAAACAGTTATATCTGCGGAATGATTTATGCATGCGTTTAAAGTTTGTTCGATATAATACATGGATACATAATCGTCGGAATCTAAAAAGGTAACCCATTGGCCATTCATATGATCTAACCCTATATTACGCGCGGCCGATAGACCTTTATTCGATTGGTGTATGACTTCGATCCTCGAATCATTGTCTGCGAAAGCGTTGCATATTTTTCCGCTGTCATCCGTCGAACCGTCGTTTATAAGTATAATTTGCAAATTTTTATACGTTTGGTTGAGGATAGAATTTATACAACGTTTTAAATATTTATTCGTATTATAAACCGGAATAATAACGGATACTAAATCATTTAATTGTTTATTCATTTGATGTTTCCCTTCGTATAATGTAATCAAGTGCTTTTATAAAACGAAATTAAGATAATATAACCTCGTCTTCTCCATTATTCGTCAGTCGCGTTAAATAAATTTGATTTTCATCATCCAGTTCCTCGCTCAATGTTTTTAAATCATTATACATAAAACCGTCAACCTGCCAAATAAAAAAACAACCGCGTGAATAGGCGTTTATAAATTTTATTCCCCCTAAGTATTTATCCAGCCAAATAATCACGCCGTCACAATTCTTTTCCGTCGACCATTCTTTACATATAATCACTTCGCGTTACAATAAACGCATCACACCGACGGAGGTGCACGCGAATAGACGCAAAGATGATCGTGACAGACCTCGACGACACGCTGCTTAGAAACGACAAGTCCGTCTCGGATCATACCGTCTCCGTCCTCGCGCGTTGCCGCGCCGCCGGCATAAAAATCGTTTTCGCCACCGCGAGGTCGTCGCAATCTGCCTCGAAATATTTCAAATCGTTCGCGCCGGACGTTTTCATCGGGTACGGAGGAGCGCTGATGCACGCGGGCGGCGAGGTGATAAAACGTTTCGAAATCCCGGCCGACGTTTCCTTTCGACTGATCAACGAATGCCTGCGCGAGCCGGAGATCATCAACGTCCACGCCGTCAACGAGCGCGCGGCCCTGATGAATTGCGTCGAGACGCTCGATCCGGAGGCGTCGCACTATACATACGCCGATCTCACCGTCGAGAACGGGATGCGTTATTTGAAGATATCGTTGATCGCACTGAATCCCGCCGTCGTCTCGCGCATCGCCGAAAATTTCCCGTCGTTAGACGTTCTGCGTTATTCGAATGAAAATTTATACAGATTCGCCGCAAAGGAAGCCGTCAAGTGGAACGCGGTCAAAGCCGCCGCAGAGTATTACGCCATAGATACGGATGACGTCGTCGCGTTCGGGGACGACGTGAACGATTTGGAAATGATCAAAAATTGCGGCGCGGGCGTCGCGGTGGCGAACGCCGTGGACGCCGTCAAACTCGCCGCTAAATACATCTGCGGTTCGAACGAGCGCGACGGCGTGGCCGAGTGGATCGCAACGAACGTGTTGCGTTAGCGCCATCCGAGCCGCGCCGCGAGACGCGCCGCCACGGCGTCCCCGACTTCGGCGGTGCTCGACGAACCCCCGACGTCAGGCGTCAAAACCACGCCGTCCGTCAGCATGTCCTCGACGGAGGCCAGCACTTCCCGCCCCAGAGCGTACAGCCCGAAGTGGTCCAGCATCTGGCTGACGGACCAGATCGCGGCCATCGGGTTGGCGACGCCCCGGCAGGCTATGTCCGGCGCGGCGCCGTGGATCGGCTCAAACATCGACGGGAACCGCCGCTCGGGGTTCAAGTTGGCGCCCGCGGCGAGGCCCATCCCGCCGGCGATCGCCGCGCCCAGGTCGGTCATTATGTCCCCGAACAGGTTCGAAGTCACGACCACCTGAAAACGCCGGGGTTCGCGGACCATGAACATGCACGCGGCGTCGACCAGATACGAAGACGTGCGGACGTCCGAGTATTCTTCGCTTATTTCATTAAAAACGGAATCCCAGAAAACCATCGAATAATTCAACGCGTTGCCCTTGCTGACGCTCGTCAGCGTCTTGCGCTCGCGGCGGGCGAGCTCGAAGGCGTAGCGGATCACGCGTTCGACGCCGGCTCGCGTGAACACGCCCGTCTGACGCGCCCCTTCGACCGCGCCGCCGACGGTGATCCATTCGCCCGCCCCGGAGTACTCGCCCTCGACGTTTTCCCTTACGAAGATCATGTCGACGTCCTCTCGCGCGACGTTTTTAAACGGGCACGGCGCGCCCTTAAGCAGCACGACGGGACGCAGATTTATATATTGATCAAAACTTTTACGAATCACAAGCAGCAATTCCCATAACGACACGTGGTCCGGTACGTCCGGGTCACCGACCGCGCCGAGGTAGATCGCGTCGAACGCCGCCAACCGTTCGAGCCCGTCCGCGTCCATCATCCGCCCGTATTTCAAATAATACTTGCAACCCCACGGAAAATAGACGCACTCGAACCCGATTTCGGAATTCAATTCCGAAATCTTATCCAATATCTTGACGCCCTCCGCCGTCACTTCCGGGCCGATCCCGTCGCCCGGAACGACCGCTATCCGATACGTCTTTTTCATCCGCCAAACGACTCCTTCTTTTTTTTCATTAAAAAAACATAAAAACATAAGTGAATCATAAAATATTATTTATTTGTGTCAACGCCGTTTTGCGGTTATATTTATTTAATCGACGCTTACTTGCTCCGCTCGTTAAAATAATATAAAAACTGTGATTTACCTAACTTAAAAATTTTTCGCCCCGATAAACGTAAAAAAATATTAAAAAAATATTGAATATCATTTTTTCACAATTCGCCGCGAGGGAAGGTAAAAAAATAAAAGCGCGAGCGGATGCGTGTAGAATTTTAGCGTTTCCCGGCGAAATTTCCGTAAAAAACACACCTGTCCACCCCAAAAAGCTTCGCTTTTCGGGGGCCCCGGGTTCGAGCTGAGCGCAAGCGAAGCGAGTTTGTGTGTTTTTCGGAAATGAGCCGCATGAAACGCAAAATTCGAAACGCTGAGCGAGCATTTATTTTTTTGCCGAACCGTCCGCAGCATTTCCCAAATGTTTATCATCCAAAATATTTTTCTACAAATCAATTTTTACGAATCGAGGCCATCCATGACTCCCAAACAACGTTTCCTTTCGACAATCTATTTTAAACGCCCGGACGCGCCCGCGCTCGAATACTACTACACCGACGTCGGCTACGCGGAACACGGCGAAAAACTACTCAAACTGTACCGAAAATATCCCGGCGACGCGGCCCCGGTCCCATTCGCAAAATCCGCCGGCTTGCCCGGCCCGGACCCGGCCGATTTCGACGCGTACGGAAACTACCGGCGTGTTACGACGGACGAATGGGGCACGAAATGGGAGTACCGCGTCTACGGCCGGATCGGGCACGCGATCGAGTTTCCGTTAGACGACATGGACGTTCTCGACGGTTACAAATTCCCGCGGCTTCTGCTTTCGGACCCGTCAGCGTACGCCGCGTTTGCGAAAAAGGTAAAAGACGAAAGCGATGAATACCCGGTCAGCCACTCCGTCCCCGGGCTGCTCGAGCGGATGATCGCGCTGCGCCCGTTCGAAAAAGTTTTGATGGATATCGCGGAAGGTGATTGTAAGATCGCGCGTCTGGCCGACGCTTTAACGGAACATTTCGCCGAGGACGTCGCGCTCGCGCTGTCCGCGGGAGCGGATATAATACGGATGGGGGACGACTACGGGACCGGCCGCGCGCCGCTCATCTCGCCGGACATGTGGCGGGTCTTCATCCTGCCGCGCATAAAGAAGATCATCGATCCGGTAAAAAAAGCCGGGAAGACGTGTTGCTTCCATTCCTGCGGGCAGATATACGAGATATTGCCCGACCTTAAAAAAGCCGGCGCGGATTCGATCTGGCCGCAGCTCCCGCTGTATGACTACGGCGATCTGGCGGCGCGCCTGCGCGAGCTCGGCTTAGCGCTTTGCATCCACATCGACCGGGGGGAACTCATGCAGCATGGCCGCCCGGAGGACGTCAGGGCGGAGGTAGGCCGCATATACAACGCGTTCCGTCCGGATTTAGGCGGGAGTTGGTTTTATTTCGAGGTCGACCAGGGGTTTCCGTTCGAAAACATAGTCGCCCTCGCGGAGGCGATCGCCGCGTACAGAAGCTAAGGCGCGGCACGGCTCACGCCATTATCATCGCCGAGTGCGGGCGTATGGTGAAGTTCGCAGGGTTTACGGGCTCGCCGGTCAGCAGGTCGCGCGTGAAGCGGCCGTCCATTATTAACGCCTCCTCCTTGTTGGAGATGTTCACCGCCACGACGACCCGCTCGCCGCCGTGACTGCGTTCGAATACGAACGGTTTTTGATATTGCAAATATAAATGGCGGTAGCTTCCGCGCCTCAACGCGGGACGCTCGCCGCGTATTTCGGCCAGTTTTCGTATCAGCCGCGTGACGCCGGTTTCAGGCGGGGCGTGATCGATGTCTATGTACGGCCGTAACGGACGGTCGGAGCCGTTCTCCTTCCGGCCTAACAGCTCCCATTCGCTCCCGTAGTAGACCGACGGTGTGCCGGGCAGCGTGAAAAGCAGCGGGTACAGCGTGTTCAGATGCGCGCGGTCGTTCACGATGTCGGCGATGCGCGGCTGGTCGTGGTTATCTAAGAAATTGTAGTGCGGCAGGCCGTTGGCGGGGACGGAGTTCGCGACCGTATGCGCGAGCTCGAACAGGTTGTTGTTGTTATGGCTCGAGAAGAGCGCCTTATACAGCATGTAGCCGGTCACGCCGTCAAGCGCGGCGTCCGTCGTCCAACGCGAGTAGTCCCCGGCGACGACCTCGCCCATCAGCCAAAAATCTTGTTTGATCGAGGCGGCGGCGTCGCGCAGCTCGCGCATGAAGCCGAAGTCGATCACATTCGCGCTGTCGAGCCGCATGCCGTCTATTTTAAATTCCGTTATCCAGTACCGCGCCGCGTCGAGCAGATATTTTTTCGCATCGCTGTTTCGCAAATTGAACTTCACGAGGTCGTGGCACCCGCTCCAGCAGTCGTACGCGAACGGGTCCCCGAGCGGGCTGCTTTGCCTGAAATCCACGCCCGAAAACCATCCCGCGTAATCGCGGTTCCCGTTTAATAACTCCTTGAACGCGAAAAAATCGCGCCCGCAGTGGTTGAACACGCTGTCGAGCGCGACGCGCAGGCCGGCGTCGCGGAAACGCGCGACGAGCTCTTTAAACTCCGCGTTCGTCCCCAGCCGGCTGTCGACTTTAAAATAATCCGTTACGTCGTAGCCGTGCGTCTTGGACATCAGCGCGGGGCCGAGCAGCACGGCGTTCATGCCCAATCCTTTTATGTGCGGGATCCACTTTGCGATCTCGCCCAGCCTGCGCGCGGCGTGCGAATAGTCGTTTGCAAACGGCGCGCCCGCGGCGGACAGCGTGTAGATGTGGTAGAACATGTAATCGTTTTGGTCGTACATCCTCTCATCCCTTATCTGTTGTAGATTCCGTGCAGAAACCCGCGCACGATCGAACCGGCCTCCGTTTCGTTAAGCTCCGCGAGGCCTTTTAACCAAGACGCGATCTGCGAATTGATAAGCGCCAAGAACCGCGCGGCGTACGCGGCCTCCCTGCCGCCCATGTTCGGGTGCGTGCCTGAAATGTGAAAAAACATTCCGGTCAATATCTCTAAGTGCCGCGGGCGGTATCTCTCCGAGACGACCGCCGGGACGGACTTCGGCGGCGCGCAGCCGAGCGCCATGCAGTACGCGTAAAACTCGCGGTTTTTTGTGGCGAAATCGAACAGCGCGTTCGCGGTTTTTATTAACGCCGGCTTCACGTCGTTTTCGTAATTGCCGGGGTCCGGGATGTATACGCAGGCCGTTTCGATTACGTCGTCCAATCGCCCGTACTGCTCCCGGAGCAACTCTTCGAGCAGTCCCTCCTTGCTGCCGAAAAAATGGTACAGCGTCGGTTTTTTTATGCCGGCGAGCGCGCAGACGTCGTTCGGGCTGACGGCGTCGTAGCCCTTCTGCGCGAACAGCGCCAGCGCGCTTTTTAAGATGTCGTTATGGCTGTTGGCCCTCATCATTAGCACCTCCTTCATATACCTTTGGGTATATAATATACCCGCGGGTATATTTGTCAAGCGCCGCGCGCGCCGCGTAAAAATTTTGCCGGTTGGTAACAAACTACATAAGGTTATGTTGACACGAAAAATATTATGTAGTATTTTATTTATAAGTTATTCATTGCGAAATCCTTTTTAACTATAATGTCTAATGCTTCTACATAATATTGGTATTGTTATCTAATCCAATCTCTCTAATATCCGGGGGATAACGCATGGAAGCGGAACGTCTGACGCGAAAAAAGAAAAACAGGTTCTTCCGAAGGGAGGACCTCGCGCTGTACGTGATGGCGCTGCCGGTCACGATCTATCTGTTGATATTTTGCTACACCCCGATGGTCGGGCTCGTGATGGCGTTCCAGCGGCTCGACATCTCCAAGGGCGTGTTCGCGAGCCCGTTCATCGGCCTTAAAAATTTCGAGTTCATCTTCGCCACGACGGACGCGTTCATCATCACCCGGAACACCGTCCTCTATAACGTCGCGTACATCTTCGTGAACATGCTGCTCGCCGTCGTAATGGCGCTCCTCTTAAGCTCGCTCCGCTCTTCGCGCTCCGCGAAGGTATACCAGACGATCTACATGATGCCGTACTTCCTCTCGTGGACCGCGGTGCAGATAGCCGTCTACGCGTTCTTGGAACGCGACAACGGCGTGATAAACCAGGTGCTCACGTTCGCGTCGGGCGAAAAGTCGCTCACTAACTGGTACCAGTCGTTAAAGTTCTGGCCGCCGTTCCTCGTTATAATCAACGCGTGGAAGGGCGTCGGGTACCAGACGGTGCTGTATCTCGCCGTCATCTCAGGCATCTCGACGGACTACTACGAGGCGGCGGTCTTAGACGGCGCGAGCAAGCTGCAGCAGGCGCGCTACATCACGATCCCGCACCTGCGCTTCATCATCTCGATCTCGTTGATCATGGCGATGGGCAGCATCATCCGCGGCGACTTCGGGCTGCACTTCTCCGTCACGCGCAACCAAGGCATACTTTACCCGGTCACGGATATTATCGACACCTACATCTACCGTGGCATCACGCGGCTCAACAATTTCGGCATGTCCGCGGCGGCCGGCCTTTACCAGTCGGTCATCGGCCTGATAATGATTCTATTAACCAACTGGTTCGTCAACAGGATCGATCCCGACAGCGCGATGTTTTAGGCGCGTCGGGGGGAGGATATAATGGACGAGGAACGGGCGCCGGCGCAGGCGATCAAGCGGGACAAACACTTTAACCAGATTTCGTTCGGCTGGAACTTCATATTCAACTTATTGATGCTGTGCACGGTCGTCTTCGTCGTCATGCCGATGGTGCTCGTCATAACCGTCTCGTTTTCGAGCACGGCGAGCATCGCGAAGGTCGGCTATTCGTTCTTCCCGGCCGAATGGACGCTGCAGGGCTACGACTATCTAATCAAACTCGGGACGCAATTAAAAGACTCCTACGTCGTCTCGATCGGCTATGCGGTCTTCGGCACGGCGCTGAGCCTCTTGGTGATGAGCCTGCACGCGTACGTGCTCGCGCAGTATAATTTCCCGGCGCGGCGGTTTCTGACGTGGATGCTGTTCTTCACGATGCTGTTCGGGGGCGGATTAGTGCCGAGCTATATCTTAAACGTCCGCTACTTGCGCATCTCGAACACCTTTTGGATATTTTTACTGCCCGGGCTCGCGAACGCGTGGAGCGTCATCATACTGCGCACGTTCTTAAAGACCGCCGTCCCGGAATCGCTGATCGACTCCGCGCGCATCGACGGCGCGGGGCATTTCAAGATATTCGGGTTCATCGTGCTGCCGCTGTTCAAGGCGGGCATCGCGACGATAGGCCTGTTCGGGTTCGTGCAGCGCTGGAACGACTGGTTTTTGGCGTTATTATATAACGACAAGCCGTCGCTCAC
>Ga0123353_10016970_pt1 | contig 10671 bp, 10 predicted proteins | sample TergutLab28metaG_3_FD_92763 | JGI IMG/M metagenome (GOLD analysis project Ga0123353, IMG submission 92763) | Labiotermes labralis P3 segment gut microbial communities from Petit-Saut dam, French Guiana - Lab288 P3 | ecosystem: Host-associated > Arthropoda: Insects > Digestive system > Gut ... | reverse complement strand
CGCCGCGAGTCCCGCTGCCGGTTTGACCAACGTGGAAATCCTGGTGAAACTTGCCGCCGCTTTGGGCAAGACGGGCCTTTCTTGTTCGCCGGAAGATGCGCGTAAAGACCTGGCCGCGTCGCTGGGCATAAACGTTGCGGACATCGAGAAAGCGCGCGCTGAAAAGTCGTGCTGGCCCGGCAAAGCCGCCGGGGTCAGGGCGCTCGTTCCGCTCAAAACCGATACAGCCGCCTCGACGGCCGACCTGTTTTCCTACGCTTCAATGGAGTGTTTGCTCAAGTAGTCAGTAAAGACATCCTGATCGTCCGGATGGATGGCCAGGATGTCTTCACTCTCCTGGACAACCGAATCACGTTGATCAATCAGCCTGACCATGCCGCCCTCCGGGTGGTATGGTCAGGCTGATTTTGTTTTTTTCGATGAAAAATATCGCGGAAAGAATTATTTTTACGCTACACGCTCAATTGAACCATTTATCATCTGATCTGTATATATACAGTCCTGTATATATACAATTACGTATATATACAAAATCAAGGAGCATTAAATGAACAAAATTTCAATCAAAACAGGTCCTATCGTAGAAGGCGATGATTTTTATGGTATTTACCTTTTTTTATTCAAATACTGGTAGAAAAAATAAATTTTCTAATTTGTGTTGAAGACAAACCGCTTTCCAGGGACACCATAGACGAAGCCTACAATCGTCTTATAACGGAAAACCATTTTAATACCTGGGACGAACGATTAAAAGAATACTACGAATTTGAAGACAGCGCTCGCAAAATATTAAAATCTTGCGTTTTGCTTCATGGCGAAAATAAAGAAAATTTATTGACCAGTCTCACTGCAAATAAAAATGACATAGATATCGATAAAATCGAGACTAATTTGTCCAGGCTGCTTATTTTGCTCCAAAATGACGGTTATCTTGCAAAACATGAAGGAAAATATTTTTTCCGTTCGCCGCTGTTAAGAGATTTTTTGTATAACCGCTATATTTTATAGGTATTGATATATGAAAACAACTATCAGTTTGAATCAGATAGGCTTGTACAATCCTCAGCGGCAAAGCGCCGAAGTAACCGAGAGTTTGTTTGTGGCGCGTCAAAAACAATTTGAATCGCTGTTAAACAAAATAATACAGGAAAATGAAAACAGCATACCGCAGCATTATCTTGTTATCGGTCAACGCGGAATGGGTAAAACCACGCTGCTCAAACGGCTGGAAGTGGAATTGCACAAACCGCCATACCGGCAACAGTTTATTCCCCTGCTTTTCCCTGAGGAGCAATACAATATAAAAGACCTTGCAAAATTCTGGGGCAACTGTTTAAATGCTTTGGCTAATAGTCTGGAAGCGGAAGACAAAGAAAAATACCATGTCCAAATATCGGATATCGACAAAATAATACGGGAACTATCGGGAAAAACGTCTGAAATAATTTCTGATGAGGCGTATAAATATTTAATGCGCATTTGTCATGATGTGCGCCGAAGGCCTGTATTATTGGTAGATAATATAGGATCGGTATTCAGCCGGCTGGATAACGACAAAATAAACAAACAGGGACAATGGGTTTTACGTAAATTATTAAGTGAGAACGGAGCGCCGATTATTGTAGGCGCCGGTCCTGCCGTTACTGACGACGTAATTAATTACGATATGCCGTTTTACGATTATTTCCAGATACAATATCTTAAAAAACTGAGTTTTGAGGAATTTACCGAATTGCTCGAAAATCTTGCCTGCCGTACGCAAATCAATACCGATATTGTACCTGAGTTGCGTAAAGAAAAACCGCGTCTGCAAACGTTGTATCATTTTACGGGGGGCAATCCACGCACGGCAGTGATGCTGTTTAAATTACTCGTTAAAGGATTTTCGGCTTATGTCACCGATGATTTGGATGCCTTGGTGGACGAAATTACTCCGCTGTATAAAGCTAAGCTGGAAGAATTACCTCCGCAGCAACAAATTATTATCGATGCCATTGCGATGAACTGGCATGCCATTCCTTTCAGGAAATTGGCGACAGACACAGGTTTGGCGGCTAATTAGCTTTCTTCGCAACTCAAACGCCTGCTTGATGACGGTTGGGTAGAAACGGTAGAAGCCGACAAAATATCAAGAGAAATAAAAGAGGAAGTAGAAGGTATTATAAAAGGCAACGCCTATTTTATAAGCGAACGGTTTTTTAATACATGGTTTTTGATACGCAGCAGTAATCGGCGACACAAAAGAGGCGTACATGGTTTATCCGAATTTTTGGAATGTCTGTACGGACCGGAAAGAATGATTCAGGAAGCCGATCGCTATTTACATAAAGCACTGTTTGAACTGCACGATCAAAACCAGGGATTAGCCAAGGAATATTTATTTCAGGCATTTGAAGTGCTTTTAAAAGAAAATAAAATATCATCTATAGCAAATGAATATTGGTGGACAAGATTTGGAAGCGTTGTTATTAATTTGGGGTATGGCTCGTGGCTGCTTGCTGTATTAGAAGAAAAAGGTTATAATATTGACTTATCGCCTTATTATACTGCCATACAAGCCCTGGAAATAGAAAAACAGGACGGTAAAAATGGAAAAAGAGATGCTGAAATATATCTCAAAAATAGGGCCGTAGAAATCAGTGAACCGGCAAGGAGAATCATTGAAAAAATGAGGGCGCTGATTTTAAAAAACATACCATTTATTTGTTTCATCGGTGTTCCAGTAAAGGAAATGCGAAAGTATTCGACAATGTACAAACTCCGGGAATCCGAATGAAATATATGAGTTAATCTTTCGCGTCCCAGATAAAAACTGCCGTGGCGACCGCCAGAACCGTGACTGTTATCGCCGCGCACTGGAACATGATTTTGTAGCCAAACCGGTCGATGAAGCTGCCCAGAAGCGGAGAGAAGACGGCGCCGGTATACTGCATCGTCGAATAATAGACCCCGTAAATTGTCGAACGGTTTTTGGCCGGCGCCTGGCTCATGATAAATACTTCCGTCACCGGGAAACGTATTGCCTGAACAACGCCGATGGCCCAGAGCGTCAGCCAGAGCCCCCAGCCAAGCGATGATGCTTCAAGGGCGAAAATCAAAATACCGCTGAGAACGCCGGTAGCTATGACGACCTTTACGCTGCCGATTCGGTCGGAAAGCCAGCCTCCCACGGGGCCCGCCCATAATCCGGAAGAAAAGATGATTGACAGCGACATTGCGGAAACTTCGTTGGACGCGCCGAGCGATTCCTTGAGATAAACAGGCAGAAAGGCGTTGACCGACGCGCTTGCGCCGCCGCCGAGTACCATCATGGTTAGAAATGCGATAAGCCGCCGCCTGTAGCCCGGCTGTGGAGGCCGTTCCTCCATCTGTTTGCGCTTCATAGCTTCGATGTGGGAACTGCCGTAACGCTTTCGCAGGTAGAGGAAAAACCAGGATCCCAGGATTATGGTCGGAATTGCCAGCAGGATGAAACTGCCGCGCCATCCCCAGATTCCGGCGATCGCGCCGGCAATCAACGGCGCAAGAAAAAAACTTGAGTTGCCGCCGATCAGGTGCAGCCCGAGCGCGCGCCCGCGTTCAGCCGGCGGAACGGAAACCGAAATAAGCGGCGCGGCAGCCGGGTGATATCCGCCTGCCATAAGGCCCATCAGCGCCAGGCAGATGAGAAGCATAATATATGAATGGGACAGCCCGACGAAAAGGCCGCCGATGCCTACGCCGAGCACCCCCAGCGTAATAAGCCAAGTGGGGCCGACGCGGTCGGCAAGCCATCCGGCGGGAAGCTGCGACGCGCCGCTCGAAACGGAAAAAGCCGCGGTGATGCCTCCCAGTTGCGCCTTGTTCAGGCGGAATTCATCCTGAATGAAAGGCAGCATCGGCTGGGGCAGGGCGGTCAGCAGGTGATGCGTGGCATGAGCCAGAATAAAAAACGGGAGCGACGAAAGGTAAAACGATCGCGGCTTTTCAGATTTTGACATGGAAAACCCTGACTATGGCCATCTCCTGAATTTCCCGACGAAAGCTAATCAACAAACGGTTTGAAAGCTTCGACAACGGCATCCATCTGCTCGCCTTCGCGTAGCAGGCGGATATTGGCGAATCCCGCCTCCGTCAGCGACGATGCGATTTCGTTATATGTATAGGTGCCTCCGATAAGCGTTCCAACGAGCATATTGACGGCGAAGATTGCTCCGTTCCTCGGCCGGACGCGGTCAGGATCCATGACGTGGTCACGAATCAGCAGCCGCCCGCCCGGTGTGAGGGCGCGGAAGATTTTTTGATAAAGGTCCAGATTTTGTTCCGGGCTGTTTGAATGAATTATGGCCGACAGTAAAACGAGGTCGTACCCGCCTGGAAGTTCGTCGCGGTGAAAATTGCCGCCGACAAACCGCGCGCGATCGAGCAAACCGGCGCTGTCAAGGCGCGTCCGCGCCATCTCGATCACCGCCGGCATATCGAAGATGGTCGCTTTCAGTTCAGGAACCGCGCGCAGGAACGCGATCGTGTATGTGCCCGAACCGCCGCCGACATCGAGAAGCAATCTGGCATCGCCCGGATGTACCTCGGCTACGATCCGCTTGGCCATCGGCTCGCCGATCGAGTGCATTGCGCCGATGAAGGCTTCCAGTTCTTTTTCGTTACGCGAAAGATCCATGTTCAGCGTCGGAGCGGGAGTTCCTTCCGCGATGCCGGTCAGACGCGCCCAGCGTTTCCAGAGAGACGTCGCGTGCAGCACCATCGGAAGCACAGTCACGGGAGAGTCATCCGTGAGGTATTTCGCCGCGTCCGGTTCGCAGAAATACGTATTGTCCTTTTTTTGCAGAAATCCTATCGCCGCAACGGCGTCAAGCAGCGTCGTCAAGGCTTTCAAGTCCCCGTTGATTTTTTCGTTGATCTCTTTTGCGGCAAGCGGCGTTTTTGAAAGCAGCGTGAACAGGTTCAGTTCCGCGGCTGAAAGCAGAATACGGCTTTCCATAAAGCCCTGCGCCGTTTTCAGAATTTTTTCCGGTCCGTTTTCCTGTGTCATACGCACTCCTTTCCTGAAAATGAAAATACATCTACGCACGCATCGTCAAGCGGTTTCTTTTGACGGTTTGCCGTCTTAGCCTCCGAACATGATCGGCATATTGCGTTTATGTTCGCTTGATTTATGAAATTTCTCAATGATAGCCATGTCGCGCCGGTTTGCCGTACCGGAAAGCAGAAAACCGTCTATGCTGTTATAGGAAATGCCCATTTCACTTTCATCCGTCTGACCGTCGAACAGTCCCGCCGAAGGCGCTTTTCTGATGATAAAGTCCGGGGCGTTAAAATAACGCAGGAATTCGTATGTTTCAGTGACAGTAAGGTCGGCAATAGGATTAAAGTCGCAAGCGCCGTCGCCCCATTTTGTGAAATAACCCATGTACCCTTCGCTTCGGTTGCCGGTTCCCGCCACGAGTCTGTTTTCGCTTATGGATATCGCGTAGAGCGCGGTCATCCGGAGCCGTGGAGCCATATTAATTAGCGCGGAATCGCTGATTCTTATTTTTTCACCGATAGTCTTTACCAGCTCATTTTTCGCATCCGACAAATCAATGACCCGCGTGGCTATGCCGAACTGCCGGGCTATGTTTTCCGCGTCGGTTTTGTCTGTCTCGTAATTCCGTTTCGGCCCGCACGGCATAATCAGCCCGACTGTATTGTCACACGCCATTTTACAGAGGATTCCGACAAGCGCGCTGTCCTTCCCGCCGCTGTTTCCATAAACAACTCCGTCCGCGCCGGCGGATTTTATTACGCCGCGAATGAATTCAATCCTTTTTTTTGTTTCAATCTCATAATTTCTCATGACATGTTCCATATTATTGACCGTGAAACGCCGGAAAATCAGGCGCGACCGGTTTTTCAAACGAATGCCAGTTTTTTTATCATAAACCCCTGGATGTGGCTGATGCCGCAGGCGAGCGAAACAAGCCGAAATATTTCATTTTTATGTTCGTTCATCCACCATGAGCCGGCGAGCCTTGTTACGCGCGTACCTGCCCAGCCCGCCGGGAACATCGGCGTCGACGGCCCCACGAGAACAACATCCCTCGCTCCTTTGCACATTTCAAGAAGTGAATCGACGCTCCCGTTGGTTGTGGTTGTGCCGGAAAGTATAACCACGTCACATTCGGGTAAAAGCCGGGGTTTGAGTTTCTCATCGCTGATCATGCTGTCTCCGCCGTGCAGGGAAAGCCCCTTGTCGAAAACGATTACCCTTCCGGCCATATTTTTAAGCCGCTCCGCCACAGGCGCGATCAGCCCTACCATCCCCACCGTATCCTTATGCGTTACATCGAGTCCAAACGGCGGCCCGTTCCTGTCTTCGTCGGGGATATCCTGCCCGCGCGACGCGGCCGCGAGCACTGCCGAAGCGATGCCGCGTTGAAGGTCGTCGCCGCCGCTTAAACTCCACTGTGCGACCTCCTGCGCCGGCCGGTTTATCGCCTGCTGCGCGTAAGGAAAGACGGAGCAGCCGTTGGGCAGTTCATCCCGCAGCACATATGATATACCTACATCGCCGCAGTCCAGTTCGCAAGCGATCAGCGAAACGCCTATTACCAAATCCCGGACTGTTTTACCCTCAAGATACGTCCGGGCTTCGTCGAGCACTTTTTCCATGACAATGCAGTCACACATTCCTCTACCCCCCGGTTTATTAATATATTATATCGTTGATTTTGCCTCCGCCGGCTTTCTGAATGCGGAGTATTTGCCTGTTACCGGGAAAATTTGTCAAATAGCGGAAATGTCGGCTTCTCCTCGTGGCGGCGTTCCACTACGGGTGCAAGGTCCAGCACGGTGACTTCCACTGCAGAAATATCTCCAGTCACCACGACGACGCCTCCATCTGAAACGTAGTGGCGTTTCCGGTCTTCTTCCAAATTGTAACCGATGCTCGCACCTTCCGGTATTCTGGCGTTTTTATCCAGAATGGCGTTGCACACCCGGGCGTTCCGGCCTATGTCGCAATTGTCGAAAAGAACCGAATTTTCGACTATCGCTCCGGAGTGTACGCGCACGCCCCGTCCGAGCACCGAGTCTTTTACGACGCCGCCTGAAATGATGCAGCCGCCTGAAACGATGGAATCGATTGCGTGGCCGCGTCTTCCATCCAGATCGAAAACGAACTTGACCGGCGGATACAGATCGCGCGTCGGCCCAAGCGGCCACTGGGTGTTGTAGAGGTTTAGCGCCGGGGTCACTGCGCGGAGATCAAGATTGGCTTCGTAAAAAGTGTCTACAGTACCGACGTCGCGCCAGTAGGGAGCTACTTCGGGCGGGTCGCCGGGGATGCGGTTGTTCATGAAATCGTAAGCGTAAATATTCACGCGACGGGTGATGCCGGGCAGAATGTCCTTGCCGAAATCGTGACTGCTTTCCTCGTTTCGCGCGTCGGCGTCCAGCTCGGCAAGAAGGGTTTTGGTGGAAAATATATAGTTTCCCATTGAAGCGAAAATCCTGCCGGGCTGGCCGGGGATTGTTGGCGCGTCCGGATTTTTTTCGTGAAATCCGGTAATGCGGTTTTTCGCGTCGGTTTCAATGACGCCGAATATTGAAGACTGTTCTTTTGGCATAGATACGGCCGCGACCGTAATATCGGCATCTTTTTCACTATGAAATCCGATCATGTCCCGCACATTCATGCGGTATATCTGGTCGGCGCTGAACACAAGCACCAAGTCAGGCTGCGCCCGCTTAATCAGGTCTATGTTCTGGAATATGGCGTCAGCCGTTCCCTGGTACCAGGCTTCGTCGTGCGAACGCATCTGAGCCGGGACCGGTACGATAAACTGGTACGGCAGGAGGCTGCCGAACTGCCAGGTATCGCGCAGATGCTGCAAAAGCGACTGGCTCTTGAATTGCGTCAGTACATACGTAGAGTAGACGCCCGAATTGACAAGATTGCTGAGAACGAAATCAACTATTCGATACTTCCCGCCGAATGGAACCGCGGGTTTTGCGCGATCACGTGTGAGCGGATACAGTCGTGTTCCTTTTCCTCCAGCCAGCACCATTGCGAGTACACGACGATTCATGACACTCCCTTGAAATCACGCTCACGCCATAAAACATGACGCTATATATCTTATCGGCAGAAATACCGATATTGATTATATTATTGATGAAATACAGTCCAACTTGGCTGTTAGAGTACCAAATGGAACCCCGGCGCCATAAAAACGCTGCTGACGCGGCTGGTCAAAAAAGAGCGCCGGGTTACAGGAGGCATCAACGTTTTCCGTAAGTTTTAACCGTATCGAACATCGCTTCCACGTTCTCCGGTTTGGCGTGGTCAAATCCGGCGTCCGTCGAGAATATGTATCCGCCGCCGGGCGCCAGGATGTCGATAAGGCGCTTTGCCTCGTCAATAACCTGCTGTTTCGTGCCATAGTGCAGCAGGTATACCGGGAATATGCCCTGAATGCAGGCGATATCGCCGAGTTCCTGTTTGACATAGACTGGGTCGACTTTCTCGAAGCTGTAAACCACCTTGCCCTTGGGAACTTCGGTAAGATGCTTGATCCTGGAGTTGTACGGCCCCTCGGTGTAGACAAACGGAACCATGCCGACGTCGATTATGTGGTTGATCATTCTCCGGAGGTATTTCCAGTAAAAATCTTTATACTGCTGATCGGAGAGGAAAGTGTCCATGCCCTTGTGAAGCGGCATGAACATCCATTTTCCGGGAGCGATTTTGGACTGCGTTGTGATGCCGTCCAGGACGTACTCGATATTCCTGTCCATGAAATGGAATATGACGTCAGGATGCTCATACAGGTCGCTCATCGTTTCAATTGTGCCCCTGTAAAAATCGCTGTATGCGTCAAAGGGGACAAGGGTTGTTCCGCCTGTGGTGACGGGAAAACCAAGTTCGATGAACTTTCCGAAAAGCTCCATATTTTTCTTAAAAGATTCCGTCTGCATGTCCGCCGCTTTCCAGATCGTCTGCATCATTTCTCTCGACTCCGGAGCCGAGAGCATGGTAATGAGACCGTCTATGTAGGCATTCACTGTATGACGGGCGAAATCCCACTTGGCCAGCGGTTCAAGAAGCCCGGATATCGCGGGGTAGCCCTTTGAAAGCAGCCATCCCGTGTAATCCTTCATGAAAAAGTCCATGTCTTCTTCCTGAAGGGTTGCGTATTCAAGAAACTGCTGTGTGGAATTTTCGCTGATACGGCTGTTGGGAGCGCCCGGCCATACCAGGTTTTTTGGCCGGATAAGCTCAAAAATGGGGCCCTGGCCGGGGATTGTCATACCTCCGCCGGCAGCGTCGGGCTCATATTGATTTACGTACCTGATCATCGACTCCGCGTATTTGTCGAAATCATATACGGCATCGGCGACGGTGTAGCCCGCGTTGTACATAGGGTAGCACTGCCCGTTGGCGGTTATGGGTACACGGTCGGATTCGCGCAATGCTATTGCGTCATCAATGCGTTTTTGCCGTTCTTCAAGGATTGTCATATTTTTGCCTCCTGTATATTTTTTACGGAGGCTACTATAATACAAACCATGAATGAAATACTTGACAAAATTGCTGCAAAAACCGAATTAAGCAGGGAAGAAGTCATAAAGTTATTATCGGTGGAGACCGTAAGCGCCGAATATTACCGTTTGCTGTATCTGGCGCGAAAACAGGGCGGGGAAATTTTCGGAAACCGGGGATACGTTTTTGTCCAGATTGGTATCCATGCCGAGCCTTGTTCGGTCAATTGCAAATTTTGCTCGATGGCGGCAGGGCATTACGCATTGCCAAATCGCCGGCGGAAAAGCGTTGACGAGATTTCCCAAGGCGTCAGGCAACTGGTCGCCGATCGTGCGGACGACATTTTTCTGATGACCAACGCCGATTACCCCGTTGAAAATTTCATCGAAATCGGAAAAACGGTTCGTCGGTATATTCCTTCTGAAATACGGCTTGCCGCCAACATCGGCGATTTTGACCTGCCGACAGCCCGCCGCCTGAAGGAGGCAGGCTTTACCGGCGCTTACCATATCGTGCGGATGCGCGAGGGCATCGACACCGGAACGCCTGTCGAACAGCGCGTCAGAACGCTCGATGCCATACGTGATGCCGGACTGGAACTGTATTATTGCGTGGAACCCATAGGTCCGGAGCACGGTTACGAGGAAATCGCCGCAGAAATATTTCGCGCGAGGGACTATCAGGTAAAAGCTATGTCCGTGATGCGCCGCACCCCCGTTGACGGGACGCCCTTGTTTAGCCATGGCGCCGTCTCAACGCCCGAATTATGCAAGATTGCCGCGGTCGCCCTGCTGGTTGTGCGTCCCGCGCGGTCGATGAACGTTCACGAAGTGTCTGAAATGTCAATTCTTGCGGGGATCAACCAGTTGTACGCCGAAGTCGGTTCCAATCCGCGCGATACCGATGACAACACCGAAAACAATCGTGGATACTCCGTATCCGCTATCCGCAAGTTGCTTGAAAACTCAGGGTATGCCGTTTAGGGACACAGTTCAGAACATCAATTTGCTTATTTTATCAATAGCGTCGCTTACCGCCTGATAAACGCCGGGATAAACGCTGCCCGGGCCGCCGGTCGCAAGGCACGGGATGAAATAATGCTTTCCGCAGGTCCTGCACGCGCGTTCCACCTCTCTTTCGATGAGTTCCGG
>Ga0123353_10016969_pt1 | contig 10672 bp, 12 predicted proteins | sample TergutLab28metaG_3_FD_92763 | JGI IMG/M metagenome (GOLD analysis project Ga0123353, IMG submission 92763) | Labiotermes labralis P3 segment gut microbial communities from Petit-Saut dam, French Guiana - Lab288 P3 | ecosystem: Host-associated > Arthropoda: Insects > Digestive system > Gut ... | reverse complement strand
GGGCTTGTGTAAAATTCTGTGCGTTGTGCGGTGAGAACAATTTCAAAGCCTGATTTACAAATTTATTTTTACAATCGAAATCAGGTAAGTCTACAGTAACCGTCTTGGCATCAAGTTCACGCAACCTCTCGAACAGCGGTGTCAACTCCCCGGCAGCTGCCCAAATGAACACCGAATCAAAGCGGTTCTTTTCCGTTAATGCAACGCTTTCCATAATAAGGCGCGTATCAATGACACTTGTGCCGTCAACCTTGAAACGCAAGCGTCCGGCGGTTTCCAGTCTGTTCTCTGCTACGATTTCACCATAGTCTGCCGCCTTGTCTTCGGTGTAACCGTACAACTTGCCATAGGCAATATATCCGTAATTTTTCAAAATACTTATTATTTCAAGAACATTTGTTACGCTTGCATTGGTATTATCAATGTCTATGAATATGGCTATGCTGTCGCCCTTGCGGCTCTTGCTTACCGGCTTTGCAACGTCGCCTTTAGGTTTTGGCTTTGCGGCTGTTATCACCGGTTTTGCCTTTGCCGGCGGTTTTACTGTAGGTTTACTTATTGGTTTTGCTGCTACTTTTGTCGCCATATAATCCCCCCAAGAATTTATATACACTTATTCTGCCACGGTATATATCATTTGTCAAATCAAAATTGTCTTGGCCTTGACAATTTACGCAATTCGTGGTATATTGTTTCGTAATATAAGGAGATTTTTTATGCAACCGGTATGTAAACTGAATAAAACACGTAAAGAATTAGAAGAAGCGCGGAAACTTACAAATAGAGTGCCCCTCCAAGAAATGTTGGCTCGTACGATAGCCAGTTGGGGAGTTATGGGCGAAATGGCATATAACCGGTATACCCTGGGGCAATTTTTGGCGGAGATTAGTGCTGCGCACACGGGAGATTTTGATATGATATCCGCGGAGGAAGACAAGGTCCATCGTGATTTTATTGAGGAAAAAAAGAAATGCGGTGATAATGATAAAAAGGCTTTTTCTATTGTAATCAATGGCTTGCGTCAAGCCCATAATGCGGGTGTAACCGACGCAAATAATCCCAAAGAAGGAATCACGCAATAAAACCCGCCGTCTTTTTTAGGTACTGCATATAGTAAAACACATATTGCTGTGCGACGCCAGCATAACGCCCGTACTTAGAAAAATCAATCCCGCGTTGCTGTGCTTTTTTTATCCAAGTGTCCACCGGTACGACATTTAATCTGTGAAATGAAAATAACATGACACATTTTGCAACTTTATCGCCTATCCCACGTACTTTCCGTAATTCCTTATACAACAATTCGTCGGGGAGTGCGTTTAAATGGTCAAAATTCATTTCTTGTAGTTGCTTAATAGATTCTATCAAGTAGGGTGCTCGATAACCACAGCCAATCTTCCTAAAGTCGTCTTCCGTTTGCGCACTCAGCCACTCTAAATTAAATTGCATCTGGGCAAGTGTTTTTGTAAAGCGTTTGATGTTGTTGTTCGCGGATACAATGAACGAGATTACACATTCAACAAATGGTTGCCTTAAAATTTGCATACCCGGCGCGCATTTTATCGGGTCTCGTAATTCAGGGAATTGCAAAAGTTCCGCCCTGACCTGCTCCCAATCCGTTTCAGTGTCGAACCAACTCGGCTCTGGTGCGCGAAAACACTGCCCCGTATCAACCAAATTAATCAATGAACACCCCCAACACCGCCGCCGCGCCAATCATTGCTGCATTGTCGGTGCAATACTCCATCGCGGGAAAGTACGCAAAGGGCAAATGTTCACGCAGGTATTTGTTCGCCGCCACACCGCCGCAGACGCACAGTGTTTCAATATTGTGTCGTTTCATTTCAGATTTGCATTTGTCAACAAGCTGCATGATGGCTTCGTGTTGAAATGAGGCAGCCAGCCGCGCCACATTAAAGTCTTTATTTTTTTGCAGATAGTTAAGAACCGCAGTTTTTAACCCACTATAACTAAAACCATCTTTTTTGTTTGGCTTGTTTACGAACTGAATGAAGTCTTTGCCCTGATATTTTTCCGCTTCTTTTGCAATCGCTGGTCCGCCTGGGTAACCAAGGCCGAGAAGTTTCGCGACCTTGTCGAATGCCTCGCCCACCGCATCGTCGGCGGTTTCGCAGAGTAACTCAATATTGTCCCATGCGGTGACTTTGTATAAAGATGTATGGCCACCACTGACGAGTAATGTGAGAAATGGCGGCTCTGGATTGCCGTGGAATTGCGGAGCCTGTTGCGAGGAGCGTGAAGCGACGTGGCAATCTCCTCGCAATGACACGGAGGCAATGTGTCCTGCAAGGTGGTTCACTTCTATAAACGGTTTCTTTGACGCCACCGCCAAACTCTCTGCGAACACCTGCCCTACCATGACGGCGCCGCGCAATCCTGGATGCGTTGTGGCTGCAATTTGGGTGATATCGTCCAATGTCACGCCTGCCTGGCGTAGCGCTTCTTCATAAACGGTTTGGATTGCCAAAACATGATTGCGGCTTGCGATTTCGGGGACTACGCCACCGTATAATTTGTGTATCTCAATCTGACTGCTAATAACATTCGATAATACTTTAATTCTGCATTCTGCATTCTGCATTCTGCATTCTAAAACGGCGGCGCACGTTTCGTCGCATGATGTTTCAAAGGCGAGAAGTAGTTTTCGCACTATTTATTCTATCATGTTTTTTTTGGCTTGACAATGTATGAAAAATATGACTATAATGAGTATGAAAAATGACATTTATCGCTATGACGACAACTCCCCCCCCCCAGAACTAACTGATTCTGAACTCTTCGCTATAGTATGCGAAAGATGTGAGAGTGCTTTGTGCATTATTCCGGGTCACGCACACGAGATAGTTAAACGCACTCGCGCAGACTATGTTGTTGTTCATGACAGTTTGAAAAAGTTGGGGGCAACATTAATGGCACGTGTAGATCACCAACGTATTACACCCCGCGATAGGGATGCAGCCGATAAAGCAGGAATAACACCCGAATCAAAAGTTTACGAACGTATTCCCGAATAAAATGACTTATCGGGTTCGTTCTTCCAGTTTGTACATTTTAATAATGGAACTTTTATTGTCAAATCTATATTGTGATTCAGTGTCAAAAGTTTTGCGCGTGAAACGCAAGCCCTTTTGTTGTGCGGTTTCGTTATCATAAGGTTCTAGCGAATCATATGTGCCAGATTCATAGTGATAGTTCACTTGGGCAACTCCGCCAGGTTTTAATAAGGTTGAAAGGTCATCTTGGAGAAAATCCTTGAAACTGCGTCCTGGTACTTTTATCTGACGACCGATGTTTGATGTGAAAATTGCATCAAATTGTTGACCGCTTAATTGTGACGGCAAATCAAGCAAGTTTGCATGTATAAAAGGTATTTTAATTTCTCGAAGTCTTGATTGCAACGCTCTATACTTGAATTCGTCATCAAAGTAAGAATTTGGATAGTTCAACATGTTTAAAAAAGTGACCATATTATTTATAGCAGGCGGATCACAAAAAAGTTGCGGACATACATTGACTTCACTCCAAAACTTTTCGATATCTTTTGGCAATTTCCCACGAAGTTCATCGTATTCTTCGGGCAAGCTACGATCAAACCAAAAATCACAAAAAAAGTATTTTGCATCATCAAGTGGCATGTTCAGTATTACGGCTTTTTTCAACTCTAGCCAATATTTAGCCAACTTGTTTATGTCATAACAAGTGATACTTTTGGGGCTTCCCAACGCAATATTGAATGGGTGGTCGCCTGATGCCGCGACCGTCAAGACGTCCTTGCCACGCAAATCAAATGTCGGAATATAGCCACGCAGGCACTCGTTTGTAAATTGGTAGATATTACCATTGCCGCTGCGTATCACTTCACGTGCGAGTTCAATGTCGGATTCTACTTCATTTTTATCTAAATTCATCACGATATGATACAATACTTTCTAGGATTTGTCAACACGAAATGTGTGGCGAAACACGCAAGGCAGCAACCACGCGTCGGAGAATTCAGACCTTATGGTTGTGTTCTTACTTCGCGCATGGTATCATAAGTTATGAGCAAAACTATTCACGTTCAAGGTGTCGATGTTCGATTTTAACCGCCACAATTTCGAGGCGGTTAGCAACGAAGTGAAAAACCGCGCATTTTGGATGTCGCCACAAAAGTGGATAGAACAAATGAACGCAATCGGTATTATTTCAAAAGCGGGCAGATACGATAGTGGTACTTTTGCCCACAAAGATATCGCGTTCAAATTCGCGAGTTGGCTTTCGGTAGAGTTCGAGTTTTACATCATCAAAGAATTCCAACGCCTAAAAGAAGCCGAGCAAGCAAAGTTACAATGGTCGGCGAAACGCGAACTTGCACGGGTCAATTTTCACCTGCAAACAAGTGCAATTGCGGAACATATAATTGTGCCTACGCTTACCGAAAAGCAAAAATTGCACGCGTATACCGACGAAGCCGATTTGTTAAATGTTGTTTTGTTTGGAAAAACCGCAAAAGAATGGCGCGACCAAAACCCCGATAAAGACCACGCAAAAGAGAATATGCGTGATTTTGCAAACTATAATCAATTGTTTGCATTGAGCACTTTGGAGGCATTAAACTCTGTGCTAATCAAAGAAAAGATGCCGCAAGCCAAGCGCATGACCGAGTTATCAAATGTCGCAAAGCAACAATTACAAAACCTTGCCAAGATTGACAGTAGGTTGCTTTTGCCGAAAAATTAAACTGTGCGAATTAACTTTTGTTGATGTGGAGCAACCACGCGTCGGAGAATTCTTTCAAGCCGCCGTCCATGACGCGCTGCAGATTGCTTGTTTCATGTGCGGTGCGGTGGTCTTTGACAAGTTGGTACGGGCAAAATACGTAAGAGCGGATTTGGCTGCCCCATTCTATTTTCATTTGTACGGGTTGCATGTTTTTTAATTTTCTGCGTTCGTTTTCATAGTGCAGGAATTCAAGTTTGCTGATAAGGCTTTGCATGGCAAAGGCGCGGTTTTGAATTTGGCTGCGCCCGTTTTGACACGCGACCACCGTTCCCGTCGGCAAGTGGGTAATCCGCACGGCACTTTCGGTTTTGTTGACGTGCTGACCGCCTGCGCCGCTACTTCGATACACATCAATGCGCAGGTCCTTGTCTTCCAGTACCATCGCTGTTTTCTCAATTACAGGCACGACTTCCACCGCGCAGAAACTTGTGTGTCTTCTGGCGTTACTGTCAAACGGTGAAATTCGCACAAGCCTGTGCACGCCGCTTTCGCTTTTTAGTATGCCGTATGCGTTGACGCCTTTTACGCTGAAACTTGCCGATTTTATGCCCGCGCCGTCCCCATCCAATATATCAGTTACTTCGTATGTAGAATCGTTTTGTTCACAGTATCTTGTCAGCATCCGAAATACCATATCGGCCCAATCTTGGGCTTCAGTGCCGCCTGCGCCCGCGGTGATGTTGATGACGCAATCGTTTTCGTCAAACTTCTCGTTAAGCAGCGTCGCCATATAAAATGTTTCAAACTCGGTGTTAAGGCGTTTATACTCACCCATAACTTCGGAATCTTCCATAATTTTTGCCAGTTCCAATAAATCGTCATAACCGCTTGTTAAGCTTTTATATGTTTTAACAAATTCTTCCAGTGCGGTAATTTTTTTGTTGCGCTTGATATCGTTCCAGTCTTTTTCTTGTTCGCCTTTCAAGTTCACAAGTTCTTTTTCCCGCAGCAGGACCATCGGCACAAATTCCGCCAACTTCTCGCGGTTATCGTGAAGTGTTTTTAAATCAAGCATGAACGTATTGTATATCAGTTTTTTAAATTAGTCAATTACGGCGGATATATATAGTTCGTACGTTTTAAAATATCGCTACAGTTGTTGCTGAACTATATATCCGCATCATAAGTATTAAATATAAAGATTTTTCAAAACGGTTCGGCTATAAATTTCGTAGGGGCAGGTCTTGTGCCTGCCCTGCTGCTGCGTTTATTCTTTGTTTTGTTCCCATGCATTTGGGCGGGCACGGAGACCCGCCCCTACTTCTTTTTGGTTTTTGCAGTTTTCTTTGCCGTAACTTTTGATATGGGTTTGTTTGCGGCTCTTGCTTGTTTTTTGCGAAAGTCCGCAACAGCTGCGGCGATTGCTTCTTGTGCCAAGATGCTGCAATGAATTTTAACCGCTGGTAGGCCGCCTAATTCGTCCAAAACGTCTTTGTTTGTGATTTTAAGTGCTTGGTCAAGCGTTTTGCCCTTTATCATTTCGCAAGCAACATCAGTCGATGCAATGGCGGACACGCAGCCGAAAGTTTTAAATTTTGCATCATAAATTGTGCCTTCTTTTTCATCAACCTTGATAAAAATTTTCATTATGTCGCCGCATTTTACATTGCCGACTTTGCCGATGCCGTTTGCGCCCGCAAGGTTGCCTGCGTTGCGCGGGTTTTCAAAAATTTTTAAGACTGTTTCGTTGTACATGTTCTGTCCTCCTTTGGGCACAAGTATGCGCCCCTACGGTTTGGGCGGACCAGGGGGTCCGCCCCTACATCACCTATTTGATGGCGCTCATTGAGCGCAGTTTCTTGATCGCCTTTACCAACTCGTTCACGGTGTAATCTATATCCGCTTTCGTTGTGTTTCTGCCAAGAGAAAACCTGATCGAGCCTTGGTTAAGTTCATCGGGCACACCCATCGCCGCCAAAACGTGACTGCGGTTAAGCGTTCCGCTTGCACATGCACTGCCGGTAGACACGGCAATTCCCGCCATGTCAAGCAGCATAAGGATTGATTCGCCTTCGACTCCGGAAAAGCTGAAGTTAACGTTATTCGGCAAACGTTGATTACGGTGTCCGTTAAATTTTGCGTACTCGATGCGTTGTTCAATTTGCATTATCATGTAATCACGTAAACCCTTGATGCGAGTATTATTAATATTGGCGTCGCGGATTGTTAATTCCACCGCCGCACCAAATCCAACCGCACCTGCGACATTTACCGTGCCTGCGCGCTGGTTTCGTTCTTGACCGCCTCCGAACAAGAGTTTGTTTACTTTTAGTCCATTTTTAATATAAAGCGCGCCAATACCTTTAGGACCGTAAATTTTATGAGCGGACATCGACAATGCGTCAATATTCATTTCTTTAACATCAATAAGAATACTGCCAATTGCTTGCGTCGCATCGGTATGGAATAAAACACCGCGCTCTTTGCAAAGATTTGCGATAGTGTTCAGGTATTGTATTGTACCGACTTCGTTATTGGCGGTCATTACGGACACAATAGCGGCAGGCTTTGACAGTTTCGCGACCATATCTGCAACGCTAATAATCCCGTCACTGTCAACTTTGACATAATCAACCTTGCAGCCGCGCGCGGCAAGATCGGCACAAGTTTCCATTATGCATGGATGTTCAATAGCGGAAACAATTGCGCGCTTACTTGGATGATTTAAAACGGTTCCGCGCAGAATCCAATTATTTGCCTCGGTTGCCCCGGATGTGAAATAAATTTCATTTGGGTCGGCATTGATTGCTTTTGCTATTTGCTCCCTGGATATTTGCAAAGCTTTCTCGGCATCACGTCCGAAAGAATGGATGCTGGCCGCATTGCCGTAATCCGTCGTGAAATAAGGCATCATTGCCTGCAGCACATCTCCGCTTACATATGTTGTTGCCGCGGTATCTAAATAAATTCTCTTTTTCATTGTACTGTTAAAGTATACCCTAAAAGTACACAAAAGTCAATTAGATATTTAAGATCGGTTTTTTCGTAGGGGCAGACGCCCTCGTCTGCCCTGGTGTTTGTTGACCGGTTATACAAAAGATATTTTGGCAGACATTTGGGCAGACGTGGGCGTCTGCCCCTACGTTACGAGGTTGCGGCTGCATTCGGATTGTTGCTTAAGAAGACTTCTACTAATTTCCTCTCGACAAGACTTCTGGGTTTTAATCCCACCATCTTTGCTACGACTTCATTGCCGTTTAAAAATACAAGTGTCGGCAAACTTGTTACACCGTATTTTTCAACGGCTTCTTCCGCATCTGCGGTGTTGACGCTTTCAAAGTTGATGTCGATATAATCGCTTGCCAAAGCGTCGATTGTGGGATTAAGTGCCTTGCAATTTCCGCACCCGTTTGCCCAAAATTTGATGACTGTCTTACCCATGACAAAAGTATCCACCCGCGCGCGCTATTTGTCAACGGTTTTGGCTATCGATTTTTAAAATGACGCTATGTAATAATCGGCTGCAACTGTTTGCCTTTAAGGGCCGCTTCTATTGCTTCGCCGGCTTTGCTGAAATCGCATACCACGGAAAAAGGTTTATTCATTGGGTCGTCTTGGCTGAACGGTATGAAATAATAGTTTTTGCGATTAAGAAGTGTGCCGATGTTCGTGGCATTACCGCTTAGTGCGTCATTTGTGGAAATGCCTATGATACAGGGCTTGCTGTTTCGTAACAGTGCTTTCACCGCCATGCACACACATGTATCCGTTATTGCACTTGTCAACTTTGCAATGGTATTTCCAGTTGCAGGCAAGACGACAGTCGCCGCGATTCGTTTATTAGAGGCAAGAACTTCTGCCCCTGCGATGGTTGTGATTATGGCGTTGCCGCAAATTTCACGTATGTCGGTTCGAAACTTTTCGATATCGGTAAACCGGTTAGGCAAATTTGCATTGGGTGACAGCACCGGAATCAGGTCATACTTGGCGCCCAAGTCCCGCAGCACCGGCAGCAATTTCAGGTAACTGCAACTTGACCCCGTTATGCACAGCACAATAGTCGGCCGAGCAGTTTCTTTTTCAATGTAGCGAGTGATGGCATTGTAAACCGCACGAGCGGCCTCTTTGGGATAGAATTTACCGGGCAGTCCGGGTAGAATTTCATATTCAATGCCGAAATCACTTGGATCGCGGCCGCCGAAGTCGAAGCCGTAGGGTGGACTTGCTAATTCGTAGACAACTGCTCCCTTTTTAAAACCCCATCTTTTTTTGTCGTTCTGGTCTTTGTTGGTCGCCCCCTTTAAGAACCCCTGACGGGAACCTTGCTTCGCTACGCTCCGTAGGAAAGGGGGAATTATTAGTTGTTTGGGGATTGTGTTAATTATTATTGGAAACTGCGTCAAGTCCGCTTTCTCAAAGTATGCTTTAGCACCATACTTTGCTGTTAACTCTTGTACTTTGTGGTGGTTGAAATTCAATATATGGATATCTGCGTCGCGTAGCACCACTTCCAATTGTGTAGTTAATTTCCCCCAACCCACAATTAGTATTTTTTGGTCACACACTCCAAAGCGCTTTAATAAAATTTCTTGCATTGCCAAAGCGGTCAGGTAATTATTCTCTTCGATGAACTTTTCGTCATCGGAAAGACAGATGTAGTTTCCCGCGTTGTTTTTTGCGTATCCAAATACGCGCCAGTATTCATCTGCGTTTTGTGGTACTTCCCCGCGCGGCTCTACAAAATAAATTCCCCTTCCTTTAGAAGGGGTGGCACTCGCACTAGCGAGTGACGGGGTAGTTTCTTTATTCCAAATTTGCTCAAGCTCCGCAACCCGTTTATCTTTTGAATCTTTGTTGAATGACAAAATGAATGACATGTCAATATATATGTACATGGACAAACACATGTTTCTGGGCGCGAATACGCCTGACGGTTTCGTGCACTATTTCGACAAACTAAAAGAAATGTACAATCTGAAAAATCTTTATATTTTAAAAGGCACACCGGGCTGCGGTAAAAGTACGTTCATGAAAAAGTTCGCAAGTGCTTTTGACAGCTCGAAAATATACTTTTACTGCAGCGCCGACCCGAATTCGCTGGACGGCGTTGTTTTAGAAGATCTTGGGGTTGCTATAGTCGACGGTACAGCACCGCACGAAATCAACGATGGCGAGTTGATTATTTTGACCGGTGCAAAATCCTTCGACCCAAAAGTACAAAAACTTCGTGACAAAAAAAGCAGCCACTATCGCCGCGCATTCAAAGAACTGGCACATGCTCGCGCGTTGCACAAGCAGCTTGAAAGACATTATGTAAACATGGTTGACTTTGCGGCGGTTAATGCCTTGTGCAACAAGTTGATTACTTCGACCAAATTGGAAGCAGGTGTAATCAACCGAAATTCACGCTTGGAAAATTCTACCAAGTAAACTTCGATGTCTTTTAGCAGCGTTCGCAACATTGAAAGTGGAAATTCGACTTTGTGTGTGACACACAAGATTTCTACAGTGTCTTTATTAATGTTCTGCTTGGTTTCATAGGTAATTGAAAAGAATGGTTTGTGCGGCTTTTGAGCTGTGACAATGGTGCTACTACCCACAGGATTAAAAGTGCATGCCACTTTCAACGGCATGACAGCCTTTTTAAGCAACGGAAGGCAATTGGGGTATATTACAGATGCTCCGGCTCTGCTTAGTTTATGCAGAGTTAAATAATCAATTTCAGCAATCGTTTCGGTGTTTTTGACGACAGCGGGATTGGCACTCTGCACGCCATGTGTGTCGGTAAAATTTTCATACACTGATGCGTTCAAGCACACCGCAGCAATGGCACCGGAGTAATCCGAGCCGCCGCGCGCAAACACTTTAACGCGCTCATGTTTAGTTGTAGTGCCGTAGAATCCGCCCATTACATACTTGCCATGCGGTAACTTGTTAAAATGTGTTTTGG
>Ga0123353_10016968_pt1 | contig 10673 bp, 9 predicted proteins | sample TergutLab28metaG_3_FD_92763 | JGI IMG/M metagenome (GOLD analysis project Ga0123353, IMG submission 92763) | Labiotermes labralis P3 segment gut microbial communities from Petit-Saut dam, French Guiana - Lab288 P3 | ecosystem: Host-associated > Arthropoda: Insects > Digestive system > Gut ... | reverse complement strand
TTGATAAATATTTTTCTCCGTTTTGACTATAACTTTTTTAGATAATGATTTGTTAAGTGGATATTTCAGGCGAGGAAATCTGCCGAGCCGATGGGTGGGGTACGCGGGCGCGAAGCGTGGGTGGGGGGCTATGGTGATGTCTGTACTGTAACGGATAAAACCGCGCCGGATATGCAGACCGATCCCGCAGCCGATCCTGTTCCCATGCCGGAAACGCCCGGCATAGACGAAGGCGGCGACGCCGCTCTGCCGCCCGGCGAACAGACACAGGCTGAAACGCCGGAGCCGGAACAGGGTGCCGACATTCCCCCGGTTGAAAACCCCGCGCCGGAGGTAACGGATGGCGCGGCGGCGGAGCCTGATAGACAGGCCGGGCCGGATAAAGAGGCTGACCCCTCTCCCCCCGCCCCGGAGCTGGAAAAGAAAGGGCGCGGCGGCAAACCGCCGAAAACGGAAAAAACCGATCCCCCGGCAAAGCCGCCGAAGGCCGAAAAACCGCCCAAAACGCCGAAAAAGGAAAAGGGCCGTGTCAGACCCGCGCACCATAGCGGCGGCAACAACCATAACAAACCCACGCAAATGTCAGCCGCGCCCAACGTGGCGGACGGGGGCAGGACGGGGGAAACGGCAAGGGAGGCGGGCTAACCGCCCCCTTCCCTTGCGAAGCAAGGGCGCACTGATATACCACAACGGCAAGCCGTAGTGGTATGTGCGCTCCTGCGGAGGGCGGTTTGCGCCTATCGGCGCAAACTGTGGGCGCGTTGCTCCCAAAACAAAGCGGCAAGCCGTGTTCCGATAATCGGAATCGGCCTGCCGCTTTTCCATATATAACGAAAACGAAAGGAGGCGGAACCGTTGGAACCGACTTTTTATTTCCACTCGCACGTCCAAGTCATAAGCCGGGGCAATGGCAAATCGGCGGTTGCCGCCGCCGCGTACCGCGCCGGGGAAACAATCAAGAACGAATACGACGGCGTGATACATGACTACACCCGCAAGGGCGGTATCGTGCATAGCGAAATCATACTCCCCGACCACGCGCCGAGGGAGTATTACGACCGCGCAATATTATGGAACGCGGTAGAGAAAATCGAGAAAGCAAACAACTCTCAACTGGCGCGGGAACTCGACCTCGCCCTGCCCGCCGTGTTCACGCTGGAGCAGAACATCGCCCTCGCCCGCGAGTATGTCAAAAAGACTTTTGTGGACGCGGGAATGTGCGCCGACCTCTGCCTGCATGATACCGGCGAGGGCAACCCACATATGCACATCATGCTGACCATGCGCCCGATAAACGAGGACGGCACATGGGGCGGCAAGCAAAAGAAAGATTACATCCTCGACCGTGACGGCAACAAAATCTACGACCCGAAAAAACGGTCATACAAGTGCCGTTCCATACCGTCTACCGATTGGAACGATAGGGGCAACGCTGACAAGTGGCGGGCGGCTTGGGAGGACACCGCCAACGCCGAACTGGAACGGCTCGGTTTTGACATCCGCATCGACAGACGGACATACGCGGAACAAGGGATAGAACAAATCCCCACCGTCCACATGGGCGTCGCCGCTATGCAGATGGAGAAGCGCGGCATCCGCACTGAGCGCGGCGATATGAATCGCGCCGTTGCCGTCACCAATCAGCAAGTCAAACAACTGCGGGCGCGGATAAATTATCTGAAAGATTGGATATACTCGCAGCCGATACAGAACATGCCGACGATGGGCGAAATGATGGCCGCCATAAACGCCGCGCAGAATATGAAATCCCGCTGGCAGAAAATCCGAAACCTGCAAACGGCGGCGAAGGTTCTTATCTTTTTACAGCAGAATGGCATCGACACCCCGGAACAGTTTGCCGACAAAATAACGCAGCTCCATCAGCGGCATTACGACCTCGCGGGCGACGTGAAAAAGAAAGAACGCCGCATAGCCAAGCTGAACGAGCATTTAGCAAATGTCGATGACTACAATCAGCACAGGGCGGTCTATACGAAATACAAAAGCCTTGCGCCGAAGAAAGACAAGGCCGCCCTCAACAGCTTAAACCCGTTCACCAAAAGCAAAGCCGTAAAAGAATACGAAGCCGCCAAGAAAAGACAGGCTGCCTATTACGAAAAACACGCCGGGGAAATCGAGAAATACGAAACCGCTTTGGATTACCTCAAAGCCCATCTGAACGGCTACGGCAAGATACCCGAAAAGGATTGGCGGACGGAGCATAAACGGCTCATTGGCGAACGGAACGCGCAGCTTGACGAATACTACAATCTGAACGATGAAGTGAAAAGCGCGGAGGCTCTGCGGCGCGGCGCGGAATATCATATGCGCGATATAATGCCGGAGCGCACAACTCCGACCAAAACGCAGGGCGTGGACATCGGATAATCGCGGCGGCGGTAATGGTAAATCGGGCGGGGCAAAATTGACCCCGCCCATTTTGCCGTTCTGTTATTTGGTATAACAATAACCTTGTTAAAAGTTCAGTTAAAGTTCAGACAGGCTACATCGTTAGTTCAAACTTGCATTGTAGAATATGCGTAAAGTGACCGTCACGAAGGGAGTGAGAGCATGAATGGCAGGCATGAACTAAAGCACTACATCAACGAAGCGGACTACGCGCAATTACGCGCAAGGCTGCGTACCGTGGCAAAGCCGGACGAGTACGCGGTCGAGGGCGGGGGCTACAATATCCGCAGCCTTTACTTCGACAATTACTCTGACAAGGCTGTGATAGAAAAACTGTCCGGCCAGAGCAGGCGGGAAAAATTCAGGCTACGGTATTACAACGGCGACACATCATTTATCCGGCTTGAACGAAAAAGCAAAGCAAATCGGCTGGCCTACAAAGAAAACGCGGCGATTACGGCGGAACAATGTATGGCAATATTATCGGGAAACTTTGAGTGTTTGAAAAATCCCGACGCGCCGCTGCTGATGGAATTATACACGAAAATCCGTTATCAAAACTTGCGTCCGCGAAGCATTGTAGATTATCGCCGGGAAGCCTATGTTTACCGCGCAGGCAACGTGCGGGTCACGTTCGACAGCAACATCAGGACATCGAACAGCGTCGCGGGTTTTCTAAACCCGGAACTGACAACTATTCCGGCAGCCGGAATGACGATCATGGAAATCAAGTACGACGGCTTTCTGCCGGACATCATCCGCGACATTTTGCAAATCGGCTGGCACAATCAACCCGAGTTTTCCAAATACCTTGTGGCAAGACTCGTATAAAAAAATACAGGAGGACTTACTCATGGAACAATTATTTAACTTCAATTTCTTGGACAAAGCGGCATCTTTCTCTATCCCCGATATAGTGGCGGCGCTGCTCGTATCGTTCGCGCTCGGCCTGTTCATTTTCTTTGTTTACACCAAGACTTTCAAAGGCGTCATGCACTCGTCGTCCTTCGGCATTTCTCTAATCGCAATGGGCTTGATAACAACGCTTATCATCTTAGCGGTATCCACAAACCTGATCGTCACCCTCGGCATGGTCGGGGCGTTATCCATCGTCCGTTTCAGAACCGTTGTAAAAGAGCCGCTTGACCTTGTGTATTTATTCTGGTCGATCACCACAGGCATCGTCGTGGGCGCGGGGCTTATACCGCTGGCGATAATCGGCGCTGTAATAATCGGGCTTATTCTGTTTATATTTGTCAACCGCAAAACACAGGATACGCCGTATGTGGTTGTGATTAGCTGTGACGGCGAGAAAGCGGAAGCGCAGGCAGTTTATTTGCTAAATAACCAAACCAAGAAAAATGTTATCAAAGCCAAGAGCGTATCCAAAGAAGGCGTGGAACTGACCGTCGAGGTGAGGTTGAAAGAATCGTCCTCACAATTTGTCAATGCTCTGTTGGCAGTCGAGGGCGTACATAACGCGACACTGGTTTCATATAACGGCGATTATTATATGTAATTATCTTTTCCGTGGAAGGAGGGCAAAAGATGATAGCGAGTAAACATATGCCCAAAATTGTCGCCATATTGTTGTGCGTTTGTTTGCTGTTCTGTTGGTTCATTGTTTATGCCGCAGATGCGTTTGACACGACCCGTATCACCGAATACCAAAAGAGATTATTTAACGGCGAGATTGCCACCATAGAAATTGTAGCCGATGCCGACGAATGGCAAGCCATGATGAGAAACGCCGGGGCCAAAGAATGGATTGCTGTTGATATAATCATAAACGGAGAGCGGTTCCAGTCTGTAGGGGTACGCACAAAGGGTAACTCCAGCCTTATGCAAATGGGCGGGTCACGCGGCGGCGGTAACAACAGCGGCAGCGGCAGATACAGCTTGCAAATATCAATGAACCGATTTGTAAAGGGGCAGACATATTACGGGCTGGACACTTTCGCGGTAAACAATCAGGTGTACGACACCACCCGTATGAAGGACTATATTGCCTATGATATTATGGACTTCATCGGCGTGGATTCGCCGCAGACCAATTATGCAAGCGTAAAAGTCAATGGCGAGGATTACGGCTTCATGCTGATGCTGGAACGGTACGACAAGGCTTTTTTAGACAGGGCTTACGGCACGTCAGCCGGACAGCTTTACAATGTCAAAATCGGAATGGGTATGCGCGGCGACTTTGAGGATATGTGGCAGGATATACCTGAAGGTATGCCCGGTAGAGGGCAGAGAGGCAATGACGGCGAGTTTCCCGGCAGGCCGCAGCGCGGCGATGGCGCCGGATTCCCTGATATGCCGCAGGGTGGCATGGATTTTGGAAACAGGCAGCCGCGTCAACCGGGCGATGGTAATACCGGATTCCCCGATATGCCGGAAGGTGGTATGGATTTCGGCGGCAGAGGCGGCATGGGAATGGGCGGCTTCGGCGGCGGCAGAGGCGGCGGTTCGCTTCAATATGTTGACGATAACACCGACAGCTACAGCGCCATATTTAATAACTCTATCGGCAAAGCGTCTGACCGATCCCAACAAAGTGTTGTCAAAGCCATAGAAAATCTGAACGCCGGAACCGACTTGGAAAAGTATTGGGACGTTGACGCAATTCTGCGTTATCTTGCGGCGCATACCGTGGTTGTGAACCTTGACAGTTACAGTTCCAACATGGCGCAAAATTATTATATCTATGAGCGCAACGGCAAACTGATAGTTTTGCCTTGGGATTATGACCTTTCATGGGGTGGTTTCCAATCCGGCAACACAAATAGCACCGTCAACTTCCCCATCGACACGCCGGTGAGCGGCGTCAGCATGGAGGACAGGCCGCTGATCAATATGCTGTTGGAAGTGGACGAATACCGCGAGAGATACCATGACTATCTGCGGCAAATCGTAGAAGGGTATTTTGAGAGCGGCTTGTTTGAAAACACGATCCGCGAGTTGGACGCGAAAATCAATGAGTATGTCAAAAACGATTCAACCGCGACTGCTACCTACGAGCAATACGAGGCGTCATTATCGATTTTCATAGAGCTTGGTAATTTACGCGCCGAGAGCATAAGCGGGCAGCTTGACGGAACAATCCCGTCCACATCAAACGGACAGTGCGAGGACAGTTCTGCTCTTATAGACGCTTCGCATATCAATCTTTCCGCGCTTGGCTCCATGATGGGCGGCGGCATGGGACGCGGCGATTGGCAAGGCGGTCAGGACGGTATGCCGCAAATGCCGGATGGATTCCCGGAAGGTATGCCTGACGATTGGCAACCCGGCAATCGCGGCGGTCCCGGAGGGCGCGGACAACCCGGTGGTCAGGATGGGTTCCCGAATATGCCGGACGGATGGCCTGACCGTCAAGAATCGGACAGTAATACAGGGCAAACTTTATCTGCAAACAATGACTGGCAAATAAGTTTTCTAAGCGCAACGGATGGCGGCGGTCAGGGAACCCCGCCGTCCGGGGATAATCCACCGAGAGGAAATATGCCGGAGGGTATGCCGAATGGCAACAGGATGGGAACCCCGCCGGGAACAACGGCGCAAACCGGCATTGACACGGGGTACGCTATAACTGTCGGCGTATTGATGATTATACTTATTGGCGCGATTATTTTTGTCGCGTGGCCGCGAAAAAATGTGATATAATAGTAAGCGGGATGGTGACGTAATGGCAAAAATACTGATATGCGATGATGAATCCGGCCTTCGTGCAGTTCTCAAACGGTACGCTCAATTCGATGGGCATGAGGTAACGGAGGCCGGTGACGGTACGGAGGCTGTTAAAGCCTGTGCGAAAGAACAGTTTGATATAATCATTATGGATATAATGATGCCGGAAATGGACGGGTTTTCCGCTGTCGAGGAAATCCGCAAAACCTCCGACGTGCCGATCATCATGCTGACGGCAAAAGGTGAAGAATACGATAAGATTATCGGCTTTCAGCTTGGGATTGACGATTATGTTGTAAAGCCCTTTTCCTCAAAAGAAATCATGCTTAGAATATCCGCCATACTTAGACGAACCGGCAAGAGCGTTACCGGCGATGACGGTCATGTGGTATTCAAAAAAAATGGTTTCCTTGCGGATTTGACGGCTTACAAAGTATTCATCGACGGCGAGCAGACGGAAATGGCTCCAAAGGTGTATGACCTTTTATTTTTCCTGATACGCAACAAAAATATCGCCATACCGCGCGAAAAAATACTGACTGAAGTATGGGGATATGACTATTACGGCGATGACAGGACGCTTGATACTCACATGAAACTGCTGCGCCGCGCTATGGGGCAATATGCCGATTTAATAACAACCCTGCGTGGGCTCGGATACAGATTTGAGGGGTGATGGGGCGATTGAACTTAAATAAACTGCGTTTGAAATGGAAAGTCTTTGCTTTTCTGTTGGGATTCTGCGCCCTGTTGCTGGTTATTCTATGGGTTTTTCAGACTGTATTTTTAGATGATATGTACAGGTTTATCCGCACACAGGAATTAAAACAGGCAATCGCAACAGTGGAAAAGGAAATTGATAATCCAAATTTGCAAACAGTTTTACAGAGCATACAAGCGGAAAAAGACATTCTCATTATGCCTACTCGGGATTTTACACCACCGTCATGGCCTGAACCCGAATCGCGTGGAAGGCGATTGCCGCCTTTATCAATTACTGAAACAAAAGAATTTACATTGAAGAATGGGCAAACCGTGTCCTTTACTTTTCATGCGATGGTAGCGCCGGTCAGCGCCACCGTTAATACCCTTCGTATGCAATTATACATCATCACCGGCGTGATGATTATCCTGTCCGTAATGCTTGCGATCATTATCGCAAGGAGGGTTTCCAAGCCGATTGAGGACATAAATCGCAGCGCCTTAACTTTGGCTAAAGGGGATTATGGTACCCGCTTTTCAGGCAAGGGTTTTTTAGAGATTGTCGAGTTGTCCGAAACACTAAGCACGGCGGCTATTGAGTTGGCAAAGGTTGAAGGTTTAAGGCGCGAACTGTTGGCGAACGTATCACACGATCTGCGGACGCCGCTCGCCCTGATTTACAGCTATGCCGAAATGATGAATGACTTTCCCGATGAAATCACAACGGAACAGACAAAGGTAATCATGGACGAAACACAGCGGTTGACCACTCTCGTCAATGACGTGCTGGATTTGACGAAATTGGAAACAGACATGGTTGAAATAAAACCATCGGTTTTCAACCTAACGCAAGACATTTTAGACACGGTAGAACGAATGGAGCAGCTATTAAAAAACGAAGGGTTCAATATCACATTTTCATATGATGATGATGTATATGTGAACGCTGACAGAACGAAAATCAGCAGGGCGTTTTATAACTTACTCGTCAATGCCGTCAACTACTCCGGTGATAGTAAAGTTATTACAGTAAAACAAATTGAACTTAATAACGCAATAGAAATTAGCGTTACAGATAACGGCGAAGGTATCGCAGAGTATGATTTACAATACATTTGGGATCGGTATTTCAAGAGTGACAAAAAACATAAACGCGCCGTTACCGGCACAGGGCTTGGGCTGTCTATCGTAAAGAAAATCATTGAACGGCATGGCGGCAGTTACGGTGTTGTGTCGGAGATAGGCAAAGGCAGCACATTTTGGTTTCAAATTGAATGTGAAAAGCCGGAAGCAAGTTCAGTTGAAGTTCAGTAAAAAATCAGTTTAATCACATGGAAAATTCACATTTACTTGTTACTATATAACCGGTTGGTTCGAGCCAATCTATAAAAAGAAAGGTGTGATGCGTATGAAAAAACGATTGATTGCCATTGTCTGCGTTGCGACGCTTGTTTGTTCTATAGGAGTTACACAAGCGTTTGCGATGGGACCGCGTGGCGGGATGCCCGGTGGAATGCCGGAAGGAATGGAAAGACCCGCGTTCGGTGAAAGGCCTGAAGGGATGCCCGAAAGACCGGCGCGTGGCGAAAGACCTGAAGGAATGCCTGAAAAGCCTGACGGTATGCAAGGTGAACGATTCGGCGGAAGGCATGGCGGAAAGTTCGGCGGCATGACTGACGAACAAAAGGCGCAAATGGAAGCGGCAAGGGCGGAACGCGAAGAAAAAGTCAATGCGTTTTTAGCGTCTTTGAGCGATGAACAAAAAGCGTTGTATAACGACATGATGCCGCAATTTACAAAGCCCACCGAGGGTCAGAGCCCCGCGAAACCCGATGAATCAGCTATGCAAGCGATGAAGGAAAAACAAGAGGCTTTTGTTGCGTCGCTCACGGAAGCACAGAAGGCCGCCTATGATGAATTGTTTGCAAGGCCGGGTTTTCCGCCCGAGAAATCGGAGCGTCCGTTTGGAAAACAAAAAAGTCAATGAAAGCAATCTAAAACGTGGCAAAGAAGCACAGAAGCAAAACCCGTTGGGAGAATAATCTCAACGGGTTTTTTGTTGCGTTTGAAAATAATTTATGAATTTTGGACATTTACCCTTGACAACATCTCTTTGAGAATACTAACTTAAACAGACTATGGGCTGACCATGATTCACGCAACGTTGCTTCCGGTAAAGTTTTACTTAAATCCGGAATGCTTTACGAAGGCACTGCACGCCAGTGCTATATGAGAAAAGGTTATTTAGTTGACAAGGTTAGTTATGCTATACTTAAAGAAGATTGGGATTAAAATAATAGATAACTTCTTGTTGCACTTCTAACACGTGTTTGCTATACTGTGCATATTCGAAGTGACCGATTTCTCCGCCAAAGTTAATCCGGATCCGCGGTGGTGATTTTTTTCTGAATTTAGCGCAACAACTGCATCTCTGAAAGAGAGGTGAAAGTCGGGTTATCTACTCGCCGAATGAATGTTTGTTGAAATAAACCCAGCTATCTTGATAGCAATTCTTTTTTTTCTGACATCTGCATGCTATCTATACATTATAACAACGACCTTATCCGGAGCAACTAAATCACAAATGCGTACCGATTACATTGTGGTTAGTTGTTATCTTGCTGTGTTCAGTTTCTCATACGGTTTAATGACACTCGCACAGAACGAGTATATCGCAAAAGTTTTCTGGTCATCAGGTGTTTTCTTCGGCACCTTGTTTTACACCAGATGGCTTTTATGTTTTTCAAATATTTTAGATGTAAAAATAAAAAACTTCAGGGTCATCGTCAGGATGTTCGCTTTACTCACCTCAATCATAGCGGTCCTGTGCATACTCTATGGCGATCCCGAGTTTATAATTACCGAATACGGCACTCAATTTAAATACCATAACACTTTCTTATTCACATTAATGTATCTGAATGTGACATTTCATATACTTGGGATCGTACTGTTGCACATCATATGGTTCAGGACGGCAAAAATAAAGCGGCAGCGTACACAAGCGATCGTTTTTCTTTTGGTTTTATTCACGATAGGGCCTATCGGGTATATAACCGATTTTATGATACCTCTATATGGCGAACACACTGTCGTGCCGTTGGCGGCGTTTGCGATTTTGCTTATAAGCGTGCCGATTTGGGTTTTGATGAGATTAAACAAGACGCTTAGCATAACGGTACCGAATGTATCGGGATATATTTTTAAGTCGGTTACACTTCCAACGCTGGTATTGGATTACAAAAATATTGTCGGGCTTGAAAATGATGCGGCTTTTGATTTTTTCGGGCATAGTTTATTGGGTGAAAACTTTGCGGATTATATCATAATCAACGATAAAAACCCGGATCAGACTTTTTTCGACGTGATACATAATCACGAAAAAATCACTGTAAAATCACAACGCGGCGACAAGATTTGTGACTTGCTCCTTACAAGGGAGACCGACAGTAATAACGATGCGATATGTAAGATCCTCATTTTGAGGGATATATCAGAAAATGAGTATAACGAGAGCTTGTTAAGGTCATTGAACCTATCCACCTCTTACCTGCTTAATTCTGATATCGAGTCTTTTAATAATAATCTGTTTCAAGCAGTTAAAGCGGTGGGTGAAGCTCTGGCTGTTGAACGTATCGATATATGGAAACGCCTTGTCAATGACGATGATCTGAGATGTATCAAAGTTTTTGAGTGGCTCGACAGCTACGAACAGATCAGCGCCGACACACGTAAATACGGGTCTTCATACGGGCCGGATACTTCGGGCTGGGAAGAATCTATGCAAAGGGGCGAAAGTGTCAGCGCCGTATTACAGGCAATGACAGGTGCGGGTTCTCAAGAGTCCTCCCCTGTTAAACATTCGGTTATGATAA
>Ga0123353_10016965_pt1 | contig 10673 bp, 7 predicted proteins | sample TergutLab28metaG_3_FD_92763 | JGI IMG/M metagenome (GOLD analysis project Ga0123353, IMG submission 92763) | Labiotermes labralis P3 segment gut microbial communities from Petit-Saut dam, French Guiana - Lab288 P3 | ecosystem: Host-associated > Arthropoda: Insects > Digestive system > Gut ... | reverse complement strand
CGGTAAGGAACTGCCAGAGTCAAATGGTGCGGTAGCACCATTCTGACTCCTGACTCCTGTATTCTGCTCCACGGAATGCGATAAGGCTGAAAATGGCATGTTAATTTCTGGCGAAAGCCTTGGGTAGAAAACTTTCCGGCGAACGCCTGGGGCTACAATTCCGCCACGAGTACTTTTGCGGCATCTTTGAGCAAGGCGTGTGCGATCGTTTCTCGCTGCTGGGCGACGGTGGTGTCCACTTCGATTTGCATCTCGACCGACCAAACGCCCGTCTCGTCCGTCACGAAACGCCAGTGTGGTTGCACTGCCACCGATTGATGCACAAGCTCGAAGCCCTCGACCGATTGACTCACCGTTTCAATCGGAAACGCATAAAAGTCGGTCGGGCGATTCGTTTTCAGTCGGACATCCAAACCGAGCCAATCGTCGTACAAACCGATTTCCGTGCCATCCGTCAAATCGAGGTTCGTACTCAAATTGCCAAACCGCTGCCCTTTGTGTCCGCCAACACCGTGAAAATAGCGGTTCTCCACACCCCCCGGCATTCCGGCAAAGTTCATCTCCACGGCAAAGTGCATGCGGTAATCCTTCGGCAGTTGACTCAATCGGTATGAAATCTCAATGACGTTGCTCCCTTCGCTGAGCGTGATGCCTTTGTCGATCCGAATCGGTACGTTGTATGCCGTCGATTCCTGCGAAAGCAAGATTTGAATACGTCCCGGCTTGCTGCGCACCACCGCATCGTATTCGGTCTGCACAAAATTGCCATGCTGCCCGACGCGCCCCAGCCGAACGGTTTCAAAGTCGGTGTCGAAATCATAAAAGAGATCGACCAAACTTTTTCGGGAATACCAGTCGTACTGAACCCGCCGTTCAAGCCCCTCCTGTTTACAGACGATTCGTTTTTGCGGATCGTATTCGTTCCTGCGGAAAATCTTTTGATGGTACGCTTCGGGACGACGAGTCATCGTTGCCAACAGATTGTGGGCAATCGACTTAATGTCCAGCTCATAGATCGTTCCGCCGCATTGGGGGAGAACGAACAGGTTGAGGAAATTGTTTGTGAGCCGCACTTCGTTTTTGCCGTCGAAATTGAAATCGGCAGTTTGCGATTCGACCCATTTCCCCTGCCGATCCATGGCGACATCAATCAAGTTGTCCGCCTTGATGAGTTCCCGGTAGACGGCATTACGAAGATGCGGGAGATAAACGCCGCCGAATGTTCCGTGCCAGTATCCGCAGTTGCACTGGCTTCGATAGAGAGATTCTTTCGCCAGTTCGATGTCACTGCCGCTCCAGCCTTCCATCATCGACTTGTGCAGCCGGGCACTCACGCTCATCATCCGGCAATACATTTCGTCCGTTTCGGGATAGCGCACCTTAAAATTACGCCAGAATCCGCCTCGCAAATATTGCTTGGTGATTTGCCCTTGCTCGTCCCGTTCGAGATTTTTCCGCAGAGTTTCCATTTCGAGTTGCTGTTCGGGATCGAGAGCCCACTCGGTCATTTCGCGGTAACTGCCATCGGGAATATAGATCTTTCCCAATGGCGGCAACGAAGCAAGCACTTCTGACGGCGTCGTGGTGACCAGCCAGTCGCTGTTTTCGGAGAGCAGATCGAAAAAACGGTGCAGCCATTTTTCTTCATAGACGTGGCTGTGGGTCTCGGGCCAACAACCGAACTTTTCGCCGTCATCGCTATGGACGAGAACCGCCTTCGGGTACTTTTCGGCAACTTCCCGGAAATGTTCGATGACATCCTCGACCTTTCCGAACGGGATCAGATAACGCAATTTTTCGCTGCCGGGAAAGACGTTGATCGTTCTGCCGTCGTCTTCGGTCAGGTAATGTCGGTAAAGTGCATTTGCCTTGACTCCGGCGGAACGAAAATGTGAATCGTCGAGAATCGTGTATTTCATTCCGGCAGCGGCAATGTCACGGACGTAACTTTGCTCCCAGACACGTTCGGGGACCCAGAGTCCGGCAGCGTCGGCACCGAGTCGCTTTTTGAGCCATTCTGAGTACATTTCGATTTGTCCGATGCGGTCACGGGAGGGGAGCATTGCCAAAATCGGCTCGAAAAAGGGACCGCCGATGATTTCAATGCGTCGTTTTTTGACAAGTTCGGCAAGCCGGTCGAGGTAGTCGGGATGCTCGATGGCAAGCCATTCGATCAGAGAACCGCTGGTATGCAGAGTCAGTTTGAGGCTGTTGTACCCCTCAAAAACATCCAGAAAGGGGAGGTAACTCTCTTGATAAGCCTGCTCCAGGACATGTCCAAAGTTGCCGACGGGCTGGTGATTGTGCAAGGCGAAAATGAAGCGAATCCGATTCATGGGGGGATTTTTAACGGAGATTGAAAAACATTAGCCGGATAATCGGCAGGTTCTACCGATTTCATCAATTTTGCCGATTATTTTGTTTGGGGGGGAAAGGAGTCTGTAGTCAGTAGTCAGTAGACGCAAGCGGTGCCGCAGTGACATTATCCAGTGGTGCGGAAGCACCATTCTGACTACTGACTCCTGACTACTGTATTCTTCCGCCCGGAAAGTGAGATGCTGCAACACTGGATATAAAACTTTCCGGCGAAAGCCTTACCTTGCCCCCTTCACGTTCATTTCAATGGAATAGAATCCCGAACTCGCGGTGATGAAGAGCGTTTTGAAGTCCGGTCCGCCGAAACAAACGTTTGCTGTCCAATTTTCCGGCACGGCAATCTTTTCGATTTCCTTTCCCTCTGGACTGTAAATGGTCACATATTTGCCACCCGCCATGTAAAGATTGCCTTTTTCGTCAAGCGTCATCCCGTCGGTGTGAACGGGCGCGAAAGGATGTTTGCCAGTGAGCGTTCCATCCGGTTGAATGTTGTATCGATAAATCATTCGACCATCAATATCGGCGACGTACAGCAGTTTCCCGTCAGGCGTGCCAACAACGCCATTCGGTCGCTTGAATTCTCCCTCTTTTCCCGACACTTCAATCGCACGAACAGTTTTGCTTCGGTCGGGAAGAATGTAATAGACATGCTCGCCCCCTTGGACATTGTGAAAGTTTTCTCCATACGCGGGATCGGTGAAGTAAATGCCCCCTTTCGGATCAATCCAAAGGTCGTTCGGTTTATTGAAATGTCTGGCACCGAATTTGTTGGCAACGACCGTCCGCTTGCCGTCCGGCGTGTAAGAGACAACGCTTCCCGTGCCCCCTTCGCAGACGTAGAGAATGTCATTTTTGTCCACGTACATGCCGTTGGCATGCGCGGATTCGGCAACGAAGGTGGAAAGCTTCTTCTCGCGGACCGACCACAAGTGGATTTTGCATTTCGGATCATCGACAAAATAAATGTCGCCTTGGGAGTTCACGGCAGGTCCCTCCGTGAAGCCGAAGCCATCGGCAAGTTTCACGACCACCGTACCCGGCGCAACCAGAGACTGCTGCGCCTGTACGAAAGGAAGCCCGAGACAGAAAAACAAAGGAAGGATAGCAATTCGTTTCATAGATGTTTGAAGGGGTTAAAATTACGAAGATAGACCATTGTACACGAAACGGCAATAGAGGAACAGTCCGCAGATTAAACCTGCACTTTTGCTTTGACTCAACCCGCGACCACACCGCTGGGCTGCCCTACAGTTCATCAGATGCCGCTTTCGTGTTCCCGCAGGAAGGCGACCGTCTTTGGCAGTTTTTGCTTTTCGAGTGTGGCGAGGTACTCGGTTGCTGTTTTGGGCGGACGCGAAAGATACAAACGATGGTTCTTGACTGCTCGGAAAATGAATTGCGGAGATTCTTGACAGAATCTAAAAATGAAATCGTCTGGCGATATTGCCACAATCCCGTAGGGTTCCAAGATTGCTTTCGGAAAATCGTTGAGATTGAACGTGACGATAGACGATGAATGAGTTTGGATTGCAACAGCAAGGACATGCCTATCATTGGGGTCGGGCAGTTTCAACGTCGGGACAAGAGATTCGTAACCTTTTGTCAGACTACCTTTGAATTCAGCATCCATCAAACGACGTGTACGCCAGAACGATTCCCGGTTTAGATCGGGACGGTTGCGTGACAGGCTACGAATCCACTCCTCATGAATGTCATCCGACCAGTGTGGGCGGACGAGTTTCACTTTCGCAATATGCAACAGAAGATCACGAAGCGAAGCAGAATACAGAACGCACGCATCATAAACGACATCAATCATCATATAGTCCCATTTCTTGCGACAGGCGGGTAATTTCCGCCAGTCCTTCAAGCCCTCTTTGGTACTCCGCTTCGTGTGCTAGTAAACTACCCCGCAGAATCAAACGCTCTCCACTCCTCTGTCGGAACTCGACCAATCCAGCATTGAGCAGTTCGTTGATGTAGCCTTCCGGCTCGCCGATCATTCTTGCCGCCTGTGTCACCGTCAATTCGGACGGCAACTCGCTTGTCGGCAACGCGGGCGAATCAACACTCAAATCACATGTCGCCAGAAAAGGCTGGGGTGGTGCAATGGTGAATGACATGTCTTGTACTCCTTCTCGAAAATCAATCCGCACAGCGAGGACAATATTTCTAATGAGGAAATCCAGTGTAGCATGGTGTGGAGATCGGTACAAGAGGGACGAGGATTTTTCTTGCGGGGAGTCGAGAGGGTAAGCGAGCCGTTCGGCGAACGGATGCCTCCCTCCTGCGCATTAAGCCCGAGCTTGTCAATGGTTTGGCAAAAAACGGACATCTTGATTGCCCGCACCGAATTGTTACAATGGTCGTTATGGAAGAAGATCATTCAGCCGGATCGGGAAAGTATCAGGTCATTGCCCGACGCTATCGCCCCGAGGTGTTCGACAAACTCGTCGGGCAGCCTCATATTGTCCATGCCTTGTCCAATGCCATCACTTCGGGGCGGGTGGGGCATGCCTATCTTTTCACCGGCGCACGGGGGGTCGGCAAAACCTCCACCGCCCGAATCTACGCCAAAGCCCTGAACTGCGTACAGGGTCCGACACTAACCCCCTGCGGCGAATGCGACAGTTGCCAAAGCATCAGCACCGGCGACGATATTGATGCCATCGAGATTGACGCGGCAAGCAATAGCGGTGTCGAATCGATTCGTGAATTACGGCAAAATGCGTCCATCCGCCCCAGCCGATCCCGGTTCAAGATTTACATTCTCGATGAAGTCCACATGCTCAGTACCACAGCGTGGAACGCTCTCCTCAAGATTCTCGAAGAACCGCCGGGGCACGTCAAATTCATCTTTTGTACGACCGAACCGACGAAGATCCCCATCACGATCCTCTCCCGATGTCAGCGATTCGACTTTGCAGGGATTGATGCCAAACAAATTGCCGATCACCTTGCGTCGATTGCTGAAAATGAAAAAGTGACGGTGGACGAAGGTGTATTCGACACGTTGGCGCGTCGTGCCGCTGGCTCCATGCGGGATGCCCAGTCCCTTTTAGAGCAACTGCTCTCCTCGTCGCAACATATTTCACTTGCCGATGTTCACGCCATGCTCGGCACGGCAAACGATCAACTGCTGTTTCGGTTGCTCCACGGCATCCGGCACGGAGAGCCGGCGAGTCTCTTCACGGAACTGGACAGTGCCGCATTGCAGGGAGTCGATTTCGGTATTCTCACCGAACAAATGTTGGGAGTGTACCGCGACCTGCTTGTCACGGTTTCCGGCGGCAATGCTGATTTGTTTTTGTACTGTTCGCCGGGGCAGTTCGACGAAATCAAATCCCTGGCGACGGAATTGGGTTTGCACCGAATTCTTGCCGCCATGCAGATTCTCGATCACACTCATTCCCGAATGCAGCGAAGTACGCAGAGCCGGGTTTTACTGGAACTCGCATTGAGTCGGATTGCGAATCTCGATCATTTCCACCAGATTTCCGTGTTACTGGAACAACTGCGCAGCGGCGGCAATGCGGCATTGCCTGCGCCTCCCCCCCCCTCGACGGTGAAACCTGTCCAGCGGGTCATCGCTCCGCCGAAACCCGGGAGAACCATCGCGGTGAAACTCGCGGACCTCGACGATGGTCGTGCCGAGTCGGTGTGGCATGACGCGGCGGAGTCGATCCCGGGTGTGCTGGGAACGATGGCAATGAAGAGCAAGTCGATCCGTTGGGAACAACCGAACATCTTTGTGGCACTCTTCGACAACAAGACGGCGAAAGATTTTTGCGACAACCATTTGCCGCAATTGCAAGGTGTTCTGTCGCAGGCTCTCGGCGAGGCGGTCAAAGTCCGGCTTGAGCTGGACGAAGCGGAACCGATGCAAGAACGCAGTTCTCCGACGCAGACAAATCGGGAGCAATACCTTGCCATCATAGAAAATCCACTTGTCCGAAAAATCCAAGAAACATTCGGCGTGACACTCAAAGAGATCATGCGGTAGACCCGGAACAGGTCGTTTTTCGGCTGCGCCCCCGCTCAGCCGCCTCGCCCGCGCCGGGTCTCTCGTTGTCGGGCTAAAACAATCGGCTTGCGGAATTTTCAACCGGCTTCAGTATAGTTCTGAGCTGGACGGGCAACGGGCTACGACATCGTTTCTGGTATTGCTTTTGTTTCGCACGGGGGCACGGGGAACACGGAGAAGATTGCCACTGATATTCCATCCACTCCGTGCCCTCTGTGCCTCCGTGAGGGAAAAATAAGGAACAGCATTTGCGACAAGGCGTACTACGGCAATTTGTGTCCCATCTTATCCCGTTTAACGGCTAGATAGCGTTCGTTATGCTCATTCGGCGGGCACACAATCGGCACTTGATCGACAACCTCCAAATCGAAACCGCCGTAGATGAACGCATCTGTTTTTTTCGGATTGTTCGTCAGCAGGCGAATCCGCTTGAGACCGATGTCCTTCAAGATTTGGATGCCGATGCCATAATCCCGGAGGTCGGCTTTGTGTCCCAACGCCAGATTTGCTTCGACGGTATCCAACCCGCGATCTTGCAGATTGTACGCCTTGATCTTTTCCGCAAGACCGATGCCTCGTCCTTCTTGCGGCAGATAGACCAGCACTCCTGCACCGGCTTCGCTCATCATCTGCATGGCACTATGAAGTTGATCGCCGCAATCACATCGGAGCGAGTGGAGCAAATCGCCGGTGAAACATGAAGAATGCAGCCGAACAAGCGGTATCTCGGCAGACGCGGGATCGCCGAACACAATGGCAATCGGTTCCTCCGGCTCATATTTGACCGTATAGACGTAAACTCTGGCATGTCCATATTTCGTCGGCAGGTCGGAATCGGCAATGCGCGTCACAATTTTTTCGATCCGCCGCCGATATTTGATCAGTTCCTCAATGGTAATGATCTCCAAGTCGAATTGCCTGGCGAGGGCAAAGAGCGTTTCCCGATTGGCGCGGTTGCCGGTGTCGTCCAAAATTTCACACAGCACCCCACCGGGCAACATGTCGGCAAGGCGAACGAGGTCGATGACCGCTTCGGTGTGTCCCGCCCGTCGAAGAACACCCCCCTCTTTGGCTTCCAGAGGAAAAAGATGACCGGGGCGAACGAAATCTTCCGGCTTGCTCGTCGGATCAATGATTGCCCGGATTGTGGCGGCTCGCTCTTGAGCGGTGATACCGGTACGATTCGTGATGTGATCGACGGGGATGGTAAATGCTGTCTGAAGCGGTGCGGTGTTGTGCGCAACCATCGGTGCCAGTTCGAGCCGCTTACACGTTTCCGGCAATACCGACATGCACACCTGTCCGCGTCCGTGCAGGAGCATGAAATTGACCTGTGCATCGGTCACCGTCTCCGCCGCGCAAACGAAGTCCCCCTCGTTTTCTCGATCTTCGTCATCCATCACAATGACGATTTTCCCTGCTTTGATGGCGGCTAACGTTTTTTCGATGGTGGAAAAGGCGAACATGATTGATGCGGTTTGAGTGGGACAACTTCATTGTATTCATTGTATCAGAAAACAGGGAGGTTGTCATGATGAACGCAAAAAGTAGACCTGAAGAAAAAGTAGTCAGGAGACGCAAGCGATGTTGCAACATCTCTGAAAAAACGGTGTGGCAGCACTCTTCTGACTACTGTCTACTGACTACTCTGTTCTACCGCCCGGATTGAGAAACACAGCGAAATTGGGTCTAAAACTTTCCAACGAAAGCCTACCATTTGCTCTGGCTCGTGGCTACTGTGCCACTTCGCGGTTGCTCAAAATCAAATAAGCGACGATGAACAGCGGAACAGCATACGCCAATGTCATGACGCTGTGATTCAACAGCCAACCAAAGGGAATGTAGAACCCACTTGCCAGTGCATTGTCATAGACGGCATATTCCGAAAGCGGCGGAACCACAGAGCCGATCAGAAAAAGGAATTTGCTGAACACAATATCCGCCGACTTAATGAACTGCGTTGCCGTACTTGTCGGCAAGTCCGTTACCAAATTCTGTTGAATCAGCAGACGATACAACGCCTCGAACGGACCACCCCCCAACACACGGTTCAAACCGAGTTCGATCACAAAAGATTTGGCAAACCCCGCAATCAGCACGCCGATGGTGGAAACCATCGCCACCGGTCCACTCAAAAATGTGCTGAACAACACCCCGAAGGAAATCAGAATGACCATCTGCATCCAAATCTTGTAAAACCCTTTGATGAAATTGAACTCCACCGACGCATCCGCCGCACGAAGGTACAAATCCGCCGCTGCCACTCCAATGTACTGTCCCCGGTCCAAACATTGCAACCAGATTTCGACCTGCCCACCTTCGCCGACAAAATCATCAAACAGATCGAATTCCCGGCGTTGGGTCAGCCGAAAATCATTCCGGCTTTTTTCAATCGCCGCATGATCGGGCGACACAAAATCCCGCCCTTGCCGCTGAACAATTTGTGGTGTTCCTTCAAACTGCCGAGGAATCAACAGCGTTTTGGTGATGAACTCCTCCGTGCTGAACGTCATAATTTCGACTTGCAATCCCGTCGCAGGATTACGGACGGATAAACTGCCGTTGACCCGCTGTTCAATGTTCCCCTTGTGAGTACGGAAAACCCCCATCGTCACTTCCACAGGAATACCCGTCGCCAATGTTTCCGGGGTAAAACTCGATGCCTTCACCCCGTCAAAAATGAAAATCGCGGCTTCGCTTGCCGTGGCACCATCGGAGGGACCGGCAATGTACGAGCGATACTCCCATTCGTCGCCGACATTAATTCCCTCATTGGATTCCGTGCCATCCCCTTTTCTAAAACTCAGTCGTTTGGCATAGACCGGTATTCGGGCTTGCCACGTTCCTTGTTCGGCATGGACGGTGTACCGGGTCTGGTCCCCTCGCTTCTCCGTCGTGACCGCATGCGTGTGACCATTGAGCTCTTCCGCGACAATGCGACCATCGGCATACACCGTCACGGGATGTTTGTGTCCGTTGGACAACTGTGTTTCCCCCCGAAATCGGACCCGCTGCGCATCGACGACGTTGTCGGCAGAATCAAGGGAGAATTCGGCTAAATCTTCCCGTTCGGACAAGAGATGCGTATGCTCCAAACTACTGGTCACAAAGAGGTAACTCGCTCCCCCCATGAGTACCAGAATGAAGGTTCCGATGATCCCAATTCCCACGATGCGTCCCAAAATGAGTTCGCTGCTGCGCACCGGCTTGGTCACCACGGTGAAAATCGTTTTCGCTTTGAAGTCGGTCGGCAGGCTGAACGCACTCAAAAAGAGCGAAAGGAGCAACACGAGGATCGTAGTGGCTCCGATCACAAAGGAGAGGTAGAGTTTCGCCGGATCTTCGCTGTCCGTATCGAGGAACCAGCCTGCAAATAAAATGAGGATTAGGAACATCGCAAAAATGAGCAGGACGCGACGACGGATCGACTCCTTGATGGTCAGTCGGGCAATCGCCCACGTTCGGGTGGGGGAGAGAATCCCATTTTCGAGTCCCCGTACAATGGCTTGCCCGAAGGGGGCTCCAAATCGAGCGGGACCATACCACATGAGAGAAAGGACGGCACCGATCGCCAATGCGATCCCTATCGCCGCCGCAACAACCATCAGCCAAGTGATTGTGGCAGGCACAATCCAATCTGAAAACGCAGGAATGTTCTGTTCTAAAATCATCGTCTCGGAAAAAAATAAGTACAGAAAAAAATGTCAGCCCCGAGCCGGGGTGGGCAGTAAGCCTCGCCCTCCGCCCTTGGACTTCGCCGAGTCGGGAACTCAAACCGGCTTCGCCCTATTCTACCCGACCAAACTGGAATTGCAAGAACGGACACCCAGGCTTCCGCCTGAAATTAATACGCCGTCTTTTCCATCTCACATCCAGGAAGAATAGGAGGTAGGAGGTAGGAGTCGCATGCGGTTCTGCAATACCCTCTGCACTTGTGTCTCCTATCTTCTATCTTCTACCCCAAGTTCGACAACCGAGGCACTTTTTGAGAATTTTGAAAAATTTTTTTGTTGAAAATTCGCCGAAATCAGTGTTTTTTGACACGAGAAGGGATAAAAAAGTGCCGGGGATCACTTTTTTGCCTTCCGAGATTTTTGAAACGCGATGTAGTCAAGAAAAGTTTTTTTGACAAAAGCCACTTTTTTTGCTAATATGCCCGCATGTTCGTCAGGCCATGTTACAAAATGAGGAAGCCCCAGCAGTTCAAAAAATAGTTTTGAAGCAAATGTAGTCAAGATTTCGGACAACGGACTCTAGAAAACAAGGGTTTTTT
>Ga0123353_10016964_pt1 | contig 10673 bp, 3 predicted proteins | sample TergutLab28metaG_3_FD_92763 | JGI IMG/M metagenome (GOLD analysis project Ga0123353, IMG submission 92763) | Labiotermes labralis P3 segment gut microbial communities from Petit-Saut dam, French Guiana - Lab288 P3 | ecosystem: Host-associated > Arthropoda: Insects > Digestive system > Gut ... | reverse complement strand
CTATATTTGTTAAATAAATATATAAAAAGCAAATTTAGAGGTTAGCGGTGCGGTACGACCACTATAGTTGACGTTAGGCGTCTGAAGGTTAAAGATTTCTTGGGAAGACTCAATAAGATCAAAAGAAATCTGTAGAATAGATACGTTTTAGCCTCCTTTGATAAAGGTTGTTTTGTGTACCACCAAGGCAGGTTTGTTTATTTTCTTTCTTTACGCCTTTATATCAAATGCTGATTTCACGTAACATCGGAAAAGATCCACTATGAGGAATAAAACTGAGAGCTCACGATGATACGAAGCAGTATTAACCTACATTGAAACTCCTTCTCGATTTATGGTTTAAGAAATTGAAGAAAGCCAAGAAAAGCCTCAAGACTCTCATAAATGGAGCAAGAGTTCTTGACAAGCATTTTCAGAAAGACCTAGCACAGAGAAGCTAGTTGGTTCGTTAGTAAGGAGTTACTTATTTCCTCAGGTTGGTAGTTATTTATTCTACTACAATAGCTGCTACAACATACGCAGAAATATGAATTCCAACGAATGGATGTAGAAGTGAAAAGGGAACTAGACTACTTGTTGAATTCGGAGAAGGCTGATTTGAACCACTTGTGCGGAATATGATTTCTGAAAAAAAATTGATTTTTGAAGAAATTACTGTATCGAGTTCCAATTGTTAACCTTTTCGCACATGTTACGTAATTCTGACTTGCTTATTCACCATCTGTAAATAAACAGGGAACCCCTAAATTTTGGGACGATTAGAATGATACACACAAACAAACTACTTTTCTCCATTCTTATTGCATTTAATTCAATCCTCTGGTTGAACAAAAGAAACTGAACCACAGAGCATTCGTCCTCTTCTTTTTTTTTCTCGCAACCCGACAGGACCTTAATCCCTACAAAGGACAAAATAATCTCCTATCGCTGAAATCTCAGTATTCTTCCCTTCGTTTATTTTGAAGCGCGGATAAAGTTCGTTTGAACAGTGAGTTATAAACTAGAGGAACAGGACAGCAAAGTACGTGGTATTACCTGAACAAGTCTTGCTCAAGGACGTCTGCCTCATTTTCCGTGGCTCAACTGCACAGTTAAAACGTTGGGAAGTTTCGGAAGTATTGACCGCTGGCTTGGCACGTTTCTGGGATACTAAAAACTGCTCATTATAGATATGTGTGGCTTTAGTGGTAAGCGATCGGTGGACAGTAAAACAGATCTTAAGGAAACAATTAGATCGGATTTATCTGGCTCAGAATAGGGATTATGTGGCCCTTGCGAACACGGGTAAAGAAATTTCGGGTGCCCCTAAAATGCAGGAAATAAAATTACTTGACTAGATGGGAAACTGTTAACATATCGGGCAGCAATATATTCCATGGAGTTGTTTGGTTGGTTGGTGTATTTGTATGTTAGTTAGTTAGTTTGTTTGTTTGTTTTTTTGGTTGGTTGGTAGGTTGTTTGGATTGGTTTTTCAGTACATGCTTAGTTATTTAGCTAGTTAGTTAGGTATCTAGTTGGTTGGTTGATTATTTATTTTTTTGGTAGAGGCTTAGTTGGTGCGTTAGTTGGTTAGCTAGTTAATTGATAGATTGGCTGTTTGGTTTGCAATTAATGGAACTGTTGCTTATTAATGAGGCATTATTGTACCCTCCGCATTCAATTTTAAGGAATTCTAAATACGGCATATTTTAACAGACGTAACTGAAATTTTTGGTTATTGTCTCCACAATCTCAAGCAAAAAAAAAGCTACGTTTCGGAGACTGCATCTGTTTCCATCTTCAGGTGGAAAAGGGAGAAGGGGAACACAATGTGACAGACCTACTCCCTACCCTTGAATGTAGATGATTATACTTAGGCCTACTTACTAACTCCATGGGAGGGCACGCAGTGGCGCAGTTGGTTGAGGCACTGCGCTACAAGTTGGAAGGTCGCGGGTTCGATTCTCGATGGTGTCATTGGAATTTCTCATTGACATAATCCTTCCGGCCACACTATGGCCCTGGGGTCGACTCATCCTCTAACAGTAATGAGTACCAGGAATATTTCCTGGGGATAAAGGTGATCGGTGCTTAGGGCTGGCAACCTTACCACCTTCATGTGCCGACTCTCTTGAAATCTGGGAGCCTCAGGCTCCTGGAACCTCACGGCCTATCCAGGCCTGTAATAGGATTGCTTTTACCTTTTCTTACTCCATGGAGCAAGGTCTTTCTTGAGAAGCTAACCGGTTCTCAGCTACTCAAGAAATTTCCCTCGTTTTATGGAACCCGAAGGTTTATTACCCCATTCAAATGCCAACACCTGTCTCTTCCTAAGCCAGCTCGATCCAGTCCATATCCCCACATTTCACTTCCTGAATATCCATCTTAATATTATCCTCCCATCTACGCCTGGGTCTTCCAAGTGGGCTCTTTCCCTCAGGTTTCCTCACCAAAACCCTGCACACGCCTCTCTTCCATACGTGCTACATGCCACGCCCATCTCATTATTCTTGATTTAATCACCCGAAAAAAAAATTGGGTGAAGTGTACAGATCATTAAGCTCATCATTATGTAATTTCCTTCATTCCCCTGTTACCTCTTCCCTCTTAGGCCCAAATATTCTCTTCAAAACACTTTTCTCAAGCACCCTCATCCCTCGCTATCACTTAAGTTCTCCAAACCTGCAAACCTGTTTGAGATCTTAACCTGATACTGTTTACTAACCTCCAGCCCATTTTGGTTCCTGAGATTCAATTTTTCCATATCAGACTTCTAAATTGCTTTTTACTTACTGCCAATCTTTCCCTAACGTTTGCAGCCACCTGGTAGTGATCAGTATTACAGTCAGCTGCCATTTATATCTTGTTAATTCGCCGAATTATAGAGGATTGTAGAGTGGCTTTTTCTTAAATGGGCCACCGCAGTGGCTTCTCATTTTTCCCTTTCTACCTGAAGACGGAGATATCTTGGGTGGCGGTACCGAGGTTCGAACCGGAGTCCATGTTCCGAAACATGACTTACGCTTTATAGATTTCGCTGTCTTGTTAACACTAGCTTACTTGTGTATATCACGCAGCGTCTAATAAAATGTATGGTTCTTTTATTACTTAATTTCCATTACTTATTATTATTGTTATTATTACTATTATTCTGTTATTATTTTGTATTGAATATATTTTCAAGTAAATGTCATTATTACAAGTTTTTTTTAGCTTCTAGGCAAGAGCACTGTCCAAAATATAACAGTATGGTTGATTCGTAAGGGGATTGAAAGGTTTACACGTAAAGGAACCAAAAATCACAGTCCAACGGAGAAGCAACAAAAGGACAAGTTTAATAAAACTGAGCAGTAAATTAATGGTTGCCTATCCCAGTGGCCGCGAGGCCTAAGACGTAGGTCTGCGGCAGCTCGCCTGCTGAGACTGTGGGTTCGAATCCCACTGGGAGCATGGATGTTTGTCTTTTGTGACTGTTGTGTGTTTTCATGTAGAGGTCACTGCGACGAGTTGATCACTCGTCCAGAGGAGTCCTACTGAATGTGGTGCGTCGTTGTGTGTTATGTATAAACCTCAAGAATGAGGAGGCCATGGCCCGCCACATTAAAAAGAACGAACATTCTGCACATTAACACCTAAACGTCTGACATTTTGACGAAATATCTGAAACCGTGTCTACCTTCTGTCCGCCACTGATACGAAAGTTCCTCGACCACCTTCTTCTAGGTTTTATTTTGGTTGGTCTGTCACCGTTTCTAGTCTAAAAATAACTCTTTCAGCGGCGAAGGGAAAACCCCCCTTCGTCTAACCTCACAGTGTCTACCGATTTCAGGCACTTTCATATAGTCTCGAAAAGCGCCGGTTACCTTTGTCATACCTCTTCGTCAGTCTCTTTCTCCGACTGTCTGTCGGTCTGATCGAATGTATCAGTGCGTCTCCAACTGGACGATTATCCGTGAAATTTGATCGGAGGGAAGTTTATTAAGATTTTTGTGATTGATGATATTCTCTTTACCTTGCCATATTTTCCCACACTGCGACATAAATGATACTATTTCGGAAAAAATTTGGACACAAATTGTGAATTTTAGTTTTCTCTACAAATTTTGCTTGACAAATTTTTGTTGTAAGAAGAAATAAGCGTGATATTACCATAACTGTTCACAGTTCTCCACATAAGGTACCCGTCATCCTTGTCTTTTTTTAATGAAACTCGAATCTTTTCGAAAGATTTTCGGAAAATATTCAAATATCAAATTTAATAAAGATCCGTGAAGTGGGATCTGAGTTGTTCCAAGCGGATGGAAGGACAGACAGACATGAACGCGCCCATAAACTCACTACTGTAAGCAACTCAAATTTCAGATTCTCTTACTTCCAACATTAAAACTTCACACATTCCGTAAGCCTCAATACGTTATGCAAACCTCCATACCGACTGTATGCAAGTTCGTGTCTAAGAACCTTTGTGAGTTATGCTTTAAGAACGTGACATACATGCAGATCTTTATATTTGGGATGTGGATTCCTAAACAACTTATCGAAGCTGTGTATTAGTGCATCCCCACCGTAACCTTACACACGAAGAGTCTCGTGTATGACACTACAGGTAAGCCTATACAACACTCTGCCCAAAGTACAGCGGTAGGTAGGCATCCAACCTGCTATATAACCACTAACTGAACTAAAGAACAACGCACGACAGGAATGAACAAACTTTCTCATTAAAGGGTCTTTTACGGTTTACAGATTCTTTAGTGGACTGTAAAGTGTAACATGAAATAATTTAAACACTTTTCAACAAGCAGAATATCATATTTGCCTAAATATGGACAAAGAGTGCCAGTACTCGCTAGATTATTGCAAGAGATGGTGCTAGTTTCGGTTCTTAAAAATTTTACAAATATTTTAAGATAATGAAGATAGGAAATTATCTGTTGAACTCCTGCAGTAAAAGAGAAAAATACAGGGCAAAAGTCAAGACAATTTAAACTTTCATGCAGTCTTTAATTCCCCAGAAAGTTTTAAAAGGATATCACTGTACTTATGGTCCACATTAAAGTACTGGTTAACAAAAGCTGCAATGCAAGTACAATGATCGAGATTTAAAAGAGTTGGAAGCAGATTAATGTTCATATTACAGACAAAAATTCCCACAGACCATAATTTACCTGCTTTAATCCAAACTGAAGCCAAGTTTCATAATCAGTGTACCATGAGTCTGATCAGACCTGTACAGCAATATAACTCAGCACACCAAAATCCTTCTTAGAAGTTGACATAAGAAATTCCATATTTGTTCGAGAAAAATCTCATCTTATATGAAACCCGGTATTTCATTACTGTGTTCACAAATACCTGACAATGCACCTTGCCATGGGGCAGCTGAATCTATTGCACATCCTCATTCATTATTTTTATTGATCTAATTTTAACAGCATTCTTCCATTTACACCTGCATATCCCAAGTGACCTCTTTCCTGTGGGTTTAAACACTAAAACTTTTTGTCCATCTCATCTATTGTGTATGTGCTACTGGTCTCACCTATCACATCCTCGTTGTCAGTATCAACCAAAAGATATCAGCGGAAGAATTCAAATTCCAGACACTGTCATTAAGTGACTGTTCCCTTGCTATGGCTACTTCTCCATCTTACCTGTTGTCATCCTAGTGTTTTAACCTCAAAATTCTCAAAATCATGTATTCAAATGCATTTCTACAGGTTTCACAGTGGCACCAAGAACGGGGTCATGAGAATGAGATGTTATTACATTAAATTTGTCATCTCATTAGCAAGTGCTGTTATTTTTTTGTTAAAATATGATTATGTCAATATTTCTCTTCTTTCTTTATATTTAATACTCACCATCCTTTACATTAGTCTTTTAAAATCTACTTTATTCATTTATGTTTCTTACTAGTATTTATTCCCAACATGTCATTCATTTGTCACTTTTAGACAAATTCCTTCCTTAAAAGGAAAAAGGTGACTTGTGGGTTCTGTGTCAATCCATTTTAGCTTTAGATCTGGGTGAATGATTTTCACAAAACTGAGTATCATCACCATTATGCCACTGAAGGGTATGTGTTCTGATGTCTCCCATTGAACTGTCTTACCAACACATGGGCTAATTGAAAGGATTAAACTTGCACACTAGGCACGCCTATAGAAATTCCATTCATAAGTGATGTTCAAATTTGCTACATATTTTGGCTCTGGGCTTCAGCAAGTAATCCATCTATGCATAGTACTGGTTATCTTAAAAAGGCAATCAATATATCATAACCAGTTGCGTATTGGTATGTGCATGTTTTAAAACAAAACTTTATTCATTTCATAACGACATGTGAAGAATACCCGTTGCCGCTTAATTAAACTTATAATTTCCGTACCTCTCGGTCTCTGGGTTTCTTGTAAAAGACTCTTATTTATACTTTTAATACTGTACACCCTCCATGCAACTATATTACATGCAATAGTTAACAAATAAAAACTCTGTGTAATGAGCTTGTATTAAATGTTATATATCTTAGTAATACTTTTGAATGCTTTGCCTGTCACACATTGAACCCTATAATTTATTTTGTCCTCAGGTTTTCTACAGAGAGTCTAAAGTTGTAGATTGGTTATTTCTTGTTTTGTAAATAATTAAATATATATCACACAGAAACATGCAAAGATGTAATTAAATGTGTGGTGCCCACTAATGCATCATGGACACTTCGCATTTCTGATAAGTGGCACTGGAGTCAGCAGGTGGGTGGGGTTTGTGTATGAGTCACTGGATGGCCAGAGACTAACATTTGTTCGTATATAAAATAGTGGCTCTTCATATTTCATGTTTCAGGGTTTGTTTATCACCATTTTAGAACAGCTGTTGTAAGACGTGATTTACAACTTTGAAGAAAAACTGATTTGTATTTAATACAAGACATGTAATATGTTTCTGTTCTGTTACAGTAAAGATGTTCAGCCAGTGATCAACATAGGACATAACACATAAGACAAATTTTAATTACAAACAAATTCTTCCACATGTAGTCTACATACCGTTCTGTTTATGATGTGTAAGAATACTTTTGAAGTCTGTGGTGATCCCTGGGCAACATCAGGTAAATTAGCTGCTTCTGTAGCCAATATCTTGTCAAAAGATAATCAACTCTGAAAAATGAGATCATATAAGTATAATATAATATGAATTATATGTGAATATTATAAATGTTATGAATACCATGAACATAATATGTTGAACAATTTAAGAAATGTATCTGTACTGTCACTACTACAGTATATTTGCTCCTCTGAAAATCCTGGAAACACTGTTGCAGTCAGTATGCATTTGATATTAAAGCCAACTGTAGTGCTGTTACTTACCAAAGCTGCATTCTACTATGCTGTTAACAATTCTAACATTAGTAATTCCCTTTCAACACAGCTTTATTGATTTAAGGTATCAGCATATATTGTGATTGATACATAATCAATTGCATGTTTCAGCTCACAGCAGCCATCTTCAGGTTATCACTAAACACTACATTTCTGCTGTTAGCTGTTTGATATTATTAAAATGATAGTAGACAGACAAATGTAACTAGTACATTAAATTATTTTATAATAATATTGTAATAATATAAACAGGTAATTGTAGAAACAGAATGTATATTGTGATTTGAAGAAGGCTCATGTGAGCTGAAACATGCAGTTGATTGTGAATTGGTCTCAGTCCTTTGCAGTAAGTCAATAAATCTATGTTGTGTAGAAATAAAATTATTATTGTGATAATCATGTAACACTCTTACCTGGATCCCAACAAAAGACAAACTACCTTACAGCCACCAATATGTTCAAATCAACAGGCTGTTCCAGTTACTTTGCACACATCCATCTACCATAAATCACAAATAGAAGAATTTATGATAGTATGCTGCAGATGAAGAAAGAGTTAAACAATTTTTTTAATACAACTGTACCTTCTCTGATGATGGGCCAGTGAGGGTCAAAACAGGCAGGATTTGACATATTATGGAATTATTGTGATTCTGATGAATTGTGTGCTTTCTTGTTTTACAACTGTTTTCTCAATATAGGTCATTGCTACCTACACTCATAAATTTTTTAATCTCCCACCACACAGTTGTGAACATTCCACAACTCACTGCCTTTTGCCTGAGGAAACATGCATACAGTTTCTTTTGGTACCATCCATTGTAATTTGTCGAAAACACATCATGTACCCTCCCTGCCACAACAAGCCTAGTACAGGAATTTTATCAGTAGAATGCCTTTCACATTCTATGCAGACCTCCAGTTGTATTTCACAATCTAGTAATATTTCTTCATTGCTATGCAGAGTTCAACACAACAAGCACTCTGGCCCTGTCACCAAAGAAATAAAATTCAGCAGACAATTTGGGTCAAACACCACATTGCGATACAATATTTTGAAAAGATTCTCTTCATCACTTGATTTGTGGTTAGTAAGCCATGCAAAAGAAGCATTAATTTTATCTCAGAATAACTAGAAATAACATTATGTACATAAGCCAATTTGAATTACCATTGTCCCACAGTTCTTTGTAAACTTGTTTTTGTGTTATTGCTGCTTCCTCCTTTGAATACACAGCAATTTTGGGCCCTTCAATGTGACAGAAAGCAACTCTCACTCTTTAAGTGTAACAGAGCTTGAACTCAAGTATGAAAATGTCATCAAAACAAATAACACCACCCAGAGCTTGAAATGAAGTATGAGAAATATCATCTAAACAAGTGGTCAAATTGAAAACACATATGCAGATAGAAAATAAATACAGCTCTATTGTACGCAGTTTGTGTGGAAAACTACTGTTATGTCCTACTGCACTCAAAGTCATTTAACTATGAAATTATAAGTCATTCCAGAATAATGATTATATTTCTACAACCTAGAAAAAATTTCTTTCCAGTGACACTAAAATATAAAATATAGGTTTTTAGGTTGTATAAGTTACGTACCTCAAGTATCAAGTACATATTTTGGTGCACAGAATTTAAGTGGTAAAAAAACTCATATTATTTTTTTAGACTGTGTACACATGCAAAACATAACAGGCAATACATATGTGCACAGCCTAAATGAGTAACACAGCTTCTTTACCCAGGATTATATTAGCTGAAATATGAAGCTGACTGCTCACCTCCATCCACTTTATAGGTTAATATGACTTGAATTGTACCGCCATTTCTCCACATGCCTTCATGCAATGCAGAAAGGAAAATTAACCTCTACCTGTACAGTACAGGGGTTTGAATGCTAATGTGCACAACAACATCCACATTCTTCTTATGAATGATCATTAAAATTATTTGATCTAAATTTAAACTGAAATGGCTTGAAATTTTTCATTACAATGCTCAAATACCTAATTTCATGAAAATCTCTTCAGCTGTTTTCAGGTTGTTAGATGCATACAGATGGATGGAATGGCACAGCAGGTTTAATAAACTCTACCTGAACAAAAAATGGGAAGCAAGTCTTAAGTTAAAGGAACAATACTCCAAGAACTGACGATTATTATTATTATTATTATATTTTCGCTTCTTACCCATATATTTTGATATACTCAACCCAGGATTTTATAAATAATCTCCCCACTCACCACTGCACATAAACAAAAACTGGTGACAAGTCATATAATATTTCTCTGAGGGTATTTGGCAGGATATATTCTGGCATATTTGACAAAAGTAAACTGTCACACTATGATCAAAATGACAGAACTTTACATTATTCTTCTACTATACAACCAATAGATGATGGTCAATTTAGCATCCAAACAGCCTGAGCCTTCAGATTTCCGTAAATTTTTTACTGTTTTTTAACTTTAAACTTCAAGAATTTCACAATACATATTGCTGATTGCTGATTGAAATCAACATGCATAACATTTATAACACTTTCAGATTACATGTTCTATTTTTTGTTGCATTGTGGCACAAAGGAACATTAATTTTCATAGTCATAAAACTCAAATTCTGCCACTGGTCCTCGTGTACCACCAATTCTTAACTATATTAATAAGTCTGTTTCATGCAGGGTTCACAACCAAGTCATATATTTTTGTCCCATCTCAATCTGAACAAAACACTTTTAATGAACAACTAAAGTTCAGACTTGAACTAATAATTTCTTAAGAAGCAGTGTAAAACAATTCACTATTGCTCTGAACTACGAATTTTGATAATTTGACTCATGTCTGGAACTATATAAAAGAAAAACTGCTCATTCACTAACATTCTAAACATTAAAGCAACCAGAGTCTGAATTTTTCCCTTACCATTTTCTTCTAGCAGTAAAATAATCTAATCTTTATCTGACATCTTTACACATTTCTGTGAAAACTACTGATAACACAACTGGTTATGTCAAAAAGGACATTCATCATTGAAAGCAATATTTTTAAGTGTTGCAATTAAGCTGAAATTTCATATATTGCTGTCCTGAATTGTACCAAAAATAAATGTGCAGAAGTATTTACTCCCTTCTGCTCTAATAAAGGCAAATCTTAATGTACAAAAATTAAAACATCTAAACTGAAATCGTAACATGTTAGAGCATTTGTACTTTCAGGCCACCAAATGAACGTTATGTAAATATATCTGAAATTTAGCTTGCAACACAATATATATATATATATATATATATATTCTCATATGTTT
>Ga0123353_10016963_pt1 | contig 10673 bp, 9 predicted proteins | sample TergutLab28metaG_3_FD_92763 | JGI IMG/M metagenome (GOLD analysis project Ga0123353, IMG submission 92763) | Labiotermes labralis P3 segment gut microbial communities from Petit-Saut dam, French Guiana - Lab288 P3 | ecosystem: Host-associated > Arthropoda: Insects > Digestive system > Gut ... | reverse complement strand
TTCGGCAGCGTCAGCGCGCCGATAAACTCCGCAACCTCGAACGGAAGACGGGAAAGCGTCAGAAAACGGGCGAAAATCACCGCGCCCGCAACGATCATAAAAACCATGCATGAAATACGTAAAGTATCAGTCATGGAATCCACGAACTTTTTCCATGTAAACTTGCGACGCGCAATGCAAATTACATAGGCCAAAAAGCAACTCACCGCCGCGGCCTCGGTTGCGGTCACAACTCCCGTAAACAGCGCGTACATGATGATCCCAAAGAGAATGAGAATATCTATCGCCTCCGGCAACGCCTTGAGGCGCTCTTTCCACCCAAACCGTGGTCCGGCCGCGCCCCAATCCGGATGCCGCCGACATATCCAAACCACGGTCGCAAGGATGGACAGGGTCAAAATGATGCTTGGGATGATGTTTCCGAAGAACAGCTTGCCTATAGATTGCCCCGTGTAGAGACCGTATACGACCAAAACGAGGGACGGAGGGATAAGAACCCCAAGCGTTGCTCCTGCCGATACCGCTCCGGCATTGAGCATGGGGTGATAGTTATATTCTTTCATGGCGGGAATGGCGACCGCGCTCATCGTCGCCGCCGTCGCCGTGTTAGACCCGCAGATAGCCGAGAAAGCCGCGGAAGCCATGATGGTCGTCATCGCCAGCCCGCCACGGAAATGCCCAAACCATTTGTAGGTCGCGTCATAGATGCTGTAGTTGTAACCGGCGTAATGAACTATCTCTCCCACCAGGATGAACAGCGGAATCACCGTGAGGCCGTAGTTGGAAAAGATGTTCCACATCTCGGTCCCAACGATCGAAAAAGCCGCGTCGATCGAAGTAAGCATGGCGATCCCGATAAAGCCGACCAGCGTCATAACGAAGGCGGCGGGAATACGCAGGAAAAACAGGATGCAAAACATGGCCCCGATCCCAAGCAAGCCAAAAAGCGGACCGCTCACCGTTTCGAAACCTCCGTCCGGCATTTTTCAATGAGGTCCAGAAGGATCGTCAGCGCGAGAACTCCAAATCCTATAGCAACCACATACACAAACGGATGGAAAGGGATTTTCAGCGTCTCGGAAACCTCCCCCGCCAAGACCAGCCTGCGGCCGTACCGCATCGTATGCCAGGATACGATGCAGAAGAAAAAGAACATGATCGCGTGGCTCAAACAATCGACTGCCCATTTAATCTTGGGAGGGTATTTCACAGAAAGGATGTCCACAACGATATGGCTCTTGCGTTTCTGAGTGTATCCAAGCGCCCCCGCCGTCACCATCGCCCCAAGAAAAGAGACGATTTCATAGGTGCCGCTGGCCGGGATACGGAATACTCTCAGCGCGACATTCGATGTCGCCAGTATGGTGACTCCCAAAAGCGCTGCCGCCGCAAAAATCATGAGCAGTTTTCGTAGAACCTCGGCAATTCGTTCCAGGTCCATCGCGGTTTCGTTACTTTCCCGGTCGCTCGTTTTGCTTTTTCAGCTCAAGGACATCCGAGACAATTTTGTCGGCCGGCAACCCAAGGGCGGAGACGCGGGTTTTGTAGTTGTCGATGATCGGCTTTAGCAGCGTATTCATCATTTCGGCGTCATCTTTTGATAAAACATGGACCTGATGGTTGTAGTTTTTCCTGGACCAGGCCAGCGTTTCCTGCACATGGTTATCCACGTATTCACCGGTCCACTCCGAATGCTCCCGCCGCATATCGTCTATCACTTTCTTCACATCCGGAGGAAGAGAGTTCCATTTGTTCTTGTTCATCACGACCGCAAACGACACCACCGGCAGATTGACGATGGTTGCGTGCGGTGTGTATGCCGCGAACTTGAAATCCTGGAGGATCTCAAGGGAGGAGACGATACCTTTCACAACACCTTTCTGGATGGCCTCCGGAGTTTCGGACTGCGGCATGGCTACCGGTATACCCCCAAGCCGCTTGACAATATCCACCGAAGTTCCGGCAACCCTGAACTCCATCCCTTTGAGGCCGGCAAGCGACTTCACGGGGGTACGGGTCATGAAGTTGGTCGGGGGGCAGGTGAAAAACGCAAGTATCTTCACCTGGGAGAATTCTTTCGGTTGGTATTTCTCCACCAGATCATACAAGGTCAGGCTGGCAACTTTGGAACTTGTGAACCCAAGCGGGAGGTCAATGGCCTCGGACACCGGAAACCGCCCAGGCTGATAGCTCATGGCGAAGTTGCCTACATCGGCAAGCCCGGAGACAACGCCATCCAGGATGTTCTTGGCCGGCAGCAGCGTTCCGCCTGGAAACGTCCGCACTTTGACCTTTCCGTCAGTGCGCTTCTCCACTTCACGCGCCCATCGCTCCATCTGTACGCACGGAAAGGTCGGCGCCGGCGGGAAGTTCGCGTAGGTGAGCACGATAACCTTATTCTTATTCGACGCGTCTGATATCTGTGGCTGAAACATGATTCCTGACGCAATAACGACAAAAGACAACAAAAAGATCATCTTAGATTTCAATGCAGGACTCCGTTTGCTTTCTCCGGGATTGGACGAACCGATATGCCGCGGACACCTCTATATCGCCGGATTAATTCCTGAACTAAGCAGGATACACCTGTGTAAAAGATTTTGGAATACCGCTGTGCCGGTATACCGGACCCGTCTCCAGATCAGAGCAGTTCGCGCACCTTTTTGAGGAGAGAGATGTTCTGTGTATGCCCCGTCATCCGGGCAATCACCTTACCTTCGAGACGACGCCCCAAAAGATACAGGTCGCCTATAGCGTCCATGATCTTGTGCCGGACCGGCTCGTCAGGAAAGCGCAGTTCGCAGTTGATCGGACCATCCTCGCCAAAAAGGATGAAGTTATCAAACCGCCCACCAAGCGCAAGCCCCTGCTTTTGCAATTCACCGATATCTCTTACAAACCCGAAAGTCCTGGCCGGCGCGATCTCCTTCCGGTATACGGTGGGGTCGTCGAGCCGAAAGATAAACCGCTGTTTGCCCACCGGCTCCGGGTAGTCGAGCGTGTAGTCGATCTCGAAGCTGTCGGACGGAACCAGTTCGATGGAAGCCTTGCCCGATTCTATCCGGATCGGCTCCTCGATGACGATCCTGTGCCAGGTGCCTTCTTGCTCCACAAGCCCCACTTCTTCGAAAAGGTTGCAGAATTCCAGTGAGGAGCCATCAAGTACAGGAACTTCTCCGTCGCACTTTATAAGAAGATTGCTGACGCCGTACGCATTCAACGCGGACATGACATGCTCGATCGTCGCGGCCTGGGTATTGCCCAGCCTGATCGTCGTCGCATACCCGGTAGATCCGATGTAATCGATATGAGCCGGCACGGCATGGTCGTCGGTAACCCCGACGAAATGTATCCCGGACCCGGGGCCAAGCGGCTCGAAAACCAGCCCGCTCTTCTTCCCGGAATGCAACCCCTGGCCGTGCATGACAGCGCCACGCGCCAGGGTGCGCTGCGGCATCAACGTTCCTTTGCGCGCCTGCTTTTCGAAGACCGGCGACTTAAGCGCCCGGACTTCCGTTGCGAATTGAGGCTCAGTGGAAACGGAAACCTCAGCGGATGTTCCAGCCCCATCCTCTTTCGCCAGCGCCCGCCGGACGGAGTTAAGAACGGTCTCGATCCGAAGCGGCTTTTCTATGAAATCGGAAGCCCCCTCTTTCGTCGCCCGTATCGCGGTGGCGATCGTAGCGTGGCCGCTGATCATCACCACCGGAACGCACGGCGCAAGTTCCTTGATCCGCCGCAACGTTTGTATGCCGTCCATTCCCGGCATCCATATGTCCAATAGCACCAGCGACGGACTGGCCGCGCGGATTTTCTCCAAGGCGTCAGCCCCATCTCCGGCATGAATGCACGAGTACCCTTCATCCGAAAGCACGCCATCGAGAGACTGCCGGATGCTCGCTTCATCGTCCACTATCAGAATGGGGCCGGGTAAAGACATGTAAGTTCCTCTTGATACTTTTTTTATATAGAGAATACACCATCAGGCGCGATCATTTTATAATGCTGAGATGGACTCCGAACTGGAACCACGGCAAAACGCCGCCACACAAGGACCGATCCGTATCCTCATCAGTTCCTGCCTCATGGGAGAAAAGGTGAGGTATGACGGCGGCCACAAAAGAGACGCCTTCCTCGTGGAGACAATGGGACGGTTCGTAGAGTACCTCCCGGTTTGCCCCGAGTTGGAATGCGGATTCCCGGTCCCGCGGGAACCGATGCGCCTGTCGGGAACTCCCGACAACCCCCAAATCTTTGGCGCCGCATCGAAGACCAATTTTACCGAGCTCATGAATGCCTGGTGCCGCAAGAAGCTGCACCACCTCGAGCAGTACGATTTGAGCGGCTATATATGCAGGAAGGAGTCGCCCAGTTGCGGGATGGACCGCATCAAGATGTACGGCATATACGACACTCCGGCAAGAGTCGGCGTGGGAATTTTCACGAAGATGTTCATGGAGCATTTCCCTCTGGTTCCCGTGGAAGAGGATGGCCGGTTGCAGGATCCGTCGATCAGAGAGATGTTCATCGAGCGCGTGTTTACGCTTCGGCGCTTCCGTGATTCCTTCCGCCACGGAAAAACCAACAGCGGCTTGCTGAAGTTCCACACCGACCACAAGCTTCTGATCCTCTCGCACGGCCGGATGCAATCCAGGGAGATGGGAAATCTCATCGCACAAGCAAAGAACCTCCACATAGATGAACTCTACGGTCGGTACCAGCAGTTGCTGCTGGAAACACTTGCGCAACGGACCACCCCGGCCAAGCGCGCGGACGTCATGACGCACATGATGGGGCATCTGCGGACCTATCTCACGCACGAGGAAAAACAGGAGCTGACCGAACTGATCGACCGTTACCGAAACCGCATTCTCCCTATGGTGGTCCCGGCAACGATGTTTCGGCATTACATCCGGAAATACAAGATTACATACCTGGAGCGCCAGACATTCCTGAACCTGCATCCGGCGGAACTGATGCTGCGAAACCACGTTTAGGCTCCAGGCAGTTCACGGCGCTTCCGTCCCGTCAGCCGGTTTGTTCGTGATACATTGTCCCTGAAACCCAACAACACAAAGACGGAGGAATCCCATGGCATTGGTGTCAGTCACCATCGTCCCTCTTGGAACCACCACCCCCAGCGTCTCGAAATATGTCGCCGGAGTGGAGAAGGTGCTGCGGGCAAGCGGCCTGAAACACGAACTCAACGGAATGGGGACCATCATAGAGGGCGAACTGGACGCAATCCTGTCGGTGATCCGAAAAATGCATGAGCAGCCGTTTATCGATGGAGTGATGCGGGTGTCTACCTTGATCCGGATCGACGACCGGCGGGACAAGGAAGGATCGATCGAGGCAAAAGTGCGGTCGGTAAAAGAAAAACTGGGCGAGTAGCCATCGCGGCTTTTCCATCCGGGCGGCTGGCTTGAGCGCAGGCCGCCCGGATGATTCCCTGCTTCCCCAGGTACTCGTTCTTGCCCTCCATGGTTTCGCAAAAGATTCCTGTCAAAAAAAACATACTTGACTGATAATGTCCCTAATAGTCTTATTTTGTGGATGTTTTTACCGTGCCGTGAAAGTTTCCGCAAACGCTCGAAGAAAGCGAGTAGAGCTTTGAGAAAACTGTTCTTGTTTGCATGCATATTTGCTCTGGTGGGATGCGGCGGCGGTGGCGGCGGGGGGGGCAGCGACCACGGCGTCACCTTCTGGGCCATTGATTGCAGAGACTCCGCCCCTGACTCGTTCCCACATTTCATGTACACCCTAAAGGCCGATAAGGTTGGCGAAGGAGAGTATTGCTACATCTACTTGGAGCGCAACGGAAGGAGAGCCGCCGAACCCGACATCCCGGCTATCATCTATCAATTCGACAGCTTAATCTATCCGAAACTCCGGGCCGCATATGGCAACGAGCCATACCAAGACATCGACGGCGACCCGAAAGTTTACATCCTCCTGCTTGACATCAGGGACGACTGGAATGGAACAACGATAGGAGCATACGTGGGAGGTTACTTCTTTTACTTGGATCAATATGATGTGCATTATTCCAATAAAAAGAAAATCTTCTATATGGACATCTATCCTGGAAACCCAAATCCATCCTATAGCAGATTCACCGACTTCCGCAGATTCCGCCATACCTTAGCGCACGAGTTTCAGCATATGATCCACTGGAACATAACGAAAGGGAGAAACCCAAACGACAACAATACATGGCTCAACGAAGCCATGTCGGAAGCAGCGCCTTACTACGCTTTCAACGAGATAAGCATGGACAGGGTCTCGTATTTCGAAGGCGAAACAGAAGGAATCCCGAACCACTCCAACTCCCTGACACGTTGGGGGCCACCATATCCTGATACTGATTATAGCTATCTCCTAGATTACGCCGTCGTATACATGTGGGGACAATATATGGCGGACCGGTTCCCGGATAACGTCTTCATGAACATCCTTGCCAACAACGCCGACGGGGGCGGAAAAACTGCCGTTGTTAAATACTTTTCTTCCCTGAATCAAGAACATTCCCTTTATCCAGAGATCAACTTCGCTTCAGTGTTCCGGGACTGGTCCCTCGCGGTTTTCTTTGGAGACAACACCAGCGCTACCGTGTCCACAGACAATGCCTCTTGGGCATATAAAACTAACACTAGCAATAGGTGGCCCGGTTACCACAATAAAATCTATTCAAACAGCAGTTTTAATTTCAACAACGGCTTACGGACGCTTGATCAGTGGAGTCTCGGATATTACAGGGACTACACATTGGGGGGGGATTTTACATGGTCCCTTACTGGACCCTCGGAACTCTCTGCCTCATTCTACACAGACGGCAGCCTGACTCCCTCTATGTCCCGAGGCGATAATTACCCATATAACGGCGAAGCATACCTGATCCTTCAGAATGCACAGGGTGCCGACGCCAACCCAAACCTGTCGATATCACCCGCCTCCACCCAAGTCTTCTCCACGCAGACGCAGCCGAGGACACCTCCAACGCCGGCGGAAAAGCTTCGCGCCATCTCTCAAAGCGCAGCAGTACCACCTACGCGGAGAGGTGCTACAGAGCCCACAGAGCCTATACCGGTTTGCATACAAGACATCCTCTCGTGGCGCGCAGAAGAAATACAAAGGCAGATGCAGGGGAGATAAAGATTTCCATTGAGGCAGTTCCGGCGATGTTTGCGTTCTTTTCCTTACCCGGTAAACCTTTGCCGGTCTCATGGAAGTCATTACGCCGCGCAACAGTAACGTTCGCGGCCTTGAACAGCTCGCGCCCTAAACCTTTGAAAATCACACATATCAGATGCGATATGCAAAGTAACGATGGAGCATGTTTCCTTGTGAGAGTTCCATGATCCGGCACGAACAGCCGGCATGTCCTGATACGCTTTCAGTGACAGATCTCCGACGGGTTTTCGGGGATATCGTCGCGGTAGACGGGGTCACGTTTTCGGTCGGTTCAAACGAAACCGTAGGGCTTCTGGGGCCTAACGGCGCCGGAAAGACAACCACCATCAACATGATCCTGGGAGTTCTCTCCCAAACCTCCGGCTCGATCCGGATCGAAGGAATCGATATCGCGCGGGACCGCCGGCGCGCTCTGGAGAAAACGAACTTCGCCGCAGTTTACGCCCCGCTGCCCGGAAACCTGACCGTGATCCAGAACCTGCGTTTCTTTGGGCTGCTGTACGATGTCGAAGACCTTTCGGAGCGGATCGTGGAACTGTTGGACACCTTCGATCTCGTACAGTTTCAGGACACCAGGTTTGGCCTGCTCTCCTCGGGTGAGCAAACACGGGTTTGTCTTGCCAAGGCGCTGCTCAACCGGCCTCGCCTCCTGCTCCTGGACGAACCGACAGCCTCCCTCGACCCGGCGACCGCCCGCGACATCCGCGCCAAGATCCTCGAATGCACCGCCCGCAACAACACCGGGATCCTGTGGACCACGCATAACATGTACGAAGTGACGGAAGTATGCGACCGGGTGCTTTTCCTTTCCAGGGGAAAGATCCTGCTGGAAGGCGCGCCAAAATCCCTTCCCGGCGAATACGGGAAAGAGACGCTCGAAGATCTTTTCATTTCCGTCGCGCGGGAACCGCTGACGCTTGGGGGAGCGTAAGTTTTGATGAGCGTACTCCGACGCACAGCCGGGATCGCGTTGCGCCAATATTATCTGCTGCGCGGCAGCCCGGCGCGCGTGCTGGCTTTATACGCATGGATCCTGATCGACATAACCTTGTGGGGATTCATCTCTCGATACCTGAACCTGGCGGCGGCATCCGAGATCAACTTTGTACCGTTGCTTTTGGGGGCGGTCCTTCTTTGGAATTTTTTTGCCAGGATAATGCACGGCGTCACCACGTCATTTCTCGAGGATGTGTGGTCCCAGAATTTCCTGAACCTGTTCGCCTCACCCCTGTCGATCCGGGAATATCTGGGCGGGCTCGTGCTCGTAAGCACCGCAATGGGCCTCACAGGGCTGCTGGCGATGGTCCTCCTTGCGACCGTGGCCTTCGGACTGCGCTTTTTCGCCTATGGCCTGATGCTCGTGCCTTTCCTTCTGGCGCTTTTCCTGTTCGGGGTCGCCCTTGGGATCTTCGGAATCACGCTCGTTTTGCGATTCGGCCCCGCCTCCGAATGGCTTGTGTGGCCCATCCCAGCGGTCGTTACGCCGTTTGCGGCCGTGTTTTACCCGGTGGCCACCCTTCCGGATTGGATGCAATGGATTTCGAAGATGTTGCCGCCATCCTACGTGTTTGAAGGGTTGCGAACGATCGTGGCAGGCGATTCTCCGCCGGTCGGCGGCCTGATCCTGGGATTTGTCCTGTGTGTGCTCTACATCATGGCGGCGTCCTGGGCGTTCGCGCGTACCTACCGGGCGATCACGCGGTCAGGCTTGCTGGCCAGGTACAAGGCGGAGGGTGCCTCCTAACTTCAAGGAACGCCTGTCACTCGTCTTTGATAATCCTCAGGTAAGCGACATACTGCCCTACATTTTCGTCGCCGGGAATTCCACCAACCCCGTATCTCTTGATCCCCTTGATGGAAAAGCCGCCTTCCTTCAATTCCTGAAGAGCATACGTAATGCCGTCCAACGCCATCGCGCGGTCTTCGGAGGGGATGTCCTTCCAGTGTTTCAGCAGATAGAAAGTTGTGGAACGGACGTGCTCCAGGCTGCATTCCGCGTCCGGCGGGATCTCCATCGTCCCCATTTCGACCCGCTCAAACTCCCAGCGGCTTGCGGCAAAAACGATATACAAAAGCTTCTTTCCGTCCGTTATATCGAATTCTTCGGTGCTCATTAAAGTTCCTTCCCGGCTTTCCTTATTCCTTTAGCTGGCAAACGGCAGCCCTACAAAGTAGCAAGTTTCTTGTGTATCTCTTCCCGCACCGTTTTAGGGTTGGCCTTTCCGCCGGTGGCTTTCATCACCTGTCCGGTAAACAGGTCGAGGATGCTGGACTTGCCGTTGCGATACGCCTCGATCTTGTCGGGCATCGAAGCCAGCACCGAGTCTATCACGACCGAGAGGTCCGACCCTGTGACCGCCCGGTCCAGCCCCAGCCTGCTGATGATTTCATCAGGCGCGCCCGCGCCGGACATCATCTCCGCGAATACCGTTTTCGCCGCCGCCGTCGTGATATCGCCGGCGTCGACACGACGCGCAAGGTCGGCAAGATCCGCTCCCGAAAACGGCATCTCGCTGATAGAACGCCCTTTGAGTTCCCGAAGCACATCGTTGGCCATCCAGTTTGCGATCGTCTTCGGGCTAGGGTGCGCGGCTACTGCCGTGTCGAAGAAGCGGGCCACATCCGCCTCCCCGGTCAGCACATCCGCCGTATCAGCCGACAACCCCATCTCGCCAACGTAGGCGTCATATCGCCCGGCCAGGAAAGGATCCGCGGCGCGCGCGCGTTTGCGCTCGTCCGACACCACGCCTTGTCCGGATACTGCCCGAACCTTCGGCTCCGCGGGCTTGGCCTGCCTCGCGGAAACCGCACAAGTAGCATCCGCCCTGCTTCCCCGCCCTTCGCGATAGGTGTCTTTAAGCTCTACAATCCGGTTGAACACAAGAGCGCCAGGCTTTGAATCGACGGTATCGACGATAAAATAGCCGTGCCGGACAAACTGGAAACAATCCCCCGGCTGCGCTTCCGCCAGCCCCGGCTCTATCAGGCAGCCATTAAGCAGTTCTATCGAGGCGGAGTCGATGTAATCCTTGAATGTCTTCCCTTCTTGAGCAACCTCGGGATCCGCGACCGTAAAGAGGCGGTCGTACAGCCGCACCTGCGCCTCAACAGCATGGGCGGCGGACACCCATTGGATCGCGGCGGTCCGCTTTCTCTTTCCGCCCGCGTCTTCATCGGAAACGCGGCTGCAACGCAACTCTACCGGCTCCCCAGAAACAGGGTTTTTGATCACCTCGTCGCAACGGATGACACAGGCATTCCGGAGGCGCACCTCTCCGTCCGGCCGCAGACGCATCCAACCATCGGGAGGATTCTCGCTGAAATCGGTCCGCTCGATATACAGCTCACGGGAAAACGGCAAGGAACGCGACCCTTCACGCGGGACGTCATGCGGCCAAAACGGCGCATCCACATATTCGACCGTCCCTTCGGCCCAATCAGTTATCGTGACTTTCAACGGCCGCAAGACCGCCATGACG
>Ga0123353_10016962_pt1 | contig 10673 bp, 6 predicted proteins | sample TergutLab28metaG_3_FD_92763 | JGI IMG/M metagenome (GOLD analysis project Ga0123353, IMG submission 92763) | Labiotermes labralis P3 segment gut microbial communities from Petit-Saut dam, French Guiana - Lab288 P3 | ecosystem: Host-associated > Arthropoda: Insects > Digestive system > Gut ... | reverse complement strand
GTGCGGCAATAAACGACTGCATCGAAAATGCAGACAAAAAGTACGAACAAGAACTAAAATCGCTCATGACCCTACGATTCCAAACGTTTGAAAACGTGCAAATCCTAGCCGTGTAAGGTATACAAAAGCGGAATGGAGCGGAGCGAAAACCATACACGCTACCAAACCTGTCGGTTGGTGTTCTTGGGCGGAATCATTCGGGAGATTCCTGCGTCAATGTACTGTCCACCACCGGTTTGAAGGCAATGGAGAGCAATAACATTGCTTCCGGACTTGATCGCCTCTTTGATATTCATCATCGGGAACTGCTGGTAGCCAGTAATGTATCCCTTCGTTTCAAGCACCAACACTCCGTTGATAAAGACTTCGCAATCCTCATCGTGGTAGAGTTCAAGAATGAGACTCGCCGGATCATTCGCGTCATCAGCAGAGAGCGTAAAAGATTTCCGAACCCAAATATCGGCTGTATTCCATTCTGTTCTGACCGTTGTGTTCGGGGTCATGGCGGTTCCGAAGCCGGCAGGACCTTTTTTCCATGCCGAATCATCGTAGCCGGGCTTTTCCCAACCATCGGCAGGCTTTTCCGTTGTATATGACCAGTCGGACGCTTTTTCCTTCGCAGTCGGAACCACCGTCTTGTATGTCGGCGGTGTTGAACGTAGCGCATCGTTTGAGGCTTTGAACTTTTCGACATCAACCTTAATGATTCGGTCGTAAGTCATCAGACCGTTGACTTCGACTTCCACGTCGGTCGTCTGCGTATAGACGGCGGCAGAAAGCCCCTTGCCGATCATCGGGTGCAACTTGAAATTGAGTTGCATGTAGGTTTCGAGCAAGTCATCCTTGTCTTTTAAGTTTCCGCCGTAACCCCAATTCCGGTCGGTCTGCACCCAAAGATGTCCTTCGACCGGCAAACCGAGTCCGCCGTACTCGCCGAGAACGATTGCCCGCTTCTCTTCGGGTTGAGGCATCGCGGGTCCCCGATAGGCATGAATGTCGTGCATATCGCCGCAACCGCGATCTGTCCAACCACTGGGACCATCAACAAGTCGCGTGGGGTCAAGTTCCTTCGTCCAGTCCAAAATTCGGCATGTGTCGTATTGCCCCCAGCCTTCATTGAAAGGTACCCAAACGACAATGCTCGGTTGGTTGTACAAAAATCCGATGATCTCCTTCCATTCTCGCTCGAAGTTTTCCTTGGCTTCCGGCGAGCGGTTGGCATCGGGCTGATCGCCGCCGATGTAATGCTGCGGATCACCACTCGGCATATCCTGCCAAATCAGAACGCCGAGCCGGTCGCAGTGATAATAGAACCTTGCCGGTTCGACCTTGACGTGCTTCCGTAACATATTGAAACCGAGTTGCTTTGTTACCTCGACATCATACGCCAGTGCTTCATCTGTTGGAGCGGTGTAAAGTCCATCGGGCCACCAACCTTGGTCAAGTGGACCATGCTGGAACACGAATTTACCGTTGAGCATCATCCGGGTAAAACCGTTCTCGCACTTGCCGAGAGAGATTTCCCGCATACCAAAGTAAGAGATAACAGTATCAATGGCTTTTCCGTCACGGATAATCGAGACCTTTAAGTCGTACAAAAAGGGATTATCCGGTGTCCAGAGTTTTGGTTTCGGCACCGGCACCACCAGCGGTTTATCGGCTTTATCGACAACCGAAGAAACAGTTTGCGAAGTGGAATCCGATGTACCTAGCCGTCGTAACATTGGGCGACGGTTAATGGTACCCAGCGTTGTTGGGACTGTAGCAGTTGCTTCAAGTCGGTCCCCTTCTTGCAGATTGTTGATGTCAGCAGTAAGCGTCAACTTGCCGTCTTTGATGTTCGGCACCATCTTGAGTCGTTCAATCGACGTTGCCGATACTGGTTCGAGCCAAACGGTCTGCCAAATACCTGTTACGGGGGTGTACCAAATCCCATGCGGGTTGGTATGTTGTTTGCCGATAGGTTGAAACCCGTCGGTGGTGGGGTCACAAACGGTTAGGGTAACGACTTGCTCACCGCTCGATTTGAGAGCATCGGTAATGTCAAAATAAAACGGTGCATAGCCACCGACGTGCTTGCCCACTTCTTTACCGTTGATGGAAACGGTTGCTTCCCAGTCAACTGCCCCGAAATGGAGCAGAACACGTTTGCCGTCCCAGTGGGAACCAGTGGGAACCGTGAATGTTCGTTTGTAATGCAGGTTTTGATCTTTGCTCACTCTCTTTCCTACGCCGGAAAGAGCGGATTCAATCGGATAGGGAACAAGGATTTTGCCGTCGTAATTTTCCGGTTTGGCATTGTGGTCCGTAATGGCATATTCCCAGAGACCGTTGAGGTTTTTCCAGGTTTGACGTTCCATCTGCGGTCGCGGATATTCCGGCAACGGATTTTTCGGATCGACATCGGCGGCGAATCGGGTAACGATTCTATCGCCGACGATTTTCCATTCTTGGGCAAGGGCAACAGCCGGGAACAGAAACAGGCACAACAAGAGGGCAAACCATTTACTCATAGTAAATTTGAGGATTTAAGTATTGTTTTTTGAGTACCCATGGATTATATCAAGTAGCAGGAAAAAACACAAGATAGCAGAGTCGCAATCCAAGAGACGCGAATTGAAATCTATGAGCAAAAACGCCCGCCATTTTTTGATGTACCCTCGATTATTATTACCATGTCGCTTCCTCTTGACAACCCTTCTGTACTCCACTACAATGCGTCCTTTCAATGTTGTTCACTCTAACCTGTGAAGTATCATGACCCACGAGAAACCTGGTTCGACGCGGCGTGATTTTTTGCGTCATTCTACTGCCGGTGCCGCCGCTTTGGCAATGCTCGCCAGTATAAATACCCCTCGCACCGCCTCCGCCCAAACTAACGAAAGGAACGCAACAATGGCTAAAATCAAAGGAACGAAAACCGAAACAAACCTGCTCAAAGCCTTTGCCGGTGAGTCGCAGGCACGCAACCGCTACACGTTGTTTGCCATCAAAGCCTCCGAAGAGGGATACGAACACATTGCCGCCATTTTTCTTGAAACGGCAAATCAGGAGTGTGTCCACGCAGAGGAGTTCTTCGAGTACCTCGAAACGGGCGAAGGCTTGGAAATCACCGCCACCTTTCCCGCCGGTAAAATTGGTACGACTGCGGAAAACCTGTTGGCATCTGCCAATGGCGAACAGGAAGAGTGGGAAAAGGTCTATCCTGACTTTGCCGCCGTTGCTCGAGCAGAAGGGTTCCCTGAAATTGCCAGAACCTTCACGGCGGTTGCTGTCGCGGAAAAGCAACATGAAAAACGGTATCGCGGTTTTCTCGCACAGTTGAAGGCGGGCAAACTTTTCGAGAGGGTGAATGTCGTTTGGCGTTGCCGTAACTGCGGTTTCGTGGCATCGAATGAAACGGCACCCGGCGTTTGTGCCGCCTGCAAAAAACCGCAGGGTTGGTTTGAAATCCTTGCGGAAAATTGGTGAAATCCAGCGGAAAACAGAGACGCAATCTAAAGATTGCGACAACACGATGTAAATGCCCGCCAGGAAAGCCAAAACGTTATCAATCGGGAGGACTCACTGGCGGGGTTGTGCCTCCCGTTTTTGCGCCGAAGTGCCGGCTAATTGGTTCATCACCGTCGGAAGAATACCACCATTGAGATAGTACTGCAATTCAACCGGCGTGTCGATGCGAACCATGACATGAAATTCTGTTTCACTGAACATTTCACGACCGTTTACCAGTATTGATTTTCGTGCTGTTACGGACATTGCGCTGCCCGGCGTGAAGTTCGATTCGATCACCGGTAACTCGAATTCCTCTTCGCCAGTCAGATTTAACGACTCTACCGAAGCCCCGTGCAAAAATTCCAGCGGCAATACACCCATGCCGACCAGATTGCCGCGATGGATGCGCTCAAAACTCTGGGCAATCACTGCTCGCACGCCGAGCAATGCCGTCCCCTTTGCCGCCCAGTCCCGACTGCTGCCCGTGCCGTATTCCGAACCCGCCAAAATCACGAGGGGAATGTTTTGCTCCCGGTATTTCATTGCCGCTTCGTAAATCGGCATGATTTCTCCTGTCGGGAAAAATTTCGTGATGCCACCTTCTTTGCCGCCTGCTAGTGCGTTGCGAATCCGAATGTTCGCAAAAGTGCCGCGTGTCATCACACGGTCATTGCCGCGCCGTGCACCGTAACTGTTGAAATCGCTTTGCGAGACTCCCGCTACGGTTAAAAATTTTCCCGCCGGCGAGTCCAATTTGATCGAACCCGCCGGTGAAATATGATCCGTCGTTACAGAGTCTCCTAGAACGGCAAGGCAACGAGCGGTTTTTTTTTCGCAATCTAATGATTGCGTCTCTGTTTGGGCACAAAACGGCGGTTCCTGAATGTATGTACTAGATTCGTCCCAGGCGAACAATTCTGACGGTTGCGTGGAAATCGTATTCCACGCATCGTTCGATTGAAACACATTTGCGTAACATTCTTTATACGTCTCCGGGGACAATGCTCCCGACAGTTCCACGGTATCGGCAATTTCTTGCTCCGTTGGGAAAACATCGGCAAGAAAGACCGGTGTGCCGTCCGGGGAGTTAGCGATGGGTTCGCTCGTGAAATCAATGCCCATGTAGCCCACTAGGGCAAAGGCAACGACGAGCGGTGGACTCGCCAAGTAATTCGCCTTAATAAGCGGATGGATGCGTCCCTCGAAATTTCGATTGCCGGAAAGCACCGCCGCCACCGTATAATTGTTATCTTTCATGGTGTTTTCCGTGATCGCCTGTTCCACTTCGGCAGACAACGGACCGCTATTGCCAATGCATGTCATGCAACCGTAGCCAGCAACGTGAAAGCCGAGTGTTTCTAGTGGTCCCAACAATCCCGCCTTTGCGAGGTATGCCGTTACAGCCCGTGAACCGGGAGCGAGACTCGTCTTGACGAATGAGGGAGTACGCAGTCCCTTCTCGACCGCCTTCTTTGCCAAAAGTCCGGCGGCAATCATCAAATTCGGATTGCTCGTGTTCGTGCAACTCGTGATGGAGGCGAGTACGATCGGTAAACGTGATGCGTTTTCTAAAAGTTTAGGCTCACCAGGGAATTGCATTTCTTCTTTTGTTGTAATGCAAAAAGGTGGATAAGTTTCATTCATAAAAGGAGTTACGAAATCTTTCATTATAGGGCACGAATCTCGTCCGCAACACTATTGTATCACATGTACACGATTGCGGAGCGGTACATCGTCAAAACCTGATCCAAAAAGCAGTATTGTTGTTAAATGGGGCAAGACAGACGACGGAAAGAGCGGGTGTGGAATCAAAGAAATGAGTCCCTTGTTTACGGTTACTCTTCAATGTACCGTCGGTTGAGTTTCGGTAACTCCAATTTTGGTGCTAATGTCGGCATCGGTATTGCTTGGGGAGCAACAACGATTTCCGGTTCCGGTGTCGTACCCATCGCGCCCGGCTCGATCCAATGTCCCCGACTGTCCAGCGTCATCGTTCCCATATTCAAGTCCAACAGCATCCGCTGCGTTTGATACTCGACCCAAGCATTCAAAAGGTCGTTTTGACTTCTCGTCAAACCATCCAATGCGTTGATCAACTGTTGCGATGTATTGGTGTCAATTCTACCTCCCCGTTGCGGAGGCGCATCCATCCGAAGTTGCATGACATCAACTCGGACAGTACCGACCAACACGGCATTGCGGTTGATCTCGAAATTGATTTGACTCATCTGCACCATCCGCACGATGTCTCGAAGTTCCGCCTGCACCGAATCAACATACACGTAAAACTCACGCCGTGCCGCCTGATAGGCTATTTGACTGGAACGATAGTCCATCATTTCTTTGTGCCGGGTCAGGGGAGATGTCCACTCCAAACCGGCTTGAATTCGGCTACTGTCTGCCCCGAAATGGATCCCGTCGCGGTCTATTCTTCCCGTATCACCATTTAACGTTAATCGGAGGTCGCCTTTCAATCTATCCGCCGTAATATCTATCTGTCGCCATCTATCGACGAGTCGTGATTTTTGATTCATCCAATCCAGGCGGTGTTCCGAGGCTGTCTGGAACGCTTCGTCCGCAGTAATCGAGACCGGCGTTAATGTCATGGCATCCAGTCTGGTCCGCGTTTGCATGAGCGACAGGGTCATCAATTCGTACTGGAACGTCGAAAAGACACGGTGAATCCAATCGCGGTACTCATCCTTCTGTCGAAGTTCCGCTATTTTTCTCTGCCTTTCCCGTATTTGTTCTTCCTGAAGAGACACCGGTAGGGGTGTTTCCCTGCCGAACGTTTCACGCAATGCTTTCAATTCCTCGGCGGGGTCTGGAAGTTCATTTTTGCCTTGCGGCAAGTTCAGGTCTGTGTGTGCTTCGGTGTTTTTTTTCGGAAACAACATGTCCAATGCTTCTTGGACCTGTGGATCAAACGAATTTTCCTGAATCATTGTCAGCAGTGCCGATTTCTCTGAACGGGCAATGACATCAAGGAGTAGAAATATCGCCTGAAGCCGGTCAAGATTGTTCTTTATATCCTTTGTTCGCAGTTTGGCGATTCGGTCTTCAAATTCTTTGGTATCGTAAATTCGCTTGTCAATTCGTTCTCCGTTGGCAATACGTTCAGCAAGAAGCCCTTCGAGACTTTTCAAGCCCTTGATTCTGGCGGGAATGCTCTTTTGCAAGGTCTCCAAATCTTGTCCGAGGATGGCAATTTCCCCTTCGGTACGCTGGACGATTTCTCCGATTCCCCCTCTAAAATCGTCAGAAAGGGGTTGCCCCTTCTTCCGAATGATTGCCAGGAGATCGCCGACATCTTCCATTAAGGTTGTGAGAGTAGGGGAAGTAAATTGGAATTGCTCCAAAAGAGGATCACTGATATTGACATCCAAGTCCGGTGGCAAACCCAACGACCGAATGTACGATTCAACATTGGATTTATAAGTATTAACTTGCCGCGACAAATTGTTTTGGGAATTAAAAAGCGTCTGCTTCATTTCCTCAATTTGATAACTGTCATTGAGTTGATCTGCATCGAACAACGCCTCGAAGCGGCTCAAATTTTCTTCCAATCCGATAATGTTTTGCCGTTGATTTTGAATTTGAATCTGTCCGCTTAGTAGCCGGTAGAAACCGCCGGAGACGGGAGCCCCCGCCCGGCTTGTACCAGAGGGACCCGTGGTAAACGAGGGACCAGCACCAGCTACGACTCGCGTGTAATGTCCTTGTTGGAATAATACCATCCGGCGGAGTTCTGCCAAAAAGTTCCGCTCGGACTGAGTAAGCCTTTCCAGCACGACCTTTCGGTTTGCCCCGCGAAGAAGCGGTTGAACAAGACTGACATTCACGAGCGAAGTATTGACGTTCCAATCGCCCTGACCGGTCAATGTCCACGTGACCGAGTTTGCCAGTTCGACGACCCATTGACCACCGGTGGCAAGTGCTCTTTCGGCTCTGATGTTCGCGTTGTTTTGCAACGTGTCGTTTCCGCGCTTCCGCCCCATTGCCGAATAGAAGATAGAATCACCGCCGTAAAACTGTACGTCGTACACAAATCGTTCCCGGGAGACATCCATAGCGGCAAGATAAAGACTCTCAAGAGCAGATTGGTATTCGGGTGAATGCCGTATCGAGAGTTCTACCGCTTGTTCCTTATCGAGAGGTATTTCTCCTTTTTCGTTGACCAAAAGATAGTGCCGCCAGGTCGGATTCTCGATGGTGCTGGTCCCCCCCATGTCGTGCCAGTGGGAAGAGCCTCGCTTTCCTGCAACATAGTGCATTTTCCGATGGGTGGCTGGATCGTCCACCGGCATCGGTTCGCAGTCGGGATTGAAGGGATCGAACAGCCGTGAGGCGGTATCGGGGGTGATTTTGGGCTTGTCGATCCTCCATCGGGAATCGGTATTACCATATTTGAGCAGGGAATAGACTTCGCGGTCTGCTTTTTGCCGATAGTATTGCCGCCCGCACCCCGCACTACCACCGAGGACGGCGGCAATGGCGGTGAGGCAAAGGAGACAAGAAAATCGGTTCATAACAGTCAGAAAAAAGACTATTCCCGTAAGTCGGTGTTAATCTGGTGAAACTTTAATGATTGTTCCTTGTTTGCGGGTTATTCCAGATTTGCGGAAGAGTCGTGGTGCTCTGCTATTGTGAACACTCGATCTGCAAGCAACAAAAAAGCCGGTCCCCTTTATCCCCCAACTCACGCTCCCTGAGGAACCTCGGAACCCTTAAACACCATTCTTGTACCCAGCGAACAGTTAAGAATATCATCCTTTCCCTTCACTCCTTCGCCAGGTTTCGTTATGACCGCTTTAACGATGAATGTCAATTTCTGGTTAGCCGCCACATATTTCAGTTCATCCACACAAAAGAACCCCGTATCAAATGTTACCGTTTCGTGAACCACTGGCGCAACACCAAGAAACACTTCCCTGACATTTGGTGCGTCCCAAAAGTAGATTGCGAATTGGCGGTATGCCTCTTGATGAGTCACGTTCCCGCCTTTGGTCCACGAGTCCGCTACCGGAATCAAGGGTTTCACGGAGATTCCGGTAGTGGTACTCGACTTGTCCGGTAGTTTCACTGCGCCCCACCTTGCCGTAGAAGCACTGATGATTTTGGCTGCCGACAACTTTTGACCACCTTTGATCGCATTATCGTCCATCAATGCGTCTGCTTGGGAGAAGTTGGTTGCCATGACCACGAACGTGTACTTCGTCGAAGCCAGCAAACCTTCGATGGCTTGACCGGCTTCAAGTTCATTTTTGTTGTATGCCACCGTCACAACAGGGAGCCATTCTCCGCTCTTGGGTTTGGGAGCAAAGACTTGGACGATGTAACCTCCGACGGTAAAGTCTGAAGGAAGAGTCCCTGTACCGGGTGTTACCTTCAAAGTTATGGACGAAATGGTCGTATTCGTCCTGGCATTCACCACCGAAACTTTCTTAATGGCAGAAACCTTTGTCGTCTTGACCGTTGTAGAAACTGCTTTGGTTGTCGTACCGCTGGCATTGTTCGCAACGATAGAAATCTTGTAGGACGCACTCGATTTCAAGCCGTCAATGGTGCACAAAATCATTTTTCCATCTTCACTTGTTGCGGCTATGAGTTCTTCTCCTGTGAGAACTTTCGATATGGTGGTGCCACGAACGCCTTTCATACCGCTCGGAATCGTATAGGTAATGACATAAGAAATTGCATGTTCCACAACACCCCAAGAGATGACCGCATGATCGACAGCGGACAGACCAGCGGCTTTGGGCTTGGCACTGAATTTGACCTTCGTCAGGTCGGGATTCTCCTCAGAAATTTCAACATTTTTTGTTCTTACCGTCTCGGATACCGCCGACCAGTCCGATTTCCCCAAGTCGTTCACTGCCAGAACTTGGAATTGATAACCGGCGTTGGCATTAAGTCCGGTAAGGGTGATCGATGATGAGAAAATTTCCATATTCTGCGTTATCCACACCTGGGTTGCCCATTTGCTGGCAACGATCTCCTTACCACTTGCGTTGGTGGTGAGTCGATACCGGATTTCATATGATGTCGCGCCCGCCACTGCATCCCAAGATACCGTGAGCGATGTCGGTGAGGTCGCGGTTGCCGCCGAAACTCCCAACGGTGCTTCGGGACGCATCGAAGGCGTTGGGGGTGTCTCCACTGTGGTCGTGCCATTGAGTTTAACCCAATTTGAATTGTCCTTCGCAATATCATCAGCATCGGCAAGTGCTCGCACTTGGATGTAATATGTCGTGTTTGACGACAACTCATCGAGGGTACAAGAATATCCCGTATCATCGACTGCACGCATATCGATGAACGTACTGTACGCCGAATCGGAAAACCACTGAATCTCGTAACCGGCAGCACCTGTTACCGGTATCCAACTGACCGTCAACGTATGGACACCGGCATGGGAAACCTCCACGTCGTCAGGAATTTCCAACGGAGTGGGGGCTTGCGTCTTGAAGGGTTGAGCAACATCCACTACCGACCAATCTGAATTCTCGAACCCTTCTTCGTCGGTCAGTGCCACGTGACGTGTTCATCCTTGAGTCCGTTGTTGGCTTTGGCGGCTTCGACTTTATCCCAGTCGTGGGCGTTGGCAGCGATGGTGACGTTCGACGTTTTCAATGTCAAGCCGGAAAAAAGGGTGTTGGTCATCTCACAATGGACAACATCGCCGGGCTTCAAACCGAAGAATGTAAACACGCCATTTTCCGCCGTGAAGTGAGTCTCCAAAAGGAGAATTTCTGCACCGCGTTTCCATGTGTACGTCGTCGTCCCATCGAGATATTCGCGGGAAAGGTCCACGATGTGCCCGGAATCCAACGAAATCGGCACGGTTCCTTGATTGCCATAACTGTAGAATCCGACCGGGAGTGAAGGGAGCGACGAAAGCAAAGGCAACGCGGAGAACGTCAGTTGGTTGTTATTGCAGGCAAGAAGCATGAGTTTGTTGCAACCGGTGACGTTGAGCGCTGTCAGTGCGTTGTATTGACAGTGCAGTTCTGTTAGTTCTGTGCAACCGGACACGTCTAATTCTGTCAATTTTCGAGAGTGTAGCAACACAGTTGTAGCATTCGTCTTGTCCTTCCTTTGAAAAATTGTTAATCTTCCCGCATTGAGTTTGCATTCAAGGAGGATTACGTTATGTCACGTCCGGGTGAATATGTTGG
>Ga0123353_10016960_pt1 | contig 10674 bp, 9 predicted proteins | sample TergutLab28metaG_3_FD_92763 | JGI IMG/M metagenome (GOLD analysis project Ga0123353, IMG submission 92763) | Labiotermes labralis P3 segment gut microbial communities from Petit-Saut dam, French Guiana - Lab288 P3 | ecosystem: Host-associated > Arthropoda: Insects > Digestive system > Gut ... | reverse complement strand
GCGGGCGGGCAGGATCTGTCCGGCGGCGAAAAACAGCGCGTTTCCATCGCAAGGACTATAATCCAGAACCCGAAAATACTTATTTTAGACGAAGCGACGGCGGCGATGGATACGGAAACCGAGCGCAATATCCAAAAATCCCTTTCAGCCTTAAAAGAAGGCCGCACAACCATAGCGATAGCCCACAGGCTCTCAACTTTAAGGGACGCGGAAACGCTGGCGGTCATAGACGAGGGCAAAGTGATAGAAATCGGTGCTTTTGCGGAGCTTATACGAAAAAAGGGCGAGTTTTACAAGCTTTATAAAATACAGTCGGAGGCGTTGAAGGCCGTCGGCGTAGGAGAATAAAGGAGAAATTATGATTGCGGAAAAAACCGAAAAACCTGTTTCGGACATCGGGTTTTTAGACCCGGGAAGCTGCGAATTTTATTTGAATGACAACAACTTTTTAGCGCTTAGGGCAAACGGCGAAAACTACAGGCGCGTACAGGCGGCAAGGGCGCTTCCCCTTACGGATCCGTATAAATGCGTGTGCGTTTTCGATATGGACGGCAACGAGATAGGCATAATTGAGGACGTGGACGGCCTGACGAAGAAAATGGCCGCCCTCGTCAAACAAAACCTTGAAGGCCGCTATTTCTGCCCCGAGCTTTCAGGCATATCCTCAATCAGGGACAAAATGGGGTTTTTCTATTTTGACGTCGATATAAACGGCTTCAAAAAGACCTTTTCCGTGAAAGATATCAGCAAAAGCATACGCCAGCTTGAAAACGGCGAGATCATATTGACGGACGTGGACGGCAACCGCTTTAAAATCCCGGATATTTATAAAATCAAGCCTAAAAGCAGAAGGCTTTTGGAACCTTATTTGTATTAACGGAGATATTTATGAAAAACTTTGTCAGTTTCGATTTAGCAGGCGAAAACGAGCTTTGCGACGGGGTTTTATCTTTTGAAGATAGGCGCGTCACCGCCAAAATCGGCGAAGAAGTGATGTTTTCAAGGAATATGGATGATATACATAAATTAAAGCAGCGGACGGATGTAGGCTGCGGCAGCCTTGAGATGGTTTTCAAAACGCCCGACGGCAAAAAAGGCGACCTGAGCCGGAACCTTGTGGTCTGCCGTTTCAGCATGTCGAAAGTTGAAGAAATCGCGGAATTCGCCAAAATGGTCAACCATTTCATAAAAACCGGCGAACAGGGGGATATTGTCACATCAGAAAGGCGCGTGTGCGAAAAATGCGGGCGGCATTTGCCGAGCGGGCTTGACATATGCATGTTCTGCGTCGATAAAAGCTATATCTGGCGAAGAACCTTCAAGCTTATGAAGCCCTATGTGCCGAGCCTGATAATATCAAGCCTCCTCCTGAGCCTTAACAACGGCGCGCAGGCTTTGTACCCGCTGCTCGCGCAGATGACCATAGATAAATATCTCGAACCTGCCGGGGATGTGATAACGAGGCTTACGCCGATGAACGGGGTTATATTCGCGGCTGTTTTAATGGCCGTTTCCACATTGTTCGGGCAGTTTTTGTTTATAATAAGCAGCCGCCTGTCAAACGCCCTGGGTTCAAATTTTACCAACGATCTCCGCACGGAGGTCTATGACCGCGTACAAAAGCTTTCCCTTTCGTCAATGTCCAAAAAAACAAGCGGCGACCTTTTGAAAAGGGTGACGAAGGATACGCGCATCGTCAGGGAGTTTATATGCGACCAGGGGCGGTTCGCCATTGAACAGGCGATATTGTTTGTTGTAATATTTTTTATTTTGGTTTTTAAAAGCCCCTTGCTTACCCTTATGATTTTTATCCCCGTGCCAATAGCGATGTTTGCGATAAACCGCTTTTGGAAATTTATACACGTCCGCTTTGAAAAGCAATGGCGCATGGATTCCCGTTCCCGCTCGATACTCCACGATATCATAAAGGGGATAAGGGTCGTAAAAGCCTTCGGCAACGAAGAACGGGAGATTGCGAAATTCCGCAAGGTAAATAAGGATTTGGCCGATATATCCGTCTCAAACGAGCATGTATGGGCGTCAATATTCCCGATGCTCACCTTTTTTGTAGGGATAGGGGAATTCTTTATATTTTATTTCGGCGGGCGCATGGTCATAAACGGCACAATGACCGTAGGCGCATTTATATCGTTCACCCTTTATCTTTCTTACATTTACAACCCGCTGCGATGGCTCGCGTCGATTCCCCGCAGGCTTGCCGAGGCCACCACCAGCCTTATAAAAATTTATGAGATAATCGACGAAAAACAGACGGTAGAGGACAGTGAAATCCCGCAAAAGGCGTCGTACGGCGGGGATATAGAATTTGCGGACGTCAAGTTCGGGTATAAAGTTTACGAGCCTGTTTTAAAAGATGTAAACATTACAATAAATTCAGGCGAAATGATAGGCCTTGTCGGGCATTCGGGCGCGGGCAAGTCAACTATGATAAACCTTATAATGCGCCTTTACGACACCAACGCGGGCGGGATATTCATCGACGGGGTGAATTTAAAGGATATAAAGCAAAGCGAGCTGCGCGAGAATATCGGCGTGGTTTTCCAGGAAACCTTCCTTTTCGCGGGTTCCGTTTACGACAATATCGCCTACGCCCGCGAGAACGCGGGATATGAAGAGGTCATAAAAGCCGCGAAGGCCGCAAATGCCCACGAATTTATAATGAAGCTTCAGGATGGGTATAATACCGTTGTGGGCGAAAACGGGCATAACCTGTCAGGCGGCGAGCGCCAGCGCGTGGCTATCGCCAGGGCGGTGCTGAAAAACCCGAAAATCCTGATTCTGGACGAAGCCACAAGCGCGCTTGATCCCGAAACAGAGGGGAAAATACAGGAAGCGTTAAGCCGCCTTATACAAAACCGCACAACTATAGCCATAGCCCACAGGCTTTCAACGCTGCGGCACGCCAACAAACTGATAGTGCTTGAAAAGGGCAGGATAGCGGAAACCGGCACCCATGAAGAATTGCTGCGGCGGAACGGGATATATTACAGATTAGTCATGGCGCAGAGGCAGACGTCGAAGATATCCAAAGATGCCGTCGAAACAGATGATGATTAAATAACAGGAGGCAGTTTATTATGCAGGCATATCCCGCCTATAGTGAAAAAGGACGAGTTATCCCTTTAGGCAATCCTTTTCCGATGGCCGGCGGGTAATAAATAATAACTGTTCTTGACGAACCTGCTTATGACCCGATACAAAGGCGGCTAAATGCTATTAAAAAATTCCGCGAAGAAATTCGCGCTATTGATGATGAACCGCTTGGCGCGGAATTTGTGAACTGGAAGGAAAACATATGACCATTATTATCGACGCCTTTGGCGGGGACAACGCGCCGTTTGAAATTTTAAAGGGTGCGGCTGAGGCAGTCAAAGAATTAAATATAAATATAATTTTAACGGGCGACGACGAAAAAATACGTGCCTGCGCGGATAAAAACGGGATTCCGCTTGGCAATATAGAAGTCCTGAACGCGCCGGACATCATTTCCATGGAAGCCGACCCCGTGTCCATCCTTAAAGAAAATAAAAACTCTTCCATGAGCGCGGGATTTGCCGCTCTTGCGGGCGGGATGGGCGACGCTTTTGTCTCTGCGGGCAATACGGGCGCTTTGGTGGTCGGCTCGACTTTTATCGTTAAAAGGATAAGCGGCATAAAACGGGCTGCCATAGGCGCGGTCCTGCCTTCAAATGAGGCTCCTTTCCTGCTGATTGACACCGGGGCCAACGTGGAATGCCAGCCCCATTACCTGGCTCAATTTGCCAAAATGGGCGGGATATATATGAACAAAGTTTTAGGCGTGGAAAACCCCAAAATAGGCCTTGCGAATATAGGGATTGAAGAAACAAAGGGTACTCCCGTCATTCAGGCGGCCTATGAGCTGCTAAGGGAATCAAACATGAACTTCATAGGCAACGCGGAGGTTCGCGACATCCCTTTCGGCGGGGTTGACGTTGTGACTGCGGACGGCTTCACGGGCAATATCATATTAAAAATGTACGAAGGCGTAGCGGCGGCAATGATGCAGAATATTAAAGGGATATATAAGAAAAACAGGCTGACAATGATCTCCGCCATGCTTGTAAAAAACGATTTGGCGGAATTCAAAAAGAAGATGGACTACACGGAGTTCGGCGGCGCGCCGCTTTTGGGGGTGCAAAAGCCCGTAATAAAAGCCCACGGCTCGTCGGACGCTAAAACCTTCAAAAGCGCGGTTAAGCAGGCGGTTGATTTTGTTAATACCAATGTAATTGAAGAAATAGGGTTGATATAATGCAGGAACTGGAAGAAAGAATCGGCTATAATTTTAAAAAAAAGGAGCTTCTTGAAAAGGCTTTGACGCATTCGTCGTATGCCAACGAGCAGCAGGCCGTTTTGAGGAGCAACGAAAGGCTGGAATTCCTGGGGGATTCCGTTTTGGGCTTTATTTCGGCGGAATATTTCTATAAAAATAACGAAACCAAGCCCGAGGGCGATTTGACGAAGCTGCGGGCCGCCGCCGTGTGCGAACCCGCCCTATGCGCCTATGCGAAAAGCCTTGATTTGGGCGGCTATCTGAAATTGGGCAAGGGCGAGGCAAATACGGGCGGCAGGGAGCGGCCCTCAATTATAGCGGACGCTTTCGAGGCGCTTTTGGCCGCTGTTTACCTTGACGGAGGGCTTGCGGCCGCCAAAAAATTCGGCCTGAAATTCATAACGAAGCCGGGCGCGGAAAATCCCCGGGGATTGGAAGATTATAAGACCATACTTCAGGAAGTGATCCAGAAGAAGCCGTTTGAGAGCCTTAAATATTTTCTTATAAACGAAACAGGCCCCGACCATGACAAGCTTTTCGAGGCCGAGGTGCGTCTGAACGGCGATGTCATAGGCAGGGGCGAGGGCAGGAGCAAAAAGCTGGCTGAGCAGCAGGCGGCTAAGTCTGCTTTGGAAGAATTGAAAATTGAGAATTGATTATTTTTTATTGGGCGAAAGGTTTGCGAAATTATTTCGGAACACCTATTTTAAAATTTACATCATAATTCATGTAATACATATCAATTTTGTTTTGCAAAACGGCATTTTTAATTTCATCAACGCAGCACCCTAAATTGTCCCGGATATCCGAACCCCAAAACCTGATTACAGTCCATCCCATATTTGATAAAACCATGTTTATTTCATTGTCCCGGCTTATATTGCGCTCGATTTTCGGCAGCCAATATTCGCGGTTGCTGTGTATTTTATGTTTCTTTGCGTCCCAATCCTTGCCGTGCCAAAATTCCCCGTCGCAAAATATGGCAATGCAGTATTTCGGGATGGCTATGTCCGGCGCGCCCGGCAGCCTGCTGAAATTTTTTCTGTAGCGGATACCCGAATGCCAAAGGGCCCTCCTCAATATGATTTCAATTGAAGTGTCCTTGTTTTTTATCCGGCTCATTGTTTTCCGGCGCTTCATGTCGGTTATAAAAGGGTATTTGGCCATGTTTAGCTTCCCCACATAAAAATATATGCTCGAAATAATATGCTGAAACAAATATATCATAGATTCCAAAAATTTTCAATAAGAATAATTCAAATTGCGGAGGCAAAATGAATATAATAATCATCCGCCACGGCGAATCCGTGAACAACCTGCCCGACATATCGCTGCATACCGAAGACCCCGGCCTGACCCCGCGCGGTTTTAAACAGGCGCGGTTGCTGGGCGAACGGTTCGCAAATTGGGACATTAAAATCGACGCGCTTTTTTCAAGCCCTTTGCTCCGCGCTTTGCGTACCGCAAATGAGATATCGATTAGACGGGACAACCTGCCTGTGCAGGTTTTGCACGGGCTGATGGAGGACGGGACTGATTACGAGCCGATGAAATACGCCGAAGCCCTAAAAATCTGCCCGAACGTTATGCCATATGACGAATTTTACAGCGACGGCAAAATGAACGTAAACGACCCTTATTATAATCTCGGCAGGGCTTATAACGTGATAAGCTGCATAAGGCAGGCCTTCCCGGAAGAGTCATCCGTAATTTTAACCGCGCACGGCTCGTTTAACCAGAAGCTGATAGCTGCCGCCCTGCGGACGTCCTTCCCGCCGGACTTTGTTTTTTCGCAGGATAACACGGGGGTCAGCGTAGTGAACTACAGCCCGAAAAAAGAAGGCGGTATGGTAACCCGCCTTAAAATGATGAACGATACGTCGCACTTATACAAGGATAATTAAATTTGCTTCCCATTATCTGTACACATAATTTTATGCATTGCTTTTGAACCTATTGCAAACTTGACAAAGCATTTGACAGTTTTCAAGTATGGTTTTTCCACCCTTACTCCAAGGGGTTATATGATCCGCTTCCATTTCTTTTATATCGAAGTGTTTGCCACAAGTTACACATACGCCGCCTTGACGTTCATACGCAACCTGTGTATAATTTTTTGGGAATGTGCGCTTGCTCAAATATTTTTCTTTGTGTGTCAAAACATAAGGATAAATCCCTTTTAGTGAGGTTATTCCGTCCTGTTCAGCAAATATAATTAGTTGTTGTATTTCCGCTTCAATGGTTTTTGCGTCGTATGTGTTCTTTCCATGAACATCATACAATGCGCCCCAGTCAAGCCCTTTCATAATCGAGCGCTTAACCGTGAATGTATCCGATACCCAGTTTATTACATTACGATAATATGTCCATAATTCGTCCGCGTCTGGCGCGTGTTGGTGTGCGGACATATATTCCTCAATTTTCCCTTTGCTTATCCAGTTTAACGCAGTTTCTAAAATATCTTGACGTATGGGCGAACCTGTTACATAGTCTTTTGACAAATTATATGCAGCACAGTTGCTTTTACTAAAAATGCTTTTCGCATGGGTTAGCCATTCGCCCGTATAAACGGCGTTTTTCAATTCTTGTTCTGTTAATTTTTCACCTGCTATATTGATAATACGAAACCAATCTAATTTTTCTTTGTCGTCACCCTCACAAAAATAAATCATCAGTGGATAATCAAGAATTTTTTCCTGTTCTATTTTGGTGAGGTTTTCAAATTTTGCTATGCGGCCATTAAAATCAACGCTAAAATCGCCGTTGACATATTGGCAGAATGAAATAGTCCGTTGCTGGCCGTCAAGCACTTCAAAAGTACCGTCATCAGCAACAACCCAATACATCACATTTAGCGGAAAGCCTTTACGGATAGTGTCAATAACTGCGTTTCGTTTCTTTGCGTCATAAACAAATTCGCGCTGATATTTTGGGCGTATATTCAATTTTCCACCGTAACCATATACACCTAATTCGCCGTTTTCAGCATAGTTTTCTGCAACAGCGCGGACTGTTATTTCTTTTTTTAATTCGATTTCCATTGTACCGCTCCCATTCGTTTTATAATAACACGGGCATATGGTACTTTTATTTCCCCATTTTCAAGCATATACAAATCACCGTCAACCGCACCGCGTTTTTGAACTTCTTTGCGATATTTTTTATGTTCCGGCGCATATGGTTTAACTCCAATTTCAACACCGGAGTTTGAAACACCCAATCCGATAATTTCAAACTGTTTAGGATTATGTTTATCTATAAATGTTACTGGCACACCCATAGCGCCGTCATAATCATAGGGAATGTCTGTGACAACATCAACATTTATTGCATCGTAATTATAATATAGCGGGTATTCTTCCGGGGTGTATCTTTTATACAAAGATATTTCTTCATGGTGTTTTGCTACATCGAGATTTGTAAACCAACACGCCATAATATGTTTAACTTTTTTTCCATTCACAACTTTCTCATATTCATAATCATCCGGGACAATAAACCAAATGTCATCATTTATATTACGATAACCTGTTTGCAATTTGCTCTCTTTGATATATCTAAAAATTTCTCTATAAGTTAAGGCGTTCTTATTGCCGATTATTAGAAATTTCTTGTCAAACTCGATAAGTTGCGCTACATATTCGCGAAACAATGAAAAGGGCGGGTTTGTGACGACTATATCCGCTTCTTTTAATAGTTCGACACATTCAGACGAACGGAAATCTCCGTCACCCTTTAAGCGCGTTAATGTATTTTTCTTGTTTCCAAGCAAGTATTCAACGTCAGCTAAATCAATAGCCCCATCTGCGTTATAATCGTCAACTTCCGTAATTGTTATTTTATGGGGGGACTTTGTTGTCTTGTCTTCTGTCGGTTCGTTATCAAACAGAGATAATTGAGTGTCTGCTATTGGCGAACCTATGTAACAAGTGGCAATTAACTTTTTTAATCCCCACGAATTAAAACTCATAGCAAAAAACTTAAAAAAATTGCTTTCGTAGGGGTCATCACAATTGCAAAATATGACTTTGTCCCGAAATTGTTCTTTGTAGTGACGTAATTCTTCTTCTATATCGACCAATTGAGTATAAAATTCATCAGCTTTGCTTTTTTTTGCATTATATAGCGTTCTTGTTGCCATAATGAACCCCCTTTCTTGTTGTTTTACCTGTTTTTTCAAAGATGAACCACCATATACAGTATTATAGCGTAATCGCCCTCAAAATGCAAGTCCTTTTTTGAGTTTAATAAAATATCTTTCGTCGAAGGATTTACAGATTCGTCGAATAATTCGGCGATTCTTTTGTGATAAACACGTTGTGGGGATGGCTTTCGATAAGCCCCGCGCCTGTTATCTTCACGAATTTGCTGTCCAGTTTCATTTCTTCTATGTTCCTGCATCCGCAATAGCCCATGCCGGAGCGCAGGCCGCCCACAAGCTGGTATATGGTTTCCGAAAGAGGGCCTTTATAGGGCACGCGGCCTTCTACGCCTTCAGGGACCAGTTTTTTGTTGTCCTCCTGGAAATACCTGTCACGGCCTCCCTTGCTCATGGCCCCTATGCTTCCCATTCCGCGGTAGACCTTGAACTGGCGGCCCTGGTATATTTCCGAATCGCCGGGAGCTTCCTCGCAGCCCGCCACAAGGGAGCCCAGCATGACGATATCCGCCCCCGCCGCGATGGCCTTCGCGATTTCGCCCGAATATTTAATGCCGCCGTCCGCTATTATCGGGATATTATGCCCCGAAGCGACCGCCGCCGCGTCGTATATGGCAGTAATTTGAGGCACGCCTATGCCCGCCACGACCCGCGTGGTGCAGATTGAGCCGGGGCCTATGCCCACCTTCACCGCGTCCGCCCCCGCGTCGATAAGGGCCTTTGTACCCTCCGCCGTGGCGACGTTCCCGGCTATTAAAGTGATATCGGGGTACGCCGCTTTGACCCTCGACACGGCTCTCAGCACATTTTTGCTGTGTCCGTGGGCGGAATCCAGTACGAAAGCGTCGATTTCGGCCTCAGCCAAAGCCGCCGAGCGCTCCAGAACGTCCTCGGTCGCGCCTATTGCCGCCGCGCAGAGCAGCCTGCCTCTTTCGTCCCTTGCGGAATCCGGGTACTGGACGGCTTTTTCTATGTCTTTGATTGTAATAAGCCCCTTTAGGCAGCCTTCGCTGTCGACAAGGGGCAGTTTCTCTATTTTGTGCCGCCTCAAAATCTCCTGCGCCTGCTCCAGCGTGGTGCCGATGTGGGAGGTTATAAGGCCGTCTTTTGTCATGACGTCGTTTATTTTTACGTTGAAGTCGGTCATGAAGCGCAGGTCGCGGTTTGTGAGTATGCCCACAAGCTTGCTGTTCCGGCATACGGGGACGCCTGAAATTTTGTATTTCCGCATAAGTTCGTTGGCGTCGTAGACATAGTGGTCCGGGGAGAGGAAAAACGGGTTTGAGATAACGCCGTTTTCGCTTCTTTTTACTTTGTCGGCCTCCGTTTTCTGGGCCTCTATGCTCATATTCTTATGTATGACGCCGATGCCGCCCTCCCGCGCTATGGCAATTGCCATGCGGGATTCGGTGACGGTGTCCATGGCGGCCGTCATGATAGGAGTGTTTAGGGTGATTTTCGCGCTGAGGCGGCTTTTTACGTCAACCTCGGCGGGCAGGACGTCGGATTCGGCGGGGATAAGCAGAAAATCGTCAAAGGTAAGCCCTTCCTTGCGGAATTTATCGGCGGTTTTTTCTAAAAACATATGATAAACAGCTCCTTTTTAAAAAAATGTTAAAAATTATTTTATCATATCTTTAATATTAAGGCAAGTGAATTTATTGTGAATTTTGTTTTGGCAATTTTAATAAAACATATTTGTAAATTCTATTTATATTTATAGAATTTGATTGAATCATATTGACTTTTGGAAATATATAGGGTAAAATTGACTATGGTATATTATAGAAAGAAAGTTTCCAAAATGAAAAAAGCATTAAATATCCTTGTCGTATTGGCATTGCTCGTTACAACCGCAGGCTATTCGTCCGCTGTTGAGGAAACCACATATTATGATGAACGCAACGTGCAGGTCATGGATGATTTCCAATATGAGGAAGCGGAGCCGCAAATAATGTGGGAGGACTATTCGAAGCGCGGCGAGTTTGAAAAGCATTTTTTGCAGAGCGACGGGTCTTATATTGCCGTCAGCTATGCCGAGCAGGTACATAGGCAAACCGAGGACGGAACGTTTAAGGAAATAGACAATACTTTACAACTTAAAAACGGGCGGCTCGAGAATGCCGACGAGGAGTTTAAAGTTTCGTTCGCGGAAAAATCGGACGGGAAGCTGGTCGAGCTTACAAGCGGCGGCTATGCT